>Ga0210040_10007461_pt1 | contig 13222 bp, 11 predicted proteins | sample CryGeyCG12114_NA_FD_185462 | JGI IMG/M metagenome (GOLD analysis project Ga0210040, IMG submission 185462) | Groundwater microbial communities from aquifer - Crystal Geyser CG19_WC_8/21/14_NA (SPAdes) (version 2) | ecosystem: Environmental > Aquatic > Deep subsurface > Groundwater | place: USA... | reverse complement strand
CCCGGACCCGGCCGTAGCCGGTGCCGGCGACGATCGAGTCGCCGACGTGCAGGGTGCCGCGCTGGACCAGGACGGTCGCGACGGGGCCGCGGCCCTTGTCGAGGTGGGCCTCGATGGCCACACCCTGCCCGTCCATCTCCGGGTTGGCGCGCAGGTCGAGCGCGGCGTCCGCGGTCAGGATGACCGCCTCCAGCAGCGCGTCGAGGCCGATGCCGGTGATCGCGGAGACGTCGACGAACATCGTGTCGCCGCCGTACTCCTCGGGCACCAGGCCGTACTCGGTGAGCTGACCGCGCACCTTGACCGGGTCGGCCCCCTCGCGGTCGATCTTGTTGACCGCGACCACGATCGGGACCTCAGCGGCCAGGGCGTGGTTGAGCGCCTCGATCGTCTGCGGCATCACGCCGTCGTCCGCGGCCACCACCAGCACGGCGATGTCGGTCGACTTCGCACCACGGGCACGCATGGCGGTGAACGCCTCGTGACCCGGGGTGTCGATGAAGGTGATCTTGCGCTCCTCGCCGTCCACCTCCGTGGCCACCTGGTAGGCGCCGATGGCCTGGGTGATGCCACCGGCCTCGCCGGCGACCACGTTGGTCTTGCGGATGGCGTCGAGCAGCTTCGTCTTGCCGTGGTCGACGTGACCCATGACGGTGACGACCGGCGGACGGGCCTCGAGGTCCTCCTCGCCGCCCTCGTCCTCGCCGAACTCGATGTCGAAGCTCTCCAGCAGCGCGCGGTCCTCGTCCTCGGGGGAGACGACCTCGATCTTGTAGTTGAGCTCGCCGGCGAGCACCTGGAGGGTGTCCTCGGACACCGTCTGGGTGGCCGTGACCATCTCGCCCAGGTTGAACAGCACCTGGACCAGCGACGACACGTCGACGTTGATCTTCTCCGACAGGTCGGTCAGCGAGGCACCGCGGGCCAGCCGGACGGTGGAGCCGTCACCCTGGCGGACGCGGACGCCACCGATCTCCGGGGCCTGCATCTGGTCGAACTCTTGACGGCGCTGCCGCTTCGACTTGCGCCCACGACGGACGGGACCCCCGGCGCGACCGAACGCACCCTGGGTGCCACCGCGACCACCGCGACCACCGCGACCGCTCGGCGGCGGACCACCGGGACCGCCACCGGGACCGCTGCGACCGGGAGGGCCGCCACCGCCGGGACGGCCGCGACCGCCCGCGGGGGCGCCACGGCCACGAGGACCGGCGGCACCGGGAGCGCTGAGCTGGCCCGAGCTCTGCCGGGGCATCATCGCCGGGTTGGGGCGGGGCATGCCCGGGACGCCCGGACGGGCACCCGGGGTGGGGGCGCCGCGACCGGCCGGCGGACGGGGACCGCCCGGGCGGGCGGTGTCCGGAGCCGCGCCGGTGCCGGCCGCAGCCGGACGGGCCGGGCGCGCCGTCCCCATGCCCTGGGAGGGCGAGAACGGGTTGTTGCCGGGACGCGGAGCGCCACCGGGCCGGCGGTTGCCGGGCGCACCGGCGCCGGGCAGGCCGCCGGTCGAGCCCGGGCGGGGACGGGGACCGGGGGTGCCGGTCTGGCCGTCGGTCGGCCGCTGGGTCGGGGTGGCACCGTTCTGGCCACCGGCGGGGCCGGTGCTGGTCTGGCCCGCACCGGTCGGGCCGGCGCCGGTCCCCGGACGTGCCGGCGGCTGGCCGGGGGCACGCGGGGTGGACGGACGCGGACCCGGGGCCGGCGTGCGGCCGACCGGGCTGGCCGGGGTCGCCGCCGGGGTGCTGGGAGCCGCCGGAGCGGCACCCGGGGTCGGGGTGGTGCGGGCCGGCTGGGCCGGCGCGACCGGGGTGGTCGTCGCGGACGCCGCCGGGGCCTGCACCGGCGCGGGGGCCGGGGTGCGGGTCGGCTGCGACGGACCCGGGGTGGGGACACCGGGCCGACCAGGCACGCCGGGGGTGGCCGTGGTGGACCGCATCGGACCGGGGGTGGGCGCCATCGGGCGACGGGTGCCCATCGGGTTCCGGTTGGCGCTGGGCGCCGAGGCGGCCGACTCCTTGCCGGCGCTGCCGTTGCTCAGCTTCTCCTTCAGCCGCCGCTCCACGGGGGGTTCCACCGTGGAGGAGGCGGAGCGGACGAACTCGCCCATGTCCTTCAACATCGTGAGGACGGTCTTGCTCTCGACTCCGAGCTCTTTCGCGAGCTCATAGACGCGGACCTTTGCCACTGCTCTCCTTGTTGGCGGTCCGGGTCTTGGTGCGCCGGACCAGTTAGTTGTCGTGCATGCTCATTGAGCGGTACTCATCGAGTGGTCATGAGCGTGAGCCCACTTTCTGGTTCCGGCGCCCCTGGTCGGGGGCGCTTGGCTGCGACGGCGGGGGTCACCGGGCGCACGAGGCACCCGCGACCGCCGGGGTCGGAGCCCAACTCTACTGCGGTCGGTGCCCGAACACCTAAGCGGTTGCTCCTGCTCCCGCCGCGACCCACTCCTGCCGGAGCAGGTCCGGGTCGACGCCGCCGACCCGCAGGGCCCGGCCGACCGAGCGCCGGCGCACCGCCAGGGCGAGGCAGTCGGGTCCGGCGTGGAGGTAGGCACCCCGGCCGGGCTCGCGCTGCGCGCGGTCGACGACCACGGACCCGCGCCAGACCAGCCGGACGAGCTCGGACTTGCCGGCCTGACGGCGGCACCCGACGCAGGTGCGCACGGGCGAGCTCACGGCACGAGACTACCCGCCGGACCCGGCGCTCTCCTTCGCGGCGAGCCAGGCCGCGACCCGGCGCGGCGAGGCCCGGGAGCACCAGCCGTCCTCGACCACCTCCTGCAGCCGGGCGAGGCTCAGCTCCCCGAGCCGGCTGGCCCGCACCAGCACCGAGGGGTGGCCGGCGAAGTGCGGGGTCGTGAAGAAGGGGGTGTCCTCGTCCTCGACGAGGGCCGCCTTGTCCTGCTCGTCGGGCACCCAGAGGACGATGACGTCGTCGTACCGCTCCCCCGTGCCCGGGTCGACCGCGTCGGGCCGGGGCGTCCGGAAGTACACGAAGCTCTTCCCGCCGACCTGGTAGACCGCGTTCTCCCCCGAACCGGGCTCCACGGTCACGTGCGGCAGGGCGGCCGCCAGCGCGTGGAGGTCGGCGACGGTCGCCGGTCGGGAGCCGGGCACGATCCGACCCTAGGCCCGATCGGCGCGCGTCGTCGACGCCTGGGACGGTCGGGCGCCGACGACCCGCGGGTCAGCTCTCCTGCGCCTCCGGGGCCGGCTCGGTGTCGGAGCGGATGTCGATCCGCCAGCCGGTGAGGCGGGCGGCGAGGCGGGCGTTCTGGCCCTCGCGCCCGATGGCCAGCGACAGCTGGTAGTCCGGCACCACGACCCGGGCTGCCCGCGCCGTGGCGTCGACCACGGTGACCGAGCTGACCTTGGCCGGGGAGAGGGCCTGGCCGACGAAGCGGGCCGGGTCCTCGTGGTAGTCGATGATGTCGATCTTCTCCTCGTTGAGCTCGTGCATCACCGCCCGGACGCGCTGGCCCATCGGGCCGATGCAGGCGCCCTTGGCGCTGACGTCGCGGTTGCGGCTGACCACGGCGATCTTGCTGCGGTGGCCGGCCTCGCGGGCGACCGCCTTGATCTCGACGGTGCCGTCGGCGATCTCGGGCACCTCGAGCTTGAACAGCTTCTCGACCAGACCGGGGTGGGTCCGCGAGACCACGACCTGCGGGCCGCGGAGCTCCTTGCGGACGGCCACCACGTAGACCCGCAGCCGGGTGCCGTGGCTGTAGCGCTCCCCCGGCACCTGCTCGGCCAGCGGCATGATCGCCTCGATCTTGCCCAGGTCGACCAGCACGGTCCGGGTGTCGCGACCCTGCTGCACGGTGCCGGAGACGATGTCGCCCTCGACGCCGGAGAAGTGGCCGAACTTCTGCTCGTCCTCGGCGTCGCGCAGCCGCTGGAAGATGACCGAGCGCGCCGTCGCCGCCGCCACCCGGCCGAAGCCCTCGGGCGTGGCGTCGTACTCCCCGACCCGCGCGCCCTCCTCGTCGGTCTCGGGCACCAGCACGCCCACGTGGCCGCTCTTGCGGTTCAGCTCGACGCGGGCGCCGGGGACCGAGCCGTCGGTCTTCTCGTACGCGGTCAGCAGCGCCTCCTCGATGGCGCGGGCCAGGACCTCGAAGGGGAGCTCCTTCTCACGCTCCAGCAAGCGCAGCACGGAGATGTCGATGTCCATCAGTTCTCGTCCTCGGTCTCGTCGTCGCTCGGGTCGTCGTCGGAGGCGTCGTCCGCGTCGTCCTCGGACGCGTCATCCGCGTCGTCCTCGGGGTCGTCGTCCCCCGCGTCGGCGACGTCGGTGGGGCCCTTGGGCCGGTTCAGCTCGACCTGGACCAGCGCCTTGGTGATCCCGGCGTAGGCGAACTCGCAGGTCTCGCCGGCCACGTCCAGGGTGGCGCTCTCCTCACCGGCGGCGGTGATCCGACCGGTGACGGGCTCGCCCTCGCCGGACCGGACGGTGACCAGCCGGCCCACGTTGCGCCGCCAGTGCCGGGGCAGCTCGAGTGGACGGCTGACCCCGCGCGAGGAGACCTCCAGGGTGTACGCCGCGCTGCCCACCACGTCGGACTCGTCCAGGGCGACCGAGACGGCGCGGGTCGCGGCGGCGATGTCGTCCAGCAGCGGGCCCTTGCCCTCGGGCCCGTCACCGTCCACCACGATCCGCAGCAGCCGCCGCCGGCCGGCGGGGACCACCTCCACGGCATCGAGGTCGAGCCCGTGCTGGGCCAGGATGGGGCTCACGAAGCCCGCGATCTGGCTCTCTCTCATCGGCGTTCGTCCTTCGATCCGGTTGTGGGGTGCAGTTGTCGCGCGGCAGGAGGTCCCGGGGAGGACTGCCAGCACAGTGGTCCAGCGTAGCCGCCGCCGGCGTCGGCTAGCCTCCACAGGTGCACAGCCCGCCGCCCGTCCCCGGGGCGTCCCGGTCCTGGTCGCGGCGCGGCCTGCTGGCCTCGGGGCTGGCCCTGGCCACCTCGGCCTGCACCCTGAGCGACCCGGCGGTCCGTGGCACCGGCCCGACCGCCGTCCCACCCCGCACCACCTCCGCGAGCCCGAGCCCGAGCCCGAACGGGGCCGCCGTCGCGTCCGTCCCGGTGGAGCTGGCGCTGGCCGCCCGGGCGGCCTCGGTCGAGGCCGGGCTCGAGCGGCCCACCGGCGCGGCGGCGGCCCTGGTCGACCTGGTGCACCGGACCCACCTCGCGCGGGCGGCCCTGCTCGCCGCGCCCTCGCCGGCCACGCCCGGCCCCACGCCCCGTCCTCCCTCGGCCGCGCCCACCCGCGACCGCGACCCGCTGGTGGCCGCGGAGCGCAAGGCGGCCGGCCGCTACCGGCGGGCGGCCCTGGCGGTGGCCGGACCCACGGCCCTGCTGCTCGGCTCCATGTCGGTGGCCGGCTACCGCTTCGCCCAGGCGCTCGACGCCGACGAGCCGCCGCGGGTGGGATCGCTGGCTGAGCTGCCGGCCGTGGCCCGGGTCAGCGACACCCGGGCCGTGGCCGCCATGGTGACCGCGCTGCACGCGGTGGTGTACGGCTACCAGCAGGCGCTCGGCCGCCTGGCCACCGGCAGCGACGACCACGACCGGGCGCTCGCCGCCCTGCGCTCGCGGCGGGCGCTGGACCAGCTGAGCGACGTGCTGACCACCGCCGGTGCCGACGTGCCCGCCGCTTCCCCCGCGTACGCGGTCACCCCCCGGCCGACCAGCGAGCGCACGGCGGGCCTGCTGGTCCGTCACCTCGAGCGCGGCCTGCTGCCCTTCTGCGGGGTCTGGCTCGCCGCCGCGGCCCGGGCGGACGACCGGGCGCTCGCCCTGGACACCCTGGCCGCCACCGCCGCTGCCGCCGAGTCCTGGGGTGCCCCCCTGCTCCCCTGGCCCGGGTACCAGACGCCGCGGTGACCCGGCGCGGCCCCTCAGAGCAGCTGGGTCACGGTGTCGTAGCCGAGCTTGACGACCAGCGCGGCCAAGACGACCAGGAAGACCCGGCGGATGAACCCGTTGCCGTGCCGGATGGCCATCCGGGCCCCGATCAGCCCGCCGAGCAGGTTCGCCGCCCCCATGGCCAGGCCGAGCGCCCACAGGATCGAGCCGTGCAGGGCGAAGACGACGATGGCCGACAGGTTGGTGGCCAGGTTGGCGATCTTGGCCTTGGCACTGGCCTCCAGGAACCCGTAGCCGAGCACGCTGACCAGCAGGATCACGAAGAAGGAGCCGGTGCCCGGGCCGAGGAAGCCGTCGTAGGCGCCGACGACCAGACCGATCAGGGCCGTCCGGCCGTAGTGGGCCGAGCCCGTGTGCTTGCGCGCCGACACCATGCCCAGCTGCGGGCGTCGCCAGGTGTAGAGCCCCACCCCGACCAGCGCGACCAGGACCACCGGGGTGAACCAGGTCTTGGGCAGGTACTTGGCCAGCTCGGCTCCCCCGGCCGACCCGGCGGCGGCCGCGACCACCAGCGGGGCGACCGTGCGCCAGTCCGGCCGGACCTTGACCGCGTAGGTGACCGAGCTGGTCAACGTGCCGCAGACCGAGGACAGCTTGTTGGTGCCGAGGACCGAGGCCGGCGGCGCCGAGGCGGGCAGGCCGATCAGCAGCGCGGGCAGCTGGATCAGCCCGCCGCCGCCGACCACGGCGTCCACCCAGCCGGCGGCGAACGCGGCCAGCACGAGCAGCACGAGGGTGAGCGCCGGCAGGTCGAGCGAGGACACCGGTGCTCAGCCGCGCCGGCCGGCGGGCGCCGACCAGCGGCTCAGAGCTGCTCCGCGCGGTCGAAAGACGGCCGTCCGCGGACCGCGGTGATCACCTCGCCGAGGGCGTCGGCCAGCGCGACCTCCTCGTTGAGGCCGGTCCGGCGGTCCCGCAGCTCCACCGTCCCCTGCGCCAGGCCCCGTCCCACCACCACGGTGGTGGGCATGCCCATGATCTCGGCGTCGGCGAACTTCACCCCGGGGCTGGCCTTGCGGTCGTCGAGCAGCACCGACACCCCGGCCTCGTCGAGCTGGCGGGCGAGGTCGGTGGCCGCCTCCAGCACCTCGGCGCCCTTGCCGGTGGCCAGCACCTGCACGTCGAACGGGGCCAGCTCGCGGGGCCAGGCCAGGCCCTTGGCGTCGCAGGTGTTCTCCGCCACCGCGGCCACGGCGCGGGAGACCCCGATGCCGTAGGAGCCCATGGTGACGGTGACCAGCTTGCCGTTCTCGTCGAGCACCTTGAGGCCGAGCGCCTCGGCGTACTTGCGGCCGAGCTGGAAGATGTGGCCCATCTCGATGCCGCGCGCCAGCTGCAGCGGACCGGACCCGTCGGGCGAGGGGTCGCCCTCGCGGACCTGCGCCGCCTCGATGGTGCCGTCGGCGGTGAAGTCCCGCCCGGCGACCAGGTCGAAGACGTGCCGGCCGGGCTGGTCGGCGCCGGTGACCCAGGCGGTGCCGGTGCTGACCCGCGGGTCGAGGAGGTAGCGGATGCCGGTGACCGACTCCGTGCCGAGCGCGCCCGGCCCGATGTAGCCCTTGACCAGGCCCGGGTGGTCGGCGAAGTCGGCCTCGGTGAAGGCCTCGACCTCCGCCGGCTCCAGCTGGGCCCCCAGCCGCTTGAGGTCGACCTCGCGGTCCCCGGGCAGGCCGATGACCAGCGGGGCCCGCGTCCCGTCGGGCTGGACGACCATGACCACGACGTTCTTCAGGGTGTCCGACGCCGTCCAGGGGCGGTCGGCGCGCGGGTGGCGCTCCTCGGCCAGTGCGACCAGCGCGTCGATCGTCGGGGTGTCCGGGGTGTCCTCGACGTGCGCGGCCGGCAGGTCGTCGAACGGCACCGGCGCGGGGACCGGCGTGCGGACGGCCTCCACGTTGGCCGCGTAGCCGCCCGGCGAGCGGACGAAGGTGTCCTCGCCCGTGTCGGAGACGGCCAGGAACTCCTCGCTGCGGGAGCCACCCATCGCCCCGGACATGGCCGAGACGACGACGTAGGAGAAGCCGAGCCGGTCGAACACCTTGACGTAGGCGTCGCGGTGCAGGTCGTAGGACTTCTGCAGACCGGCCTCGTCGATGTCGAAGGAGTAGGAGTCCTTCATCACGAACTCCCGACCGCGCAGCAGCCCGGCCCGGGGACGCGCCTCGTCGCGGTACTTGGTCTGGATCTGGTAGAGCGAGAGCGGCAGGTCCTTGTAGGAGGAGCAGAGGTCCTTCACCAGCAGCGTGAAGATCTCCTCGTGGGTCGGCCCCAGCAGGTAGTCGCCGCCCCGCCGGTCCTGTAGCCGGAACAGGTTGGGCCCGTACTCGGTCCAGCGCCCGGTCGCCTCGTAGGGCTCCCGCGGCAGCAGCGCCGGCAGGTGCACCTCCTGGGCGCCGATTGCCTCCATCTCCTCGCGGACGATGCGCTCCACGTTGCGCAGCACCCGGTAGCCCAGCGGCAGCCAGCTGTAGATGCCCGGTGCGGCCCGGCGGATGTAGCCCGCGCGGACGAGCCAGCGGTGGCTGGGCACCTCGGCGTCGGCGGGGTCCTCGCGCAGGGTGCGGACGAACAGCTGGGACATGCGCGTGATCACGCCCAGCACACTACTGGCTGGCGTCGGTCCGCTCGCTCCGTCGGGTCAGCTGCTCCGACGCCCAGGCCGCCCACTCCTGGGGCGCCCGGTAGCTGAGCACCCCGAACTCGGCGGCCAGAGTGACGGGGCTGCTCGTCCCGGGCGTCCGCGAGCTGTGGTCGTCCTCGTGGCGTACTCGCCACTGATGTGCACACAGCTCGGGGGCCGACCGGCTCGTCCACAGATGGGCGGCGGGACCGCACAGAGCCGCCGGCGGTCCTGATCCTCCCGGGGTGCACCGACGAGCAACCCCTCCCCCGTCCCTCCTCCGGCTGGCGGACTGCCAGGCCGGGGTCCTCACCCGCGAGCAGGTGCTGGCGCACGGGCTGTCCGGCGACGTCCTCGGCCGGCTGAGCCGGTCCGGCGAGTGGCCGCGACTGGGGCGCGGGGTCTTCGCGACCAGCCCGGGCCCCCCGGGCTGGGAGGCGCTCGCCTGGGCCGGGGTGCTGCTCGGCGGCGACCGGGCCCGGCTGGGTCCCGGCGCCTCCGCCCACCTGCACGGGCTGGTCGCCGCGGCACCCCTGCCGGTCGACGTGCTGGTACCCCTCCACCACCAGGTCCGCGTCCAGGGACCCTGGCAGTTCCACCGCGAGCGCCCCGGCGTGCGCTCGTCGAAGGTCACCGGGTCGCCACCGCGGCTGCTGGCCACCGAGACCGTGCTCGACCTGGCGGCGCAGGGCGGCGAGGGCGAGGTGGTCGACCTGGTCGTCCGAGCCACGCAGCAGCGCCTGGTCACCGCGGCCGGCCTGTCCTCGGCGCTGGAGCTCCGGGCCACCCACCGGCACCGCCGCCTGCTCCAGACCCTGCTGGACGACGTGGCCGAGGGGGTCGAGTCGCAGCTGGAGCGCCGCTACCTCCACGACGTGGAACGCGCGCACGGGCTGCCCGACGGTCTGCGCCAGCGCTACCGCGGCGGACTGCGGCACCGCACCGACGTGGGCTACGACACCTACGGCCTGCTGGTCGAGCTCGACGGGCGGCTCGGCCACGAGGGGGCCGGCCGCTTCCGCGACATGCGGCGGGACAACGCGTTCGCGCTGCTCGCCATGCTCACCCTCCGCTACGGCTGGCCCGACGTCGTCGAGCGTCCCTGCGAGGTGGCCTCGCAGGTCGCGACGGTGCTGACCGGTCGGGGCTGGCCCGGGCCGCTCGGTCGTTGCCGGCGGTGCAGACGGGTGGACAGCGTCGGCTGAGCGTTCTCGTGCTCACTCTCGTGGCGACTGCGCCATCGGAGTGACCACACCGTCCCCGACCCCTAGTAGTGGATGGTCGCGAACTCCCCGACCTGCGTGAAGCCGACGCGGGCGTAGGTGGCCCGCGCCGCCCGGTTGTAGTCGTTGACGTAGAGCGAGACCGTCGGCGCCACCGTCCGCGCCAGCTCGACGACCGCGGCCATCGCCGGTGCGGCCAGGCCGCGGCCGCGCAGCTCGGGGTCGAGCCAGACACCCTGCACCTGGGAGACGGTGCCCGAGACCGACCCCAGGTCGGCCTTGAACACGACCCGTCCGCCGTCGAAGATGCCGAAGGCGCGGCCGGAGGTGATGAGCTGGCGGACGTAGAAGCGGTAGCCGGCCGGGTTGCCCTGGATCGGGGACACGCCGATCTCCTCGGTGTACATCTTCACCGCGGCGTCGGTGTAGGCGTCCCACTGGTCCAGCGTGACCCGCCGCACCCGCGGGTCCGGGGCGACGGCCGGCTGGTCGGTGATCGACATCACCGGCTGGTGCGGCCGGACGTCGCGGGCCTGGCTCCACGGCGGCCCCCAGCGCTCGCCGAGCCGGTGCCACAGGTCCAGGGCCACGGCGGACGGTCCGATGATGGACGCGCACATGCGCTGCGGCCCGGCGAACTCGGTCCAGGCCGTCAGGGCGTCCGGACCCGCGCCGACCGGCACCAGGTTGGAGCCGGCGTGGCAGAGCGCGCGCAGCACGCCGTCGGTCTCGTACCCCCAGACCGGGCAGCCGAGGCTGGCCGGCTCGAGCCCGGCCGCCCGGATCCGGGAGGCGACGAAGACGTTGTCGACCGGAGCGGCCGACAGCACCCGGATGGCCGAGGGCAGGTCCTCGCGCCCGAGGACGCGGACCGTGCCCCGGTCACCGCGCACGCCGGTCCGGCTCGCGCCCGCAGCCTCCTCCATCGCCGGCTCAGACCCCGGCCGGCGCCGGGACCGCCGACCCGGCGACGCTGACCTCGGGGCCACCCTCGCCGGCCGGCATCTCGTCGGCCAGCCGCATGGCCTCCTCGATCAGGGTCTCGACGATCTCGGACTCGCGGACGGTCTTGATCACCTGGCCGCGGACGAAGATCTGGCCCTTGCCGTTGCCGGACGCGACACCGAGGTCGGCCTCGCGGGCCTCCCCCGGCCCGTTGACGACACAGCCCATCACGGCCACCCGCAGCGGCACGGTCATGCCCTCGAGGCCGGCGGTGACCTCCTCGGCCAGCTTGTAGACGTCCACCTGCGCACGCCCGCAGGACGGGCAGGAGACGATCTCGAGCTTGCGGGGCCGCAGGTTGAGCGACTGCAGGATCTGGATGCCCACCTTCACCTCCTCCACCGGAGGCGCGGAGAGCGAGACCCGGATGGTGTCGCCGATGCCCTTGCTGAGCAGGGCGCCGAAGGCGACCGCGGACTTGATCGTGCCCTGGAACGCGGGACCGGCCTCGGTGACCCCGAGGTGCAGCGGGTAGTCGCAGGTCTCGCTGAGCAGCTCGTAGGCCCGGACCATGATCACGGGGTCGTTGTGCTTGACGCTGATCTTGAAGTCGCGGAAGCCGTGCTCCTCGAACAGGCTCGCCTCCCACAGCGCCGACTCGGCCAGCGCCTCGGGCGTCGCCTTGCCGTGCTTGGCCAGCAGCCGCTTGTCCAGCGAGCCGGCGTTGACCCCGATCCGGATCGAGGTGCCGTGGTCGGCGGCGGCGCGGGCGATCTCCTTGACCTGGTCGTCGAAGGCGCGGATGTTGCCCGGGTTGACCCGGACGGCGGCGCAGCCGGCCTCGATGGCCGCGAAGACGTACTTGGGCTGGAAGTGGATGTCGGCGATGACGGGGATCTGCGACTTGGCCGCGATGGCGGGCAGTGCGTCCGCGTCGTCCTGGCTGGGCACGGCGACCCGGACGATGTCGCAGCCGGTGGCGGTGAGCTCGGCGATCTGCTGCAGGGTCGCGTTGATGTCGGAGGTCAGCGTGGTGGTCATCGACTGCACGCTGACCGGGGCGTCCCCACCGACCTCGACCTTGCCGACCTTGATCTTGCGCGTCGGGCGACGCGGGGCCAGGACGGGAGGGGGCAGGGCCGGGAGGCCCAGGTTGACGGTCATGCCATCCATTCTGCTCGCAGCTCGGCACCGGTGGCGCGCCCGGAGGAGGAGGGACGCGCCCCGGGCGGGGTGCGGCGTCCCAGGTTAGTCGTCGCAGCCCGCCCGGGGGCGCCGGGCCGTCCCTGCTGGCAGGCTGGCGCCATGGCCCTGGTGCACCGCTTCAACCCGCCGCCGTCCTGGCCGCCGCCACCGTCGGGGTGGGAGCCCCCGCCCGGGTGGTTCCCGGACCCGTCCTGGGGTCCGCCGCCGCCGGGGTGGCCGCTCTGGGTGCGGGTGCGGGCCAACCCGCGGGCCTGGGCCTGGTCGCTGCTCAGCGCGGCCGCCTGGTTCGTGGTCCTGGTGGCCATCGGGGTCAGCGTGGCCCGCGGCGCCTTCAGCGCCGCGGCGGCGGGCGAGATCTTCGGCCGCGAGCTGTTCGCGGGCGTGGCGACCGGGGCCCTCGCCTGGACCCGCACCCACGTCTGGCGCGGCTACGCCTACCCGCTGGTGGTGCTGGGCTTCTCCGTGGCGCTCTCCGTGCTCAGCACGGTCGGCCGGCTGAACGGCGGCTGAGGACGACCGTCCGGCTCAGAACAGCCGGATCGGGTCGATCAGGTCAGCGATGATCAGCACGAAGCCGGAGACGGCGATGACCGCGCCGACGAGGTAGGCGACCGGCAGCATCTTGGCCGTGTCGACGTGGCCGGGGTCGGGCCGGCGGAGCAGGCGGGCGAGTCCCCGCTTCAGCGCCTCGTAGATGGCGCCGGCGATATGGCCACCGTCCAGCGGCAGCAGGGGCACGAAGTTGAACAGGGCGACGAACAGGTTCACCGAGCCGAGCACGGTGAACAGGGTGGCGATCTTGGTGGTGCCGCCGATCTGGTCGGTCGAGGCGATCTCCCCGGCCGCACGGCTGGCGCCGAGGATGCTCATCGGACCGTACGCGTCCCGCGGCTTGCCCGTCACCAGGTTCGCGGCGGTGTAGTACACCTTCACCGGGAAGTGCACCAGCGAGACGGCCGTCTGCTCCGTCATCGCCCACATGTCCTGCAGCACCACGACCGGACCGCCCCGCTCGCGGCGCACCTCGGGCTGCACGCCGAAGAAGCCGGCGGCGACCCGCTTGGCGGGGTCGTAGCGGTCGGCGACACCGGTGATCACCGAGTCGACCGGCGTCAGGTCCACGCGCCGGCCGTCGCGCTCGACGGTCAGGGCCACCGGCCCGTCCAGGTTGGCCCGGATCAGGCCGGACACCTCGTCCCAGGAGTGGACGCTGCGTCCGTTGAAGGTGAGGATGCGGTCGCCGGGCCGGATGCCGGAGCGGGCGGCCGGGCTGGCGGGCTTGCCGGCGCAGCTGCG
>Ga0210040_10007460_pt1 | contig 13222 bp, 16 predicted proteins | sample CryGeyCG12114_NA_FD_185462 | JGI IMG/M metagenome (GOLD analysis project Ga0210040, IMG submission 185462) | Groundwater microbial communities from aquifer - Crystal Geyser CG19_WC_8/21/14_NA (SPAdes) (version 2) | ecosystem: Environmental > Aquatic > Deep subsurface > Groundwater | place: USA... | reverse complement strand
CGCCCCGCCGCTGCCCGTGTTCCCCCGGGAGCGGCTGCTCCGCGCCGGCCTGGAGGACGAGGCCGTCGAGACGCTCGCCGAGCGGTACTCCGACCTCGGCTACCGCCGGCAGCGCGAGCTCGTGGCCTTCGTGACCCGCTCGACCGACGCCCGCATCCGGGAGCGGTTCACCGAGCCGGAGGCGCCGACGCTGGAGGAGCGCCGGGCCGCGCTGGAGCAGCTCAAGGGCGACGAGCTCCGCGACCTGCTCCGCGCGCAGAACCTCCCGACGGGCGGGAAGAACGCCGAGCTCATCGACCGACTCCTCGCCGACAACCAGCCGCCGGCCGGCGGCACCCCGGACTCGAGCGCAGGGCAGGAGGGGGGCGGCGGTGAGCAGCAGCCGCCCGCCGAGGGCTCCCCGGAGGGCAGCGCGCCGGCCGCCGAGCCGGCCGCGCCCGGAGAGGGCACCCAGGCGCCCGCCGAGCAGCCCGGAGCCCAGCAGTCGGAGCCGGTCCTCGACGCCATCGTCGGCGACGGCGCGGCAGCCGAGCCCATCGCCCCCGAGGAGCCCGGGCAGCCGGGCGTCGTCGTGGACGCGCAGGGCGTCGAGCACGTCGGCGAGCTGCCCGCCGAGAGCGCGCAGGCCGGCCCGGAGACGCCCGCCGGGGCTCCTGCCCCCGCCGAGGGCTCCCCGGCCGCTCCTGCGCCCGCTGACGGCGCCACGCAGACCCCCGCCGCCGACCCCGGCGCCGGGCAGGCCGCCCCGACCGAGGAGAGCTGATGGCCAAGGACAAGAAGACCGAGAGCAAGACCGCCATCCCGACGGACCCGAGCGAGTACGTGAACGGGCCGACCCGCGCGGAGCTCAACCGCAACCAGGGGGGGACGACAACCGACGGGTCGGTCGCCACGTTCCCCTCCGGCACCGGGCGAGGCTGAGCAGTGGCGCTCCCGCGCGGCAGCGGCCCGCCCTCGCCGGCCGCTGTCGCGCGGGCTCTGCTGGAGCACATCGAGGGCTGGTACGCCACCCACGCCGAGGATGCGGTCGACCCCGCCGTCCCCCTGCCCGAGCGCCGCTACGTCGCCGGAGGCGCCCCCCGCGAGGTCGCGTGGGACGAGGACGCCGGGCAGCTCACCGTCGCCATCGAGCGCGTTTCCTTCGGCGCCCGCCCGACCGGCCCCGTCGGCGGCACCCAGGCCGGCCGCCGCGACCCCGGCAGGAGAGCAGGGCTCACCCGCCTCGTCTCCCTGGAGGTCCAGATCGTGCGCCCCGCGCCGGCCCTGGACTTCTACGGCCGGGCGCCCGAGCGCGACGAGCTCGACGCCCACGGCTACCTGCTCGGCGTTGACGCGAAGCACCTCGCCGGGGCCGTCGTGGACGCCGCCTCCGGCACCGCCCTGCTCCGCGAGATCGTCCCCCAGGCGGAGGTCGTCCTCGGCGACCTGCTGACCCTCGGGCCCTCCGGCAAGGTCGCCGGCCTCGCGCAGGTCGTCACCGTGCCTCTGCTCTGAGAGGAGCGCCGCCGTGGCCATCGGAGGGCGCGTCTCCTCGGACGGCTCCTACGTCCGCATCGACCCTGACGACCTCCGCCGGTTCGTGGAGGACGGCGGCGGCCCGGTCATGGCGGAGCTCATGCGCCGAGGCGACAACGTGCAGAAGGGCGCCGCCCGGCGGGTCGGCAAGAAGACGCTGCGGCTCGCCCGCTCCATCGTGAAGCGGGCCGGCGCCGACTCCCGGGGCCCGTTCGTCCTCATCGTCGCCGAGGGCGTCCCCTACGGCTACTGGCACCACGAAGGCAACTCGCGCGGCTGGCACGGCAACCCGTTCCTCCGCGACTCCCTGCCCCTCGCCGCCCGCTGACGCGCGAGAGCCCGCCTCCCTTCCCCGAGGAGGCGGGCTCTCTGCTGCGGCGACCCTACTGCGCTCGCCGCCCCCCGGAGGGGTGGCACGCCCGGCAGTTCGGTTGCCCTTTCGTCGCCGGGTCGATGGCGTCCGCCCAGCGGCGGAAGTGCCCATGAGGGCAGCGCGGCGAGTAGAGGATCGTCCGCGCCCCCTCCTCGCCGATGGGCTCCCCGAGCGCCGGCTCCGGGGCCGCCGCGTCGAGCAGGGCGTAGACCCGGGGGCAGGCCGCCGAGGCGAAGCGGCCGGCCGCGTCCCGGGGCTGCTCCAGGGCGGCGGTCACTCCGCCGGCTCCAGGCGCAGGCGGTGCAGGCGGTAGCCGCCCCGCCGGTCCTCCAGCCGCTCCGCGAGGCAGCGCCGCAGCAGGTCCGAGAGGGCCCCGCTCGCCTTGCCCTCGCTCCAGCCGGCGAGCGCGGCGAGCTCGCGCAGGGTGAGCCCGCCCTCGTGCTTCGGCAGCTCGCCCTCCGTCGCCCGGCGCAGCCACTCGGCGGCCTGCTGCCAGACGCGGCCCTCGGGCGCCGGGAGCTCGGGCCGCTGCTGGCGCCCCGTCTGCGCCGCCCGGGCCCGCCCGTCGGCGCCGACGATGCGCTCCGGCGCCGGGTCGCGCTCGCGCAGCGCGGTCGCCACGGCGTCGGAGGAGACGCCGAGCTGCTCCCGGATCGCCCGCGTGCTCGCCCCGGTCGCCCGGATCGAGTGGATGAGCGCCTCCCTCTCCTGCCGCGCCTCGGCGGAGCCCGAGAGGCGCAGCGTCCGCAGGTCGCCCAGCCAGGCGGCGACGGCCTCGTGCCAGGTGGCGAAGCCGGCGGTCAGGTGAGCGCCGGCCTCGCGCAGCCGAGCGAGGCGGAGCAGCGGCGAGGAGAGCTCCCGCCGGATCGCCGCGACCTCGGCGTCGATCTCCTCCAGGGAGAGGGGGCGCGTCATGGGCTCGCCCTCCAGCGGCAGCGGCTCGGGCCGCAGCGGCAGGATCGTCGCGGCGGTCATGCCGCGCGCCACTCGGCGGCGAGGCGGCGGCGGAGAGCCTCGGCAGCGCGGCCCGGGGTGCCGTGCTCCTCGATGAGGTCGCGGGCCGTCTGCCCGGGCTCCAGCAGGTTGATGAGCGTGCCGTCGTCGGGCCCGAGCTCCTCGCCGTCGATGGTGGCGAAGGCCTCCAGGCGGGCGAGGTAGAGGGCCGGCTGAGCGGCGGTGGCGTCGGCGAGGTCGAGGATGACGGTGCCGAGCAGGCGGGTCGCGGCGGTGGCGATGGTCGCCGCGCTGATGCGGGGGGGCTGGCTCATGCCTGCATCATCGGCAGGTTGCCCCCGGACATAAAGGGGGGTGGCGGATCTTCCTCGAACGGGGGAACCGCTCGGCTCCGAGCGGTGGCCGCAACTCCCCGAGCGGCTGCCCTACCCTCCCCAGGGTGAGCACCGACGACGCCACCCTGACCCCCGCCCCCGTGACCGCCCCCGAGCCGAGCTCCCCGGGCATCCCCGTCTTTGGCCGGCAGACCGCGCCCGTCACCTACAAGCGGTTCGGCCTGGAGGTCGAGCGCGCCGCCGACGGCGAGCGGTGGGTCGAGGAGTTCGAGGTCCGCACCGACGTGGACGGCGGCTCCATCGTCCACATGCTCAGCCAGCCCGAGGGCTCCCCGCAGCAGGCCGCCGCGACCATCGCCTTCATGGGGCAGCAGCTCCGCGACGACGACGGCGTCTCCGTCGACTGGTCCTCGCCCATCGAACCCGAGCTCGACCCCGACAGCGTGGACCCCGAGCGCCCCGAGGAGGGCCCGCAGGACTTCCTCCGGGCCGACCCCGAGGAGGGCGAGGAGGAGGGCGCGCCGCTCTACCTCTGGCACGACGACTCCCTCATGACCGAGCAGGAGCTCCGCGAGGCCATCGCCGCCTTCGACCCGCTGGAGGAGGGCTCCTCCCGGCGCCGGTTCGCCTACCTCTCCGACACCCAGACCCTCCGGTACAAGTACGAGGCCATCGAGGAGCTGACGAAGTGGCTGACGGAGGGGGTGACGCGACGCCCTACGCAGCGGCCCGCGCCCTCTGGGCATGGGCCACGGTCAACTCGGCGTTCGTCGCGGGCACGCTGATCCTCCGAGGGCTCGGCGACCTCCTGGAGCTCCCCGCAACTCGAGCCCTCGACGTGCTCTACTGCCTCGTGTTGGAGGACGACAAGGAGGCCGCTGAGCGCCGGCAGGAGCTCGACGGCCGGCTGGCTGGGATGGCGAAGCCGCAGCGTGAGACCTGGGGCAAGTTGCCGCACCAGCAGGCCGCGATGCGAGCCGCTCAACAGGCGCTCTAGCGACGAGGAGGGCTCGCCCGCATGGTGGCCGTGATCGGAGAGGCCGCTGTCGCGCTCCGCCCGGAGACGAGCCGGTTCGCCTCCGAGGCGGAGAACGAGGTCGACTCCAAGATGCCGGGCATCGCCCGGAAGGCGGCCGGCTTCTTCGCCGCAGCGTTCGCCGCCGTGAAAGTGGTCGGCTTCTTCGGCGACGCGATCAACGAGGCGAGCGACCTCTCCGAAAGCGCGAGCAAGGTCGGCGTCGTGTTCGGCGGCGCCGCCGAGCAGGTCAACGCCTTCGCTGCGAACAGCGCCCGCTCCCTCGGCATCTCCGAGTCGGCCGCCCTCGGCGCGACGGGCACCTTCGGCAACCTGCTCCGCTCCGTCGGGCTGACGGAGCAGGGCGCGGCCGACATGAGCACCGGGATGGTGCAGCTCGCCGCCGACCTCGCCTCGTTCAACAACACCGACTCGGAGACGGCGCTCGACGCCCTCCGCGCCGGCCTCCTCGGCGAGGCGGAGCCGCTCAAGCAGTTCGGCGTCAACCTCAACTCGGCGGCCATCGAGGCGAAGGCCGTCGCCCTCGGGATCGCCGACACCGGGGACGAGCTGACCGACGCGCAGAAGGCGCAGGCCGCCTACGCGCTCATCATGGAACAGACGACCCTCGCTCAGGGAGACTTCTCCCGGACCTCCGGCGGGCTCGCCAACCAGCAGCGCATCCTCAAGGCGGAGTTCGCCAACGTCTCCGCGCAGGTCGGGACCGCGCTCCTCCCCGCCCTCTCCGCCATCGGCACCTTCATCCTCGACCGGGTGCTGCCGTTCGTGCAGGAGCTCGCAGCCAAGTTCCGCGACGACGTGGTGCCGGCCCTCCAGCAGGCCGCCGAGTGGATCCAGACCAACGTCCTGCCGGCCCTCCAGCAGCTCGGCGACTGGCTGGTCACCAACGTCCTGCCCGTCCTCCAGCAGGTCGCCGAGTGGGTCGCCGGCACCCTCGTCCCCGCCCTCATCGACTTCGGGTTCTGGCTCCGCGACAACGCCACCGCCGTCGGCATCATCGCCGGGGTCATCGGCCTCGTCCTGCTGCCCCATCTCATCCGGCTGGCAGCGCAGGCCGTCATCACCCGGGTCACCACCGCTGCCCTCTGGGCCGCGCAGAAGGTCGGCGCGATAACCAGCGCCGCCGCCTCGGTCGCCTCGACCTACAGCATCATCGCCGCCTGGGTCGCCCAGCGCGTCGCCGCCGCCGTCTCCTTCGGGCAGACCATCGCCCTCATGGCGCTCTACGCCGCCGAGAGCGTCGCCAACGCCGCCCGGGCGGTCGCCGCCTGGGTCGTCGGCTCCGCGCAGGTCGTCGCCGCCCTGGTGGCGCAGGGCGCCGCCTTCGTCGCGCAGGGAGCGCGAGCGGTCGCCTCCGTCGCCGTCACCGTCGCCACCACCGTCGGCGGCTGGCTGGTCATGGCAGCCTCCGCCCTCGCCGGGGCCGCGAGCATGGCGCTCGCCTGGATCATCGCCTTCGGCCCGATCGCTCTCGTCATCGCAGCGGTGGTCGGCCTCGTCGTCGTCATCGTGCGGAACTGGGACACGATCAAGGCCGCGACGATGGCCGTGTTCGGCGCGATCTGGGGGTTCATCCAGGCCGTGTGGGACGGCATCGTGGGCGGGATCCAGGCCGCCGTCTCCTTCATCTGGGGGCTCATCACCGGCTACTTCAACCTCTACTACTCGATCATCTCGGGCGTGTTCAACGCCGTGGTCGGCGCCGTCTCGGCGGCCTGGGGAGCCATCACCGGGGCGGTCGGAGCAGCCCTCGGCTTCCTCTCCTCGGTGATCCAGAGCGGGGTGAACACCGCCCTCGGCTTCTTCACCTCCCTGCCGGGCCGCATCCTCGGCGCCCTCGCCGGGATCGGGAACCTACTGTTCGGGCTCGGAGGAGACCTGATCCAGGGCTTCGTCAACGGGATCTCCGCCGCCGCCGGCTTCGTGGGCAACATCGCCCGCAACCTCGCCAACAGCGTGATCGGCTTCCTGAACAGCGCCATCGACGGGATCAACGACCTGCTCGAGTTCACGATCCCGGTGCCCGGCCTGCCCGACATCCACATCAACCCGCCCAACCTCGGGCACATCCCCCGCTTCCACTCGGGCGGCGTGTTCGCCTCGGGCGGCGGCGAGGGGCTCGCGCTGCTGCGCGACCAGGAGCGGATCGCCACCCCGGAGCAGCGAGTGATCGCCGACAACCTCCTGGCTGACCTGCTCGACGGCCGGCTCGCTGCTCCCGCTCCCGCTGCGGCAGCGCAGGCCGGGCCCTCCGTCGTCAACAACATCACCCAGCTCCCCGGGGAGGACGGCTCGGTGCTCGCCGCCCGCGTCACGCAGGGCACGGTCTGGAACCTCAACAACGGCATCACCCGCCGCGTCGGAGCAGGAGCCGGCCTCCCATGACCCTGGAGCTCCTCTCCGACGACCGCGCCTACCTCCTCGCCGAGGAGCAGCAGCGGTACGCCCTCGGCAACCCGGCGGCGCCGCTGCTGACGTTCAACGCCGCCGACTCCGCCGGCTGCGCCTGGTGGGCCGACGAGCCCGAGGGCTGGGCCGCGCCCGCCGTCGCCCTGCCGATGGACCGCCGCTCCGAGGGCCACGGCGGGTTCGCCGGCCGCCCCACCTACGAGCCGCGCACCCTGACGCTGACCGGCGCCGTCACCGCCCCCTCCTTCACTGCCCTCCGCGCAGCCCGCGAGCGCCTCGTCTCGCTCTACCTCTCCGGCTCCTACGTCCGCTACTCCCAGCTCGATGACGGGCCGGCGAAGGGGCTGTGGTGCCTGCCCTCCGGGGAGCTCAAGTGGGAGAGCTTCGACGGCCGGTTCGCCGACTTCTCTCTCCTCCTCGTCGCAGAGGACCCGATCAAGACCGGCGCCTCCGTCACCTACGGCCCGATCCGCCTGCCCAGCGCCCTCGGCGAGGGCGGCTACCCGATGGGAGCAGGCGGCGCCGTCATGCCCTGGACCGCCTCGGGCGGCGGCGCCGGCAGCCTCACCGTCCAGCAGATCGCCAACGACGGCAACGAGGCGAGCCACGCCCTCTACTCGGTGACTGGCCCCGTCCCCCGGCCTCGGGTCCAGCTCGGCACCGGGGAGTACGTCGCCCTGGACGACGACCTCGGCGCCCTCGACACCTGGGTGATCGACACCGCCGCCGGCACCAGCATGGTCAACGGCGTCAATCGCTACGACGCCTGGGCCGCCGGCTCCACGTTCCCCCTCATCCCCGGCCGCCGCCTCGACCCCTCAACGGGCTCGGAGCTCCCCGGCGGCACCACCGCCGTCCTCCGCTCGGCAACCGGCGGCAGCGACCCGGCCGCCGGCCTCGTCGTCACCACCGCCCCCTCGTGGAAGTGAGCAGCTCGTGACCCTCCTCTCCCCTCCCTACGCGCTCGGCGCCGCAGGGCAGGTGCTCTCCGGCAAGAACCTCCGGCTGGTCAACGGCGCCTCGTTCCGGCAGGGAGCGAGCGGCGTCCTCGGCATCTCCGGCTGCCTCCACGGCCCCGCCAACACGATGGGCGAGCTGACGCTCCCCTCAAACACCCAGCTCACCGTCCAGGCGTTCCGAGCGGTCATCCAGAGCAGCCAGGACGCCACCGCCGGGCAGTACCTCGCCGTCAACGACGCGGCGGTCACCCTCGCCGTCCCCGCCCAGAACGCGAGCCAGTGGCGCCGCGCCCTCGTCGTCGTCCGCGTGGACGACTCCCAGGTGGCCGGAGTCGCCTCCTCCGCGACGACCGACCGCGCCGTCCTGGAGATCGTCTCCGGCAACCTCGCCGCGAGCTCCGGCGCAGCCGCCCTCCCGGCGACCCCGAACAACGCCCTCCTCCTCGGCGAGCTGCTCATCCCCCCGACCGGGCAGACCGTCACCCTGACGCCCTACAACCCGCGCACCGGCACCCGGGGCGGCATCCTCCCCGTCCTCAACGACGGCAGCACCGTCGCCGGGCACAGCGGAGCCTCCGGCACCTACCTCGGCGAGTACCGCGACCACCCCACGCTCGGGCTCCAGCGATGGGACGGCGCCACCTGGCAGACCATCGGCCTCGGCGGCGACGTGGCCTACACGACGTGGGCGCCGAGCTCTCCGACCACCCAGGGCGGGAGCGGCGGCTGCGGCTACATGATCCGCAACAAGGTCTGCTTCGTGAACATCGACGTGAGCTACAACGGCTCGTTCGGCGGCGCCTTCATGGTCACCGCCGCGCCCCTCCCGCTCCCCGCTCGCACCGGCTCGGGCGTCACCTGGGCTACCGGCAACTACGCCAACAACACGAACAACCCTGCCGCGATGCTCTACCTCAACTCGGCGGGGCTGCTCTACACCGCCGTCGCGGGCTCGAACGGCGTCCCCGTCCTCGGGCTCACTGGCTCGTTCTCCTACCCGTGCGTCTGAGAGAGGATCGCCGCCATGCCTGACCCGATGGGCGCCTACCGCCTGCTGGAGATCGACAGCCCTGCGACTGCCGTTGCGACCCACAGGATGGTCGACGGCACCCTGGAGCCGCTGGACGGAGCCGTTCAGCCCGGGGACGACATCTGGTGCGTGAGCTACTCCCCTGGAGTCCCCGAGGGCTGGACCCCACAGCCAGGCGGGACGGTGGCCGCCCGCCTCGACCCCGCCTCGTGAGCGCCCCTCTCTGGGTGCTCGGCGACTCCTGGGCCGACCCGCAGTCCTACACCTGGGCAGCGGCCTCGGGCTGGCCGTCGCTGCTCGCCGCCCGCCTCGGGCTCGGGCTGGTCAACTCCGCCGTCGGCGGCGGTGGCTACTGCAACGGGTACAGCTACCCGCAGCAGGCCGCCCGAGGAGCCGGCGCCGGAGCGGGCGCCCTCCTCTGCTGGGGCGGTATCAACGACCGAGGCTGGCCGGTCGAGGAGGTCTACCAGGGCGCCCGCACGACCTACGGGCTGCTGCGCCGCCTCTGCCCCTCCGCGCCGCTCCTCGTCGTCGGGCCCGAGTGGGGAGCCGACGAGCGGCCGGCCGTCCTGCTGGAGCGCATCGCCGCCGTCCGCCGAGCTGCCGCCGAGGTTGGCGCTCAGTTCGTGGACTCGTCGGACTGGCTCCTCGGGCGCTTCGACCTCATGCTCGACGCGATCCACCCCACCCCGGAGGGGCACCGCCTCGTCGCCGAGGCTCTCGCGCCGGAGCTGCTGTGGCTCCTCGCCACCGCTCCCGGCCCGAGCCGCCCGGGCGAGCTGGAGGCCGGCGGCTGGCCGGCGCCCTACGCCGCCGAGGAGCCCTTCGTCGCTGCCGGCTGAGCGCCGCAACCAGCCGCCCGGGGGCGGTACTGTCCCCCCCGTGAGAACCGACGACGACGCCCCCCTCGCCTGGACTCCTCCTCCCGGCTGGGTGGACCCGCGCGACGACGACTCGCTGCCCTGGATCCAGCACCCGCAGCCCGACGACCTGGACCCGGTGCCCCCGGAGGAGCGCCTCGCGCAGGAGCAGGCGACCGTCCAGGCCGGCGACAACGGGCAGGAGGTCGCCGAGGAGCTCCGCCGCTCCGGGCCCCCACCCGGAGTCCACGGCCTGATCGCCTCCGCCGTCGCCGGCATCGACGTGCGCGACTACTCGCGCTCCCCGCAGGCTCGCGGCTTCGGCTCCCCCTGCGCGCAGAACATGGCCGTGATCCAGCTCGCCGAGGCGCGGATCTCCGTCCACGTCGCCGTCGCCGAGCTCGCCGGCCTCATCATGCGAGCCAACGAGGCGCAGGGCTACCGCTACCGGAGGGCCGACACCGGCTGCTTCAACTGCCGCAAGGTCGGCGGCTCGACCGCCTGGAGCTGGCACGCCTGGGCCGTCGCCATCGACGCGAACTGGCAGAGCAACCCCCAGCGCCGCCCCATCACGACCGACCGGCCGCGCTGGGAGCTCGACCGCTGGAACCGCTACGGCTGGGCCTGGGGCGGCGACTACACCGGGGGCTCCGTCCCCGACACCATGCACACCGAGTTCATGGGCGACACCGCCGAGGCCATCGCGGCGACCGAGCTCGCCCGCCGCGAGCTCGGCGGCATCCAGCCCGGCCCCGCCCCGGCGCCCGCCCCTGCTCCTCCGCCCGCCCCGGCCCCGAGCGGCCCCGCCTACTCCGAGCAGGCCAAGACCGACCAGCGGAACCTTCTCGACACCGGGTTCAACCCCGGCCCGGTCGACGGCTTCTGGGGCGACGCGAGCCGGCAGGCGTGCTCCCGCTTCCAGTTCGCCGCCCGCATCGCCGTCGACGGCCTCTGCGGCGACCAGACCCGCGCCATGCTCCGCAAGGTGCCGAGCTGGAGAGGAGCGCCCGACGCGCCCGGCTTCGGCGGCTACTCGGCGCTGCGCTGGCAGCAGGAGCTCAAGCGGCACGGCTGGCGCATCGAGACCGACGGCGCCTGGGGCGCGCACTCCACGTCGATCCTGCGGCAGTTCCAGGCGGAGAAGGGACTCCCCGCCGACGGCCGGCCCGGGCCCGTCTCCTGGACGGCGCTGTTCTGCACCGTGAACTGAGCCGGCGGTGACGCTCCCCGCGCCGTCCTCGCCTGGGCTCATCCGCTGGCGCTACCACTTCACCGACTTCATCCTCGGGAGCCTGCTGGCCACGCTGCCCATGCGCGACGTGAGCCTCTCCGACGTGCTCTCCGGCGCCGCCTCCGGCACCGGAGTCGTCCCCCTCCACGATCAGGTGCTCGCCCGGCAGCCGTTCGCCGCGACCGTCCCCCGCCGCTCCTGCCTCTGGGCTGAGCGGCAGCTCCTCGACGCGCAGAGCGGCCAGGTCGTCACCTCCTCCGTCCTCTGGGGCGGCATCGTGATGAGCAGGGAGCGCAACCACGCCGCCCGCACGATGAAGCTCGGGCTCGTCACCTGGCCGGCCTACCTCGCCCGCCGCCTCGTCGGCGACGGCTTCTACACCCAGGTCGACAAGTTCACGATCGCCCGGAGCCTCGCCGCCTACTGCGTCGACCAGCCGCACCTGGACACCGCCGAGCCTGGGATCTACGGCGCCTCCCCCCACGTCTCCCCGCTGTTCGCCGGGATCGCCTCCGCCCCGTTCTCGGGCGTCCTCGCCGACCGCACCTACCTCGGCTCGGACCTGAAGCCTGGACTCGAGGCGCTGACGGAGCTCGGCAACTCCGGCGCCGGCTTCGACTGGCGCTTCGACCCGTTCATGGCCACGCCCGGCGACCTCCGCACCTTCCAGGTGAGGATGGCGCTCGGCTACCCGCGCCTCGGCAGGGTCCGCCCGGCCGACCTGCGCTGGAGCACCGAGGAGGCCGACAGCCGGCAGCGGTGGGGCTTCGTCTCCGACCTGACGATCTCCGAGGACGGCTCCGCAGCCAACAACCAGGTCACCGCGCTCGGCGCCGGCAGCGGCCCCGACCAGATCCGGGCCACCGCGACCTCCTGGAACGAGCTCTACTCCGGCTACCCGCTCTACGAGACCTCGCTCGGCTCCTCCTCCCAGGACGACCGGACCCTCGACACCGTGGCCGGCAAGGCGAACGGCGCCCTCGCCGCCGGCCTCGCCGGCTCCGTCCGCGTCACCGGGGTCACCGTCCGAGGCGACCTCGCGCCCGCCGTCCACACCTACCAGCTCGGCGACGACATCACCCTCCGCCTCGGCGAGTCCACCAACGGCCAGCCCGCCACCCTCGTCGGGCAGCTCGTCGGCCGCACCATCGAGCCGGAGCAGCCCGGCCGCACCGAGACGGTCAAGCTCGACGTGCAGGGCACGGTGAGCGGCTGATGGCGCAGACCGTCGACAACTCGCTGGAGCAGCGGATCGCCGACCTGGAGAGCGCCGTCCGCGCCCTCACGGCCGGGGCGGCTCTCGCCGGCACTGCCGTCGGCGCCTCCGCTGCTGGCGCCGTCACCCTGACGGGGATCGCCTCCACCCTCGGCTCCGTTCCCTGGGACGTGGGGCAGGGCCCGAGCGTCGACCTCTACGTCCAGGGCGGCCGGCTCAAGGTCGACATGGCTGCCTCGTTCGAGGTCTACGGCAACAAGACCTCGCTCTACGTCGGCTACCAGATCCTCGGCGGCATCCCCCGCGCCGTCGACCCCAGCAACCCGGGCGTCGACCTCCTCGCCGCCGCCCCCGTCGTCCGCGCCCCCGACTACGAGAAGGCCGCGAGCCTCCAGGACGACGGCGTGGGGATGAACCAGCTCGGCGCCTTCGGCACCTTCGACCTGGTGACCGGCCTCGCCGTCGGCTGGTATCGGGTGCGCCTGGCCTACGCCCTGGCCTACGGCGGCACCTCTGGCGCGCCCTACGGCATCGCCACCTACCGCCGCCTCACCGTCACCCGCTACTGAGGAGCTCGCCGTGCCCGACCCCATGCACCCGGAGGGCGAGGAGCCGCGCCCGGAGCCCGTCCTCGACGCCGCCCGCCTCGCCGGCCTGCTCTCCGCCGTCGTCGTCGCCCTCCTCGGCGCCGTCGGCGTGGTGCTCGCCGGCAACGTCCTCGGCAACCTCACGGCCCTCGGCAACGCCCTCACCGCCGTCGGGGTGGCCGTCGCCGCCCTCGCCTCCTACCTGCTGCCCGTCTGGCAGGCGCGCCGAGCTCGGGCGAAGGTGACGCCGCTGGAGCGCCCGCAGGACGCCGCCGGGCGACCGCTCGTTCCCGAGCAGACGCCGGAGCCGGCCCGGGAGACCTACGCCGGGGCCGACGACGACCCCGGCGAGCACTCCGAGGAGCGAGCAGCCGGCGGCCCTCGGTAGCCTCGGGGCCGCCCGGCGGGACTGCACGCTCGGGCCCGGCTCGCCCGGGAGGGCAGCGGGGAGGCGGGGCGACCCTCCTCGGGGGTGGAACCCCGGGAGCGGCTGGGAGAACCCGGAGGGCCCGGCCCCGCCCCCCGGCCGGTCATACGCATGTTGCGAGTATGCGTGCATGTAGACGCATAACCCCAGGTCAGGCCGCCGCGAGGAGCTGCATCCCGCCGTCGTCGCCGAGGAACACCCAGCCGACCCCGGCGAGCCGCACCGGCACCTGCTCCGGCCGCTCCCCGCGCGTCTGGGAGAGCAGCAGCCCGAGCGGCCGGCTCCACAGC
>Ga0210040_10007458_pt1 | contig 13226 bp, 10 predicted proteins | sample CryGeyCG12114_NA_FD_185462 | JGI IMG/M metagenome (GOLD analysis project Ga0210040, IMG submission 185462) | Groundwater microbial communities from aquifer - Crystal Geyser CG19_WC_8/21/14_NA (SPAdes) (version 2) | ecosystem: Environmental > Aquatic > Deep subsurface > Groundwater | place: USA... | reverse complement strand
AGTAAAATCCGGACTCAACAGTCTACGCTTCGTACTAAATCGTGTCGACGCTCCTGGTTCCCACGTAGCTGTGAGAGCCGCTTTGACACGTGACCCGTACGACGCAGAAAGTACGATGTAGCATGCGACAGAGCTGTAGGATCTCAGCTATCCAGCAGTGACGACACGGAAGAACGTACTCGACGTAATAGAGCGATCAGACACGCGCCTTTCGACTAGTAGAAGACCTGAGAGACGGGAACAGGTGTGCCACGAGTGACCACGATGTCGTCTACAACCACCACCATGACCTCCTCGAACATAATACAGCAGTCAGCGCATCCGTAGGTATAGCTCCCCAAGTCGTCGACGACTGGACACCTGCGACGCGTTCCTAAGCTGGTATGGAGAGCGCAAGCTGATGGCTGATTCATGCTCAGGCCGATAGATCCTCCAACATTCACGGCAAACCAGCCAGAAACGATACGGCTGTATCCGCTTAGCAACTACACCTTTCAGACGAAAGAGACGCAGCCGGAGGAAGATCCGTCAGTCGCTGCCAGGCTAAAGCGGTTGGAGGAACACTACGAGAAACATGGCATGAGGAGGACTTGCGAGGGCATCCTCGTATGCCACGAGCACAACCACCCACACGTACTGATGCTACAGATTGCGAATGCCTTCTTTAAACTGTAAGAAGAAGCCGAGAATGACAGCGACGCCTCGAGGACCTGCGCCGACGGGTATAGTATCTGAAACTAACAACCTCGCAGACCCGGCGACTATCTCCCAGCTCAAGCAGAAGAACTATCGGCCTTCGCGAGCCTTCTCAACTCCAGACTGGCTCCAACGAATCCAACGCCGCAAGACCTAGAGTGGGACATCGGCGACTGTCTAGCCCAGTGGTGGCGTCCGAACCACGAGACCTTCCTCTACCCCTTCCTTCCCGCACACTGCACCAGACCGAAAGAGTTGAAGAAGCTGTACTTCATACACCTTCCCGAGAAGAAGATCTTGTCAGTTCCCAAGAACATGAAACTATTGGCAGTCCCACTCTTCGAGCTGTACGATAACACGGCAAGATATGGATCTCAGCTGAGCGCAATCCCACATTATCTGAGTAGGTATAGATTCGAGTTCGTGGATGAAGAGGGAAGGGTGCGCAGGGTAATGCCTGGTGGTGAGATGCTTGGAGGCGGTGGCGGCGTTAAGGTGCTTGCTGGTGGCGACGATGAACCAGCCGAAGATGTCAAGACGAAACCAGAAGACGAGGAAGAGTATCAAAATGTTGACATGAAGAACATCAAGGTTGAGATTGGTAAAGTCGAGGGAATGAAGAAGGAGGATAGTACAGGTTGAAGGATCGCGAGGTCAATTCGGTCGTGGCACGGGAGTTTTGGAGACGTGTCTCATGCCTCCCAAGTACTAGGAAGTGGCTACAGCTACAGAGCATTGTACGCCGTCTGGAAATGTATCGGATCGCATGGAACAACGAGACAGATGCAAACAGACGGCATGTACTAGTATATGGGGATGACCGTAGATGTTGCAGGCTTGCAGATGGGTGCTCATGGCGCCCGTGGCGCCCCATGAAAAGGATGTTGTTTAGGTGAGCTTGGGCACCCTTGCATGCCTCCTTTCGGCGCTGACTTGTGTTTGGACAGGTTGTGGATTTAGGAGCAGACATTAGCAGAGCCCCAGCTTCTACAAGATTGACCTCACAGTCAGCCATCAAAGCCCTTGTGGAGGCGCGAGCATCCTGTCTACACGCAACAAAGCAGCATGTGCCAATATCGGTACGCTACAAAACTCGAAGCCGGTACTCGAATCTATTGGCAGCCAAAATTCAACGGCCTGGTTGGAACCCCCCTTTTTGGGCTTAGCGCACGTGACAAGCCCTTATAATATGCTCATTCATCGACCACGGAGATCTCATCCTTGCTGTGCTCTTCCCACACACATAATAAATACACTGGACGACCATACCCTAGCATCAGCTTCACTCTGCACGAACTAGCTGGGCTACTGTAAACTTGGGGACAGCGATTCCTTCCATCTCTCCCGACGACTTCTTCTTCCACTTAATGCATAGTGTGCTATATCTGAGTCAACAGACTTTTCGACCTCCATAGCTATCGTTCATGATAGAGGGCAGCAAGAGGTCTTTAAGCGCACCTCCTCGTATACCGGCAGAGACAAGACATTCGAGTACATCATATCATACGCCATCTCCTTCTACCTCCGCCGAAACCCTTCGTACGCCGTCGTCCGCGAGATCCACTAAGCGATCGACGACTACATCTACGCCGCCGCCGGACGATACGACCGACCAGCATGCGTTTAGCGCTCAATGCGAGCAGGTCGAAGAGATAAAAAGAGTAAAAGGCGCCTACCAGGAAACTGTCCAGGTCGTGATACACCAATCCCATGATAGTCGGCCCAGCACGAAAGACCGCACGATCGGTATTAGCAGTGGACGTTGCCCCATTGTTCCCTTTGACACTCACAATGCTAACCATCCGCAACCAATTTACAACGAAGGAACACGACGCTTTGAATTGCTCGGTTGCCCTTTACTGACTGCAAATGATGTCGCCTCAAGCCCTAAGATGTCTCTTAGCCCAACCTGTGGGCAGCATTTCCTGGAGGTTAACAACACGCTGCTAGAAAACATCTGCCCAGCCGACCTAATCGATGCACCTTATGCTCACGACGAACTCCCAGGGGGCTGTCACAAGCTTAGGCTTTATAGGACGAAGAGAAAGTTCCCAGATCTTCGCGGATACCGCCCCAAGGCCTTGAGCTTCGGCAAATTCTATGGCGCGTCGGCCGTTTGTTGGCACCATGCTAAAGGGGAATACTGGTATCTTCATGATATTATACCTACCTGTCGAGGCATCCAAAAGCAACTTATAGATCCTTTAAGGCAGTTTCAGGAGGAGCTTTATAACAAACTTAGTACAGGCCGTCATTGTATCTGGGGCCATAACCTTGTCGGAGCGAGGACTACAGCTATATTCAAATACGAGCAGCATCAGCACGAGGCGAACCTAGCAGGGGCACAGGATCGAGTATTGCATTACCTCAAGATGACAAAACAGGTTCAGCACTACTGGAGACCTAAGCCTGCCGACCTTGCTTACCTATACAACCTGCGCAGCTATGGAGACGGAATTGTGGCGGGGTGGACCTACCATGGCTTTTACATAGTGAGGACTGGTATCAAGGCATCAAGTCTCAGAAACATTGATGCATGGTACCACAAGTATCACGGGCTTCCGGGAGCTGTGAAGAATTCTGGAACAGACATTTCTGAATGGAGCAACCCGCACCTGGGCATTCTCGCAAGCTGGATTCCAGCTGGAGTCTTCCCAACCTGAGCGAAGTGTTGAGGGTAAACTGCGGAACAAGGCCCTAGCCTATGATCACTTTGACAGATATTGGGTGTCGTCAATTCGAATCTTAGGGCAGTGTCTGACCTGATACAGCAGAATACATCAAGACGGGCACGCACAGCAACATTGCTTCTAGTCGTTCAGCAATGAAACTTGATGATATTTAGGACTTCTCAGTGGCTTCATTCATTGCCAATCGGTCATTCAATCTTGGAAAAGGTCAGATTAACCTCTACACCATACGTCAAGAGACCTGAGCGTACTACTCAAGTTGTGCCACTAGTATATCCTGAGGCTCACACAAGATTTGGTCCGGGTGACTCCTTTCTGCTTCTTGGCGCTTACAGGCTTCGGTTGAACTGCGGGGAGTGCAAAGCCTCGGTCTCGGGTTGCAGCTGCGTCACTTCCCGCTGCAGACTGCGATTGCGCGAGTTCGGGTTCTCGTGCAGCTGTACTACCTGATTCAAAAGCTGTAAACATTTAATATTCAATAGTCCTTGTCACAACATTCCTACCCCCAGACCTCTACTGCAAGTCATAGCTTGCTATCGATAAGCAGTTCAATCTTCACCCTTCCTTCGAATAGACTTGCTCGATCCACTTTCACCTCAGCAGTCTCAAAACCACCACTGCCTCAAGCACTAGAAAGCACGCGCAGCCAGGCCAACCTAGCAACGCCGACACCACTCCCACCAAAGCTCAAGATGCGCCTAATAGGCCTCACCGGCTCAATAGCAACCGGCAAATCCACCACCTCACACCTCCTCTCCTCTTCCCCACACTCCCTCCCCATCATCGATGCCGACCTGCTCGCGCGCAAAGCCGTCGAACCGGGCACATGGGCCTACAACCGCATCGTCAACACCTTCGGCCCTACAACGCCCGATCTGCTCCTCCCCCCCTCCGATCCAGCCTGTGAAGGCCTAGACGACGGCCCCTCGGGCAAGGGCCGGCCGCTGAACCGTCCTGCCCTGGGTAGACGCGTCTTCGGCACGAGCGACGAGAAGGCTACGGACCGGAAGAAGTTGAATGCCATTGTGCATCCTGCTGTGCGGTTTTATATGCTTAAGAGTGTCCTGTGGTACTATGTTATGGGCTACTGGGCTGTCGTGCTCGATATCCCGCTGTTGTTTGAGAGTGGGCTGGACATGTTCGTAAGCACGGTGGTCGTCGTCGCGGTTAGTGAGCCGACGATGCAGATGCAGCGGCTGAGGGACCGGGATCCGCACTTGAGTGAAGAGGATGCGAGGAATAGAGTTGCCAGTCAGACGGATGTGAGGGAGAAGGCGAGGAGGGCCGAGGACAGGAACAAGAGGGGAAGGGGGCGTGGGTTTGTGCTGTACAACGATACCAACAAGGGGGATCTGAAGGTGCAGGTTGATGATGTGGTCAGACAGATTAGAGAAGACAGTCCGCGCTGGTGGGGGTTGGTGCTGCAGCTTTGTCCGCCGCTTATGCTTGTTGTTGCGGGGTTGGAGGTGTTTAGGGGGTGGAGGATAAAGACGGAGCAGGAGAGGGAGAGGGGCAAGGAGTTGCCCAAGGCTAAGTTGTGATTGAGATTCTCGTGTGGTAGAAGGATTCGATCATGTTGACCCCGGTCACTGGCAGTGCGATCGCTGCAGCCTTGGGAAGGTACAGTATCTTATCCACTCCTGACTGCCGACTACCTTTGATTAGTCACCGTTGCCGCTCCTCTCCTCTCCTCCGTGGCCTCGCCTCTCACATCCGCGTCCGCATCCGCAGCTTCCAATCCCTTCATCTCGCCCTCCAAAGGCGTCGTGTTAGTGTCATCCCCCTTGCGCCCTTCATCAGCATCTGCCCCGTCCGCATTCGACACCGTACGTTCTTCTCGCCGTTGCTGAGAATGAGGGCCTTCAAATGGCGATGGCGATATATGAGTCTCGCTGCTGCTCATGCGGCGTGTGCCGGGTCTTTTTGGTTGCAGGGAACTGATCATTGCTGCGGGACGGGAGTTTGCATTACTGTTGGAAGGGCGGGGAGAGGAGAGTAGAGCTGATGGGGTGGCGGAGGCGAGGCGAGCACGATGGACGAGGCTGGGCGAGGCTGGATTTGGGGAAACGATGACGCGATGTCCTGGGCGGTGTTAGGGCAGTTGCGACCCAGTCGTTACATATATCGACCGACCAGTTTTACGGACATCTACCTCCTACACACCGCTTACACCACATATACTACATCCTATCACCGGAGATCAACGTGGCCGGTGCTTCAGTGAGACCCACACGCAAAAGGTGTTTGAGTACCGGCGACGTTGCTTTCCCAGGGACGTATATGCTCAAGGTTGCATGCCGTCAAGGCCGCATCTACCGTTTATACTGTACCGTGGATACAAGTGGAGTAGGCTGCTTTTGAAGCACTTCGCCATCGCGGGGTTTTTGTGACGTGGTTGTTGAGAGTCCTAGCGGTGCAATGTGCATGGGCTGAAAGATTGAAGGTGGATTCCAGGGTGTAATCTCTGGAATACGCTTCTGACAAAGTCGACAATACACCCCGGGCATGTTCTCTCTGACCTAGACAGCTGTTCTCGACGAGACGGTGGAACGAAGGCTCAGTCGCCTGCACACTTGGCTGTGCTACCATGTTTCGTCGGAAAGCTGCATCGTGTGTTAGCCTTTTTTGCCCTACCGGCCACCTGCACAACATGCAATGAGTAATTGCAATCATCATCTCCATCGCACAGAAGGATTGCTTGTCACACCTACTCCGTCAAGCCACCTTCCCTAGCAAACTAACCTTCGTGTAATAGCAGCCAAGTCACCGCTCAGCGCCTGAAACTTTCACATCGACCCAATCTACAGACTCGCCGAAAGATGGCCACGACTTCAGCAGAAGAACCTCAAGCAACCTTTGTTTACCCTCCGGCCGGGGACTATGCATCCTTGACGCCAGAGCCGATCAATTTCTACGATGTTTTGCAGGTAATTTGGACCTCACACTGGCAGCAAACCTCATTCGGGATCCAGTGTCTGGATCCTGCATCGTCCTGGGACAACTCCTTTTCCAATTGCACCGGTGGCCAAGCCTTCTGCGTCGCTCGCCCTTCCAATAGCTCCTTTTGGGTCGTCATGGAGGTCTTATTGGGAGGTGCACCTTGGGGAGAGACTGACCACATTCGTTGTCGGCACGAAGTGATTGAATACGGCAGTATCGAGGGGGCAGTTTACGGTGAGATATTCACGGTGACAAGCCAAGATGGTACGTCCACGACCTTTTCAACGAGCTCGGGGTCACGGAGCGAGGCAACATCTCCAGCTGGCACCATCTCGACGAATTCCCTGTCTTCAACTCCATTCACCCAAGCCTCAAGCTCACCTATAACTTCTACATCGACTAGGCCTGATTCTACATTCTCGTCGACGATAGCAACACCGTCAAAATTGGATCAAACTGGGTTGACCACAAGAGCTACAGCAGGCATAAGTGTCGGCACCTCATTGGGATTGCTGCTCATCGCCGCATGCCTCTTCTTCCTCATCAAAAGGAAGCGTAAAAGGGCACGAGCTGCACAAAAAAAGGCCCTTGCAAACGATGTCGATCAAGAAAAGCCAGAGCTCGAGACAAGGACAGTCAATGGGGAGGACGCGAAATCAAGACCAGAGCGTTCCAAGACGGATCATGAGCTCGAGCCGTCGCAAGCCGAGCATGCAGATCGGAGTACAAGTTTCATGTTCGAAGCCCTCAGTGACCAGAGACTGAAAATCCATGAGCTCGGGTCAGGAACCATACACGAGATGAGCGATGCGTCGAAGCAGAGCTAGAGAGCTTTCAGGATCGATCACGCCAGGCATTCAACAGACAGGAAACTTTCTTTGGTGCTAACGGATCGCACGCAGAAAGACTGATCTCCAGTCGTTATACCAGCCAGAAAGGTGAAGCAGAATATGAACCGAGTCTGATTCGAACAGACGATCTTTTCCGTTTCGAATTGGATCGACTAAAGGATACACGCTAGGGACTTGTTGCAGTGCAGCACCTGAGGCCCCATGGCCCACCACTAGTTACGGTGTGTCGAACAGCGATGCTAGGGAGGGAACGCTCTCCCACTGAGCCACGGGGTCAATCATGACGATGATGAGGTTCTATAGAATCTAGCCTCCCTAAGGACGAGACAGAGGTGGGATAGGACGTATCGGTTATTACGATAATAGGATTCCGTAAAATCTAGCCTCCTCGGGAACGAGATAGAGGCGCCTAGCCGTGCAGACATACGTAATGGATGTAGAATACCGTAGGTTATACACATAATATGCTGGTGTGATGTGCTATATGATGTTGCTGTGACGATTGAGGCTCGGGTTAGGGCTAGGCCTTGGTCGCCCACATCATGGGCCCCCCGTGCATGGCAGATTCGAATGCATGGATGAGGAGTAAGCACTATTGCAGCTATGTCGTCTATCTTCAGATTCATTGCTTGATCAATCTATCTATCTTATCTCTTCGAGCACACACACCGAACATTCAACTCCAGCATACGCGCTTCCCCATCTTACCTATCGCACTACTCACAGCACTCCAAACTCACTTCTCGCACGGGCAGGCGTACTCTCCCCACTCCCTCCACTCCCACCCCCCACACACGCACCCTCCTAAGGCGCAAGCACAAGAGCCAACAGCGCCATCCGCGTGAACAGCCCATACTTCATCTGCCTGAAGTACGCAGCGCGCTGATCAAAGTCCACCTCCTCGCTGATCTCGGCGTTCCGCGGCAACGGATGCATGACGATCATGCCTGGCTTCGCGTGTTTGAGCACCGCGTTGTCGACGACCAGACTGTCCTTCAGCCGCTCGTACTCGGCGAGCGAGGGGAAGCGCTCCTTCTGGACGCGCGTGCAGTAGAGGACGTCGGAGCGCGCGATGATTTCCGGTGTGAGTTTTTCGGAGGTTGTGGTGGGGGATGTGATTTCGCTGCGGACTGCGGCGGGCAGGGCCAGGGCTGAGGGGCTGACGAGGTTGATGCGCACGTCGTAGTATTGGAGGAGTTTGATGAGGGAGTGCACTGTGCGGCCGTATTTGAGGTCGCCGGTGAATGTTACGGTGAGGCCTGTGACGGTGCCGAGTTCCTCGCGGATGGTGAAGAGGTCGAGGAAGGCTTGGGTCGGGTGTTCGCGGGCGCCGTTGCCGCCGTTGATGATGGGGACGGGGGAGTAGCGGGCCGCGGTGGAGGCGGAGTTATCGTCTGGGTGGCGGAGGACGACGGCGTCGCCGTAGCAGCCTAGGGTGCGGATTGTGTCTTGGAGGGTTTCGCCTTTTTTGGTCGACGAGTGGTCGGTGTTGATTGCTATTACGCGGCCGCCGAGGCGCTGCATGGCTGCGTCGAAGGAGGCGGAGGTGCGGGTGGATGGTTCGTAGAACATGGTGCAGAGGACGCGGTTGGGGAGGATGGGGAGGATGCCGCTGCGTTGGACGCCGAGGCGCATTTCTTGGGCGACGGTGAAGAGGAGGTGGAGGTCTTTTCGATCATATTGGGAGACCGAGAGGACGTGTTTGTTCTTGAAGGGTGAGCGGGCTAGGAGGGACATCAGGGAGGGTGAGATGTCGGATGGTGCCTGCGGCTGGTAGAACATGTTTGGTGCTTGCGGCAGGGTTGGAGAGTCTGGTGCCACTTCGCCATCGAGATCGCGGAGGAGGTTTCGTGATTGAATCTGTGGTCGTAGACGTTGTGACATTGAGAACCGATGAGATGTTGATGCTTCTTGGATGGTGCCGCGGCGCTCGAATGGGCTTTCTTGCGCTCGCATGATGGGAGACATCGGCTTGATTGCCACAGGTGACTGTGGATGCGGCACGTGCGACGACATGTCGCTGCCGTGAGGGCTGTCAATACTTGGCTCACCATCAAGACATGCAGTCTTGCCTCTGAATGTGACTCTTGACACGGCGGCCTTCAGCGTCCGGCCTACGAATGGTGACCATACGTTCCCGGCTTGCATCACATAGGGTCGGTCGATGTCGACTTCAATATGTGTATTGACCTGATCGTGCAGCTCGAAGATCTTAGTCGGATTATCGTAGAGGCGGAGCTTGACGTCCTCAACAGTAAGCCGACCATCTGCCACAGCTGTGAAGAGGACTGGTAAAGCATCAGCTATGCCGACAATGGGGACCGCCTCCTTTCCAGCGATTTGATAGGGAATACTGCCAGTCGAGAAGGCATCGATGGCATCCATCCGATCCCACAGAGCTTGCTGGTCTTCCAAGGTTGGAAGTGCCGAACAGTCTGGGTACTCTGCATGGGAAAGGAACAAGCTGTAGATGGCCACATCGCAAGTGACCTTCAGACCCTTCTCCTTGGCCAGTGCGATAAGGTTAATATCCTCCTTCGATGTAACGGAAGTGACGTGTACCTTCCTGTCGTGCAGACTGGCCAGCAGCAGTATTGATGCCAGATCTGTCGTCTTTGCATCGGTCACGATTGCCTTCTCTGTCGGCCACACAGCGAAGTGCGAGGTAACGAGTGCAACCTTGTTGATGTTGCCATTTAAGTGGTTGAACGGCAGGAACAGCGAGCCGATATGTTCAGTCACGTTTTTAATGCGCTCGGAGTTTTCTGGTGTAGCAGTCACGGACAAATTGAAATCACAATATGCTCCTCGTTCCGCATTCAGCTCAGCCATCTTGAGTGTTCGAACGTCCGTGATCGATGTCTCAATACCAAGAGGCATCGCTCTGATCATGCTGAAGCCAGCTGCAATGGAGGCTTTCGTGACCATGCTAAAGTCGTGAGACCCTCTTTGGGCGATACCAGGAACGAATGCTGCGACGTTGATCAAACCTGGTAGCGTAATTGTGCGGTGACTGGTCTGAAAGTCAATGTTTCGAATATTGAGGCTGTAGTGTCTGGCAATGGCCTCGATCAAGATTTTCGCAATCTTGACGTTGGTGATAAGTGGTGTTTGGTAGTCCACTGCCATTCTCCGTGTTTGATAGCCCTTGCTCATGTACGTCGCTGGCCGTCTGAACTTATTCGCGGAGGGTAGGTTAATGTAGAGGTCGATCTTGTTGTTTGCCAAATGCTGCGTCAGGGAGTACTCCGATCTTTGATCCTTGTCTTCGCTCCCAAGCACTTCAAGAAATTTGACCTTAATACCATGCTCTTCGAAGAAATCCGCAGTACCAGCAGTAGCAAAGAGCTTGAATCCTAGCTCATGAAGCTTCTGCACCGAGGGCAGCATTTCCATCTTGTCTTTGAAAGAGCCGATGGAAAGCAGGATGTTCTTCTCCGGCATTTTGAAGCCAGTAGATATCGTCGCCTTCAGGTAAGCTTCCCACCGATCCTTGCCAAAGCAAGCGACTTCACCAGTTGAAGCCATTTCCACACCTAGTACGGGATCTGCACCTGAGAGACGAGAAAAGGAAAACTGTGGTGCCTTGACACCAACATAGTCCTTCGGCACGTTTATCGTGGGATATGCTTCCACAGGCTTGTCCATGATCACCTTCGTTGCCATCTCGATCAGGTCGAGCCCCATAACCTTCGACACAAACGGTGTCGATCTTGATGCTCGAACGTTGCACTCAATCACCTTGATGGTATTGTCCTTCGCAATAAATTGGATGTTGTAGGGACCTGTCACATTGAGCGCATTCCCTATCTGGCGGGTAGCTTCCTCAATCTTAGCAATTGTTTCTGGCTCCAAGTCTTGAGGTGGACAGATGAGCGTAGCATCACCAGAATGGACGCCAGCATTTTCGACGTGCTCAGATATGAAGTGACCAGTCATGACACCGTCCTTGGCGACCGCGTCCATCTCGATCTCCTTGGCATTCTCGATATATTTAGTGATGACCACAGGATATTCTCTCGACACCTCCACTGCCTGTTTGAGAAAATTTGCTAAATCATCCTTGGAGTACACTGTGTTCATGGCTGCTCCTGACAGCACATAAGAAGGCCGCACCAACACTGGATACTTGACTCTTTCACAGAATTCGAGAGCATCGTCAATGCTACTTAGCTCCTTCCATTCTGGTTGGTCGACTCCTATCCTATCGAGCATTCGAGAAAATTTGTAACGATTCTCGGCCGAGTCTATCATCTCTGGGGAGGTGCCCAGTATCTTGACGTTAAGTCGATGTAGTGGCAGAGCGATGTTATTCGGGGTCTGTCCTCCCATAGAAATGATGACACCGCTTGATGCTTCTAGCTGATAGACGTCAAGCACGGTTTCAAGGTTAATGTTTTCGAAATAGAGGCGGTCCGCTTCATCGTAGTCAGTGGATACGGTCTCCGGGTTGTAACTAAGTGTACAGATTAGCTTATGTTCGATGGTGATTAACTTATATCCAATGGTGGTGTAAGTGTTGCGGCATCAATCGAGCTCAGGCTCGGAAAGAGCAGCGAGGACGTTCCGCTGGTGTGTCTCCGTCTTGTTGTGTCGGGTGAGGTTCTGATGATTGTTGAGTCCTAGATTGTATGGGCCACATCTGAAGGCGTTGCTTTTCACGTCCAGCTTCCGCTCGTGCTTGGGTAGTTTCACGGTTTGTCAAGCTGTGCCTTGCACCAAATGTGAGGTTGCAACGAAGGCAATGGTGCCCTCCCCACCCACCCAAGAGCCAGGTATAACCAGTATCCAGCAAAAGTCCTTCGAGAAGCCAGCATCCAGAAAGCAACAAGCACAGAACTGGGGTATACAAAAGGAAAATTCACTTACTTCACCATGACGGTTTTGTATCCTTGCTGCCTCAGAGTGCGAATTGCTCTGACCGAGCACCAGTCGAACTCTACAGACGAGCCGATTCTGTAGACACCCGAGCCCAGGACCATAATGCCATTGTCTGTGAAGTCAACATCGTTTTCGGAGCCGTTGTAAGTCAGGTACAGGTAATTGGTGTACGCTGGAAACTCCGCGGCGACTGTATCAATCTGTTTCACGACCGGCTGGACACCATGTTCTAGTCTCAACCGGCGCACAGCCAGCTCGTTAGAGTTCCAGTATCGCGCAAGTTGTCGATCTGAAAAACCGAGCTGCTTGGCTTGCCTAATCAAGGAGGGCGCAGCAGTCGTCAGGTTGTACTTTGACATGTGCTTAGCGAAATCGCTTAGACCCTTCAAGCGGTACAAGAACCATTTGTCAATCTGTGTCATCTCCCAGATCTTGTCGACACTGTATCCTGCATGCATAGCATTGGCAATAGCGAACATACGCTGATCTGATGGTGTTTGAAGCTCGTCGTCAATTGACATGAGAGGATTTGGGTTCTCTGAGAAACCCAGGTTGTGGAAGTCAACTGATCGAATCGCTTTTTGTATAGCTTCTTCGAAAGTCCTTCCGATAGCCATGACTTCGCCGACACTCTTCATAGAGGACCCTAGCTGTGTTGACACTCTCGTGAACTTCTTCAGATCCCAGCGAGGAATCTTCACCACTACATAGTCAAGAGATGGCTCGAAGCAGGCAGAAGTCTTCTTCGTGACAGAATTGGAGATCTCGTTGAGTGGAACACCAAGACCTAGCTTCGCGGCGATGAAAGCCAGAGGGTAACCAGTCGCTTTTGACGCAAGAGCTGAGGATCTCGACAATCTGGCATTGACCTCAATTATGCAGTACTCCTTCGAGAAGGGATTGAGAGCATATTGAATGTTGCACTCACCAACGACGCCAAGATGTCGAATGACGTTGACAGCCGTCGTCCTGAGCATATTGTAGTCTTCGTCTGATAACGTTTGCGAAGGCGCAACCACAATGGAATCACCAGTATGGATACCGAGAGGGTCGAAGTTTTCCATGTTGCAGACAGTGATGCAGTTATCCCTGCCATCTCTGACGACTTCGTACTCGATCTCTTTCCAGCCTTTCATACTTCGCTCGATGAGCACTTGAGGACTGGCTG
>Ga0210040_10007457_pt1 | contig 13228 bp, 5 predicted proteins | sample CryGeyCG12114_NA_FD_185462 | JGI IMG/M metagenome (GOLD analysis project Ga0210040, IMG submission 185462) | Groundwater microbial communities from aquifer - Crystal Geyser CG19_WC_8/21/14_NA (SPAdes) (version 2) | ecosystem: Environmental > Aquatic > Deep subsurface > Groundwater | place: USA... | reverse complement strand
ACTAGCTGATGAGACTACCGAAAAACGATAAAAACCCCTAATTATTATTACTGGTTTTTTGTAATATTAATATAAATAATTCCTTATAACCAGGCTTCGTCGGTATACCCTCTTGCTGAGGTTTATTAACTCATGAGTTAAACATGACCACTTTTCTTGTTTCAAATAGGAGCAAGAACGAGCCCTTTTTTGGAAATACCATTTCTTTCGCGTCCCAAGAAGAACTGCACAAATGGTTGGGTGCCATGGTGATTGCAGAATATCCTCAAGGGCTCTACCCTATCATCTGTATGGAAACCACTCATTGACCCTTTTTTTGTGGACATTTTTCAACGAATGAACGACACTATATTACATACTATACATACATATAACATATTCGTCTCGGAACTCATGGAACAAGAGGAAGAGAAGCTTTTATTTCCCTTGTGCTCCTTTTTTGCACCTGCATATATATGTATGTAACGTGGGCCTAGAAGAATACAAAGCGCAGCAACCAAAAGGTTTTTTAAACGAATGTTTTCAACTCAATCTCTTGTATTTACTTTGAGTAAGAGTGACTATGATGGTAAAAGTTAGTTGAAGCCAAAAAGTTTGCCATGTTGCCCTTTCAACGTGCTTTCATGATTGATAATCAAGTTTTTTGTATGTGAGCATCCGTTCATAAAACGGAGTTCTTTGTTACGTTTGTGTAAGCTGCTGCTGCTCTGAAAAATGCAACTGATTGAATTCACAAGGTGCTGTCTATAGCTAAGCGTGTAATGCAATGTACATGTGCTTTATATTTCGACAACAAAGTGTCCATTATTCATCCTGCCATGCAGTTCATGTAGTTATATAGTTAGTTAGTTTGTAGTCATATGCTGGAATACTGACTGAACTGGAGAAAATAATGGCCATATATTTGTAAAACTAACTAACTAACTAACTATGTAAGTTTTTGTAACTAACTAAAGTAACGGTACTCGTTTATGCATAATTTTTACTTGTCAAACATTTGCTCCAACGCATAAGTCTGCATTCTACCAGCTCACTATTCTTCAGATAGTTAGTTAGTTCGTGAGTAAATCCTTATGATCCAGATGGAGAATATTTTATTTTGTATGCAACTTTTTCTAATCTACAGCATACTTGGTAAAGTCAAGAATACCCATCCCTGATGTGTGCATTTGAGTTGATTTTATCTGGGAAGCAAAAAGAAATGGGACTCGGTAATGTGCTACCTTAATAGATACAAAAATTGAGAATGGCGTACATGATTTACGAAAGGGATAAGTACTGGGCTCCGTCATTTGAGTAAACTGGTGCTGTGTGTCTCTGCATGAATGATGGGACGTGGACACGCGCCTTATTACCACAGTCAGTCTATATCTGTAATGAGGGTGTAAAATATTTTATTACTTTTTCCCTCACCTCATCCATCCATGCAACGAAGGCCATGCTAGTTTGCGAAAATGTGGAGACCCTTAACAGCCATAGCTAACTAACTAACTAACTAACTAAAGATAGTAAAGTTTTTAATGCGTAATGCTCAAAACTGCACAAGGGCTTAAGAATGTGTTGGCCAATTATTATGTTGAAACCTGAATGGTACGTTTACAGCTCAAGTTCATTATGATTATTCTATGTGGTTTGGTTTTTTTATAGCCCTGGAGTTCCCATGTAGTAGTTAGTTAGTAAGTACGGACTACTATATACTGTCCTTTTATTAAGTTGAGTGGAATGTCTACAATTTTGTGTGTTCATTTCTAATGATGATGATAATAATGTTTGAATGTTTGTAATGATGCTTGTCCCGTGTCGCTGGAGCATGATTCATTATTTGGGAATCCAATGATCATGATTGATTGGGTTGGTTAATGTATGATATTTTATATTGGACTGGTTTGGTTGCAAGAACTGAATAATAACAATGACTTCTCGGTCTTGTATGGAAAATTTCAGGTACGTCTCACATTCCTCTACAGAAAGTTTCCTTCAGGGGGAGTAAAAAAAATGAGACCAATGTAACGTGGCTAACTAACTAACTAAGGACACAAAATTGATCTGAACGTGTATTATGTTATTGTATTGTAGTTTTGAAGGCTACGGAGTTATGCAGTCATTGTAATTGAGTCATTTTAGTAATAATTTGTGGTGCCTTTGTACTTTTATGTACGTATTTTAATATTTGTAGGCATAAGTTATAGTGAGTTACTTATGTGTATGACGTTTTATGATGATTTTAAAACTACAACTAATTTTACGTTGGAAAACATTTTAGAAAACTTTTTACTTGGCTGTATACTATGTACTTTTACTATTCTATGAGAATTTTTGCAGTGTGTAGCTATAGCTGTATGTATGTACTATGACTTGAGTTCTAGTGAATTGAAACTTTTATGCATTCTAGGCGCGTTAATGTTATCACGTTAATGTTTTCCAAAAGAATGGTTAGCTAAACGTAAGGCAAGCTTATTGAAAACTTTTAATTGATCAACAACTTAAATTTATTTTGTTACTGCGTGCAACTGTGTATTTTAAAGTGAACTGGGAGTAAAGTTAGTACGATTTTTAACGATAGCAAATGCCAAAAAAATACAAGCCTGTGCCTTCATGCTATATATAATAAAGATGTAACAACATTTCCTAATTTTCTATTGAATAGTCAGCCATGCTTATGTATTATTCACATTGCTATACAACTTTTACAAGCTAACTAAATATGTATGTTCCCCGATTTGAACTATCGCTAGCAATTATATATTTAGCTGGTTGCTGCCATATCTTATACACTATTGTGATTTCAGATGTTTGATTGTGTACGCCACAGCTCTGCCAGGGCATTCTGCAGCGGACCAATAAAAAAGTTGTGAATTCACTTTGCCGTTGTTGTAAAAATTCAATTCAACTCGCACCCTTCCATTCATTTCATAAACACTGTGTGTCGTAAAGAGGACTCATTCTAAACTTTTCATCCATTTTTCTTCACCGGACTAACTAAGCAACTAACTACCTACCTAATGTAACAAAAGCTGATTAAATTTTGCTCTCACGCTGTATGTGTACACTGTTGTTCGCTATGAAAACTTTGTATACACATTGACTCAATAGGAGAACCACAATAATCCAGCATGTTCTCGAAATTCTGATGTTCTCCATTAGCCCCCAAAATGGTATGCCTACCCTTTGCGGGGAACAGAGGAGAATAATTGAGCAAGTTTAAAGCACAGTAACAAAGATTAGTGAGTTCATTTAGCTATACACTATGATATGGAGATTCCTGGCCCAAGAAGACAGTCTGTGGTCCACAAACAAAGTTTGTTCTCTGCCAAAGGGCCGCAATGATAAGAGCTTGAGCTATCTAGTTAGCTGGTTAGTTAGTTAGTTACAATCTGTGTGTACAAACTATATGCAGACAATGTGAGCATAGGGTTGAGTGCAGGTGCCTGCTCAATTATTTCACAAGTTATGAATTATTCTAAAGACATGAGACCCTTGTGTGTCTGTCAGTGTCTCCCTTCATCCAATTAACTTGCTACTTGAACTCATCTTGTTCCGTATGCACACACACATTTCTTACTCCACTGGAGTCTGTCCGCCCGCCTACCTATGATTTTGGAATTTCACCTTTCTTTTAGTTAGTTAGTTAGGCAGTTTTAGTCTCTTACTTTCTTCACCAGCTGAATCCCAACTCCTCAAATCTCCTACCTGGCCTAATTAGTTCCTGGTCTCTGACTCTGATTCTTGTCTGTACATACTGCATAGCCTTTCGTACAGATTTTGGGTTAGCAAGCTACGAATGCTAGCCCACAAAGCATATAAATATTGTTTATCCGGATCCAAGATCGAGAGTATATGCATAATCGTATTCTAGATCGTCTTCTGCGAACTGTGTACAATGGTTGTGCCCAAATGATTGAACACACACAAGACAATGAATGAGTTGCGTGCACCACAAGTGCAATAATTATTACAAGGGAGAGGACTGCATAGTTATTTAGCTAGTTAGTTAGTCAGTGGGAAATGAGAGTAGCTATAATGAGTGAGTGCGTACAACGGGATACTTTTACTCACAGTCTTCTTTCTCATGTCATTATGCACAGAATGGTGTAATATGGGAACTAATTACAAGACCCGTTTAATTTCCCACAAGGAAGTTCATTATGGGTCTCCCTGATGACTCATAATGGTTGGTTAGCTGACTGTGAAGCCCACAGCAAATATATTCTATCCACGGGGCGTCCATATTTTAAGTGAGCAGGGTTGTGGTTTACTTTTAGTTACTGAAACTAACCATACTCTCCGTTTTAAATATTTCTTCAAAGTTGTAATCGGCTTCCAAATCTTATATAGCGCGTGAAAACTGTGGAATATAAGTTGCAAACATGTGCACTGTTTGTTTTGGTCTCACTTTTATTTACTTTATATGGTATTCGGCGATGGGATTGATTGATTGTATACTCATTGGTTGAATTATGGATACAGTCGGTTGTCCGAATCCGTGACACGAATAATGAATCCATTTTTGAGAAGACAAAGTGTGGGACAAACTATTGGATATACTATCTAGACTGCGAATCTGATGCATGCTTCTGTTGAACGTTTCATAATCGGTACACATCCATGCAGTAGGAAAAAACAAAGCTCTATATAATGTAAACAGTAGGATACATTTGGATGGGAAGTGTCACACAATTTTCTTGTACCTGGCATTGTGCAAGACTTGTAAAAATGTATTGATTAAAGAATTTGCAAACAGAGCAAGTGTCAGGGTTTTGTCACATTCTACAGGATATTTGATCTAATGTCAAAAGGTACAAATTTGGCTTTTTAATGCATAGGACAGTCGTCATAGCTAAAATCTCACTCTAAAGCCTTATCGCTGCACAATTTTTAGTTAGTTACTGTCCATTCCAGAATAAAAGGCGATTAGTTGCCTTGTGTTATTTGGCGACCCAGGTTAAATGGCTAAATACTGGAAATTGAACTGTATGGAGTCCTGAAATGTTCTGCCAACAAAATTCATATTTTCTTCTTTTCAGAGCATTTTTTCATCATTTATAACTTAACTTTTTGTTTGTACCAAACAACCATTGCCTTATAACCTAACAAACAAAACTACTGTCTTTTTTTAAATGGACAGTAGTTAGTCATTTTTGTACAGAAACTTTTCCTATCATAGCTGTGTGCATAACAATCCCAGCTTTAGAGTTAGTTAGAAGGTAATTTAGAACCCGTATATTATACTGTTTTTGGTAGTCAAGTCAAGTCGTCTAATTTTGCGTGATGATAAATTTTGGTTAATTATGTATCAAGCGACTAGGAGAGAGAAACTTTTCAACTCTCATTTAGATAGGGTCTGCGACTCTTTTGACTTGACGAAGCCATGTAATGTAAAGACGGAGAGAGTTGTTTTTCTGACTAACTAACTAACAAGCTAACTGACTTCCTTAGTTTCTCCTTGTTCAGCCCTTACAATAAGAATGTAATCAAGTTTGTCCGAAATCTGTAATTAAATGCTTCCTGCCGCACAGCTTAACTTGAAGCCTGGGCGCCTTGGTCCTTTTCTATTATTTAGACCCACTTCACTTTATCTGGTTAGTTAGCTTCTTTTATATACACAACTTACTCACTTGGCTGTTTTCATGCGTTTCCCCAAACTTCATCCCAATTAGTTCACTTTACAGTCAGCTCTCTGTGTGTGTCTATAACTGCTATACTTACAAGCTCATCCCAGCTTCCTGATTTGCGGCTACCTAACGTCCAATTTTCTTCCCCATTAGGTGGTGAAAACTAAATCTCATTCTACACTTTCTCCAAATCCATTTCACATGCATATTTAGTTTCCTGTGTGCATAAGTTGACTATGTGCTATGTAATATAGGCTGTGTGCTATTCACTGTGTGTACTTTAGTTGGTACGGAGAGGGAAACAGCTTGTTATAATGTCTATTTTGGGGAGCATCCAGTTAGAGGAAATCCAAGTTGCCATTAAATCCAAGTTTACGGGTTTTTTCTTTATTTAACTTGTCATAAAAAATTCCCATTCCCGATCAAATGTCACTCACTACCTGGAATTTATAGTGATCACATTGGAATCTGATTGTATAGTGATGATGACTAGCAGTTCAAATACGTTAATAAATACATTAATACATGATCAGGGAAAGTTAGGATTACCTTAGCTGAGGGACTATAACACTTTCCTGGGCAATAACAATAATATACGGATAGAATTGTAGGAGAAATCAGGGAAATCCCCTTTTTTTTCCTGGGCATATGTTATGTACAATGAATATAGCTGTGTGTACTTATTTACTTAACTCACAACAGCATATAAAACTAATGCGATTTTTTAAGGATGGAACCATCCAGTCACGCAATTTCAAATAAATACATGTGAAAAAAACATTGGACTACAATTTCAGAGTGAAATTGGGAAAGAATTTTTTCATTAATATTTAAGCAGGATAAACTTCTAGATAGAATGTTATCAAATTTTCGTTCCATTGGATTCCCTATTCCACTTAAGATAAACACGCAGTATTGTGAACACTAGTTTTTTAACAGCGCAGCAGAATTATTTCCTCATTTATAAAAACGGTGAATCTGACCTTAACTAACTAACCAAAGCAAAACACATTCATATTAGGCAGCATAGTTAGTTAGCTACTACCTACAACTAACTAACTAAATATCCATTGGAAACTGACAAAAAGTGGATTAAAAAGTTTCATACACTACATAGCTCACCATACGAGTCCAAAAGTCCCCTATAGTTTCAGTTTGTTAGTTAGCTAACATAAAGCTGTGCTGAACAATGATGTGCAGTGCACAGCACTTGAAATTCATGCATAATATCCTTTATGTCAATTTATTTATATATAGTTGTGCCTCTGTCTCGCTAATCGCTCAAGTGTGTTTGTATACACTTGTAGTTAATGAGAGACAAAAGGTTAGAGGTGGGGTGAGGAGACCAGTCTGTCGACATGGATGGGCCAAAGACAAAAAGGGCCGCAGTATCCGCATCCATGGTTCATTACTTTTCCTTTTTTAGTCGTCACCCAAGAGGAATGGAGAAATCAACCAGCTATTTTATGCACACACTATATAGCTGGTTACCAACCACCCTGATGTATCCATTTGAAAACTATACTTTTTTACAAGGCAATAACGGGAATGGGAAAACCCAATGATCATTGAAATATAAAGACAGCTGAATCTAAAAACTATTTTTTCAGTTTTCTTCCCAAATCCTTTAACAAAGCATTTTTCACACTATAGACTCCTACATGCTATCATTTACTTGTACTTTGAGTTAGTTAGTTAGTTAGTATCTACTATTCACTTTTTATGTGGCAGTAAAGCAAAATGCACTAGCTAACCGTTTGAAAATGATTTGAACCAGTGAGTGGTGGAAAACTCGCTGATGCATTACAATGATGATGATATGGTTTGAAAGGAATACTGACTGTCAATCCCTGTGACGTGTTCATCACTGCCGTTCCTTTTTTATCCATTACCATTCACTCACTCACCATATGTGTTTGTTCTTTGACCTTTTATTTGTGCTAGTTCAATTAGTTTTCATTATGAGCAGCCTCTGTAGTTGGGGCCCTTGTCGGGAGAAACACAGAGACAGAGAGACTCGGCCCTTACTGCTCTCATTTCATGATCCTGTCTGCAGTCAGAGGCCTGCCAACTAACTTGTTTCCACCGGTGCCTCTCTGGGGCTTTCCCTGCAAACAGAAAGAGAGAGAGAGAGAGAGAGCAAGCGAGCGAGTGAGAGTAGGCACAATAAGAAGACAACTTTTATATTTTAAGTGCTTGTTTATTCTAGGAGGCAATAGGAAGCAAATAAATGGAATTTGTATCTCTCTTCTCTTTCTGGCTGACTCTCTTCTCCTTTTCTATGCTTATTGCTCCCATTTGAAGGGCAGAGGTCGGTTCCTGTTTTCACGGAAACCCCAAAGTCCCTGGTTTCATCATTCACGATAGCATAAAACATCATTTACATCATCTATGGGAAGACTGTATATCTTGACAAACCCAAATCCTAGACTCGATGTTCACAGTTTAGAATGGATTTGATAGCAGGGAGCGGGACTACAAGGTTCACCTACTATGCTCGTCATATCCGATTTAGTAGCTATAAGTATTCATAACTTTGATAAAGATAAATAATTGTTTTACATTTGTGTTGATTGTATTGTCTAAATATGCGGAAGATTTTTTGCGTTGTATAGTGATGGGAGTCTACTGTGAACTGGATGTGAAAAAAAGCTGACTTTTGGGACCAAGTTAGACACACATTACATAGGTAGACGTGGTAGGGCAGTATTATTACTGGGACTTGTGCTACCATTTCTCTTTGTATATGTTAAAAAAAGTGCTTCCATTAGATGAACATCTTTTACTATCAAGTCTGAGTGTGTGTATTATTATGCTGAATGCACCTCTATCCATGCAAATATGGTTATTGCCTGTACTACAATAACAACATAATGCTACAAAGAGCCTTTTCAAACTCTTATATGTAATCATGGTCCCCTCCACTTTCTTTTTTTTCCCGTCGTTTATGTGTATCACAATTTTTTCCACTGTCCTGCTACTCTCCAACCCTGGGAGTTCAAAAAAGTGTATGCAAGGTAGATAAGTATATGAGTGGGTAAGTTAGTAAGTAAGTAAGTAAGTGCTGTAAATCCTTCATTGATTCTTCAAAGCGGGATTTAGACTTTCAAATGGGATTTATATGTCATTTTTAATCATGCATGTAGTTTTTAGTGCATGAAAATAAGATATTTGGCTGGAAGGAAAGCACAATAATTTCGTGTAAGCTCCAAAAACCATGTTTAAGCTACCTTTGGCACCCGATTGGAGGGAATTTGTACATTTCGGACCATAACTGTAGCAGTATAATTGTATAGACCTTAATAAATATTTTGATATTGCATACAGCAATTTGACTGATTAGACAAAACACTATAAAAATCCCACAGGGGCATCATCACGTTCGAATCTTGTCAGACAGGTTTTCAGTTAGGGATTGCCATGGTTCAAAACTGTATCTGTCTGAACAAAACATAACTAACTTAACTCCGAAGCCAACAATTGAACTTATAGCGTGCTACAAAAAAAGAAAAAAGTTGGCATGCATAATATTAGACATACTAACTAAACTAACTAAGGAGGAAAGACTGTGTGAGTGCTCCAAGTATAATTCTCAAAAGAGGTAGACATGTAGACTGTACAGGGAAATTGGTGCCTTCGTATGTACAATGTACAGTAGAGGCACTACAAGAAGAAAAAAAAAGACTATATATCCCGGGTAGTTAGTTAGTATGGGAGCATATAGTAGTTGAGTTCACAAAAGGGAGTAGGAAAAGGCATTTTCTTATGCAAACAACAAGCCCGCGGAAAAAAAGGACTCCTACCTGTCTCCCTGTCTATCTATTTCTCTTTGTGTGCGTTATGCAGATTTCTTTCTGAAGGAGAAAAAAAGGGGAAATATTATGTACACAAATAATGAAAACACATTACATTCCCTTCGTCTTTTCCTGTGCTCAGTCCAATGAAATTCACTCTATTATTATTACTATTACTACCACCACTGCCTGCCTCCTCCAACGACTATTGCACAATACTATATGGCAAAGTAAGTGGCTCATTTTACGTACTAAACTTCCCAAACTCTTTTATTGCCAACCAACTAACTAACTAACTATAAAAATTATACAAAAACTAGAAAGAAAACAAAACAATTGGTCTCCACTTGAAGTGATGAGTGAAGAAAAGCTTATGCATTTACTAACTAACTAACTAACTAACTAGATACAAAGTAGAGATATCGAATCCTGTGTTTTTTTACGTACTTGAAAGGGTGACCACAAAAAAAAAAAAAAAAATCTTCACTTTCACTCTCATCAAAAAGATTGCTCTCTCATTGCATGCAACCATCTAACTACCGTGCGTGCGTACGATTTGAAACAACGAGTTTGGCCTGCCTAACGTTATCATCACAAAGTTTTAATTTTTTATCAACATTTTCACATGCACATGCAGTTTGGGGTGACAGGTAGACTACGTCGTTTGGTTTGGTTTGGTTGACAAAAACTATGTATATACTCCAACGCATCTCTCATATGGTTATGTTAGTTAGTTAGTTCAACATAATATAACTGTTCGTACTGGAGAAGAAGAAGAAAAAAACAATAATTGGAAACAATTGCGTGCACCTTATATCATCACATCGATGGGCAATACATTGTGACCCAACGGTGTTCAATTCACATGTGTGCAGCATAGACACAACATTGTGCAAATGTGCACGCACTGGTGTGTGTCTGTGTGTGTGCCTGTGAGCAAGACAGTATAAGCAACCAGTAGTATATGTTAATTCTCATATGGATCCATCTTTTCAATTCTCTCCTTTTGGATACTAAAAGTGGAAATGCATGTACAAGGTATGACTATGTATACAGAGGGAAAATAAAGAGTGAAAGCTGGGGGTATAGAGTGGATGTCTATTGAATCACTCATTAAACATTTACACTCAAATCCATCATGGCTATTCTCACAAAATCATCGTATCCTCGACTCACTCTCAAACCAGTCAGTCATTCACTCACTCACTCACTCACTCAGTCAGTTAGTTAGTTAGTTAGTTACTGAAAAAACTCGTCTTCCCAAACATACCCTGGGTGTGCTCGGTTTGAGCAAGTGTGTAAAATATATGTATGTGGAGCATGAGGAAGGCTACAAAAGAATTGGCTCACTCACTCTGTCATTACAGCAATCCATCTTTAGAAATCCATGGAATCCTTGTGCTCGTCCTTTAGTCCCATTTCCCATGCATAATATGCATGCAATGCTTACTTTCTCACCCAAAGGTACAATAGTTGGCCAGAGACTAAAAGTACAGCATATGTACATGGAAAGCAGTAATGTTTCAATTTCATGGTTTTAGGAAGTGGTATAAGAATACAAAAATCTAACTGAAAACTATAGACCAGCTACTACTATGTAAATTTGTGTACTTTTTGCTATATAACTATAGTTAGTTAGTTAGTTAGTATTGTTAACAGTAGCAATCAATGTGGTGTTTACACTTTGGCTGAAACATTTTTGAATGAACCGAAATCTCATTTGTTCATGAGTATGGCTGGAGGCGGTTTAACTAACTAACTAAATGCTTGGCCTTCCGTATAAAGCTCTCATTTTCACGGCAGTCAATATCAACACGCGGTGGCCACGGGAAGTACTCATTAGGAAACTGTAAACATGGGCCGTTGAGTCCAGAATTACATCCTGGCAAAAACTTTTCAAATGTTTTTGATCCCTTGAAATGCTATAGATGGGCAAATAGACACTAGCTAACTACATAACTAACTAACTTACTTACTTACTGACTATTTATTCTTTGGGGAGAAATGAAATTCTTTGCAAAGGTATCGGGATGAAATAATGAAAGGAAACAATAAAGATGGCTGATTCACTATGACAACAGCTGGAAGCAAAAAGTGTGGGATTCAAAATGAAATGTCAGAGAAGGGAAATGCAAATGCAAAGTTGGGAGCAAAGCCTCAATAGAACTTACTGAGCCCACAATGCATGTACATTAAGTAGGATGCATGAGTGAGCTCCTAAAGTAAGTGAACCTGTCCACAAAGTAGTTAGAGTAAGTTAGACGGCGGTTTATTCAAGCACACACATGGCATGGACAATTTTAAAAATTTGACATTACATTTTTGGAGGAAAATCGGAAAATACAATGTTGTGTAAGCAATATATGGTTTCATATGGGGGATCAATGCAGCAGCGGGAATTTTCTATGTAAATGGAGGTTTAGAATTGGCAAATGTGAAAGTAGGAAAGGAAAACGATGTTTGGGACGGTTAACTAACTAAGTACCATTATTCCATGTATTTTATGCATGAGCCAAATCAATGGGAGACTGAGTTCAAACGAGTAAACTTTTTTGCCATCTAACTAACTTTATAGCAAACAAACAAACAACAAGTAAGTTGGTCGTTTCAATTTTCCGCTCAATGCATCCATCAAATCTTGTGCATACAAAATTATAAAGTGGAGCCACGGCAATGTCACCATGCACAGAAAATTATAAACTCTATGTAATCCACCGTTTAAACGTCGTTCGTTTCAAACTCGGCCTAGTCTGGCAAAGTAAATAATATTTACACTCACACTGCAGCAATGCAGGATACGATTTTCTTCTCGAATTCTCCAAACGTTTTCACCTATGGTTTTGAAACCGCTCGAGAAAACAGTCCCTGTTCTATGCAGGTTGTCTACAAGTCCATGGATAAGAAAATGGAATATTATGACCGTATTTGTGAAAACAACTCACTCACTCAGCACTACCACACAAGCCATTAAATATTTGTGACAGTCTCATAGGCCTCATTTGACTGAAAGTAGACAAAACTCATTGTTCCTCTAGATCTGAACACTCAGAAACATTTTCTACATGTGTGTACTATATATGCATGCACCCTGTGCTTTTAGGTGCACACCCAATCTGGCCCGCATATACACAGTGTGATTGCAAAAATCTCAAGTCATACGCCTATTGTATTGTATATGTGCAGTTGGCTTTAGTGAGTATATTACGAATTTTAACGTTAAAATCAATCACTTAAATATAGCTGATTTTCACTGCCGAGTTTGCAAGTAGTTTGATTAAGTGTGTTGTTGGAAACATAGAAACTTCATACTAAAGAAATATTTTAGCATTTGAAACTAATTTTCGAAACTTTAACTTTTTTAAATTTTTATGTAAATCTAGTAGTCGACGTCGACGACTAACTTTTTCGGGGATTTTTTAAATAGATTGTAATGAACCATTCAGTATTAATCTTGTAAACCTTGCTAGGCAAATCGATGGCGACGTTAAGATCGTAGTATAATTGGCTGCTAACGGTATGGTACTGTTACTGTACTTACTTATGGTACTGTCTACTTAGCCAAGCACCAATGGCTCGGTGGTTGAGTTCTCAATACTTTTCTGCTTCTATGGTGCTCTCAGTTCGACTGAGTCTGGCTACATGAAAAAAGTCTGGTACAAACTAGCTAAAGGTAAATGCTAATGCATTATGTGTCTTGGACCGCTCTTCTTACATTTGTGTACGCTCGGATTCTGAGCAATACAGTTACGTTGAATCAAATAATCAGCGGTGGCCGGGGGAGATATGGTTCACATGCTAATTAGCTGTGATAAAGTATTTCTG
>Ga0210040_10007455_pt1 | contig 13230 bp, 8 predicted proteins | sample CryGeyCG12114_NA_FD_185462 | JGI IMG/M metagenome (GOLD analysis project Ga0210040, IMG submission 185462) | Groundwater microbial communities from aquifer - Crystal Geyser CG19_WC_8/21/14_NA (SPAdes) (version 2) | ecosystem: Environmental > Aquatic > Deep subsurface > Groundwater | place: USA... | reverse complement strand
CGAGCATTGCCTCGGAACATCGGCTGGCTGCTGGAGACATGAACCTGAGCTCTTCAAATGAGAGCCCTTCGTACTCCTACGAGGTTCACAAATAAAAAACAAACATAAATCAATATGTATTCATGAGTTGGGCCTAAAAGAATAAATCTACAAGTGCGTTAGTTAGTACAGATTAAGCATGTGACACAAGTATTGTTGGTTTTAAAAAGTATTGGATTGGTTCACAAATTATGCCAAATTGTTTCACAGAATTTGCCAGAATTAACTTTTTACGTATATATATAGTTTAGTTAGTATTAGTACCGTCAGTGGACCAGAGAATTTAACAGTTTTGGCTTCATACGGAATATTATCTTTTTCAGCACACCAAATTTATAAGTAAGTATGGTGCCATTATAATATAGTTTGTTCTACGGTCTTGAAATTTGATTCACGGCTATTTATTAAAATGTGAAACGCATACTGCATGAAATCAATGTTTGCAATCAGTTAAAAAACCAGATTATTGGTGACTCCATGACAACATAATTTGTAATGCCAGTGACAGATAGTGGCATGCTTTCATTATACCCATTAAGTTGACTAAACGCCTACATTTTAGGAGCGTGTAGGGCGTCATTGTACACTTTGCAGTCCGACAATATCTTATGAATTATCGATGCCTCCAAAAAAGGTCATACGTATAAATAAATGTAGAGGAAACAATCGACGGGAAATGTTTTCAACTATACGATGAGATAAGAGTGGCTTATTATTTCGATATGGTAATGAGCATTATTTGATGCACAATAGAATGATCTATTAGTTTCTTAAGAAAAATTAAATTACGTGAACAGCTACAATAAACTAGAACTCAATATCATTTTGCATGCAAGGAAAACCTTCAATGTACACAGTGCTTTTAGTTAGTTATTCAATTTTTACGCACTATAGCATTCTTACTGCTCAATTCGCCAATTTCAATTTGCCTCTGAAACATTCAAGCAACTTAAAATGTTACTAACTAACTATAGAAGCTATGCGTTAGATTGTCTATATGTTTTTTTTTTAAGTTGATACCAGTGAAACCAGTCATACACGCAATTCAATTATTCAATGAGAGTTTGGAAAAATTATCGCATTTCATTCATTGTATAAACTCATGCAGTCAGTTTGACCATGGTTGGTAGATATTTTTTCCATTTCCATTGTGACTATATAGGTAGTTAGTTAGCTCAACTTTTAATCTCTGTATAAAGGTAAACATTGGGAATCATTCATGTTATAATACACCATGAGTGATAGCTGAATGAAACGAGCCCAATGATACAAGAAAATGCTCACAACAACTAAATGGTATACACATGGTCACGAAGTGCATGACAACATTATTAGTTACAGAATTGTATATAGTAATTAGACACCGGTCTTCATAACTTCATATCTACTATCCAGGTCATTCATTCCTGCAAACTGAGAAGAAAAGCTGAAGCTGTCTACCATTTACAGTCTCTTTCCGTAATTAAAATTATAATGCCGTCATTAAAATTGCCCTCTATATAGTGCAAATTGAGCTCCGTAAAGGCAGAACTGTTTTTAAGACAATTGTGTACGGCAAACTACAACTATATTTGAAACTCTGCACAGACTAGACTAGACGACAAATACTTATATGCAATAAGGGTTTTACAAAGTCCGTTTTTGCATGCTACTGCAGCTACATTATCCTAAAATATGGAATCGACAAATTAAAAAAAAAAGTTGCACCAAAGACACATTATTCAAGATAATAAATAAAAAGTTTAATAACTTGGTTGACATTTTCTCAGATGATAAAAATAATCAAAGCTTGCCAAAAACCCACTCCCTCACATATATAATTATACCAGCAATTTACACAGAAATCTCCCTCTTGCACTCACACATGAATCCCCAAATTGCGACACAAACTACAAAGACATTTTTGTACTTAATGGATTTATAGTTAGTTAGATCGTTGTTAGTGAGAAATGACATAGGATGAAGGGAAGAAACCTAAAAATATGAAAGCAGTAGCTCGTTCATAAATACAATGAGTTGGTAATAATGAGGATTGTCGTATAAAATCGTAAGTATTCATATTCAGTGAGTGAGTGATGAGAGATGATTACAGAAGCAAAAATCGTGTCACTCTGTCGCACAGTAGTGTCCATTACCAAATATACAAATCTTGTCTACATTCTCCTACAGAGGAGAACAAATTTCACTGCAGGCACATTCAAAATGCATCCACCTTAAAACTCTGCCTTTTGTCTGTTGACACAAATATATTTGACATTGCACTTTGTAGATATGTATCAAATCCAGTAGCTTATTGAATAACTAACTAACTAACTAACTAATATTTAGTTAGTTAGAAAAAGCGATCGCTAAAAAGTAGAAATTACCATACTTTTTTGCCTTCAGTCAACAGAGATTGAAAAAATGTCATTTCCTAAAATATTATCGCTGTAAATCCAGAATTTAAGAAAGTCAAACTTTACACGCCTTGCCTTAGAAAGTGAACCGCCTTTATTTCTTATTCTACAGCACATGCACAGATAATGACAACATCCGTTCCGTGCTTTGATTACTGTTCGACTTTTTGTACATACGTTAGATTCACACGCATTTAGCAAACTGTTCTTATGATGATAATTCTCATAATCACATGAACTCCATCCCTACTCCAATTACAGACTGTGAGTTTAGGTAAACACATTTTTTTCCCAGGCCAAGAGATACATATACATTATGGGCATTTCACTTTTCTTTGTGCATGCAGATAATGTTATCAAACAATTTTGCATTCTACAGTGAGTGTATTTACATGAAAAGTACATGTGACCAAGTGACCATAAGAGTAAATATTTTCATCACCCTTAAATTAATCGAAAGTAAAATCTTGGATTTTTAAATAGCAACTGAATTCAAGCGTTCTTTTTTGCAAAAATTTATCCTTATGCATTGTTTAAACGCTACTCTAAAAGTTTCCATGAAATCTTTTAAAAGCTCTGAAGTAGTGATAAAGATCAATAACTGGCTCACCGTTCTCATTAATTATATAATGTTCTTTACTATGCATTGATAGAGAGATTATTAGATTAATAATTAAAACATACCTTCATCATAGTGATGGCGTGATAACGCATTTTGTCCTTGACAGTAACTTGGTAAGGCACATCGGGTAACACAGTCTTACTAGACCGGCTATTAGAGCTGATAGTTGGAAACCGGGATCCGAAATTCAGTGGATGCGGATGCATAGGAAGTCCAGTAGCTTGTGAGGTGGGCAAAAGTGCTCCAGTTGGGAAATTCGATATGAGAGGAAATCTTGGCTTCGTTTCAGATGCCATCATCAATGGAATTGCTTTCAGTTCCACCTTAATGAATATTCAAAAACATGACATACAGGGCTCAACTCAGCCTAAAACTTATTTGTTTCGTGCAGTTGAACACACAATATTATTAGGTGAGATTTATATAGTTAAGAATACAAGTTAATGAACTGATTTTTTAACGGATTATTTTCTGTTTTTCATATTAGAGTAAGATCTGTATGAAAAAATGTCATTTCTTTCAATCTGAGTTATTTCAGTAGCCATAATTTTGCAGCTCTTTTTTGTCCAAACCATTAAAATGACTGTCAAAGTTGCTCTTTATAATTTTCTCAAAGAGAAAAAAAATGATAATTTGTAGGGAGGATTGTGAACATTGTCACGTCGTGACCAAAATAAGACGATCACAAGTCATGTCATCATTATTATCTCATATGGAGATTACGCACCGTGAATAATGCAAGCTAAGGTTCCTGGGAACGGGTTGGCTACAGTGACAAGTTACAATTGGTTCAAAATGGGAAAAAATTCTTTCGCACATGCACTTAAATATTCGCATGATTTTGGAACGGAATTCACTGTGTATAGTAACAATGCAATTTTTCTTGTTAAACTGTAATTAAAAGAAAACGGTACATTTCCCCAACGATATTTCATTATCAAAGGATGATTAAAAGACTGTATTATACCTGAATCGGACACAACTTTTTTAATCGTTTTTTTGCATTTCATTCAAACTGACATCGTTTTTCAATCAAGAGTCAATAGATCGCCCCAATTTAAACTACTAGTTGAAAAATAGAACCTTTGTTATGCGAAGCTAAAAGCTTTTAAGATTTGTCTACGTCCATTTGCTAGCACTTTGTTCAGGTAACATATTTCCATGCTCATATATATTCCTACATTGGATTCTAAATTCAATTCAACTTGCTATTACATGACTTTTTTCACCGGTTTACGGTGCGATCGCAACAAACAGACTGCATGCAAGAGCTAATGAAATAATGATGAGAACCATTACTTGCAGATTTTGTGCCACAACAGGTTCCGCATATTGGTCTCTGGTGACGACCATCAACACGGTGGGCTTCCCTCGACAAATGCTCCCTTTTGACGACACCACCTGGCAAAAAAACATCACAAAATGGGTAACGTCATAAAAAAACGTTTTTTTTCATCATGTTTATTCAATTACGCACAGAAAATTACATAGCAGACCGCAAGGAAAACAAATGACTGTAAAAAGATATTTGCATCAGTAAAATTCACAATGGTTTAACTTGGCCAGCTGAGCGTAAACATTATCTTGGTAAGTTAGTTAGTGGGCATCTGGGCACACACAAAGGTATGCCTACAAATGCGTTTTTTTTTCAAGAATATCTAAACGTGTGGAATGAATCTAAACTGTTTACACGAGTATTTAGTAAGTAATAGTTTCCCTTCAATTTAGTTTGTCAATGAAACAAATGAGAAAGTATTATGTATACGTGCACTATACTGTTCCATAGCATTTACAAGCACAGCAATTTGAGCTTCAAAATTTTTTACCAATGAGTAAATGAATGCAAAGCATGCAATTGATAAGCAGACAGATAAAGTAACTTTATAAGCGTCCTGCTCAATTGTTTTCACCAAAAGTATCGTAATTAAAAATCGTACTCACAGTCAGTGAAATACAACAAATTAGGCGTTTTGTGTACCCATTTGAAGCTCACCCATCATGGTCCCAAAGAGAGCAATGAAGATAAAAAAAGGGTAACCAACCTCGCATTTCTGTGGATCCACAAATGACTCTGGTTGTAACCAATTGGCCAATCTTTCCCCACTTGTGGCTGGCGTCCTCCCAATGAAGTCTGCTATAAACTCTCGCTCTCTGGATTTCTCTCTGAAAATCACAAAAACAGTATATTCAATGCAATTTTTTTGCAATTTATGTAAAAAATTTCAGATATTTTATTTAGTTAGAAATGCTGTTATTTATTTTTCGCTTTCAGATGATATAAGCAAATGACCCGGACGTCTATTACTTCATCTATAATGCGCTAGGCAATTTGAGTCGCCACGAAAACTATGACGCCTTCTTAATAGACACAGAATGAAAACTCAAAGCCGTAATTTATAACTACAACAACAAATATTGCGTAGCTTTACATCTTGAAATGCATATAAATGTACAAAAGCTCAAGGACAAAAATATTTCCATCATTATCTATTGAGCCCATTATCATGCAATGCAACATTTTAAAAACACTACTACACACGAAAATCTGATTGAATTCATCTAAACTACGTCTTTGGTTCCCACAAACAAAAGACAAGCGATAAAAGTAATAAAAAACGCATTTATATCATCTCCTTCATAAATAGGATCACCAAAATTGGCGACACGTAAAAAAATGCATTGGCTACTCCATATGGAAACTGCAGTGATGATAAAAAGAGCGACAGTAATAGTTAGTTTGGAACAGACAACGGACATATTAACTCATTAGCAATGGCTAACTACACAAGTTGCGAAATTGCAGTATAAATGGAATTCAAAGACGATTGTTAGGACAGAATGGCTCCACACAAGTTCCCCTCAATGTCAGTTTAATGGCTATTTAAAGAGCTGCTCAGATAAGACAACTTTGTGCACCAAATCTTTGTAACTGTACTAACTAAAAGTAACCAAGCATACATTCTTGTAGGCACTGACTAGGCAATGTATTCAATGGGCACAGGACGACAGTTTAGCTACTAAGAGTCGAGTTACAGCTATTTGTTTTCAATTCTGTTCATTATCATCATGTATGGAGATGTCCATATAGTACAACAAAGAAAGTACAAAGGGAGGTCAACGCTTTTCTTGTACAACATATTCAAACGTAGAAGTACTGATTCTTAAATTAGGTTACAAAGCTATGGCATTTTTGAGTCATTAAGAGTCCTACTGCGTTTCCTAAGTTTATAAATATAGTGCTCAACAACGTAATGTGAATAAACGGAGAAGTTATCACCGCATCACAGTTTCATAGTAAGAAAACATCTGATTCATTGTTAAGCACAAAATGTTTTTTTGAAAAAATTAAGACTGGAATTAAAGTTGCGCAAAAAACGAACCTAGTTTAAATATATTGTGAAGTATATCTTTACTTCATACATGCTCATGTAGCTGGGATCTTATCTTTTTTGCTAGAGTTCATTTAGCTACCTAAATCCAATGAGCCCTTTTTTCTGCATAAACCAGAATTCCACATGCAATGAGTTCATTTTTTCCAGGTTTCTATGCTTGCACTTGCAATGATTGCATATAATATTACAAGTTCATCCATAGATTATGAAATTATACCTACAGAAGTGCAATGGCATAACTTGGCTGTCCTTGTTGAAATTCATTTCATGAGCTTAACAAGCTTTTTGAACCCTCATCTTGATAATGTAATCGGACACAGTATGTTTTGTGAGATGTGGACAACTGATGAGGAAAAAGACTCCCCCTCATGTTTCAACTACCACGCAAACTAAAGAGTTGCCCAAGAACTCTGTGTGTTACAGTATACAGTATTGCACTCTCTCACTCACTGGATCAGTCAGTCAGTCAGTATCGAATTGAGAGCATAACTTTTTTTTTATATTTGTGTACACCTCACAACTAGGGTAGTCTGTTACTTACTACAGTTGATGAAAAAAGGCCACCTGTCTGTTATTTTGGCCTCCCGAAAAATCGGATGTTTTATATACATGGGGGAGAGCTACCAAATTTATTTATGCTAACTATAAAAGTTAGCTAACTAACTAACACGCCAACATTACATTTTGTAAAATAAGCTATGTTAATACATTATCTTTGATGGGCCAAATGGACGAAAAATATAATTGCCTACAGGAGCTATTGAACGGAACATATCTGCATGGTCATGTGGTGAAAAATAGTTTAGCATCTAGTGAATTGCAACAGTGATTGTATAAAAATGACAATAAACAAAACATTTTCAGAATTCAAGCAACACTGTATGATTAGACTGATCAGAAGGAAATCACAGATCACAGATGCTAGATACAGAACGGCTACACACAGTTAGTATACCGTGTGAACTATTCGAGGTACACAGAGTGTGGTCAATGGACCATGAAAAAGGTAAGGCATTGAAAATTTTGTAAAAAAAACGAATACAAAGGGCTGGTTAGGAAAAAAGAGAAACATGAGAACAGAAAGGTATAACATGAGGCTTTAATGTTCCATTTACACTTGTTTGTTGGGAACGAAATAGAAAATGGCCACAGTAGAGGATTTTATGAATTGAATGTGATGCACTGTAGAAATTCTTGGGTAGTTAGTTAGTTAGTGTAGGGAAAATTGGAAACAGTTGTGTCAAAGAATTTAATCTTTTACTCATTCTTGGATAATTTTCGTGTCCCATCTTATCATGTGAGACAAACAAATGATATTATATCCTTTTGGAGATTGTAAAAAACTCCCTTCGTAGTTAGTTAGTGAGTCCTTATCACTTTGGCTGACTTGAAAAAAAGGCTGGAGGCACAAGAACAGAGTAGCATATACAGGTGGCTAGTAGAAAAAATAGAATCCTCTTTCTTATCTCTTCTCCCATTCCCAAAACAGCAGTGGAAGCACACAACTTACAATGGAGGACATGTTGAGACTTGTTTGCTAAGCCCTGAAATGACAAATAAATATTCTAGTGCCTCTTCCAAGTCCAATATACTCCACTAGAATAAGCAAGGATTTGGGTCAATCAATAGATTCACATTAGCTAAAGCCTATCTTTTTCAATGATCACTAAAATATCATAAAAATACATGATGTGTTTTTTTGACCAAGTGTCCGAAATTGTCAACGCTAAACACTCATGTAGTTTATGGGCTAGAAAAAAACGCACATCATACATACATTATACATATGAATTTACTCGATCCCGTTATGATACTTGTAATATTGCAATTTGTTCACATACATGTAGTCCCCGATTGTGATAACATTAATCTGTAGTTCTTACTAGAAAATAAAAGTTTTTTGGAACACATTGGAATTCATCATAAAGTTTGGGTCTTCATATTCCTCCATTGCTAGACATTACACTTGACTCGGAAGACTTAATCTAACATCTTGTATTGCATAGAAATACCCTGAGTAATGTTTGCAGCGTACAAACTAACTAACTAACGAACTTGCATAAAGGAACAACATGTGTAGTACAAGACTGATGGTTCAGATTTTAATAGTACCAGTTTTACGAGGCCGTATGATGCAGAATAAAACGTACATGGGTCCTACCTTGGATAAATGATAACAATTGTTCTAATTTCCTCTCTCATGCATCATTGCATTTTGTTAATATATAATTTACAAATTAAATTATGGGCACAAATCCCACTACTGTCATAAATACACAAGACAAATCTCAGACCATTTCGCATCGGCTCACATAAAACTTCACACACAAAATTTATGCATGAAAAGTTTTAAAAAATTCTAACAGAAAGCCCTTGCTGTAACTGTGCGGGGTCCTTGACGGGAGCATTGCTACTAACTAACTAACTAAATAACTGCTGCTCCATTAATTACAAATCCATTGGTCCCTCAGCAAAAAATACACACACATACAGTGGTCTTCATTATGGCTTCCTATGCATACCTTTCCCAATCATATGTTTTACGTGTGAAAAAAAGTCCAGGAGAAACAAAAAGGCACTTGGAAAACAACTGATCAAGTTAAGAGCATCTTGCGGCTATGATCGGCGACCACGACGTTTCCCCATATATTATTGGGAGGGTGTGGTGACGGACTAATATGTATACATGTGCGTTCCGTAAAACTCGTATTTACCATCTGAACTTCATTAGACTCTCACGATCTTCCTATTATATTCAAAAAGTAACTACACTTGTGTACCAATTACTGGCAAATATTTTGTAATGAGCTTCTGTGCAAAAAAAACATATCCTTTTACGGCATCTATTATGAGTCCAAGTTTGGACAAGGGTGATTTGTTTTTTAAGATTCTGAGAAGAAAATATAGGTACATTGCAAGGTTTTTTAGAGTTTCGTAATTTTCATTGCATTTGAAAATTAGCTACTAACTAACTATACCTAACTAGCTAGTAATTTTTGCTTTAAAATGGTTATGGGGGACCTGTCTTGAATTCTTTGCTTCATTTGTTCACTAACTAACTAACTAATAATGCAAAAACTCAGATATGCTATATGAATAGTCAAGCCACGCACATCTATATGCAGACATGTGAGGGTAAAACAGTTGGAATGAATGCTAAATAATTCGTCAACTTGACTCCAATGGACTGCAAATGATACTAAAGCTGACATTGACACAGGATTTCAACAGGCAGTCGCATATTGCGTGACAATTATTATGAAATACAGTATTGTAAAGTTTACGAGAAGGAAGTCCATTAATGAAGCCTTAAGTGGCTGAATGATTCTTTTTACAAGACGAGGGATGAATTTTTGTGTTGTGTAAGTTGCAGTGCACACACACACATGACATTTGAGTGAGTGTTACACGCAAAGACGGAACACAAGTTTTTCGTTCCCACAATCATCTCTGTTTGTACACAGAGCATAGTTTTATACGCATGTATTTACGTGCAGTGCATGATGGGGAGATCTTTGGGTATTCAGAGAGAGAGAGATAGGGAAAAGTACTATGCGAGTCCTCTATCCTCTTCCTTTATTCATCTGTATATCCTCGTATTTTACCTCCACTTTAGAAGCAATGGGGAGCTTATACGTAGTATACTTTAGTAACTACTCCACATTTGATACAAATGACGAGAAAAGCCTCGTCTGGAGAAGGGGTAGCTTAATACATATAGGTAAGACAGCTATTCGAGCTTATACCGTAAACCCTATGTGAATTTCCATGTATCGAAACCCTTCACACTAATTCAAAAAAGGTTATACACTGTGAAAAGTGCATCTTGGACTCAAAGCTCTTAAAGTGTGTCCAAAACTTGTAAATATTGTCTAAAATTATTCCAAAACTCCCAATAGAGAGATTTATCTTGAATCGTAACATTGACGAACTTGAATTGAAAAATCTTGTTCATTTGTGCTAAAACAAATGAAAATATTGAGTAATTTTTCTTTCCAAAAATGTGAAACGGGCATTACATCCACCTATAGGGGAATAAAAATACACCCTATGGATATTGATGCACAACTCGGGAAACGCTCAACTAACTAAGCTGACTTTACTAACTCGTCCGTTTTTTCACCCTCACAAAAACCTTGCTATGTGCCTATGGGTAATAGCTCAGCTAAAGGGAGTGTATAGGATAACGAGCAACCTTACTGTACATGTGATGAACGTGCACATGACATTATACTATAGAGGAAAAAGAGGTACTCTCACATAGGCAATGTTTTGTGTTGTGTGTACAAAAGTGGGATTCAATGAAAAGTGCACCCCCAGTCTGCATTGCCAGTTAGCCACAAGAACATAACCCGTAGAATTGGTGAGTTTTACTTCTCTCAAACCGTGCATTCGTGTGCACCACCAAATGTGGCTTCAAAATAAAGGACAAAACAAAGCATATATTTGTGGTGAAAAATTTCACAAAAATCTACGTGCTCAATTAGTGTGCACAATCTAATGGACAAAAGAGAGTGAAATTATTATTAGTGGCTTCTGTGTCCATTGACCAAACCAAAGGGATTATCAATCTTGGAACCATGAATTGTAAGTACCTCTGATCAGTGTTGTATATGCAATTATTCACACATAATGTAGTGGCTATACACGTTGAACAAAGAAAAGTTAGTTGGCAAGTGAATAATTATCGGCCAGTATTGCTGGTTATTTAGTTTTGCTTCAAGAACTAGTTATTATACATATATGAATGGGAAGTTTGTATTCCATGTGGTCATCTCTTTAGGAGAAGAATGAGTCAAACTTTAACATGTATTATGAATGGGGGATAAAAAATTACTAAAGTCAGCCACTTTGGTTGTCCATAATAAATTAGTCAAGTTGTAGTTATATAGTTGAGGAGACCACATATGGGAAACTAAGTTGACCATTTTATAATGTCAGGATAAATACTATTATGAAATTTAACAGGTTCAGTTGGTGAAGAATTTTTTCTCAGTCAGTCAGTTCTGGTTTTTACAAACAACTATTTACTTGACTCATGGCTTTAACTAATGTTGAGTAATGTTTTCCATCCAGTTTTGATTTTCCAAGTGATAATTTTACATGACTATGCTTTGGTCTAACTAATACCAAATTTTCACTAAAATAATTGCCAAACTACCCGCTCAGTTCGTGCATACGTATAAACCTATGGACTCCCAAAGTACTGCTTTGATCACATCATCTAATGAATGCAAATATTGAGCTCTACATTCATAAAATAATAATAATTGTTGCTACATTTGACATTTAATGAGATAACATGCATAGTAAACCCTTTGAATCATATACCGTCTTTTGGTGCAGCAAGTCACTTACTTACAGTAGTTAGACGTAGTATCTATACAACAAGATTTGACATGGAACCAGCTCTTGAAACATTTTAAAAGTGTTTTTTCCCATCTTTTAGCCAACTAAGTAACTAACTAACTAACTAGCTCCCATTATCTATTGCAGAGTTTGATAGGACTAACTATAGTAAATGCCTAATTGTATACAAGTACTGGAAAAACAGACCCTGCACACTCACTCACATGCGTTCCCTTTTGATTACTGCATTACACAACTTGGACTCTCACTTTAGTCCAAGTAAGTAAGTGAGTAACTTAACTAGTTGAGAGGGTGAAATCATTTGACGTCTAACTAACTAACAAGCAATGCCCCAAATGCTGCTGGTACACAATTAATAATAATACCAATAATAATACAACTTTCAAACTAAAGTCAACACTTTCAGTCAGATTGCACGAGGAAAAAAAATCCCATTCTACATGAAAATGAAACCCAAACATATCACTCCCCAATTGGCTTTTTGTAAGATTGCATTGGGAAATCTGTTGGGAACCAACTAACATATTTTACACAGAGTCTTATGTCAATACTTACTAACTAACTACTACTACTTACTTGGTACATATAATAATACTATGAAATGAACTAACTAACTGAATGTGAGTGAGAGCTGAACTAACTAACTTCAATAAAAGTATAGTGGTAGTCAAGTGTAGTCTCCAGGAGTCCACTTGTTGTACTCTATATAATATTCTCGTGTGGAATGCTGCTAAAACTGAACTCACTGACTGACTGACTGAGAGTTCACTTTATAAAGCTGAAATGTATGTAATTACTAACTACATAGTCCATTTCATATGGCAGAACCAGGGCATGTTGAAGACTACACATGCACAACTATATAGGCTAATAAATAAATAAAAGCATTTTACAGTCTTCTCAGTTGAACGGAGCCTCCAACTGCAGACAGTGAACCTAATGCTTATAGTTAGTTAGTTAGGTAACAAGTGCCAGGCCAGTTTATGAATATAGGGAGCAATTTCGGAACATTACATATCAGCCTAGGGCTTACTTATTCACTAGCAACCATAGTAAAAAACAATGGTGCACACTTTTTTCTCATGCATAATAATGATCAACACATCATCTTCTGCAATCACCGCCATCATCTTTTTTTCACCAGCTAGCCTAGCTAAATAATTTTCGTATTATTATTCAGACGAAAAAAGTGGTTTCCTTGTAGTAGCTCCCATGAAAAACTGGACCACTGGAAATTACAATGTACTGGCATTGCTACCATGCATAGAAGCAGGGAATCAAAGTTGGTTAGTTAGTTAGTTACTATAACCAACAGTATGTTCAATATATACAATATGAAAATGCAATGTTTTGTACAGGTTGTGGAAACCTACTATATATCCCCACCTTGACATAAAAAATGTATCTAACA
>Ga0210040_10007454_pt1 | contig 13231 bp, 9 predicted proteins | sample CryGeyCG12114_NA_FD_185462 | JGI IMG/M metagenome (GOLD analysis project Ga0210040, IMG submission 185462) | Groundwater microbial communities from aquifer - Crystal Geyser CG19_WC_8/21/14_NA (SPAdes) (version 2) | ecosystem: Environmental > Aquatic > Deep subsurface > Groundwater | place: USA... | reverse complement strand
TAATAACAACCGAATCGTGAAAAAAACGACACGTTTTTCCACAAAAAAATATGATAAAACTGAACGTTAGTGACTTGCAATGAGTGATTGAAGCCGGATTTTGAAGTGGGGTCAGATTCAAACTCACAAAATAAAAAAATAAAAATTTTCCAAATTTGTGAAAAAATATGTAAATTTGGGATCGTACCGATGCGATGATATGAAGCTTGGTCAACATAAAGGGGGGGTGTGGGGGGGCTTTGCCCCCCCACGAACGGTTGAGCTGAGAAAAAATCACTTCCAAATATTTCTCCCGATTTACCACCCTAGAAATTACCCCTGAGCTCAGGTCTGATTGAATCAAATGTGTGCCAAAAAAAATTGGCACACATATTGCACTATTATTATGAAATTGAAAATTTCTCACCTACTTTTTTGTAAATCACACCGCTGCACACTTATGCAAAAATATAGTGTAGTGACCAAAGGATGAGTGAATTTTTTTCCTTAGCGGTTAACCCAATTTTTAGGCAACTTTTATGGACCCAATTAGTTTTTTCCTCGTCTTGTTCACACTGGCCAGAGACAAATGTGCAAATAGTGCAGTCTGCATGAATGTAATCATAAATTGAGTACACTCACTGAATTCCAGTCAACATTATTGCCATCTGAATTAAAGCCTCCAAAAAATTTTGCATTTTCCCCCAAATTTGCAGAAAAAAATGAACAAAAATGGGCGAAAAAAATTGTAAACTGTGTAAAGCGAATGTTTGATTTTTTCCAATAAAGATATGGATTTATGTATTGTGTATATATTTTTTGATAATTGTGAGCAATGGAGGGATTTTTTTGGGGGAAATACGGGAGAAGATAAGATTTCCCGTGCACACCTATGTATGTTAGTCATAGAAAAGGGTTCAATATTTATTTCCAACTGGTGCTCATTAATTTCCATGTGATTTAAAATGTTTTATTGTTTGCTTGACTCACACACACAGTCTTATCTAATAATATAGATAGCTTTCCAATGGGAAGTTATGGGGTAATGTCAATGTAGGATATGAGGATAGCATGAGATTTGGGAATGAATGGGGTAATGTTGGACATGAGGATATAGCATAGGGTTGAAGTTTTTATTAAAATCCATCCAATGTTTTCGTAAATTGTTGAGATTTGGATTGTGTTGATAGTTTTTTTGTAATCATATTGAATTTTTAAGAAATAAAAGGGAAATTAAAGCGAATTTGAAAAATTTGGATTGTAGTTTAGAAGAAGAATATAGGAATTTTTGCTGTAGATTGAGATTAGTATTTCATAAAATACGGTTGGCTAATGTCAATATGGTATGCAGAGATCAGGAGATGAGCTTTGTAGTGAGTCAAATGGGGTTATTCCCTGTTTGTATGCACAAATTCTAAGTTCTCATAAAATCGATCATTATTTAAAAAAATAGGTATTTAGAAGTTATTATTAAAATAATGCGATTTTTATCGAATTTGATTACAATTTTTTAAAATTAGAATTAACTTTAACAAAAAACCTTATAGTTAGTATGCTATAAACTATATTATTTAAAAATTATGAATATCTCACGCACATATTTTTAAGAAACTTTAAATTTAAAAAAAATTGAAAATTTAACAAATAATGAAAAACTTTCAAAAACAAAAAAACACAAAAAATGTAAAATAAAATATTTTTGTCATGTTGTTAAGTGGAACAATATTGAAATACTAACTTTATATTTTTAAATCACGCTAAATTTTTTAAAAATTTAAAAATTTAACAATTTGAAAAAAAAAACTCAAAAAATCCCAAATCCCATGTCTGTTGTGTTGTTAAGGGGGAACAATATTGACAATATAGTCCGACCAGAACTCCAATCCACTATTCCCCATGCATTTCTTCGTTACAATCATCCCAACAAAATTTGCACTGCACTATACACTCTTTGTAGTAGGAAACGAATTTCCTATATAGTGCCACCACTACAAACTCGTTGGAAATTCCATGTATTTTTGTATGAGTGAGTGTTATGACTGCACTATACGTCCTCAGTCAGCTGTTAAACCTTGAAAACAAAAACAAAAGTTTTAGACGCGTAGATGTGATCATAATAATGAGACGTAGTAAGTTAGTAACTTAGTTAGTTAGTTATTGACCTTTTTGTAACAAAGGACGAAAATTTACTGGACAACTTTTCTTCAGGTACAGTTTTAAGAGCTTTCTTGAATAAAATTCCTCTGGTTGGGTTCATTTATCCGTAAAGTTGGAAACATGTAGTGCAGGAAAAAGTTTTGGTTTTTGTCTAAAAAATGAATAAAGAAGGAGCAAAATTTGGGTATTTCTGTCTTCCGTGAATTTAAAGGGTTAGGATTTTATATTCGAAAAATATATAGCTGTGTTCTGAAAACGCGAAAATTCATTGTTTAGATTCATTTTTTTAATGAATTTTGTAAAAAAATTTACAGTTCAGCAAATTTTCAAATGAAAAATGTTTTTTTTAACCGTTTTAGGTGAACATGCTCTGAAAATATAAACTGACACACAGAAATTTTACGCTTTTTTACTGGACGTCTTCAAATTTTGATTGAAAATGTTGGATTTGGAAGTTGTACCTGAACAAGGACTGCAAACGGAACAATGGGAGCTTATTTTAGGTGAAAAAATGGAAAAAAAAAACACCAAATTTCTCGTTTTTTCTTTGTTGATATTAATTTTTATTTGTTTTGCACATATTTAGGAATGCATTTTTCGCAAGCAGTGGCCATAGTCCAGTCTCAAGTCCGAGTCATCAAGTCTGCCCATGTGGTCTACAATGATCAGGTGTGAAAATAATTACTATCCTATGCTAATGAACTAATAAATGAAAATATTAATTAATTTTCTTTGTCTATACAGGCACCATTGGAAAATGATCTCATTTTGGATTTACCTGGCGAAGGATTTCGACTCATGTTTGATTCCAAAACACAACGACTCAAGCTTATTGAAGTCTACAATCTCAAACTCCTCAGACTCAAATACTGGTATTTTTTTCACTCAAAAATGCAAAAAAAAATTATATCTTTATAGCTTTTAAATCTACGCTTTGAATTTTCAGAGCTTTAGAATCTAAAACAATGAAATTTTTTTGGTATTCAACCCAAAGCTTTGGAAATTTTCAATCCATTCGTAAACTAGAATATTTTTACTGCTTTAGAATCCGTCCATAAACCTGAAAATTTTCACTGCTTCAGAATTCGCTAACTAGAAAATTTTCCCTGCTTTAGAATCCGTAAACTAAACAACTTTCACTGCTGTAGAATCTGTAAGCTAAAAATTTTCACCGCTTACAAATCTAACCACCCCAAACTTTATCACAGTGGGACCGTATTCAATTCAGGGGACGTAAGCCCCACAGTGGAGCAAATAGACCGATGTTTCGGAGCCACACGACCCGGATCTTATGACAAAGAGCGCTCCCTATTTGCCCTGCATTTCCGCGGACTCTCTTTCTACTTCCCAGTGGACCTCCAATATCAACCTCACTATAACCATGGACTGGGCAGTATCCGCTTTCCGGGGGACTCCTCCCCTCTCCTGTCCCGCATGATCCTCTATTTCGGGAATAACCCGTCCGAGGCCCCGGTGCCCCCACTCCCCCCTGCGTCGTATAAAGGTATGCCTGAATATCCCCGACTAAATGGCCTGTTTAGTAACAATCTCAAATATGATCTGACGGACAGGCAGACAGACAAAGCGACGGGAGGAATTGCATTATATTGGGATATGGGATGTGTGATTTGATTTTGCAGGACACATTTACTGTGAGGATTGCACAATCCTACGAAATGCGGCGGGCACTAAGACATTGGGCTTATCATTGCGACTATATGCCCAGTCGAACAAACCGTTGGACCCAGCCCGGGTGAATTTGGAAAAGGAGATAAAATTTGGGGAGACGGCTCAAAATGTGGTCTTCAAGTTGGGCACTCCGTCCCGAATATTTTTCAAATCGGAGGATAAGATGAAAATTCATAGCAAGGAGGCTCATAAGCGTGTGTCGAATCCGAAATCTGACTACTTTTTCAATTATTTCACGTTGGGCATTGTAAGTTAGTAGACATAGTAAGGGTACACCCGAAGCTGTGTAAACTCGTACATTTCTACGTGCGTAAAACTCCCAGCCAATCAGAGCAGACTTCCAACTTCTACTTACTGATCTGATTGGCTGGGAGTTTTACGCACCTAGAAATGTACGAGTTTACACGGCATCGGGTGTACCCCTAGTGATTTTAGAATTGATTGGATTAGCAAATGGAGTAAAAAATTCTGGGAATTTGTATTTTCAGGACATAATGTTTGACTCGAGATCGCATCGGGCGATAAAATTCATCTTGCATACCAATTTCCCTGGCCACTATGATTTCAATAGTTACCATCGATGTCCATTTTCGTTGTCGCTCAAGAGGACGGTCCAAAACTCGTCATCTTTGATGAATTCCATGAATGTCACAGGGAAGAATTCGAATAATAAGAACGGGGCCAACTCTTCCGGGAATAATAAGTCTCCCAAAGCCAAGAAGAATAAAATGAGCAACAATAGCAATAATAACTCCAGTTCCAGGTAATTGGTAGAAAATATGCCAAAAATTGTTGTTTTGGAATTATTCAAATTCCAGATTCAAAAATAGAAAATCCTTATGGGAATTAACATTGGGAAATAAGTCTACAACGTGGTCCCCCCTAACATATTTGCTTAAAAAAGTTTGCTACAATCGAGATTGAAAAATGGAAAATCCTTATGGGATTTAACATGGGAAAATTAGTCTTCAACGTGGTCCCCCTTGGGTAATTTTTTTCCCAATTTGACCCAAAATTTACTATTTTTTTCTTAGTTATGGGTCAAACACCAACTGTTCCGTTTCGGGGAATACGAATGGACTGGGATTAGAAGAGTGCTGGACCACAGTGACCTATAATTCCCATTGGGAGCAAGTGAATGACTTTTCACAGCGGTCCTCCACAGAACGGCCTGTGGTGTTGACCAGGTCCAGTTCGAATAACCCATTCGGACCCAGTCTATGCTATGGACTTCAGGATCTCATTTTCGAAGTCATGAATAATGATCATATTGCTTCGGTCACTTTGTATCAGGCGGACAATTGAGTTTTTTCTTGAAAATCGTTAAAAAGTCACTTTTTAGCAGAAAACAGAGATTTAAAAGTTGAAAACTAAAAAACAGTGAAGCAAATTAATATGATGCGTAAAAGTGTAGCCTTTAGTTTAGTTATTAATTTTTAAAAACGCAGAAAACGGACGAAAAACTAATAGTTAATTAGTTATTATGATAATGGTTTTAAAAAGCTTATGAATTTTAATCTGTGAATTTCACTGTGAATCCAAAAAAAACATAAAAATCTCAATAGATAATAAGAAAAAAGTCAAATAATGAAAATGGTACAAAAAATGTTAAGTTATTCACTCACTGTAATAATTACCTAATGTACCTTTGCTTACTTTTTGTTAGGTGTTAGTTACAAATAAGGTAATTACAGGGCATTATAACTAATTAGATGTAAGTTAATTAGCGAATATTTGTTCACCTCAATGATTTCGAAAAATAGAGCCAGTCTTTTGTATTATTTTAGTTCACGCTGTTATATTATGAATGAGTTTAATTTTTCGCAATAGCATATCTGTAAAAGATTCGCAATTTAGAGTAATAAAGACAACGGATTTTATAAAAACGTGTGTTAAATTTCATTTTATTTGAGTTTTTTTTTGTATAAAAAAACGGTTTTAACAATGTTTACTGATAATATTGCTTGTATTGCCGAAAGTGTAAATTCCGTTCGAATTTCAAAGTCCCGTGAAATTCGTAAACACAAGAAACTAGAAATGACTGCCACATGGTATATATGAAAATTAAAGTTGAGATGAAAATCAAGGGTTCGTAATTTGGCGCAATAGTTTCGGTTTCTAAAGAATTTTGAGTGAAATTTAGAAATTCCGTAGAATTAAATACGAGAAGCTCTTCGGAGTTTGTCTTAGCTGAACTTAAATGTAAAAAACAGACAAAAAAAGTGATTAAACTGGGAATCCAGAATATAATGAATCCCAGGATTATGAATATCACCCAAAACTGGACGAATATTAATTTTCTCTGCAAAAAAAAACAATTATGATTTCAAAAATTCTCAAATTTACGAAATTGGAAAATACAATTTGTAGTGTCTTTTTTACCTTTTGCGCTCCGTTTAGCAAACAAAGTGCAAAAACGAGTCCGGCTATGCAATATAACGCCAAAAGTAGAAAAATTCCCGTTTCTACTTGACCTTAAAAAACATACACAATCAAATGTAGTTCCTATTTCTATAGGCTTGCAAAAAAATTTCATCTATACCTGTAATTAGTGAGATTCCAAAACATTCGCAAACTATATTTTCAGACGTCGGATACAAAATTCTTATTTCTGCCCCAAAAATATTTGTTGCAAATATCACAGATAACGAACCAAAAAGTCCACAAAGGTAGAATATCTGAAAAACACACAAAATTGCAATAAGTTTGCAAAATAATGAGTCACTAAACATAAAATGCACTTACAATTTCTAAATAGGCTACAATTTGCACCAGAGTTTGACTAGAATATCCACATGGCAGTTGAATGCACATTTTTAAATGCCGAAATTCGCAACTCACATTTTTATCCACAAAAAGTTTGCTAAATCTCTTAGCTTAAAATGCGTACGAATGTCTAGTGCCACACTGAATCATCAATGTGCATATGCAAAAGTTTATGAGTTTTTTGCCCGCAATTTTGCGTAGGCGGCTTCAAATGCATGCTGCTGTGTGCGTATTATGCATTTCCATTAGCACTATATATGTGAGTTTTAAAATGTAATTAAAGTACTCCATACCATTTTTTAACATAATATGCAAAATCGGTTGTTCTCATAAAAGGAGGCTATTTGTGTAAAATAATGAAAATTTGGGTAAAACAAAATTTTACGGCAAGATGACGCTTTTTTTGGAATGAATGTGAGATCATCACCCTTTTGCAGCGTATATGTATGTAGATTTGAGTGTTAAAATAAACCATAGCAGATGAGCATACGCATGTAATGCATTAGAGACAGGGCACAAATAGGAATTTTCGTAATTAAAATAGATGCGCGGAGATACCGCAGGATTCTATTGTGGGAATTTTAATTAAACAAAAATACCTGCAATGCAAGCTTGCTACTAAGGATACAAATAGTATGGAATTGCAATATCAGATAGTGTTGATAAAGCATTTCCCGACAATTTTTGTTTTTGACCGACCGACAGACGGATTCTTTCAACTGATTTCAAACTCAAACTATAATGTGACACAATTTAAATTACAATATAATTTTTCAATTCAGAAGCTCATTTGAACGATAGGCAAAAAGTTAATCTATGATTTTTGAGATTTCGTGTCCATTTATGTTAAAATTATGAATCCTGCCATTCACAACACTTTTGCTAGTTATCAGTTACAAAAATTTAGTTTCATGAATTCACATCATTTTCAACTGACACTCATTTTTTCTCTTTTTTGGATTCACTTGCATTTTGAACCATGTGTTTCATCCAAATACTCGTCAGGCACAGGGATTAAAATTGTCAAGTTGAAGTCAGTCAATTTTTCGAAATTTAAAAAACCAAGTCGCGCCGACGTTGGTCATTTAAATTTTTCTTTTAGTTGCAATTTGCAATACATGGTCCTCAAAGAGATGAATTTTTCAAGGTATATGACACGCTAAGGGTTAATGGCCACATCAGATGTCATAAATGTGAATGATCTCCGTGGCTTATCAATTATCAACCAATAAAATGCTTGCAGAGGAAGGTGATTAGGTTAGTTCATTTGAAAATGCAATCGTTTCCACTGAAAACATTGCATGATGGAGTAAATGTATTATCAGTATGCAATTGATAAAAAAGTTCCCCAATATTTTAGGACCTATAAAACGCATCAATTTAATATAACTCACTTTTCGCTTTTGAATTTATTCAGCATCAATTCCCTTTTCTATAATTTAAAATGGCCTCCTCCAATTTGAATGAAAATTTGGAATGCCCAATTTGCATGGAAAATTTTACTGATAAAATCTACCAGTGCAAAAACGGGCACATGATTTGTGAACAGTGTATTTCACAGCTTGAAAAACAAGAATGTCCAACTTGCATGGTGTCCATAGTCGACCGAATAAGAAACCGATTTGCTGAGGAATGTTTACATAACAACAAGTTGGTCAAACACGGTTCATTCACTGAATCCAGTGAGCATGACATTTTTTCGAAAATTCACAATAACGTCGACGTCGAATCCGAGTCATGGACCGAAAACGAATCGAAGGACGAACAGAAGATAAATGACGCTAGTGACGAAAACAATCATGTCGATCACTTAACAACTCCAGGTGAATATTTATTATAATATTTATAATATAAATAACTGTATAACTGTATAACATTATTATATAAATTTTATATAATAATGTTATACAGTTATAACATTATCGTCCGTCTTCAAGGTGACTTATAAAGTTCAATCAAAGGAAAAGATAAATTTTTGAACTGATATGTAAAATCCTTGGTTCTTAACAGTACACATTGGCGTTAGATGTGATGTCTGCAATAAATGTCCTATCAAAGGCGTAAGGTACAAGTGTTTGATGTGTGAAAATTACGATTTGTGCGAGACTTGTAAAGCAGAGAATCACCATCCTGATCATGTAAAAGCCAAAATAGGTTTTTACACTTCAGCTTTTGAAGCCTGCTCGTTTTCTACTCGTCATGCTGTAAGTAATTGGAATTCCATTTTCATATCCCAAAATCAAATTATCTCTTCATAGTTGGTACGTTGCGTTTTTAGAGTAAGCTGAGGAGCTACCTAATTTATGAGAGCAACAGTCGATCGGCAGAGTCAGCTGGTCTACGTAAGATTTTCCACTTATAAAGTAATATTAGTTTCTCATGAAAACGTCACAATTTTTTTCATTTTTTGGCAGATACAATTCATGCTAATGTTTGTTGTGATCAATGCCTGGTGAAACCAATTAGAGGCATTCGATACAAATGCTTGATGTGTCCAGATTACGATTTGTGCCAGAAATGCGAGAAAAAAGGATATCATTCAGATCAAGTTTTCGCAGAAATGGCATTCGCTACAAACGCACTGCATACTTTAACAGCTCAGGATACGGTGAGGTTTTTAAAAATTGTGTTTTCCCAATTTTGATCTATAATATTTTAAGCTTAAAATTTTCCTTATAAACAGGACGAACTGTATGCTGCAATGATAGCTCGTGAAGAAGTTGATGGGGTAGCGAATGAGACTTTTGGGTAGCTGAATAAAGCAGGAGGTTTTTGTTATCCATAACTATTCTAGCCGCACATTCTTACAAAGTTTTTTTATATCATTTTTCTAAATACAGCATAAGCATGAATGTATATTCAAATTGTTAAAAAAGTAAGTACTGGTTTTATGGCGTCCAATATTTGAATTATTATTGCCTGAAAATGTTGACGCTTTGGTACATTTAGTATTGACGTTTTTGTTAAAAGTAGGGGAGAACTCCGCTAAAGACAAATTTCTCACTGTCAAAAATTAATTCGTGTTTTAGCGCAACCCCTTATAAATAAGCATGATAAGTGAGCGGAAGTGATTTCTGCCATCCTGAAAAATTATTTTTCTATAAAAATTAATTGCGATATTCACTGTACACGCTCTACGCAGACTTACTCAATATTATAATTAAGTAGCACTGAATTTAAAACCCAATGCATAGAATTTACATTTTAATTTTGGATTAACAAATATATTCTAAATGATAACGATGATCTAAGCGAGATGCAATCTGAAAATTCCTTTTATAATCTTATTGACTTGATTCATAAACTATTTGAATATTGTGTTAGTAGCAGTGTTTGGTTTTGCACAGGCAAAATAGCATTTTGGCCGGTTACCGATTAGTAGGCAAAACTGGCCAAAATGATCAAAACCAGAAAGGCTAGAGCGTTTGTGATATGAATATAGCTAAAATCAGCAATATTATGGATTTTTTTATTGCAATATAACTTTTTTATCAAACTTTATATCTGTTTAATTGAGTTTTAATTGAAAATACGAAGGATAATTAGAGATTACAAGTGACTTCTGTAGTGTTAAAAAATGAAGCTATTCAAAATATTTAAATAACCGAATTACCTCAAATTTATGATACAGCGAATGAATATAATAAGCTTATTAGGCTGCACTGATGCAAGGAAAATATTTTCTAGTGTCGGAGCACTCTATTTGGCTCATTGAAGCGAACTTTAATAGTTTTGCCCAGTTTTGCTTTTGCCTATTTGCTGCCCAGGAAGCTAAGGTATTTTGCTCGGCCGAAACCCACTTTTGCCCAGTGGCCAGAAGACAACACTGGTTAGTAATCATAATTGGTTGATGACTATAATTATTTTGACCATTTACTGTCTACTTATATAAATGTAGACCGCTATGTGGTGAAGCGACACACTGGTGCAATAACAATTTTTTTATAGAGAATACTGTGTGTTTTTGCAAATCTTTGTGCAAAATGAAATTAAATAAATTCTTTTCTATTCTAGAAATAGTAAATAGTTTCATATTGTATTTGAGAATCAGAAAAATCTTCCATTTAAATGACAGCTATCATCCAACTTTTCTTATTCTTTGAAATATTTAACATAGAATTCTAATTCATTTTTTAATCTTCTGAAGTGCATAATTGCAAATATTGCGAAGGTTTGTCTCATAATTAACTCAAATTTAAGATTGAATGGCTTATATCACAATAAAATTCTTCATGATCTGGGCTTTTTTAAACTTACTCAAACTGATTTTTAATCACAATTAGGTAAATTACGTTTGAAGATTAGTGCGGTTTTCTTCTGCTTGATAATACAACAAAGACTTAATGCTTTCGTGCATGGGAAAGGTGAATCATGTTTTATCTTTCTGTATACATGACTCTATACAATAGAGTTTGATTCAAAAGCTCTGATGATGTAATATTTTAACGGATATGTCATCACCGACATTCTGTGAAGTGCCTAATCTATACAAACTGATTTTGCAAAATGACAAATGTATAGATATGACTGAATTTACAGGGATTTAAAGTGAATAAAAAATAAAAGGCTTGCAGAACAATGTGATTAGGTTAATTCTTTGGAAAATGTAATCATACTGCTTTCAGAAGTTCATTGCTCTATGCAGTACATTTTTATCAGTATGCGATTAATGACAAAGCACACCAATGTTTTAATACCTGTAAAAGAAAAGCGTCAATTCAATATGACTCAATCTTTGCGTTTAAGTGTATTCAGCATCATATTCTCTTTTCTCTAAATTAAAAATGGCCACCTCCAATTTATGGGAAAGTTTGGACTGCCCGATATGCATGGAAAATTTTACTGATAAAATCTACCAGTGCAAAAACGGCCACCTGATTTGTGAATACTGTATTTCACAACTTGAAAAACGAGAATGTCCAACTTGTAGGGTGTCCTTAGCTGACCGAATAAGAAACCTATTTGCTGAGGAATGTTTGGAAAGAAAGAGCTTCGTCAAACCCGGTTCACTTACTGTAACCAGTGAGCATGAAGAGTTTTTGAGAATTCACAAAAACGTTTCAACTCAAGGTGAATATTTAATAATATTTTATGCTTCCAATAAAATGGAGACTACAATTTATTTAAGTCATAACATTATCGTCCGCGTTTGACGTGACTATTTCACTTCAATGAGAGATATATTTTTGGAATAAATTGAATCTTTATTTGGTTTTCCATAGCAAACATTAACATCGGATGTAATGCCTGCAGAACATGTCCTCTCAGAAGAGTCAGGTACAATTGTTTGAAGTGTGAAGTGAAAATTATGATTCGTTCGAAACTTGAGAAGCAGCCACTTACAATTGCGCGACCTGTACCAAGATAACGTATTTGGTCGCCAAAGGCACCTTTTTTTCATAGTGATTAGGGAATGGCACGTAACGGTTCGTGTCAATATTCTCGTTTCGTTTCGTGTCAATAGCTTGACACGGACCGAACCGGTAATTTCGTGTCGTGTCGAGCCATTGAAACGAACCGATCGTTTCGTGTCATGACACCAAACGAATTTTCGTGTCGGTTCACTTCTTTGACACGAAACAAACCGCGTGTCAAACGTGTCAAATATTAAATTAGAAGAAATGACCGGTTTAAATAACTACACTATAAATATTAATAATAAGGTTTAAATCCATCTTCACTGCTTTCTGGCAGAATATCTTCACTGTTTTTTGGTGAAATATCTTCGGTTTGACTACTCATTCTTATTAAATTATTTAAATATTTAATTTCATGATGATGAAATGATTTTACAAGTTTAGGCTTCATTCAACAGAAACACACCATACTAATAATAAATTGTTATGACCATGAAGTGGAATGCAGAAATGCCGTTTAAACTACGCATTGCATGGCCATGCAAGCTCTCCAACTCCAGTATAATACCATGCTTGAAAAAAGGTCTTAACATTACATTAGACACGTTTGACACGCGTGTCGACACGAATTTTTCGTGTCGTGTCAAGGTTTGACACGTGTCAATCGTTTCGTGTCACCAGTTGACACGGGTCAAACGTTTCGTGTCACCCTTTGACACGTTTCAAAAAATTAACTGACACGCCCCTGACACGAAACGAAACGAACCGTTTTGAAACGTTTCAACCTGACACGTGCTATTCCCTAATAGTGATCATCTAATTTCATAATGGGTTGTGAATTGAAGTTAAATTTAGCATGAGTATCATTGCTTTCAAATTATTTGCACGAGACTTTATACATTCCTTTCAATACGAATTTTGGATTGGCAGTGTTTTCTTCTAGTTTGTGATTGGTATAACATAATATTTTTTTATCACCGAATAATCAAGTTTCATGTCTCAAGAAATACATCGGAAAAACTTTCAAACGGACAAGTGAATCAGCTAACTGTAGATCTTTCAAGTTCTTGTATGAGAATGTTATAACATAGGACATACATAAATATTCCACCTGCAAAATATCATAACGCCTTCCAAACTTGTATTTAAGACACCACCCTACTGGCACAGTGGCCGTATAAATTAGGATTTTTTCGTCTCAAATGGAATATTTTTGTATCTTGCGAATTCTTTTCAAGCAACGATACAGATCCGTATAAATACGTGTTAAATTGGCTAACGTA
>Ga0210040_10007453_pt1 | contig 13231 bp, 11 predicted proteins | sample CryGeyCG12114_NA_FD_185462 | JGI IMG/M metagenome (GOLD analysis project Ga0210040, IMG submission 185462) | Groundwater microbial communities from aquifer - Crystal Geyser CG19_WC_8/21/14_NA (SPAdes) (version 2) | ecosystem: Environmental > Aquatic > Deep subsurface > Groundwater | place: USA... | reverse complement strand
TTTATTAATATAAACAAGATCACTACTATCAAATGATAGTAGCCAAAACGACTACTTCCAAACTATTGTAGCTAAACGATTAAGACTAGTTTTAAATTATCTTATTGCTTGATGATTCGGTGTGATTTTGCAGATGATTGTTTAGGACTCTGCATGCTCCTTTGACTATGCAGTAATCGCAATCTCCGCTAACGTATTTGAAGTGAGTCCTAACTGACCTAAGAAATTAGCGACCAGTCTAGGAATCGTTCCTCGAGATCCAATAATTATCCGATTATGTAGACAATGTTTTCCTTTGTTCTTCACAAGATGAATGTTCTGCACTTGGTTATTGGAGATTATGCTACTCAAAGTAAAGCAGCCAATAAGATTTTAAAATTCAACACAAAATGTTGTGAGTTTAAACTAAAGCCTTCCCCAAACGCAAAGTATGAAGAGGAAGCAATAAAATACACTATTTAGCAACACCGCATTTCAAAAAACAAGTAATTTTTCAGTGATTTATTGTGGGTTCATTATCAATTATATTGTATCATATTGCATCAAATCTTTAGATCATTTTTTCATGGGCGCAGAATAATACAATTCGATCGGTTTTCAATAAAAAGCAAAAGTAGGTAATACTAAATGCCGATAATACATAAACAGCGATAACAGATTTTTTGCATATTATATAGTAAATTCATTAAGACTGCTGCAATCCTGAAGTTTGATTTTCTGCTTCAATTCGTTTGAAATTACTTTCTATAATCACTGGCTTTGAATTAACTTCAAATGCAAGATAGAAATGTTTCACGAGTTAGCAGATTACATATTATATTATCATTATCAGTTCATTACCACACATTATAAACAACTTACTTTTAGTTAAATCCATTGAAGATTAATGGTAAATTTTAACCCCCTAAATAGGAATCTTAGAATACTTCATACATTAAAAATGCTGCAAGATTCATCAACTCGGATAAAGAGTAAAACCAACTTCCCCTCCGAAAGTTATTTTCCTCGTATTGTCTGTAGAAACAATAATATTTTGTTCAATATTTCTTTGGTTTAGCCGTCGAGAAGAGATGCAATAGTTATCTCTCACTCACTCAGTTATTCTACATTTTTCAAATAATAATAAACCTAGATTCAAAACGTAAGTCATTTAAGCACATCACATTTTAAAATAATCCAAAAAACTTAAGCACATCTAAAACCAAATAAGTTATCTGGATGCTATTCTTAATTAATTACTGCATTAACAAGACACCACGGGATTCATGTTGAATTTTTTTCAAATCATCAATAAAAGCAGTCAACACACGCGTACGCACAGTAAATTCATGGTTCGACAAACTCACACAAACGGGGTGCTAACTGGTTTAATCTATACATCTGAAACGTGTGAGAACGCTCTTATGCAGAATAATGGAAACACTAACACCAAAGCTAACTAATTAATTACACTAGCAAACAAACTAATTAAAATATAGACAGAGAACTAATCTATTCCCAGTCTGAGACAAATCATTTATTTGCTAGGCATATGCACGTCGTACATACCAATAATAATATAAAACGAAGGACCACATACATAAGTAGTGTAATGCAGTATGTAGCCTGACAAAAAAATGATACATTGCTCTGGACTAGAATTGCAACAAAAACAATAAACAAAACAAATTACACCTTGTGTCACACTAATTCTAAAAAGCAATAAATTTTCACAATAAACTAGAGAATTCATACAGACCTAGAAACTGACTCGGAGATTTACAGCCGTGAGAAACATAATGAGTAGAATAAAGATTTTCGTACAAAGCAAAAAAAAAACACATATTTCCGACATCCCACCCCACGCAAGAGTTTACTTTCAAAAAGAAATACCCTTCCAAATCCTTTGCATATTTGGCATTCATATTTAATAGACAGCCGCATTACACTATTTCTAACCTACTGTACATGGTAATATAGTATTATTTAAAATTCAGCTCTTATGTCTTGTTTCATTTCAGTAATATAAAATACCTCTTCATTACTTAAGTAAAAGTTCTCTTCATTACAATTTCATATTTATTAACCCAGCAAAACAAAGTTACGTCTGAAGACCCATCCAGCACACAAGAGCAAGTATTGACACTATCTGCAACAGTCTACTACTGGAGGTAATGCCACCTGTAATCAAAGGAAACCATTTAATTTAATAACTACCATTATAACCCATCCCGCTATACAAGTATACACAAAAACAATTTCGATAACTTACCAGAGGCTCCATCCATTTGCAAAGGTCCTGAATAAATGAACAAATAAACAAATCAGCATAAATAATCTCAACGGAATCCATTGTTCATGATAATTATATTTTCAATTTGAGCCTATTATTTACATTCCCTTCTTCTCAAATATTTCACAGGCATTCAGTTGTTACAACTTTAATGGAATTTTATCCGATTGTCACGCATAACTCTGGACAAACAAAACGCCTAAATTGCATGGAAACTCAAGTTTAAAACTAGAGCCAGACTGAAAAATCATCATTTTTAAAACTTTTACCTGACAGCTAGCTACCTTTCAAAATTCAAACTGGTTGGTACACTATATTTCTATTTGAAGAGCCAACGACATTTGCATGCAAACGCCGTATGAAATAAAGAACGCTGGGTATGCAAAGTTACGAGTTTGAAAACGTACTAAAGTAATTTGTTGTGTACCTCATTGAGAGCTGCACATTTTACACTTCACACACACAAGGGAATGGTGCATATTTCATGAGCAAGGAAAGCGAAGAGAGGAAAGTTTTCCACCCTTTTTTTCGCACAAATGTCGCTTCTCATCAACTTATGAAGTCAGCCTCTTTTCCATCGTATACAACATACAATCAAGTGTGACAAAAATGAGCAAGAGCTTTCCACTCTCTCTATATAATTTACAACATGATCTGCGCTTGCTGAGCTGTCGTCAAGTTTTTCTTCAAGACTATGCTTCGTCTCCCTAAAGAATTGAAAGGAGGCCAGCTGTGTCACTGAATTTCCGAAATCAGTTAATATTTAAAACACTGTGTGCAATCAGATTGCATGTGCAGTTAGTGCAGAGTACCGTTTAGCTTGCATGTTGATTTCAGGGAAACACAATACAAATACATATTGTGACTATATTTAGTACTTCTGCACTTAAAAATTATTTGCGAAATCTAAGCGAAACAAAATAATTTGCTACGAAAAAGGAAATGAATTGTTTATAGCCTATACACTTTCTCCACTTTTTTCAGTTAATACGACAAGTTTATTAATAAATGTTGCAGCTTAATGAATAGTGAGTGTGTGTGCTACTTTCATTATAGAGAATAAAGTGAAATAACATACATTCCTTGTGACACAAGTTATTTGTAACGAAGGAATCTTTTGTTTTCTTCACACTCATGAGCTCAAGTGGAAAAACTTGTTTTCATTCTCTACTTGGCTGGTAAATAGGAAAAGGGCTCATAAAACTATCACCCCGTGTCAATAAAAATGTCAAATTATGAACTCATAAAAGAGTGTAAAGGAAATAGGAACTAGGGGAAAGAATTGACTCTGCAACTTTTTCTTTTGTCTTTCCATTCAATTCACTTTCTTTCTAGATCTTTAAATGATGATCATGAAACTATTTGCCTTGTATGAATGCGAATCAAAGAAAAGGGACAATAATGTAATCAGCTTTTCTCTCGATGGACGTAACTTACGCACAGTGCACCCAGTTCCCAAATACAATGGGAGCCCACGTACTTTTACTCGCATTACATACTCTATGGATTTTTATGATCTCTCTTTTCTCTTTTTACTGCTCCATTCTCTGTGCTTAAGTGAGATCTGTGGATCTGAGCTGAAACAGTCAAGTAATGGTCATCCACTGGGAACAAATATGATGGCAAAGTCATATCTCCAGTCAAAATTCATCAGACCATAAAAATTCATATGGCAGGGAAAAAACAAGCCAAAAAATTTGGGGAAAAATACGACATCAGCATTCTCTACACATTTTCCTTTACATAGTCATCTTATTAAGATCATCACTTTGATTTTAAATCCAACCCAATGAGATTTCAAATCGCATTAAATTGGGAACTTCATTCAGAAAGTAGCCTTCACAAAACAAATTTCTTCCAAACCACCAGTGCTACTTTGTACTGTCGTATTAGACACTACTTTTTGCGTTTTTCGACATTTTTGCATGTGACTTGCTACTTAAGTAATCCCTAAAATTTCGCACTTACAGTTTCTGAACAATAGGGCGACATTTCGTGACATAACACCAACCGTACACAAGCTGTCAGCGTTATCACATACCACTAGCTTTTAAGCTTTCAAAAAGAAAGCTTTTTCGCCATGCACGAAACTATGAGAGGAACATGGACGGAGCCTTTGAAAAAACAGCAATAACTCATTCTGACGTTCCTCTCTCGACTTCTTTTCAATTTCTCCTTTGATAATAATATGCTGAGAGTGGAGCGCAGTTATGTGCTGAATTGATTGAGCTTACAGATAATCCCGCTATCATCTTAACCATGCAAGAATGCATGCTAAAAGTAGTGTACGTACGGCGCTAAATTTTTTATTACGACTATTCATCACATCTGATGTAGAAATTGCACAAGTTGCAAAAAATATTCCCCCTTTGAATTCCCCACTATGAGTTGCATGGAAAAATTAAAGATTTTTAAACCAATGTTTTGGGCACGTATATAATAAATGATGTCACCGAATGTTGATTGAAAAAAAAAACTTATCTAAAATTCATATATTAATGTACACTTTTAGCAAGTATGATCCTCTACTTGGCCTATTTTTTACGCTAGATTGAATACACGAGTGGTTTATTGCAGTCTCATAATATTATGGACGATCAGTACCAGGCGATTAGAGTAAAAGCCCTATCCTAAACAAGGTTGTGTATTTGTTTTCATGCTAAAACTAATGGAAGAAAATAGCGAACCCAAAAAATCAATAACAATAATCTATTCTGATTCCATGACTGTGTAAACTGTAAAAAAAATCGTATCCTTGGAATGTATAATCAAAGCTGCTGATTCAACAAAATAGTGCCAACTAAACCCCGGACTAGGAAACACAGAGAATTTAATTTAGCTTCTACTATGCAAACTCATTTCTCAAAACTATGCAAATATAAATCCCTTCGTCAATCACTGCTGGCGCCGAATCTAAAACTTTTTATTTCACAATATTTCAATCTAGTTTTCCATGTCAAACCAGCCTGTGACCATTTCACAAACATAGGGAGAAGAAATAACAAATTCGACCGATTTTTCAACTCGTATTTTATTAAATCATCTACAATTTTCTACTTTATATTTCGAATTTTCTTTTCATTTGGGGAAAAAACTCTAAAGACCGTGATGCAACAAAGACCCTGCTATTTCCTCTCTTTTATGATCCTAGTCAGAGTTTATGGACCGCTTCCGTAATTAGTGATGATTACACCCAAACGATAATCATGCCGTCTTTCCAAATCCTTGCCAACAAGGAAATAGTAATGATCCATGCACTGTGAACTTTCCTACAATCCTAAACGGCCTGACCTTGCAAATCAAAAGAAGGTCGATGTCAACTTGCTTCTTTTCTGCAGACTAAACTAAATTTGGCTCCCGGGAGCAAACGAGGTTTCAAGAAAATATATAAATAATAATTCAACATTTCATTTATCATCAAAACAGACTGACTTTGAAATAGCTGAGCAAAAATAAACAGTTTTAATACAGTTAAGTCTTAAGGGTCTGTAATAACTTGAGCGCCATTTGCCTAATCTCGCCAACAAGCCAATCGAATGAGCAAATATGCACATTGGAACTTAAGCTTCACATCGTCAATCGGCCAATCAGTCAAAATTAATGACAAAAGCGTATCGGAATGCTACCCATCATTATCCATGTATATGATCCAGTTGCTGACTGCCAAACATGCATACTGATGAGTTTTCCGGATCCCACTCACAGGAATTGTAGCTTTTACTCTGACAATTACTAACGAAACATTGTATAGATTCAGAGAAATCTAGACTCAAGCTACAGGAAAAGTTGCGCAATGCATCATGAAAGTTTGTTGTGTGTAGCAGCCATGCAGCAATAATAATAATAGTAGCATTGTTGAACTGTTTTTGGGTGAGCCTAAAGTTTTACAGCCTGTGCCTGTCAGCTCTCACTGACTGTGAGCCAAGCAAAACTATGTGTGCTGGCATTTATGTCTTTTCATCTGCAAAACAGGAAAGCACTTAAACTAATCCCTTGTCATTTGACGTTAGCTCTGCTCAAGTCCTTTTCATGTGACTGCACCAATCCCTCTGGATTATTATTTATCAAGGTGAAAGCGCAGTAGTAGGAAAGGAACTCCTCCAAAATATAATGCATAGTGTTCTATTCATCATGTGGATCTGAAAATTGTGTGCGTAAACTCCCCAACAATAATCAACACAAGAATCCCTTGGGTTCAACAGTGGCTTGTTTCGGGTAATTACTAATTAATTGTTAGTCGGAGACCTGAGTTAAAGTTCATCCCATGAATTAATTCCAGGAACACACATGTGTTTGTGTGTGCCTAAGCGTTTTAATTTCACAAGTGTATCCCATAGCTGATTTAGTGGGCTCTGTAATTTCATTAAGTAAATCACAATCATAAAACATTTTAGTCCTGCCTAGCCTCTAGCTAACTAACTAAACTTATGTCTGAGTTTTAGTTTCTCTACGTTTTGGCACATCGTTTGTTCATTTTATAGTTACTTAACCTTTGACAAGTACTGGGAATTACGAGGTTGTTGATTTCCCAGCTAAGAAACTGCTGTATTCTACTATACTCTCAGGGAAGAAGATTTTAAGCAGTTTTCCACTTTCCTAATAATAATATAATAGGGGGAGCGAGAGTTTCCAGCAACATTCCTTCTCGTGGGAAAACTTAAGTGGCCCAAGTTCTTCAAGTGTGAGCACACAGATTGCTTTGTGGTTTCCTTTTCCAGTTAGAGTGAGACCCATAGTCTTTCTCTGTGCGCTGTATGATTGCTCGAATAGTCAAATATATATGTTTTCTGGAAACTGTGAGAAAACAAAAGGTGCGATGTTCCTATGTATGAGCTGGACGGCGATTCGCAACTAGTTTCTTCTACGCTTCCACGATCCACTGTCATAAATTAGGTTCAATGCCAGGGTGCAGTAATTATTGCTATACTATCGATTGGAAAATAAGTCGTTTGGTTGCACGACGGCGTGCAAAGTAGACAATGAGAGTATTATAGTCTGTGAGTGAGAGTTGCGAAACCACGAAGCGGCAGAATCAAGGCGGTTCAACATAGTCTACCTCAATTGACACAACAATAAAAATTATGTTTAATTGGACGGGTGTGCCGTATATAGAAAAAACACATATTCCAAAACTAATGGAGACAATACACACAGTGGATTTAACAGTTAAATAATAAATAGGATTTCAGGTTATCGGACAAATGGCTGCTCCGCATGGAGCGAAATGCAAACCATTCTCTTTGTTCACTCAAGTGGCTCGTCAAAAGGATTAGGAAAAGTCATAAACCCATTATCTTTGCTCCCAGCATAACCATATTATTGTTGGCTCATGAGGTTTCAACTGTTTGGCAGGCCATTGATGATCATATACCATGAGCTACTTATCGAATCAGACCACTCAATGAATGTACGATAACTATGATCAAATTGCACCTAATACTATTAGTCTTTGCCTTTAGCTCTTGTGTAAAATCTCAACAAAATGCTATGAAAGGGTCTAATCATATTATTTCTGGTTACAACTCTTTGAATAATGGCATTGACATGATTTCATGAGTTTCACTAAAACACATTGGACGAGTATACGAAAAGCTGCCATTGTTTGTTCAAACCGGACACTTTCGTAAACCCAGGTTTAGTGTAGGAGAGGGAAATGTATTTTTTATAGAATGCCATTAAACCTATTAAAGGGGTCAGAAATAATGAATACACGGCACAGGGGACTCAAAGGATTATTAAAATCCGGTTGGAAAACGGTAAGAGGGACGAGCATTTATTACCTGCATATAAGAAGTTAGTCCTAGCTGTATAGCTTGTGTTGGGTATCTGGAAAGCAGAAGATTAAGTTATGAGTTGAAAATTCACTGACTCGAGTAAAAGCCAATGAAACTTTTGATTAGGTTTGGAGGAAATTTTTGCCAACAATGTAAATGCATTCTTTTTTACCTTTAGTTCACAGTCAAATATAGTGGGTAAACTGTCTAACTCCTCATCATAAATAACTTTATGTATTTGGACATCGTAGGCACCATTATTCCACACTGAGTCTCCGTATGTTTCTAATCTGTTTTACAAAATCACAAATCAGTTTTCACCATAAATAAAATCAATAACAAGTAATTTAATTTTCAACTTGCACATTAGATCCCACACTAATGGATAATTTTGGCTCCGGGAAGACTCCAAACGCTGTGAAATAGTGAAAAAGTTAAATTTAAGCTCATTCATTCTTTTTATTTTACAAACATATTTTTCTCAACACTAACTTACCCCAACAGGATATATTAATGGAGTCGGGCGACGGTCTTGACACCAGTTTAATGTCCATGTCGCTCTCTTTTGCTAAAAGTAATGAGAAAATAGTGCACACGTAAGTAAGCGGTAGGAAAATATTTTTTCACATAAGATACACAATTTCTGTGATCCACAACACCCCAAGCACAAATAATGGACCTCATTTATGCATGCAAATACCAGACATTTATTCCCTCGTACTTTGTTATCTTGAGTATTAAGAGACTCTACTCAGCTTTTCAAGTGCACCATGTACTTGATAGTTTGTGTTGCTAAATATACAAAGTGAAGTTAGCTTCTATGCTAGACTGCATAATTGATTACTGTCAGGAAGGAAATGAACCGCAATAGAGTGAATATGACTTCAAGAGGGGTGGATGCCGAATTGAAGGGAAAAAAACATTTCAACTCAACGGAATAGCTGCCATTTGACTGGCGTTTTTGGTGCCACTTTGTCTATTATCTTTTGGAAGTATGCATTTGGAACAAGACGAGAGTCACAAAATTTAATAATGAAGTCAGAAAAGATCGTAATGACGACACAAACATGAAAAAAATGGAGAGCAATGGTTGAAAATGCATAATGGACATTAAAAAAATTGTGCGTGAGTAGATTTTGGAGGCCGAAGAATAGAGACATTTCCATAAAATTAATGATCATGTCCTGTATCACTGCCATGCATAATAACATGAACCAAGCAGCTTTCATGACTGCGGGTGGAATTCAGGGGAAGAAAACGGAAAATGAGAGAGTACATAAAAATTTCAAATGTGACACTTTTTGAACCGAATATTACACCCAAGACAGTCATTTAAAAATTACAAGAGACGTAGAACTAGCCAGATAAGAATGAAGGAAATGACACTTTACTCTTATATGGAGTAACTTGCTAAAAGTTCATCTTAATGTGAGTAAAAAATTGCCCTATTTTTTCACCCGGGAATTCTTTTTATCTCTCAGTCGTCTGCATTTTTAGTTACGGTAGGGCCCATGCTAAAAAAATTCCTAATTGCCTACAAATTGGCTGCAATGATATTTTTTATCGTCCATTTCTATGTTATAATTTACTAAATTCATTAATGATGTTATCTAACTAGTCGCTCCTGAAAATCTCCATCATATACTCTACAAAAAGGCATCTTTCAATATGAAAACCCTGCTGGTTGTGAAATTTTCAACTTTTCTAAGAAGCCTCTCTAATTCTGCAAAACTTTTGGGCACAACTAACCAACCGTAATCTGATTATAAATTATGCACAAAGCTTACAGAGACAGTCGTTCACTCATTCCTCATCCTACATACTAATTTGCGTGCACGCACATTATTCCAAATAATGGATTATTTTACTGCTGCTTACAAAAGTCAGTCAAACTCACACATTAGGTGTACCAAACAGAACTAACTCATTTGTTCCTGGGATTAGACTGAATGTATTACTTTCTCCTAACCATATACAAGCGACTTTCCCCTTGTGTGTCATCTTACACACAATATCCCATTCACCGTACATACAGTGATGATCATCCTATCTATAGTAAGTCACTAACTTACTTACTTGGCTTTCCACATCTAGTAGATATTTATCCCAAAATGCAAGTTACTTTCTCTAACCTTATCTCTCACTACCGTCTGTCTGTATTCCAATCAAGGACGGCACTTTTCTGCCAGTAATGCATGCATACACACGTCAACCTATTCAGCCAAGAAGATGGCTTATAAATGGATCGGTAATACACCTTTAAAAATCTCCATACTATCAGTAGAATCTTCTTCTGTACACATGATTTAGTCCATTATAAAAGTGGAACTCGGAACTAATACTTTTCCACTACGGACTTGAAATTTGCATTTATTCAGCTCTAGGATCTACTTGAGTTTTTTCTTCTACATAGTGAAATAGACATATGGGCCGATATATTTAAACAGTCCTTCGAGTTGATACCATATGTAAATGTATGAAGGAAACAGTATAGCTGCCCTAATTCAATTTCGGGAAAAGGGATGCATAGTGTTGGGTTTAGTTGGTGCGTGTGCACGCATCTAAGTTTACTTCCTTCCTGTGTTTTCTCTCAAAAGTCGACTGGTAAAACTATGTACAATACAAATTCTTCAAATTGTGGAAACAATTCTAGTATTTACTAAGGTAACTAACTTAGTTAGATAAGTTAGCTAGTTACACTTTTTTTACTCCAGTGGTACAGGTCCCATTTCACATTAAAAATATCCAGCAAGGAATTTATCTAGTTAGAGATGTATCATTTGTTTAGAAATTTTAAGCAAACAAACTGTAGTCACAAAAATTGTAACGAGAATTCTTGTGTCTTTTAAATTAAGGTCGGTCGGAGTAAACAAATGTTGGAAGCACAAACTGACAAACGATTGCAAAAGTACACATCTTGTAAACTTGCAACTGATCCTAATCTAATTTTAGCTTGTTTTTTTGGTTCCAAAGTTGAGATAAAACCATGATGAGCCTCATGCAAACCTACTAAAGCACACATAGAGAGTAATTCTATTCAAACCAAGAATATATTATTACTTGCTAGTCAGTCAGGAGCAAACTAAAAGGGAGAAACGATTTTTGGACACATTCCAGACAACTTTTTCCACACATTTTTTAAAGACCTAGTTAGCATTGAGCAAGTCCCTATTCTTGTGCTTATCTCATTTGCCATAGCTTACATCGAAAAGGATATGATGATGAGAATAAAGTTAACTGGAATCAACCAACGGAGGGCAAAAAAAGAGAAGAAATCTTGTCTACTTTTAGTTAGCTACACAAGAAAAGTTAGTTACCCTGTGCCCTGTAGGGCCGATTAAACTTTCTACAGGACTATATAACTTTTCTAGTTAGTTATTACATTAACTACCTCTGATGATTAGTATCTTTGTTCATAGGGTATGTAATCATGGGTGGTAACCCACTGACCAGGAAAAAAAATTAGTGTGAAAATGTTGAAAACGATTACACAAATTCAGCATATTTTTTTCTCTTTTTAACCTAGTTAGTTCTTATATGACCTTCTTTCAGTCACTATATAAATGCACAGACCCTGATTTGGCAATAAGCAAGCTGTGGCCATACTGAAAGAACAAGTGACATCACCTCATTGTGACAGTCAATGGTTCTCTTGCCAAATGTGACTAGGGCCAAAAAAGTGCGCATCAGTAACAATTTGCAATACATATAGTAGTAACTACGAGTAGATAGCAGGAGTGGTAGTAGCATTAGGAATGGCGAATACTCAGATGATGCTTAACTTGACATAAAAACAAGTGTAGCCATATGTGCACCCGGGGTATGTGAGCATTATATACTTCGGCAAATGGAACCTTACCAAAAACAATCATACGAGATGTTCTCCATGCTTCAGATTCAAATGTGGAGACGCGACATAACCTACAATGACAGGAAAAATAGAGCATAGTCAGTTGGTAATGTAATCAGAATGTGTGGTAGTAAAAAATGTAGTGTACAGGATTTAAGCATGTTGTAAAAAATCATTGGGTCCGCTGGTAGTACAGTTTGAAATTGGGCTATTATGTTTGTAGGTCACGGTTTTTCATCAGACATGTCTAAAAATTTGATTTATAGGTTCACTTTGTAAGATAAATTGTCACTGAAAAATAATAGTTTACAAGAAAAACGCAGAAAAACCGTTCCAAAAAAAATTATTTGGTTTATGTAGAAAACTTTTCTAATTAAAGCAACATTGTCATACTACTATTAATACTAATGACAATTAAATGTAACGACCTTCTTTGCTGGATTTCAGGGAGTGAAAGCTAAACTCTACTTAACATGGCATAATTCAATCAACTATCTATTTAAATATACTGAATAAATAAGACTTACCATTCCCCTGTAAACTCAGTAGTAGGGTTAATAATATTAAGGGCACGGTGAGCACCCCAATCGTTGTCGGAAGCTACATAGTTAAAATTAATTCGATCTTGAAGGATCCCAAATGCAATAGGAGAACGTCCATAAATCCATTGATACGCGGGTTTATGACTCCTGTTAAAGAACCATTTGACTACAAGTCCATCTGTACTCTCATTGTTAAGGGTGTAGTCACAGTCTAGTACAATAGATTCATTCGTCCCATTTTGCACTGTGTGAGGAACTCTGATTTCCGTGATACGAACACTATTGACTCCTAAAAAACACAAAAAATACGTATTTTCAGTAAACTTCGCATACATAGATAGACCCTCGTGTTACTTATTACTAACAAAACAGCATATACAATATTGTGGATGCAAAGGTAGATCCACTAAAGATACTGAATAGCCTATATATTATTCCTGTCTTGTCATTTAGTACGCACTTTGTTATTGATCCCCGTGCTAATAAATAGAGTGCGGGATTTTGTGGTATTTGTTTGGAACATTGATTCCTCATAAAAATCATGACTACTCCCATGTGCCCATAAAGATGCTGTGAACGTAAAAGCTACACTGCTCCAGTCTTTTTATTGCACAGATAAACTCCCATTTAGCATTTTCAGGGCATGGTCATATCACAAGATTTAATATGAAGGAGTAAACCAGTGAATAAATATTTTAGTCTATAAAGATTCATGATGCAAACACAAAAACAACAAAACAGTTTATTATTCTTTGCATGAAAAAACAAAACAGTTTCTTATTTCATTTGCCAA
>Ga0210040_10007452_pt1 | contig 13231 bp, 16 predicted proteins | sample CryGeyCG12114_NA_FD_185462 | JGI IMG/M metagenome (GOLD analysis project Ga0210040, IMG submission 185462) | Groundwater microbial communities from aquifer - Crystal Geyser CG19_WC_8/21/14_NA (SPAdes) (version 2) | ecosystem: Environmental > Aquatic > Deep subsurface > Groundwater | place: USA... | reverse complement strand
CTGTGAGTTTTCTGGTGCATATACCTGATAATATTGCCCGGTTGATTTTATAAAGCCGTCATTTTTTCTATCGCCATATTGTCCTTGAGGCTTGATTTGAATAAAATCAACATTATGCAGTCGCATAATTTTTGAAAACAGATTTTCATAGTCTTGTCCATTTCTTTTGTATACCTCTAATTGAAATAAACGTCTTGCTATGTATAAATCGTCAGCAGTTAGGACTTTGAACATTGCAATCTGTTTAGGTGTTTTAAGCTACAGCTAATTCTTTCTTTGTATTCATCACACTGGCATTTCGCAGATGAGAATTTTCAGGAACAATTAATTTGTAAGGACGATTAAAAGCTTCCTGAGAAACTTTAAAATAATTAGCTAATTTTCTGATTACCTCTTTGGAAAGGCCTTTTTTATAATTAAGAATGTCTGAAACATACCCCTTACTAATTTCAAGTATATTCACCAGGTCTTTAGCCTTCAGGTTATGGTCTTTAATAAAAGAGTGAAGTAATTGAATTGGGTCTAATTCAGAAGAAGAAATGTGTTCAGCATCCCACTTTTCAATAAGTAGAGTTAGCAATGCTATTTCATCTTTTGTATTTTGGTCATTAGAACCAGAGAATATAAGCTGCTCTAATACATTGCAGTATTCTTTATACTGGTTTAAACTGGTAATTACCTTGTATTTAAGCGTTTCCATGTTATTATATTTTAAAAGTCGCTAACATTATATTGCTCACCCGCATTGCAAAGTTTGTCATATTGGGGATGTGTGCCTATCCAACAAATAAATAAATGAATCTGTTTATCACCAAATGCATATTTCCCAATCATCCTATACTTATTACCTCCAATATCAAATACTGCCCTATTTGAACCTTTTCCCAACAAATCGCTGCTTGGAAAAGTAACTTGCATATCTCCGGGCACTTCCCAATCAGCATATTTTAATTTTGTACACCATTCTTCAAATCCCACCCTGCTTTGAGCGTTTTGTTTTGCAAAAGCTTCAATAGTTTCCTTTCTTATTAAATGAACTTTCATGACAAAGATATGCATTTTTTTAAAAAGTTCACAATCTGTGAACTTTTTCTGATTTGGGGTAACTAAAATACGGAAGATATACGGAATTGCACATTCTACAATTCACCTTTCCTGCACTTATCTTTTTAAATAGTCCTGCTTTGCTATCATACATTGATGGTAGAAAGATTTGAGGCCTTACTTCTGCTAATATATTATAAAGGATTATGCATCTGCCCACTAGTAACGGATTTTTTCTAATCGTGCGGCTGGCTCTCTACTGTTACTATGCAAGTATCTACCTTTCTAAAAGTTGTATTAAAATGTTTAATATTGTCTAAAATAAAATACCGTTTGTTTTAGGCGCCAAAAATGACAATTTCAACTACCGAGCTTATATATAGCCTCAATAAAGCTTATCGTTTAATAAAACCTCGTCGTAATGACTTAAATACGTTCAAGTCCAACCTCTCAAATCTTTTAAATCATATTAATGAAAAAGAGAGTGAAGAGAATGTAAAGATTCATTTAATGGATTTTTTAAAGAATACTTTTTATCACCCGGATCATTTAGTTGCTACAAAAGGAAGGACAGATTTTGTTATTCATTTAGGTAAAGATGGTCAGTCCTCTGCCGGTGTTTTGTTTGAAGTAAAAAAGCCTTCCAACAAGGCTGATATGATTACACGAAATAACTTAAACACAAAGGCAATGCACGAGCTTATTCTTTACTTTCTTAAGGAAAGGTTTAAGAATAAGAACAATTCATTAACTCATCTTGTTATTACAAACATTTACGAATGGTTCATATTTGACGCTTCTTTATTCGAAAGAATTTTTAATCAAAATATTCAATTACAAAAATCTTATCAGGAATGGGAAGGTGGACAGAAGGTAAGCACGAAAACAGACTTGTTTTATAACGAAATAATAAAACCGTTTTTAATAGAATTTGATAAAGAAATCGACTTTACATACTTTGACCTACGGCAATACCAAAGTTTACTATCAAATAAGAATAATCAACAGGAAGATAACAAGCTGATTCCTCTATTCAAATTTTTTACTCCCGTTCATCTACTTAAGCTTCCATTTATCAATGACAGTAATTCATTAGATAAAGGCTTTTATTCAGAACTCTTACATTTAATAGGACTTGAAGAACATAAAGATAGCGGTAGAAAAATTATAAGACGTTGTTGAAATACCTATGAAAAAAAAGCCTTACTAAAACTTATAATCAACCTAAAACAAATTAACTTTTGAAGGTGCGATTATTTCTATTCTTTATACCAAACGCTGTCCATTTTCCTCTTTCCATTTTTATTTTCATACTTATATAAATACTGCCATGCCTTTTTGTAATGGTCATTATCCATATCATTTTGTTTAACCAAAGCCAGAGTGTTAATTAAGTGCCTGCTAAGAGAAAAAAGATACGTAGCGATAAGGAAAATTATCATCCAGAATAATAATCTTCCAAAAACTATCCGGTAGTATTGTTCTGCATAATGTTCCGGGAAAAGCAAGAATCTAAATTGCCTGATAACACTTTTAGGCTGGGTTTCGATTGTATTGTTAATTTGATCAATGCCGTTTTCGATAATTTTTATAAGAGGAATTGTATCAACTGCAGGTGCTGAAACTTTTATATCCGACATTTTTTGTTCAAAACCTTCTACTTTAACACCTACATCTGTCAGGACTTTTGTTTGTTTAACCTGCTGTTGTTTTATTTCTCTCAAGTCTTCCAGTACATCTGTGAGTACATCTTTAAGGATTTCTGTTTCCATAACTGTTTATTTTAAAATCGTTATTATAAATGGCGTGATTGTTTTTTCTTGCGCTTGCGTTTCTGCATAAATTGCGGGTTCAACTGTTCCTGCATTGCTTCGGGTTGTAAAACCTGTTTAAACACTTTTGAAATATCCTCGTGCTGGTCTTTTTGAGTGTAACTTTTTTCATGTGAAGCTTCCTTATGCCACTGCTGTTTAGCCTGGTCAGCTACTGCAGTAGTAGCAGGATGAATTCCGTGCTTTTGAAGTATCCGTTCTATTGTTTGCAAGAGTAATTCACCTCGCTTCCCTTAAAGGTTACTTTCTTTTCATCGGTAAAAGAAATACCTCTGCCTTTGATTATTTTATAACCCTGTTGTTTCATCTGTTTTTCAAATTCCTCATAGTTGCAGGAGTTGCCCAATGCCTGCCGGATATGCTGCCTTAAAAGTTCCTTTCGCTGGTCAAAACGGGGGATTTTTTTCTGCTCTTTTGATAAGAATTTGGTGGGGTTTAACACCTGCTTCAGTCCATATTTCAGCTCCATTTTCCGGCAGTAATTCGCAATTTTTTGATAGTTATTACTGTCGCTTACTGTTCTGCTGTCAAAGCCTATTCTGTTAGCTACAATATGAATATGAGGGTGATTAGTGTCTTTATGTATTACTGCCAGGTACTGATTATTTTCAAACCCCATTTCTTTGGAGCACTGCTCACACATTTCCATCAGCTTGTCCTTGCCTAATAATTCTCCAGGACCAAGGCTTAAAGTGATATGTAAAACAGGCTTGGAGAGCTTGTTATTTAGCTGCCTTACTTCATTAAATTGCTGCACTAATTCCTGCCGGTTTCCATAACATTTATTGTACATTAAAACCTCTGCTCTGTTCTGCACTACCGGCTCGTTATTTTGAGCTTGAACCTTATCTTCCAAACAGTATTTTACGCACCCCTGGAAAGACTTCCCTATAACTATTTTACCAATCATTGTAAGTAGTTTTTAATGTCCTTTGCAAGCTGTTTAAACTGTCCGGATAAGAATTGTAATTCCGCTCTTTCAAGTGCATTTAATTCATCTAAACTGTTGCGCTTTTTAGCAACCTGGTTGAGGTTTGCAGCCATGTGATTTAAGGTAGCTGTAAGCGCCAAAACTTCTTTTGGAAGTGATTTTTTTCGCATGTCAATTTTTCCGTTAAGCCCCATTGCTCTTAAGTATTCGGAGATTGACATTCGCACTGACTTAGCTTTTATCTGAATTGTTAACCGTTCAAGTTTTGTACATTTTACACCCAACAATTGAGATCTTTTTAAATCTTTTGCTGGTCTGCCTCCTTTTGGTTTTACCCTTTCTTCTCCCTCTTTCATAATCTCTCTCCTCAATTTTTTCGAATGCGATAGCATGAGAAAAACAGTCTCCCAAATGCGCAGCATGAAGGGAGCCAGCAGTTTTGGTATAACCAAAACATAGCTGGCTCCAAAAAACTCAAAGCCTCTTTCCCAGCCTCTTTTCCTGTTGCTGTTTGATAGGTTTATTCATTAAAAGGTCATTGTAGTCTTTAAAGCCCTTGTAAACCTCGCTGCAATCCTGATACTTTTTGCTAAGCTTTAATGCTTGCTGAGTCTGAGATAACCCAGCCTTATCTCTGTCCAGGTAAAGGTTAACCGAATTGTGTCTTTCCATTAGGGACCGGGACATTTCGAAGAAAGAAAGAGAGTTTAGAACTAAAAAATCCATCTGACTTTGCGGCAGCTTCTCCGAAATATTTTGTTGCTGATTCAGGGTTTGATGAGACAGAAAGTTAAAAAAACCTTCGAAAACTGAGAGGTTATTATAGTCTTTGTTATGGACAATAAGAGTAGTAAATTTTGGACTGCTGCTGCCTTTAAAGTAAGCATTACGAAGTTCATAACCACCTGTATCATTTTTAAAACCTATGGCAGTATGCTGTTTATTATACAACTGAAAATCTACTTCGCTACAGAATTTTCTGGCTACTTCCAGGTCAATGCCGCGCCGCTTTAAATACAGTGATAATATCGGAGAATTAATTGAACGAGCGTCGACAATTTTTATTTTGCTTTTCTCATCTTCTTTAGTTGAAGATGTAAGGTCACCCCGGTATAAAGAAGAAGCCGGTTGGAGATGTTGAAAATTATCATTTTTAAAAGTATTCAGAAACTGTCCGACAGTAAGATTAAAATATTTTATTCCGAAATCAACAACGCTTCCACCTTCTCCAATTCCAAAATCAAACCACCGGTTTATTCTTCTGTTGACTTTAAAGGAAGCTGTCTTTTCTTCTCTTAGTGGTGACAAATACCAGTAATCATTGTTTCTGATTTTGTCGGGTTTATAACCTAACTTTTCCAGATATTCTACAAGGTCCATTCTCTTCACATCCTCAATGGAAAAATTTTGAGTATTCATCTTTAATATTTAAGTATTAACATCCAGAATCAAAAAAGTAACATACTTGTCTTACTTGCTTACTTATTTTAAAAAACACTGACGGAAGGACGTATAGAATATTAAGTAGCCAAGTAAGATATAAGTAAGATTAAGTAATATATATCTTACTTGTAATAATCCTTATTTAGTAGGGCTTTCAGGTGCCAAGTAAGATAAGTAAGCAGATATTTAATTTTCATTGCGAAATTTCAGGTAATAAGCTTTAATAGGATATTCTTTGCCTTTGGAATACCTGTTATCTCTTACAAATCCAAGCATTCTCAAGGCCTTTCCAAGCTGATTGTTTGAAATTTTTAGAAGTCCATCGGTTTCTTTTTTCAGCGCCATTTCAATCTCTCCAGTCGTTCGAAACAAATCGTGACTTTCTTTTGTTCCCGGCGTATATTGTTTCATCAGTAATTCCATTTCAGGCGTTACCATTGTAAACAACCTGTTTTCTTCTTCATTTTCCTTTACTTCTTCAGCAGTAACGTCACAAGCATAGCCATTTTTGTACAAGACATAAGCTTGACTCCATACATCATTAATATTTATTTCCCTTGAATAATTCCAGTCTATGCTACTTATTTCGAATGGAATCCACCTGACATTACCGGTAGGGTCGGTTAAAAACTCAGTCATGTTTGGTTGAACCGATAAAGCTTGCTCTGCGTGATAATTTCTTTGCCTTACGTTCAAAAGGATGACGTTCTTTAATAAAAGATTTGCTAAGGATACTTTTCAAGGAATTGATTTCAACCTTGCTAAAAGTTGCCAGTTCATCCAGGTTAATAATGAAGTTTTCAATCAGTGCAATCAGACTGTCCTTATCAAAGGAGATATTCTCTGTCATGTAGTTCTTGAGAGCTGGAGGACATAAAAAACGAATGAAAGTTGTCTTTCCCGAATTCTGAAGTTCATGAACCAAAATGATTGCATTCTTATTACAGTACTGGTCTCCAAAGCACACTTAATCGTTCTGACCAACCATTTTTTAAAATGCTTCTCAAACCGTGATGGGTTTCTCAGCTTCACGTATCCACATAACCTATTGATGAAATCCCCGCGTTCCTCTTTCCAAACGGGAAGACTTTCAAAATAAGACAGGAAAGGATTATATTTTTCAACATAATCTGACTTCAGCAGGTATATCAGTTCATTCAGATTGCTTTTAAATCCCTCCAGCTTCAACTGCCGGTAAATATTGAATTCATTCAACTCTTCCCACTGCGTTTCCGGCTGCTTTTTAAACTCTATACTGCCGGTTATTTCATTTAGCCGGAAGTTAAAATGGAGTGATAAGTATTTTTCCAGGTTAATATAATCCTGCTTTTTATTTGACGCCATAGTAATAAGCTTTGCTACAGTAAACAGAATAGAAGTACAACTAAGATTTACAATACCTTTTCCTGTTTTCAAGCATCCTGGCTGAAACCTCTGGTTTGCCGGTGTCTTTTTTGAATTCATCAACCCATTTAAGTAGTTCAGCAAATTTTATAAGATAACTTTTACCGATTTTAGTAGCGGGAAGATTTCTGCTGTGGATATAATGGCGGACTGTTCCAACAGGTTTACGGACAATTTGAGCAGCTTCTGTAAGGTCTAATAATCGGTCAGGGTCTTCAGTAGGTTTGGTACTTTGTTTTTGTGTTTTATCTGTTAAGTAGTTCACAGATAACTGCAATTGGTCTGAACGAGAAAGAATAAGTTCAAAAGGATTGGTAGTTTGCATATCAGTTGTTTTTAATTGTTACTAACTGTATGCAATTAGAAAAGAGTTGGAGATTAAGTCAGGAAAATTAGGGAATAAAATCAGGCAATTGGAAGTATTCCTAAATAGTTACTTCATCTTATTTATTTTCAATTGCTTAAGCTTATTAAAATGTTTTAAATAACTGTTGTCCTGCCTGAATTCTGAAAGAAAAGTTTTGAGTTTTGCTATTGAATTGCCAGTATATGTGGAGTATGCTTTGAAGATTTCTTCTAACGAGTAGTCTTTTTTAAAATAATTGTGTTGGTAAAAGAAATCAATCATTGCTGTAATAGCACCGTTTAAACCATAAGGGTTTTTGCCATTAGGAAGTTTATTAACTTTGGAAAATAAGTCAAACTCAAAGTCTGCTTCCTCTGTTTTAGCAGTGATGAGTTTTAAAGTTTCGTGAGGATTATTATTAATTGGTTTTAGAAGATCTAAAAAAGAACGACTTTTACTTTCCGTTGTAACCGGACTTATAAAAGCAATTTGAGGTTGATTTTCTTCTATTGTATCAGAGTTCGATTTTTTTATAAGAGCACTAAGTAAGGCTGTGCGGTTTTCCTGGTCCAATATATACATCTGCTCAAACTTTGGATCGTTTTTAAGCTTTCTATTTTTTACTAAGCACCAGTGTAATTCTTCATCACCGTCGTCCTCGATCTTGGAGTCGTACGGAATAAGGTTCTCTTCAAGCAATTGCCTGCACCTGTAGAGAGTACGATTGTTTAAAGTATCTATAGTTGACGTGAGTTCAAAAAGGAAGCTTCTATTAAAGGTCCAAAAAATGTATTTGGTTAAGTCCTCAAAATAATTTGTGTTCCAAAATGTTTCTTTATTGATTGAGAAATTATTACTAAGCAAAGTGATGCAGTTCCCTATTCTTATGACTTGAGCGGCATACTGATCATAAAAACCGATATTAAAGTTGAACTTATGAGTAGCTTTTCCTTCAACAGATACTTCTTTGATGTAGTTGCGGTTAGAAAGAAGCTTGGTTGCAAATCCTACCTTCCTTTGCTTAGCCATCCTTACTATTTTACAATAAAAATACTACAAATACTAAAGTTCGTTAAGTTACGATTGGTAAAAGAAGGTCGCCTGAATAATCGCCTTGACAATGCGCCTAATAGTATCTGCGATTTCTGAACTTTTGACTTTGTTCAGTAAATCAAAAATGCTTGTTTCTAATCTTGTATCGCCTTCAACATAGCCATCCATGCTTGCGGAGTTCTCCATGAAAACATTGTAATTCGCTTTCTCGATCGCTCTTTCCGTACCGGCAGTTGCTTGGTCTACTTTTTTGGCACCTTTGTCTCTACTCCCGTTATTGCAGGAACAGGAATAAAAGTAACTTATCGAGATTAGCAGCATTATCACCAGCATAGGCGATAAAAGAGTTCTGGTTTTAGCCATAAAAAGAAACACCATTTAATAATGGGTTAAAATAATGCAAAAGAGTGAAACCGTAACAGTATTTTGAAGAAAAAGGTGCACAATCCTTATTATGGTATTAGGTATGGGGCAGTTTATGATAAAAATGCAAGCATAGAGACTGATAAGGCATGGCACTTGTCAAGGGTGATTATCAAATTCTTTTAGTTCTTTAACCTCCTATAGTTGGGTTTGATGGAAGTTTTGTCTTTATAGGCTTCAAAATATTTTCCTTTATTCACTTGATACTCGTTCTCCTTCTTTACGATGTATTTTCTTATAAACCCTCTTCAACATCCAATCCCTTACCACCTTCCCAAACTCTTTATCATTAAACAGTTTACTAAATATGTCCTGGTTCTGTTCCATTCTATCTATTGCCTTTTCATCAAACAGGTCATTGAAGCTGTATTTAAGATTTTCAATAGGGTTATTTTTTACCTGAAAGATAAATTTGTCATCTTCAACCAACTCTTGTTCTATTTGCGCAAAGAATAATTTATCTGCTTCTGTAAAGTCTGTTCCAAACCTGTCGTTTAAAACATTAATGATTTCTGAAAGGGCTGCTTTATCTTCCTTGTCTTTCTTCATCCCTGTTTCACTTCCACCCTTTAATGTATATTCTCCTTCCGGTTCCAAAACAATATTGCCCTCACTTATTTTTTGCAACCTGTAATATTCTAAAGAAACTTCATCATTTAATTTTAGCCTTTCAGATATATCTTTTTTAGGTAGCTTCATTACCAGATATTTGCCAAAGGCAAAGAACTTTTCTAATTCAATGTCCTGAAACGGCATTATCTGCGAAAGGAATGAGTAGAGGCGTAGCCATTGTGTAAGCTGCTTTTTAAATTCATCCTGTTCTTCTTCACTCAATGCTTCATATCTATCTACGGCAGGCTGAATAAATGCATATAATCGCCCCTGATCTTTTGCTGTACTTTTTGAACTAAAGAAAACTTGTGTAAAGGCTTCTATTTCTGATACCCAATATATCTGCTTTTGGTCCAGTATCGATTTAAGGTCATATAATAAATTTGGGTCGGTACTTTCTTCAACTGTGCTTACCTCGTAATAAGGTTGGAATGATGATAGTATTGTTTCCCGGTCATTTGTAAAATCCAAAACAAATGTATCTTCTTTGCCTACTGTTGTTCTGTTTAGCCTTGAAAGTGTTTGTACTGCTAATACACCATTTAATTTCTTATCTACATACATGGTATGCAGTAAAGGCTGGTCAAAACCTGTTTGATATTTATTTGCTACTAATAATAATTGATATTGTTCTGAAGCAAATTGTTCGGGTAATTGTTTTTCACTAAACCCGTTCAGTTCAACTTCTGTCACTCCATCAGGAAATGCATCGTCTATAACCTTACCTGAAAAAGCTACTAACGCTTTTATATCTGTATAGCCATGTTCTTTTATATAATACTTAAACGCTAAATAATAACGTAAAGCATGAAGTCTTGAACTTGTAACAACCATCCCCTTTGCTTTGCCGCCTATTTTCTTCAATACCACTTTACGGAAATGTTCAATGATTATTTCTGTTTTTTGAGCAATGTTGTGAGGGTGTAATGATACAAAGCGACCTATGGCTATTGATGCTTTCTTTTTATTTAATTCGGGATCTTCTTCTATTGCCTTTGATAGCTTAAAGTATAATTCATACGTAATATAGTTTTTTAATACATCCAATATAAAGCCTTCTTCTATTGCCTGGCGCATACTGTACAAGTGAAATGGTCGTGGTTTACCATCGATGCCTTTTATACCAAATACTTCTAATGTCTTAGGCTTAGGCGTAGCAGTAAAAGCGAAGAAGCTAAGGTTCTCTTGCTTGCCTCTTGCTTCCATTGATTGCCTTATAAAATCTTCTCCATCATCCTGTTCATTATCATCTTCCCTTTCTGCTTCTTCTAATGTTTTTGCTACTAATACTTCTTTTAATTTTTTTGTTGCTTCACCTCCTTGTGAACTGTGGGCTTCATCTATAATAACAGCAAACTTTTTACCTATTACTTTATATGCCTTCTCGTTAATTTCTTCCAGTTGCTTAATCTTGTCAAGAACTACCGGAAATTTTTGTAAGGTTGTTATTATAATGCTTGTTCCTTTTTCCAATGCTTCTGCAAGCTGGCTGCTGTCTTTATCTATCTTTTGCACAACTCCTGTTTTATGCTCAAACTGATAGATTGTATTTTGTAATTGCTGATCTAAAACCTTCCTGTCGGTAATAACAATGACACTATCAAAAACTTTATTATCATAACTGTTGTGTAAGGTGGAAAGACGGTAAGCTAACCACGCTATAGAATTACTTTTACCGGAACCGGCTGAATGTTGAATAAGATAATTGGTGCCCGCTCCATCTACTTTTACTTTAGCTGAAATCTTGCGTACTGCATCCACCTGGTGGTAGCGTGGAAAAATAATAGTCTCTTTCTTATGCTTTTTACCTGTTGCCTTATCTTCAATATCTTCCGACTGAATATGTAAAAAACGACCTAAAATGTCCATGAAGCTATCCTTAGTCCAAATGTGTTCCCATAGGTAAGCGGTTTTATAACCGTTGGGATTTGATGGATTGCCTGCACCATTATTTGCACCTTTATTAAAAGGCAGGTAACGGGTTTTTGCTCCATCTAATTTAGTGGTCATAAATACAAAATCAGGATCAACGGCAAAGTGTACCAGGGTACGTGTTTTAAAACGAAACATTAATTCCTTGGTATCACGATCATACATGAACTGCTTCTTAGCATTATCCACCGTCTGCCCAGTGAAATGATTTTTTAATTCTGCTGTTGCTATTGGTAAGCCGTTTACTGAAAGCAATAAATCCAATGAACTTTCATTGGATAGACTATAATGAACCTGTCTTGTTACGTGCAGTAAGTTTTTATTGTATAACTCAAGGGTTTCAGGATTTAAACCACTTTCAGGCTTAAAATAAGCCATGTGAAAGCGAACACCATAATCAGTAAAACCATTGCGCAGAACGTCTAAAGTGCCTCTTAATTCCAACTCCTTGCAAAGCCGTTGTATCAATTTTATTTTTACATCAGCGCTGTGAATTTTTAATAGTTTTCCCCATTGCCTGGGTTGTGAGGTTTGTAAAAAATCAATAATGTATGAAGGAAACAAAGCAAGGGAACGATCTAAAGCCTTATCAGAGCCATGTAGCCAATCGCCTTTTGCAGTAAGGCTTTCTACAATGGCGGTTTCGAATGTTTTTTCTGTGTGTATAGCCATTAAAACAGCAGTTAGGCATGTAAGATAAAGAAAACGGAAATTATTTCTTTATTACAATTGCCGCTTTCGCTCTTTCTATTAGCTGATTGTTATAAGTAAGAACCTCAACATCTTCAACAAAAAAATCCTTGTCATCCGTTACTATAGTAAAGTCATTTTTCATTGCTAACTTATAATAATATAAATCGTTGAAATCAAGATTGATGGGTGGTGAAGTAAGAATATCTTTTTGCTTTACATCAGTAGTTAAGCCGTCCGCTATTAGCTCATAATAATCTTCATAGGCTTTTATATCCTCACATAGGGAAATGTAATCAGTTTGAAATTGCGGATCAGGTCGATACTTCTCTTTATAATAAGATGGATCGGGATTGGGGTTATTATTCTTGTTACAAAATTTTTTAAAGGATACTTCTCTTAGGTATCTGTTGATTACTTCAGACAGTACAAGGGCGGTAACAGCAATTTTAGGATGCTGCGGATGATTTTTGAAGGTCTCAAAAAACTGAAGATACTTTTGATCTCTTTTGGAAATGTTGAAGGAAGGCTTCAATATTTTTAGCCACAGGTTTGCATCGAAGAAATATTTTTTCTTCTGAAGTCCTACAAACTGAATGTCCCTTATATTGTAAGCCATCGGTTATGCTGTAGCATTCTCCATCAGGCTATCATACTCCTTTGAGTTAATAGCATTTTCTTTCACCTCTTCAATTTTTGAAGCAAGGTGAGGGAGATTAGCATAATCGTAAGAAATCAATGCATCAAGTACAGTAGGATCATACTGCATATACATTTTTCCAATAGATGCGTTCAAAAATTGTGTTGCACAACGGTCAATCCCTTCGAAGGATACTTCAATATGCTCTTTTTTATCGTATGCTTTTTCTAAGAAAGAATAAACCTGAAGACCTTCGTTGTGGAATGCTGCTATTGTACTTTGGATGATATTTTTAACAACAGCTTTCATCATAATAGTAGCGATTTTTTAAAATACGACATAAATATAAACGTATTTGTTGCAAAAGTAGTACCATTTTGTGGAAAAAAAGTCAAGTATTTTGGAAAAGGAGGTTAATTGTTGTACCTAAGAACGGTGTGGCAAGCTCTCTACCGCCCTCAAAAATGCTGTTTTCAAGGTCAGAAGACCAGAAGCCATCATTAGAAATAATCTGAAGTACGCCCTTGTTTTGAAGGCAATAATTATACATACTTTTAATGCCCAAACCACCTGGACAATGGTCTAATATTTTCTTTGTACTGTTACCCTTTAATGCCCAAAGGATAGCATCAACATTTGTTGTAATCTCACCTCCGGTAGCTTTTTTTACACGAGGTAAAAAACCATCGCCAAGATCAACCATTGTAAACTTTAGATACCCTTGAAAGGGATAATATTGCCCCCCGACAAAGAAAGGGTCTGTAGTGTTTGCATGATAATGAGTATTACAAAAAACTTCCAATAAGTCTTCGCTTATCTTTTCCTTTAATTCGCCATTCAGGCTTTTAGGAATACCCCGGTGAGCAAGTAAATCATTATCC
>Ga0210040_10007450_pt1 | contig 13232 bp, 10 predicted proteins | sample CryGeyCG12114_NA_FD_185462 | JGI IMG/M metagenome (GOLD analysis project Ga0210040, IMG submission 185462) | Groundwater microbial communities from aquifer - Crystal Geyser CG19_WC_8/21/14_NA (SPAdes) (version 2) | ecosystem: Environmental > Aquatic > Deep subsurface > Groundwater | place: USA... | reverse complement strand
CTGTCCTCACCTTCGGCGGAATGAGACCTGTTCATGATCGAGTTCCGATCAGTGACCAAGCAGTTCCCGGACGGCACCACGGCCGTCCAGGACTTCAGCTTCGTGCTCCCCTCCCACCAGACGACGGTGCTCGTCGGCTCCTCGGGCTGCGGCAAGACCACCATCCTGCGGATGATCAACCGGATGGTCGAGCCCACCTCCGGCCAGGTGCTGATCGACGACGTCGACGTCGCCGGCCAGGACAAGGTGAAGCTGCGGCGCAGCATCGGCTACGTGCTGCAGGCCGCCGGCCTGCTGCCGCACCGCAAGGTGGTCGACAACGTGGCCACGGTCCCGATGCTCAACGGCGTGGCCAAGGCCGAGGCCCGGGCCGCGGCGCTGGAGCTGCTCGACCTGGTCGGCCTGGACCGGTCGCTGGCCGAGCGCTACCCCCGTCAGCTGTCCGGGGGGCAGCAGCAGCGCGTCGGGGTGGCCCGGGCACTGGCCAGCGACCCGAACATCTTGTTGATGGACGAGCCGTTCGGGGCCGTCGACCCCATCGTCCGCGCCGACCTGCAGGTCGAGCTCAACCGGCTGCAGCGTGAGCTGGGGAAGACGATCATCTTCGTCACCCACGACATCGAGGAGGCGTTCACCCTCGCCGACCAGGTGATCATCTTCAAGAAGGGCGGCGTGATCGCCCAGGCCGGCACCCCGGCCCAGATCCTGGCCGACCCCGCCGACGACTTCGTGGCCAGCTTCATCGGTGCCGACAAGGGCCGGCGTGACCTGTTCCTGCAGCAGCGCGAGGGCGACCGCGGCCTGACCCTGGTGGTGGACGGCGACGGCAGGCCGGTCGGCGTGCTGGAGCCGGGGAACGCGCCCTCCCGCCCGGGGGCCACGGCATGAGCTGGACGCTGTCCAACCTCGACCGGATCGGCGAGCTCACGCTCAACCACGTGCGGCTGTCCATCATCCCGATCATCGCCAGCTTCGTGCTCTCGATCCCGCTGGGCTGGCTGGCCAACCGGAACGCGGTGCTGCGCTCGATCGTGATCACCGGCGGCAGCCTGCTGTTCACGATTCCCTCGCTGCCGCTGTTCGTGATCCTGCCGCTGATCATCCCGACCCGGGTGCTGGACGAGACCAACCTGGTCGTGGCCCTGAGCATCTACGGCGTGGCGATCATGGCCCGCAGCGCAGCTGACGCCCTGGCCTCGGTCGCGGCGCCGACCCTGGACGCCTCCACCGCCATCGGCTTCTCCCCGGCCGCCCGGTTCTTCCGGGTCGAGCTGCCGCTGGCCGGCCCCGTCCTGCTGGCGGGCATCCGGGTGGTGTCGGTGAGCACCATCGCCCTGGTGTCGGTCGGGGTGATCATCGGCTCGGCCAACCTCGGCTACCTGTTCCAGAACGGAAAGCAGCGCGGCATCCTCGAGGAGGTCGTGGTCGGCATCCTGATCAGCCTGATCCTGGCTCTGGTGTTCGACCTGATCATCGTGGGCATCGGCAGGCTGGCCCTGCCGTGGAACCGCGACAAGCCGTTGCGCCGGCGTGCGCTGGCACCCACCCCGCTGCCGCACGACTCCGAAGCCCCCGTGCTCACCGGGGCCTCCCGGTGAACCTCCTGCTGGGTGCGCTGGCCTGGCTCGTCGACCCAGCGCACTGGGTGCGCGGCAGCCAGAGCCCGCTGCCGATCCAGGACCGGTTGCTCGAGCACCTGGCCTACACCGCGATCGCGGTGGTCATCGCGGGCCTGATCGCCCTGCCGCTCGGCTGCCACATCGGCCACACCGGGAAGGGCCGGCAGTTCGTCATCGGCTTCACCGGGGCCATGCGGGCGCTGCCCACGCTGGGACTGCTGTTCTTCCTGCTCATGGTCTTCGGCTACTTCTTGTCCTTCGACACCGCACCGCTGGTCGGGGCGACGATCGCCTTCGTGATCCTGGCCATCCCCTCCATGCTGGCCGGCGCCTACTCCGGACTGGAGTCGGTCGACCGGCAGACCATCGACGCCGCCCGGGCCAACGGCATGACCGAGTGGCAGATCCTCACCCAGGTGGAGGTCCCGTTGGGTCTGCCGCTGATCGTCGGCGGCATCCGCGCCGCCGTGCTGCAGGTGATCGCCACCGTGACCATCGCCTCCTACGCCGGACTCGGCGGACTCGGCCGGATCATCACCAGCGGCATCGGTCTCAACGACTACGATCTGATCCTGGGTGGCGCGCTCCTGGTCACCGCCCTGGCCCTCGTGGTCGACGGTCTGTTCGCGCTCGCGCAGCGTGCGACCGCCACCCGGGGCCTCACCGACAGCAAGGCGGCACGACACCGCACCGCAGCCAGCCGGTCATCGCGACCGCCCACGCGTGAGAACGCGTGAGACGAAGGGACCCACCCTCATGTTCACCAGCACCCGACGGATCAGGATCGGTGCCGCGACCCTCGCGCTCGGCCTGGCCACCTCGCTCAGCGCCTGCGGGTCGAGCGACCCCACCGCTCCCGCTGCCGCTCCGGCCGCCTCCGGCTCGGCCGGCGGTGGCACCGTCATCGTCGGTTCCTTCGCCTTCCCCGAGAGCGAGATCCTCGGCGAGATCTATGCCCAGGCCCTGGAAGCCAAGGGCGTGACGGTGCAGAAGCGCTTCAACATCGGCCCGCGCCAGCAGACCATCCCCGCGCTCCGCGACGGCTCGATCAACCTGATCCCGGAGTACAACGGCAACCTGCTCGCCTTCTACGACGAGGACTACACCGAGCGCACCACCGCCGACGTGGACGAGGCCGTCGCCGAGCAGGTCAAGGCCGACAAGCTGCGGGTCCTCACGTCCGCTCCCGCCGAGGACAAGGACGCCTACGTGGTGACCCGGAAGACGGCCACCGACAAGGGCCTGTCCAGCATCGGCGACCTGAGCAAGCTCGTCCCGTTCAAGCTCGGCGCCAACCCGCAGTTCGGCGAGCTCGGCTACGGCATCAAGGGTCTGAAGAGCGTCTACAAGGTGGGGACCAACGCCAAGGACGTGACCTTCGTGCCGATCGAGGACTTCGGCGGGCCGGACACCGTCAAGGCGCTGGTGGACGACTCGGTCCAGGTGGCCGACATCTACACCACCTCACCTGCCCTGGTGGCCGAGGACCTGGCGGTGCTGGAGGACCCGGAGAACCTCATCTCCTCCCAGAACATCGTGCCGCTGGTGGCCGACTCGGTCTACACCGACCAGCTCGGCCAGGTGCTGGACGGCGTCTCCGCCGCGCTGACCACCGACGACCTGATCGCCCTGCGCGAGCGGGTGGAGGGCAAGGAGAAGGCTGACGCCGAGACGGCGGCCAAGGACTGGCTCAACGACAAGGGCCTGCTCTGAGCGAGGCAGCTGCTCTGAGGGGGGCGGCTGCTCTGAGGGGGGCTGCGACCCCGACTGGCGCGGCGGGGCCGTCTACGGTGGCCCGGTGACCGAGCTACCCGCACCGCCCCCACGTGCCGTCGACTGGGCGGAGCCGCTGCCGGACGCCGAGGTGGACCGCGCCCTGGTGGTGATGGCGCACCCCGACGACGCCGACTACGGCGCCGCCGGGACCATCGCCGGCTGGACCGACGCCGGCATCGAGGTGACCCTGCTGCTCTGCACCCGCGGCGAGCAGGGCGGCTTCGACGACACCCCACGTGACCAGATGCCGGCCATCCGCGAGCGGGAGCAACGGGCCGCGTCCGCCGAGCTCGGGGTGAGCGACGTGCGGTTCCTGGACGGCTGGAGCGACGGCTGGCTGGAGCCGAGCTGGGAGCTGCAGCACGCCATCGTCCGGGTGCTGCGGCAGGTGCGGCCCCAGCGCGTGCTCTGCCAGTCCCCGCAGCGGCTGCTGCAGCGGCTGCAGGCCTCCCACCCCGACCACCTCGCCGCGGGCGAGGCCACCGTGCGAGCGGTCTACCCGGCCTCGGAGAACCGCTTTGCCTGGCCCGAGCTGCTCGACGAGGGCCTGGAGCCGTGGAAGGTGACCGAGCTGTGGATCGGCGGGCACCAGGAGATGTCGCACGTCGTCGACATCACCGCCAACTTCGGCCGCAAGGTGGCCGCACTCAAGGCGCACGTCTCCCAGACCGGCCACCAGGGCGACCAGTTGGAGGAGAGGTTGCGCGGCTGGAACGGCGGCAACGCCGCTCGCGCCGGGCTGCCTGAGGGTCATCTCGCCGAGGCGTTCGCGGTCTCCCGGATCAACGAGCCGGCGTCGAAGGAGCAGTAGCCCTCCGACGGCGAGCGGAAACAGCCGCCGGCCCCGGAGGTGGTGTCTATGGTTGCCCGGGCCCGCGTGCCGGACCTTCCTCAGCCCGCCCGCACATCGGGTGGCGGCCTGGGCGGAACTGCTCTGACGCGCCCTCGTCGAGCCGAGCTCCTGGTGGCTGGGTGACGACCGCGTTAAGCCTCGTGGTGAGCTCTTGACACCAGCTCGCCGCTGCGGTGGGTTGGGGAACGACGGTGGCCTACTCGGCGGGCGGATGAGACGTGCGACTACTTCGGCTCGTGGCGTTCACGGCGCTGCTGCTCGCTCTTTCCGCCTGTTACGCGGTGCAGCGACCGGGCGTCCCCCCGCAGCGACCGGACCGGCCCTCGGACGCCATCGGTGACCGCGAGACCCGTACCGGCGGCGACCTGGTGATGGGCCTCTCGGCCGAGCCCGACCGGCTGGACCCGACCACCTCGTCCTCGCTCTACACCCGCTACGTGATGAACAGCATCTGCGAGAAGCTCTACGACATCGACTCCGCCGGCACGCTCGTCCCCCAGCTCGCCACGGCGCTGCCGGAGGTGTCCGCGGACGGTCTGACCGTGACGATCCCGGTTCGCGACGACGTGCAGTTCGCCGACGGGGCGCCGTTCGACGCCGACGCGGTCCGGACCACCCTGCAGCGGGGCCTGACCAAGAAGGACTCGACCCGCAAGAGCGAGCTCGGGCCCATCACCAGCATCGAGGCGCCGGCCTCGGACCGCGTGGTGATCACCTTCGAGACGCCCTTCGCCCCGCTGGCGGCCTCGCTCGCCGACCGGGCCGGGATGATCCTCTCGCCGAAGACCCTGGACGAGCTCGGCGACGACTTCGGGGACCGGCCGACCTGCGTGGGCCCCTTCAAGTTCACCGAGCGCATCCCGCAGACCTCGATCAGCGTCGAGCGCGACCCGCTCTACTACGCCGCCGACCAGGTGCACCTGGACACCATCACCTACCGGATCATGGCCGACGCCAACATCCGCGCCGCCAACCTGCGCTCGGGCGACATCCAGGTGGCCGACAGCATCTCCACCCAGGACGTGGACGCGCTGATCGAGGAACGGGGCATCGGCCTGCTGCAGACCGGGTCGCTGGGCTACCAGGCGATGACCATCAACGTGGGCAACGTGGACGGCGCGGGCGAGAAGCCGGGAAAGATCGACACCCCGCTCGCCGCCGACCCTCGGGTGCGACTCGCCCTGGCCCACGCCATCGACCGCGACGGCCTGGTCAACTCGGTCTTCAACAACTGGTACGAGCCGGCCTGCTCGCCCATCTCCCCGGACTCCCCCTACGCCACCGAGGAGAGCAACGCCTGCCTGCCCTACGACCCGGCGAAGGCCAAGCAGCTGCTGGCCGAGGCCCGCGTGCCCGTGCCCTTCCCGATCGCGGTCAAGGTCACCAACACCGCGGAGTCCCTGCGGCTGGCCCAGGCCCTGCAGGCGGCGGTGGAGCCCGCGGGCTTCGCGCTGACCATCGAGCCGGTGGAGTACTCGACCCTGCTGGACCTGCAGAGCGCCGGGGACTTCGACTCGATCCTGCTCGGCTGGTCGGGGCGGATCGACCCGCACGGAAATATGTTCTCCTTCCTGTCCACCGGCGGCGGCAACAACTACTCCGGGTACAGCGAGAAGACCGTGGACGGCCTGCTCAGCAAGGCCGCCCAGAGCACCAGGACCGCGGAGCGGGCGGCCACCTACGCGAAGGTGGTCGAGCAGGTGCGGCAGGACAACCCGATCATCTACCTCTACCGGGTCCGGAACCTCGCCGCGTACACCACCGACGTGGCCGGCGCCGAGCTCTACCCCGACGGGGTGGTCCGGCTCAGCCGGGTGGCGTTCCTGCCGGAGGAGAAGGGCTGATGGGCCGCTACCTGCTGACCAAGCTCTGGCACTCGTTGCTGACCCTGCTGCTCTCGGCGCTGGTCGTCTTCTTCGGCGTCCGCGCCCTGCCCGGGGACCCGGCGCTGGCGCTGGCCGGCGAGGAGGCCGACCCCGCCACCCTGCAGCAGGTGCGCAGCGACCTCGGTCTCGACCAGCCCGTGCTGGTCCAGTTCTGGCGCTTCCTGGTCAACCTGGGCCAAGGCGACCTCGGCACCTCCATCCGCACCGGGACGCCGGTCACCGAGCTGATAGCGGCCACCCTGCCGGTCACCCTCTGGCTCTCGCTCTACGCGATCCTGCTGGCCGTGGCCATCGGCATCGCCACCGGGGTGGTCGCCGCGGTCCACCGGGGACGCTGGCCCGAGTGGGTGGCCAACGGCTTCTCCCTCGCCGGGCTCTCCATCCCGCACTTCTGGCTGGGGCTGCTGGCCATCCTCTACCTCTCGGTCTCGCTCGGGCTCTTCCCGGCCTCGGGCTACGTACCGGTCACCGAGAACCCGCTGCGGGCGCTCTACTACCTGACCCTGCCGGCGGTGATCCTGGGCACCGGCCTGGCCGCGGTGGTGATGCGGCAGACCCGCTCCTCGATGCTGGAGACGCTCAGCACCGACTACGTGCGGACGGCGCGGGCCAAGGGGCTCTCCCGCGGCGCGGTGCTGCGGGACTACGCGCTGCGCAACTCCCTGATCGTGGTGGTGACGATCATCGGCCTGCAGCTGGGCGGGCTGATCTCGGGAGCGGTGGTGACCGAGCGGGTGTTCGGCCTGCCCGGCTTCGGCAAGCTGACCCTGGACTCGGTGTTCACCCGCGACTACCCGGTGATCCAGGCCGTCGTGGTGGTGGTGACCGCCGCCTACATCCTGATCAACCTGGGCGTGGACGTCCTGTACTCGGTGATCAACCCGCGGATCCGGGTCGGAGGGAGAGCCTGATGAGCGTCGGCGTCCAGGTGGTGGGCGAGACCGCGGTCGGCGAGCCGGCCAGCCGCGAGCCCGACCTCGGACGGGTCCGCGGGCGTGCCCTGCGCCAGCTGCTCCGCAACCCGATGGGCGTCGTCGGCTCCGTGCTGCTGCTGCTCGTCGTGGTGGTCGCGGTGTTCGCACCGCTGCTGGCCCCGTACGCCCCGACCCAGGTGCACTTCGACACCCCCTTCCAGCGGGTGGGAACGCAAGGCTTCTGGCTGGGCACCGACGACCTGGGCCGCGACGTGATGTCCCGCGTCTTCTACGGCACCCGGGCCTCGCTGCAGGTCGGCCTGCTGTCGGTGGCCCTGGCCGTGGTGCTGGGCACCCCGCTCGGGGTGCTGTCGGGCTACTGGAGCTGGCTGGACGCGGTCGTCTCCCGGCTGACCGACCTGATGCTCGCCTTCCCGTTCCTGATCATCGCCGTCGGCCTGGCCGCGATCAACGGAGCCAGCCTGACCAACGCCGCCATCGCCCTGGGCATCGCCCAGATCCCCACCATGATCAGGGTGGTCCGGGCGGAGACGCTGCGCTGGAAGGAAGCCGACTTCATCCGCTCGGCCCGGGCCCTGGACGCCTCGCCGGTGCGGATCATGGGCCAGCACCTGCTGCCCAACACCGCGTCGGCGATCATCGTCCAGGCCACGGTGATCATGCCCGTGGCGATCATCGGCGAGGCCACCCTGTCGTTCCTCGGCCTGGGCATCACCCCGCCCGCCCCCAGCCTGGGGATCATGCTCTCCGACGCGCAGCAGTACATCTTCCGCTCCCCCGCAGCGGCCGTCATCCCGGGCCTGGTGATCGCCGTGATCTGCTTGGCCTTCAACTTCTTCGGCGACGCCCTCCGCGACGCCCTGGACCCGACGACCTCGAGCAAGGGCTGATGTTCACCTCCCCGCCGGACTTCCTCACCCGTCCCGACCTGCGTGGCACCTTCGCCATGTCCGCGACCACGCACTGGACCGCCACCGCGTGCGCCCAGGCTGTGCTGGAGCGCGGCGGCAACGCCTTCGACGCCGCCGTGGCCGCCGCTTTCGTGCTGCACCTGGTCGAGCCGCACCTGAACGGTCCCGGTGGTGACATGACGGCGGTCGTGGTCACCGCCGAGGACCCGTCGCCGAAGGTGCTGGTCGGGCAGGGGCCGGCGCCGGCCGCGGCCACCATCGAGCACTTCGCGGCCGAGGGGCTGGACCTGGTGCCGGGCGCCGGCGGGCTGGCCGCCGCGGTGCCCGGGGCGGTCGACGCCTGGCTGCTGCTGCTGCGCGACCACGGCACCTTCGAGCTCGCCGACGTCTGGTCCTACGTCCTGGACTACGCCGAGAACGGCTACCCGCTGGTCTCCCGGGTGGGCGCCACCGTGACCTCGGTACGGGAGCTGTTCACCCGGCACTGGACCACCTCCGCCGACTTCTGGCTGGTCGACGGCCGGCCGCGCCCGGCCACCGAGCTGGCCACGAACCCGGCCTACGCCGGCGTGCTGCGGGGCATGCTCGCCGCCGGAGACGGGGCAGGCACCCGCGAGGAGCGGATCGACGCGGCGCGGCGCGAGTGGCGCACCGGACTGGTGGCGCGGACGGCGGTGGAGTTCCTGGCCACACCGCACCGGCACTCCTCCGGCACCGACCACGCGGCAGTGCTCACCCTCGAGGACTTCGCCGGGCACGCGGCCACCTGGGAGCCGGCGACCACGGCCGACTTCCGCGGCTGGACGGTGGCCAAGATCGGCGCCTGGGGGCAGGGCCCGATGCTGCTGCAGGCGCTCAAGATCCTCGAGGGCTACGACGACGCCGAGCTCGACCCGCAGACCGCAGCCGGGGCGCACCACATCCTGGAGGCGCTCAAGCTGGCCATGGCCGACCGGGACGCCTACTACGGCGACCCGGACCCCGCGGCCGGCGAGGTGCCCGTCCCGCTCGACGTGCTGCTGTCGGAGGAGTACGCGGCCGCGCGCCGCGCGCTGATCACCGACCGGGCCTCGACCGAGGTCCGGCCCGGCCAGGTGCCCGGCTACTCCCCGTACGCGGCGCCGCTGGCCACCGAGTCGCCGGTCGCCGACGCCGAGGGCGTCGGCGAGCCCACCGTCTCCCGCGCCGGTGAGACCCGGGGCGACACCTGCCACATCGACGTGGTGGACCGCTGGGGCAACTTCGTCTCGGCCACCCCGTCCGGCGGCTGGCTGCAGTCCTCCCCGCACATCCCCGAGCTCGGCTTCTGCCTGGGCTCCCGGCTGCAGATGGTGTGGCTGGACCCGGCCTCGCCGTCGGCGCTCCGGCCGGGACGACGCCCGCGGACCACCCTCACGCCCACCCTGCTGCTGCACGACGGCGTCCCGGTCTCCGCGCTGGGCACCCCCGGCGGCGACCAGCAGGACCAGTGGCAGCTGGTCTACCTGCTGCGCACCCTCGTCGGCGGGTACACCGCCCAGCAGGCGATCGACGCCCCGACCCTGCACACCACCGCGATGGCCGGCTCCTTCTGGCCGCGCACCTGGACCCCCGCCGGCGCGGTGGTCGAGGACCGGCTGGGCGAGACGGTGATCGCCGAGCTGACCGCCCGCGGGCACCAGGTCACCCGGGCCGGCGACTGGGCGCTCGGCCGGCTGTCCGCGGTGAGCCGCGACCCCGCGACCGGCGAGCTGAGCGCCGCCGCCAACCCCCGGGGCGGGCAGGGCTATGCCGCCGGACGCTGACCTCCGACCACGGCAGGAGACGCCATGACCGAGACCCTGACCGGGCCCGAGGCTGCGGCTGGCGCTCCGGCGGTGCCGGTGCTGCGGGTGCACGAGCTGGAGGTCTCCTACCGCGTCAACGGTGAGCTGCGGCCGGTGCTGCACCGCGACTCCTTCACCGTCGAGCCCGGGGAGCGGGTGGCCATCGTCGGCGAGTCAGGCTCGGGCAAGTCCACCACCGCGGCCGCGGTGCTCGGCCTGCTGCCCGGCTCGGGCCGGATCACCGGTGGTCGGATCGAGTTCAAGGGTGAGGACGTGACGGCCCCGTCCGCCTCCCGGCTGGCCACCCTGCGCGGCCGCGAGATCGGTCTGGTCCCCCAGGACCCGATGTCCAACCTCAACCCGGTGCTCAAGGTCGGCCGGCAGATCGCGGAGACCCTGGTCGCGCACGGCCTGGCCAGCGGGGCGCAGGCGCGCAGCCGCGCCGTGGAGCTGATGGGTGAGGCCGGGATCCCCGACGCCGCCCGGCGTGCCCGGCAGTACCCCCACGAGTTCTCCGGCGGCATGCGGCAGCGGGTGCTGATCGCCATCGGGCTGGCCTGCCAGCCCGAGCTCTTGATCGCCGACGAGCCGACGTCGGCCCTCGACGTCACCGTGCAGCGCCAGATCCTCGACCACCTGGAGAGCCTTCGGGCGGCCCGCGGCACCTCGCTGCTGCTGATCACCCACGACCTGGGGCTGGCCGCTGACCGCGCGGACCGGGTGATCGTGATGTCGAAGGGCCGGATCGTCGAGGCCGGACGGGCCGCGGCGATCCTCCGCCGCCCGCAGGACGCCTACACCCGCGCCCTGGTGGCCGCCGCACCGAGTGTGAGCGCCGCCCGGTTGCAGGCCGGCGGGGAGGGCAGCGCCCTGTCGACGACCCCGGGACGCGACCTCGGGTCCGGTGCGCCCGACCTGGTGCTCGACGCCCGCCACCTGACCAAGCACTACAAGCTGCGCGGCCAGCGGGGCCAGCAGGTGGTGGCCGTCGACGACGTGTCCTTCACCGTCGGCCGCGGCACCACCACCGCCATCGTCGGGGAGTCCGGCTCGGGCAAGACCACCACCGCGCAGATGGTCCTCGGCCTGGAGCGACCGACCTCGGGCGAGGTCCGGATCCGCGACGAGGTGGTGGGCACGGCCCGCGGCGCCCAGCGGAGGGCCATCCGCCGGGCCATGCAGCCCGTGTTCCAGGACCCCTACGGCTCCCTCAACCCCACGTTCTCGATCGAGAGCATCATCGACGAGCCGCTGCGGGTCTTCCGCGTCGGCGACAAGGCTGCCCGCCGCCGCCGGGTGGCCGAGCTGCTGGACCAGGTCTCGCTGCCCCACACCCTTGCCCAGCGACGACCCAACGAGCTGTCCGGGGGTCAGCGGCAGCGGGTGGCCATCGCCCGGGCGCTGGCCCTGGACCCGGAGGTCGTGGTCTGCGACGAGGCCGTCTCCGCGCTCGACGTGCTGGTGCAGGACCAGACCCTCAAGCTGCTCAACGACCTGCAGGACCGGCTCGGCCTGACCTACCTCTTCATCACCCACGACCTCGCCGTGGTGCGGCTGATCGCCGACTCCGTGCTGGTGATGCGGCAGGGCCGGGTGGTGGAGTCAGGGTCCGTCGACTCGGTCTTCGCCGACCCGCAGACCGACTACACCCGCACCCTGCTCGAGGCGATCCCGGGCGCCGAGTTCTTCGCGGAGCAGACCGCCGCCCGCTGAGCTCTGCGTCCCGGGGCACCGGCCGGGGCGACTACACCCCCCGGGGTGGTTGGCTTCCGCCGGTCTGGGTAGGACACTTGAAGAGTTGAACCAACGCCGAGAGGCGGTGGCTCAGCTCGTTGTCGGGGCGCAGGCTGATCACCTAGCAGTTCGGAGCTGTTGATCATGGAGAACGACACGGTCGTCGGTGGCCGCTACCGGCTGGGCACCAGGCTCGGGCGGGGCAGCATGGCCGAGGTGTTCCTCGGGCTGGACGTGCGGCTGTGCCGAGCGGTCGCGGTCAAGCGGCTGCGGCGCGAACTCGCCGACGATCCCGTCACCCGGGAGCTGTTCGAGCGCGAAGCCCGGTTCGCCGGTGGCCTGAACCACCCGAACATCGTCGCCGTCTACGACGCGGGTCAGGACGAGGACCCCGAGGCCGGAGCGCCGCTGCCCTACCTCGTGCTGGAGCTGGCCACCGGCCGCTCGCTGAAGGAGCTGATGCGCGAGGGTCAGACCATGTCGCCGGCGGAGGCGCTGCGGGTCACCGAGGGCCTCCTGGCCGCACTGGCCCACAGCCACGATGCCGGTGTCGTGCACTCCGACGTCAAGCCCGCGAACGTGGTGCTCACCCTGGACGGCGACGCCAAGCTGACCGACTTCGGCATCGCCCGGCTGGTCGGGGACGGCTCCGCGGACCCGCTCGGCTCGTCGGAAGTCCGCGGGACGGCCCGGTACCTGGCGCCGGAGCGGTTCCGCGGCGGGACGGCCGACCCGCGCAGCGACCTCTACTCCGTCGGGTGCCTGCTGTACCGGCTGGTGGTGGGGCACCCGCCCTTCAGCGGCGCCTCGACCGCCGAGATCGCCCGCCACCACCTGTACGACCCACCCACGCCGCCGAGCCAGTCGAACGCCCAGATCGATCCCCGGCTGGACGGGCTGATCCTCACGGCCCTGGCGAAGGACCCGGCCGAGCGTCACCAGTCTGCGGAGGAGATGAGGAGCGCGGTACGCCGCGTGCTGGGGCCGTCCCCGGTGTCCAGCGGCGGAGCGACGGTGCTGGCCACCGCACGGATCCGGAAGGCAGAGGTCACCTCCCGGGCATCGCGCCGCCGGACCCTGGTTGCCGCCGGCCTGGCCGCCATGCTGGTCCCGGGCGTCGGGATCGCCTTCCGGTCGGCCGACCTCGGCGCCGGTCCGATCCAGGAGGCGGGTGCCGCTGCCGCCCTCTCGCTCCCCTGGACCGACACCGGTAACGCCGAGGCGCCCCTCGCGGGGCAGGCGAACCGGGTCGCTGGTCAGCCCGGAGCAGAGGGCTCGTCGCTCGCCACGGGGACCGCCGGCTCGGGCGCAGCGGGGCAGGCTGCTGGCCCTGGCACCGGCTCGACCTTGCGGCTTGGCGCGGGGACGCAGCCCGCGACGGCGACCGTAGTCGGTGGGAACCCGTCCTTCTCGAACCTGCGGGACGCCGGGAGTGCGGTCAACGGGGTCCCCGCGGTGGTCGAGCTGGCGGGACCGTCGCCCGTACCAGGCGGCACCGTGACCGAAGGACCGCTGGAACCCAGCGCGCCCGCTGGGCCGGTCACGACTCCCACGACTCCGACGACGCCGGGCTCACCGTCAAGCCCAGGCGAGCCCGCGCCCACGACGGCCCCGCCAGTCACCAAGCCCACCAAGCCCACCAAGCCCGTCACGGCACCCAAGCCCGCGAAGCCGACCAAGCCCGTCACGGCACCCAAGCCCGCGAAGCCCGCG
>Ga0210040_10007449_pt1 | contig 13233 bp, 10 predicted proteins | sample CryGeyCG12114_NA_FD_185462 | JGI IMG/M metagenome (GOLD analysis project Ga0210040, IMG submission 185462) | Groundwater microbial communities from aquifer - Crystal Geyser CG19_WC_8/21/14_NA (SPAdes) (version 2) | ecosystem: Environmental > Aquatic > Deep subsurface > Groundwater | place: USA... | reverse complement strand
TATCTACCGGCGTCATTCAGGAGGAAACTATTTAGCAGCTAGCCAAATAGTTTCCTCCTGAATGACGCCGGTAGATTACTTAATCTTATATTTTATATTATTGGCGTAACATCAGTTATTTAGAGTAGCTCAAGCAATAGTTAAAATGTCGGCAAGTTTGTAACTTGCGTTATTACTCAACTAAGGGTTGCTTTATGCCCTATTGCTCAACCTCTATGTACGCTGCAAAATTAGCTTTGCTGTTGTTCCTGCTGGCTAGGGTGGGTGCTGCTAAAGCGCAAAATAAATACGGCTTAAAAGTTATTGCCGATGTAGAAACATACCAGGCAACGGTACAACAAGACAGCGCCAATCGTTTGGTAGATTTGGCCCAGTACATTCCGGGTATTCAGTTAGATATCCGGTATGCTACGGCTAATAATTTCATGAAAGAACCGGTGTATCGTTTGCCCAAAGCTTTTGTTCGTTTACCGGTAGCCAAAGCTTTGAAAAATATTCAGGCCAAACTAGCAACACAAGGGCTTGGTTTGAAAATATTTGATGGTTACCGGCCTTACAGCGTTACCGTTTATTTTTACGATAAGCTCCAGGATTCCGTATTCCTGGCGGTGCCCTGGCGTGGTTCCCGCCATAACCGGGGCACCACCGTCGACCTCACGCTTATTCATTTAAAAACGGGTAAAGAGCTAAAAATGCCCACGGCCTACGATGCTATTTCGGCCCAAGCCGATATTAATTATTCTAAATTACCGAAGAAAATAATCCGCAACCGCGAGCTTTTAAAGAACGTGATGCACCAGAATGGCTTTCGGGTATACGCCCCGGAGTGGTGGCACTACGATTTTACTGATTTTGCCCGTTACGACTTGTTGGATATTCCTTTCGAAGAACTGATAAAAATAGAATAAAGTCAATTTTACAAAATTGCAGATTATATAGAGCTGATAAGCTTTGGACTATTATTTCAAATCAATAATAGTCTTTTAAAAACGTATCCTCAAATTTGCCTATATAATTATTCTTATTTATACAAAAAAAGCAAGTGGCTACCCTTCAGAGAGTAGCCACTTGCTTTTTAGAAATTTTTCCGACTTTAATTAATTACGGTAAAGTTGTCGGTACTTACAACCGTTTGGCCGTTGTTAACAACGCTTAACTTCATGGCGCCAGGGGTAAGATTAGAGGGTACCATAGCCTGGATAGTAGTTTCGGTTATACTAAGAATATTTACTTGAGTAGTGCCGAATTTTACGGTGGTCCAGGCCGTAGGATTGAAATTGGTGCCTGTAATGGTTACTACTGTGCCTGCTACGCCCGAGCTGGGTAAAAAGGAAGTAATAGACGGCGCCAGTACTGTAAATTCATCATCGGCTACCAACATTTTATTGCCATACTGCACCGATAGTTTTACTTTACCCGCCTGAACACCTGTAGGCACCGTAGCCCGGATGGCGGAGGAAGTAGAACTAGTGGCATAAGTAGAAACCGAACCAAAGTAAACGATGTAGCTTTGATAAGGCACGAATGTGCCTTGAATTAAAACTTCTTTACCAATACCTCCGGAGGTAGGAGAAAAACCAGAGATAGCAGGCGCCAGCACCTTATATTTCTGGGGTGCTTCTACGGTATGCGGACCAGAGGTAACAGTAACCTTATAGTCACCCTTTGGCAGGTCGGATGGAACAGTAATAGTCAGTTGCCCGGACGAAACAAAGGCCGAAGATATTGCAATATCATCCATTTTTACCGTCACATTGCTTTCGTAGTAGGAACCAGTAGGAAAGTTGCTGCCAAAAATAGAGAAACTACTGCTGGGTAAGCCCGATGCTGGAGAGATGGAAGCAATAGTAGGTGGTGTTACCAAAAATTCGCCGGGTAAAACGGTGGTTACACCATCAATTACAACCGATATAGTTATTTTTTCCGAAGTAATGCTCTTAGGTACTACTACCTGAATGCTATAATTATTGTAACTATTAATAGGTATTTGTATTTGGCCAAATAGTACCTTAACGTTGCTATAACTCGCGTAGTAATTAGTAATATTATCTCCCGCTAAAGTTATTACGGTGCCTACTGGTCCTGCTTTTGGAGAAAAGTCTTTAACACTGGGAACGATGCGAAAAGTAGAAGTTACATTTAGTTGCCGACCAGCCATTTTTATGATAACCGGCACTTGGTTACTACTGTAATAATTAGTAATAGCAGTAGGCACCTCCACCACTATTTTTGAGTTAGAGGCTTCTACCACCTTGCTGCGTATATTACCAAAAGTTATTTCTAGCTCGTCTTTGTTGCTGGTAAAAAACTGCCCAGTAATGGTAATCAGATCTCCTGCTTTCCCACTTGATGGTGCGATGCTCTGCACATTGGGAGAAGGTAGTGTAACCGTTACTATCTGTCCGTAAACAGTGCCTTTCTCGTTGGTTATGTAAGCTTTGACATAAAGATTTTGGTTATTGTAATATGAGTTGGCGAGGTACAGGCCATCTACTTGTTTGGTAAATGTATTAGCTGGTACATCTTTTCCCAGCGATACTTTAGCACTCCAGTTATCATCTAAACTGGAGTTAAAACCGTAAATAAATCCGTGATCCAGAATTCCATATTTCCCTTTGTGAACCACAGTGCCTTTTAGCTCTGCACTAGAAGCCGAAAGAGGAGTAATTTCGAGGGTTTGTATTTCCGGATGAATAGGCTCATCATCTTTTTTGCAGCTTTGTAACAGAACGGTTACCAACAAAACTAGCAGTGCCGGATGAAAAAAATAAAGTTTTTTCATGTATGTGCTTCTTAATTACCCCTTAAAAAATGTAACCAATACGCACCCCGTTTAGCAGGTTAGGGCCAAAGGTAAAGCTCGTGTTCTTTACATCGTTATTATCAGAAGGGGAACCGCCGCCAAACGTAGACAGACTCACTTCAATTTCTTTATAGGCTGTCTGGCTAAAGCCAAAATTCACTTCGTAGCCAAAGAAAAAGTGATGGGCCATGTAAAAATCAAAACCGGTAACTAGGTTTAGGCCGTAACGAAAATAGGCGCGCTCGGCCTCCTGTGATAAAATTGGATAATTAGGATTACTCCCGTTATAGATATATTCACGCCAAGCTCCGGTTATGGTAGTTACCGTTTGCTTTTCTGTAATTTCCTGCTTGCTAGATTTATTAGCTATGGCCAGGTCTGCACCTACATACGGCGACAATCTTTTCGTTCCCGCAAAATGTTTTTCTAGCCCTAGGTTTAAGCCGAGTGTCGTACTGCTTCGCTCGTTTTTATAATTATAAGGATTGTTGCCGTAAGGATTAGTGTTTTCCGAGAAATTGCTGATTCTGTTGCCGGTTAGTCCCAGCCGCCAGGCCAATGCCGTCGAAGCAAAAAACCTGAATTTGAGTTGGTTAAGAGAATTGTTTAAACTTAACGTACCATTAAAAGGATTGATATTAAGTTCTGTAGCCACATTGCGGCGCTTGGGTTTTAAAGTACTAGCAGTAGTGTCGGCTGGGGCAGTTTGGGCGCAAACCGACAAAGCGGCAAAGAACCATGCTGACAAAGAAAGTAATAGTTTTTTCATAAATGGGTTTTAGTATTTTTTTAAGTTGTAAAGTTATAAAATTTTTGAATATTAAATATTATTAATTAATAATATTTAATATTATTTTGCATCCTTATGATAAATAATGCCTTCTTAAAGTCCATGCAGGGACTTATTTGTTTTTGGTAAGCAGATGATTTCTTCGCAAGCTTTCATTTAAAAAGCAAGGGTACGAAATGGTCTTATGCTTAAGCAATATAATTTTTTGTAGCCAAAGATAGATTCAACAACATGCTTGTATATTCCTAAAATACCCATTTGTAGGGTGCGAAATTGAAGTGTAGCGCTATACAGGTTAATGTAATATCAAAATGGTTTATTAAATACAAGGCCGCACCACATAAAGATTAATCGCTTAGCATAGCAACTTATCTTTTGGGTTACGTTCTTAACCTAAAAAGAAAATATGCACCTTATCCAGATATTATTACCCCTTTACGATAAAGAACAAAATATTTTTTCAGGCGAAGTTTTTTCCGGGATTCGCAACGAACTAACGGAAAAGTTTGGCGGTATCACCACGTACTCGCGCGCTCCGGCCACGGGTTTATGGAAAGAAAATGAGGAAAAAACGGTTAAGGATGCTATTATTATATACGAAGTAATGGCCGAGCATGTAGACCGAGATTGGTGGCAGCCATACAAAGAGAATTTAAAAAGAATATTTCAGCAAGATGAAATTATGATGAGGGCCTGGGAGACGGAAGTACTTTAGCGTTTAAGTTAATTGGCCGTTGGTAACTTCGGATTATTAAAGGATAAGCTCTAAAAATAAAGGTACTTATTACTAATGTCTGTAGTAATAGTAACAAGTTCGACCAGTACTTCTATAACGTCTGGCTCACGCTATGTTTCAGCCAAGGCTAGAAGTTTGAGGCGCATCGTCAGAATACCAATTTAAATGAGCTAAACCGCACGGGTAACTAAGGACGATAGGAGAGAGGCGGCCAAATATAAACTTAGGCGGTAGTACTTTATTAACGCATTTAATTAATGCCCATCTCCTAAAATAAACTCATCAGCATCTCTTATGCTACCTTCTACTATGTTTTTGCGGTCGTACGATTCGTTAGGTGAATATTCTTTATCGCCAATCTTAATTTTCTTTACCCGCTCAATATCCTTCTTGATAATGTTTTTCTCTTTTATACCGGCTTGTTGTAAACTGGTAACCTGCTGGGCTAGCTCTTTCATAAACCCTTCATCTTTAATTAATTGTAGCAAATGCGCTTGGGTTTGGATTTCTATTTCTGAGCTGTCCGGATTCTCTTCTATTTGCGGGACATCCTTAATAAAATAAGGCTTTACCCATTTCCAGAACTTGCCTAAGATTTCTTCTTTGGCTGTTTCGGCCGCTTTGCTTTGGGCTGCTCCTTTTAGGATATATCCTGCTGCTGTTAATAAAAATACACTGATTGGCTCCATTAGCGATTGTTTAAATGTAAAATAAATGTCTTTCCGATGCAATCTACTCTATTTTCTGCTTTAATGATTGATAAATGCTATCTCCAGTTTCAATATAAGGATGTCCTTCGGGAAAAACTTTTTTTAAAATAGTTAAAGCCTTTTCCGTAAGTTCTAAGGCTTTGGAGTAATCACCAATTTTTTCATACAGGATTACTAAATTGGAATATCGATTGGCTACATTGATATGGTTTTTACCAAAATTTTTTATGTCAGATGATAGGGCTTTTTCCAAAAGTTGTATTGCTCTTTCCTCTTCTCCCATTCCTCCGAGCAGGGTTGCTAATTTAGATGTTCTCTTTGCTGTTACAGGATGATCTTCTCCCAAATTTATCTCAGTCCATAGTAAGGCTTTTTCATATAGCATTTTAGCTCTTTCATAATTACCCAAGTCTTGCAACACACCTGCTAAATTGGAATATCTTACTGCAGTAATAGGATGGTCTTTCCCAAAGCTCTTTTCATCCGATAGCATGGCTTTTTCCAGCAAAATTTTTGCTCCTTTATAATTGTGCTGATTTTGAAGTACTAAGGCTAAATTAGAATATCTTCCTGAGGTAGTAGGATGCTCTTCTCCTAAATTTTCCTCAGCCCATAGCGCGGCTGTTTTGAATAAGTTTTTAGCTCTTTCATATTCACCCAAGTCCTGTAATACGCTTGCTAAATGGGTATAACGTTCAATTGTAATTTCATGATCTTGGCCAAATTCATTTTCATAGTGTAACACTGCCTTCTCTAGTAATTTCTTTGCCTCTTTATAATCACCTAGTTGTCTTAGAATTAATGCTACTTTAATTTGTAGGTCTGCTATTTCAGTAAATGTATCCTCACCAAAATAGGCCAAAATTGCTTGACCAAAAGGTAGCCAAACAAATTTATCAATGGGGTTATCTTTAGTTTGGTCAATAATTAGTTGTTGTGTAATGGAAGAAATGAGAGTTAAAACATCAGCGGTTGTAATTCTTTGTTCTTTTTTAACTACTTCTGCTATAATACGATGCATTTTGTAACTATCAGTATCTCTATTTTGTAGTAGCCAGCCTTTCTGAGCAATATTCGAAACCGTTTCGGCAAATATATCCTTATAAGAACTTTCTTCATCAATCAACAACTCTTCCAATAAGTTATAAGTGTGAAAATCAGGAGGTAAACAAGCGAATTGCTTCAGCAACCATAATTCGGCCTCACTAAGTTTGCTTAAATTAAATACGGTACTTAAATAAGTTCCTATTTTTTTTACCTGCTCGCTTTGCCTACCTACTTCTACATTGGCTCTCAAATCTTGTTCAATGGCTCCTTTCAATTTTGCAGCATCATATCGCTGGACTTTAGCAGTTTTGGCTAATAATTCGATGGTTAGGGTATGATAATCAACTGTTTGCACCAGTTCTTTTATGTCCTGTTCGTTTAACTTCTGGAGTGGGTAATGCTTCTTAAACAATTCAATGGCTTGCTCTACACTTAAAAAATCCAAAGGCAAAAGATGAAAGCCACTTATCTCTTCCCGGGAAGTTACTAGCAAATGCCAATTTGGTTGGCCGGGTAATTTATTAGAGTAATTGCTTAAAGCTAATTCTCCATTGTCAATAATGAGTAAGTTTGGTTTATCTGCTATGCCTTTTAATTTTCTGCTGATTTCTTCAAATAATTTCTCAGGCTCTAAATTCCCTGTTTCAATAGAAAGATTCCTAATGAGCCCACCGTCATTGACAAAATCATTTGCAATACTATCAGAGTTTTGGGTAATCCAGGCAATATGGGCATACTCGTCGTAGTACTTACTTAAATAAACTTGAACCAGAGTGGTCTTACCAATACCTCCTAACCCATTTACAACTATTGTTCTTTTTCCTGTACTAAGAAGTTCATGCAGCTCCTTTATATCCTTCTCACGGCCAATAATATCTTCAGGATGAATTCTCGGAATAGTAAGCGTAAGTTCTTTAGGGAGCCTAGCTTCCGCGTAGTGGTAATGATAATGGGTTTCATCCCCAACTTTTACACTTTGCACATTAGATATACTGCCTTTAACTACATTCTTTTCTTTAGCAATGCCATTTAAGAGCGTTTTAAATAGTGTAGAAACTCGTTCGTCTTGTTTTTCTACTACTTGGAGCAGACTATCTATAATAACCTGATCTAATTTATTTAACTTAGCTAAGACTTCATCGGTATTATTTGTATTGATAGTTATTGGACTATTATTAACGTCCTGGATAGTAACGTTCCCATTCCCTTCGATTACTATTGAATTACTTTGAGCTGACATAACCGAAGTGTTAGGAGGCGAAATGAAGAAAGTAGGAACTTTAGCTGCTTAGTTTTAGATTAATAACTTTTACGAGGATTAATAACTTTTACGAGCCATAAAAAGATTTGTACGCTTTATTTCCGGGTAATTGCAATAGCGTTCAAAAGATAGTACTAAAGCATTTTGCGCCATTAATAGCAAAACTAATCCACTACTTCCAGCAGCGATTCGAAGGTGACAAATTGGTTGGCGTAGCGTTTGGCGTGTTTAGCTTGTAGTTCCGGGGCAAAATCCTGTTGATACTCTTCAAAATCGGCTAGGTTGCGGCAGAAAAACTGCACGGCATAAGTAACCCCACCGTTGTCGGCGTCTTCGGTGAGCATGCGCGCAATCTGAAATTTAATAAAGTAGGTGGTAGCCATCACCTCCGGAATGTGGGTTTCCTTCATCCATTGCAGCCATTCTTCGGCTACGGCATTATCTATATTTACGGTTATATTGTATAAAATCATGTAATAACTAATAGTCTTTACAAAAGTACGGAGGTGGTTCCGATAATGATGTTATTATGCTTAAAAAAACGCTGCCCCCCAAAAGGAGCAGCGTTTAAAAATCTACTACTTACATTTAAGTGTCAATAAGTATTAATACAAAATTTCAAGATTCATATCTTAACCTTATTTCCGGAAAGACAACGGTACAATAACTTTCAGGCTCACGTTACGGCCCATGTTAAATACTCCCTGGCGGCCAGTAGCTTCGTTTAGAGCCGCGTACTTGAGGCGGCTTAAATGACTTTGATAACCGACATCAAATAAATTATTGGCACTTAAATAAAGCGAAAACAAGTTCGCACTGCGACCATTGGGTACTTCCAGACCGGCCCCGAAATTGACCAGCGTGTAACCGGGCGTGGCGGTTTCGGTGCCGTAAGCCGCGTAAAATTTATTTTGGGTAAAAAAGTGTTCTACTTCTAGCCTCGTGAACCAACTGCGTACTAAATTACCGCCTTTCCGGAAATTCAACCGCACCTCCGATTGCAGCCGCGGGGCCGGAATAAACGGCAAGTTGCGCGTAGAATCGGGCTGGTGGAGCTGAATGCCCCGTACGTACGAAAAAGTATTTTCGAAATGCAGCCAGTCGAGCGGGTGCGGGTGAATATCGATGCCGGCTTCGAAGCCGTAAAGCCGGGCGTTGCCTTGCACGTATTTAAAGGTAGCCGCCGGGTCAGTGGGGTCGCTAATAGAATCACCACCGGTTACGTTGCGGAGTTTTTCCGGGAAAATATAGTTTTGAATGTTGTTGTTAAATCCGTTTATATCCAGGGTTATGTGGTCGGTGTGCAGACTGATGCCGGCATCGTATTGGAAACTGGTTTCGGGTTTCAGGTTAAAGTTTCCTACTTCGTAGCGAATAGTGCCTTCGTGACGGCCGTTAGAAGCGAGTTCAGAAATATTAGGCGCCCGGAAACCGCGGGCCACATTTAATTTGCCCACCAGCTTTTTGGAAAAATCGTAAGTAATACCCGCCGTGCCCGAAATATTAGAGAAATTGCGTTTAAAACCAGTAAACTTAGTTTCTGCGGCTTCAGCTACATTACTGGTGGGTTCACCGTGTTCATTTAAAAGTAATTCGTCCGAAATAATAGAACGCCGATCGAAGCGCAAACCGCCGCTCAGGTGCAGGTTTTCGTAATTTTTCTGGGTAAAGCCAAAAAAGCCAAAGTCGGAGAGGCGGTACTCCGGAATGAGGAATTCGATGCCACGGTTCTGGTTATTCTGTTGCATGCCCGTAAAACCAAAAGTTGTTTTCCAGGCAGCTGCCTCCGGTAAAAAATATTTCAGATCGTAGCTCAAGGTTTGCAAATCAAAAACCAGGGCGGCTTCTTCTGCATCCTGCTCGTGGTCGTCTTCTGCGGCGTGGTCATGGCCAAATTCCTGGCGCAGGTTGCGTTGCCAATCAATGTTTAAAGTAGCCCGCAAAGCGCCCAATACAAAATTATTCTGCGAAGAAAAGCGCAGGTGATTTACATCCTGGTAGGGTTCGGTAATGTCATAGCCTTTTAAATCTTCTTTTGTTACCGCTACTTCCTCTTCTTCGCCGTCTTGCTCTACTACCTTCAGAAAATTGCCAAAAGAATCGCGGTCGCCTTCTACCAAGCCCAATTGCTGGTTAAACGTGCTGAAATTAAGGTGAGAAAAGCCCCAGCTTTTGTTGATACCCACGTAGCCATTCAGGTTTAGCTCTTTAAAGCCCGAATTATACACCCGGCCATCGTAGCGGTTGCGGTAGTTGCCGGCGGCTTTTTGGCTCAGGCGGGCCTGCCAGTTCAACCCGTTCAGGTTACCGGCATTCATGACAGAATTACCAACTAAACCGTTGTTGGTTTGGTAGTTACCGGCGTAAGAGCCCATAATGCGGCCTTCTTCTACCGGGTCGGCAGCAATAAAATTAATAACGCCGGCCATGGCATCGGAGCCGTACATAATGCTGCCGGGCCCTTTTATGATTTCGGCCCGGTCTACCGCATATTCATCAATTTCTACGCCGTGTTCATCGCCCCACTGCTGACCTTCCTGCCGCATGCCGTTGTTGAGCGTAACTACCCGGTTGGCGCTCAGGCCCCGGATAACGGGTTTAGCAATAGCTGCCCCGGTAGTAATTTGCGATACGCCGGGTGTGCGGGCAATGGCATCGATGATATTGGTAGCAGCGCGTCGGCGCAGTTCTTCGGCGTTTACTACGGCGGTTGGTACGGGGTTGCGGCGCATTTCGGTAGAAGCCGATACACCGGTAACCAACACGGTACCAAGCTCGGTAGCGGCCGGTGTTAGCACCACATCAAAAGTGGTAGCTCCGGTAATGGTAACCGAAGTAATAACTGGGCTGTAACCTACCAGGCGCACTTGAACCAGAAAGCGGCCGCGCGGCAAATTATTGATTTGGTAGGTGCCGTTTTCATTCGCCGAACCTCCCTGGCGTAAATCGGGTAGGTAAACAGTAGCGCCTGTTAAGGATTGCTGCGTGGCCTGATCGGTGATGTTACCGCTCAGGCTGTTCTGAGCTATAGCCGCAGAACTGCTTAAAAATAAAATGATATAAAAGAATATTTTCATGACAAAATTTAAATAAGAAGCATAAGCCGAAAGCATATTTCCAGTGGTAGAAAACAGCATTCTTGTTTAAAAGACAATGGATTGATATAAAATTATTGGCTTATAATGAGCCAATTAGCTTTAAAAGCTGGTATTTTATTCCAGAATGGTTCTTTAATAAGGCTTTGGCGAAACTTGTTTAGAAAGCAAGCAAATAGTAAAAACTTCTACGAACGGCTTCTAATAAATACAATCCTGTTGTAATCCGGTAGAATTATTACATACATTCTACTTTTATACCGGTAAAAAGGTATACTAAAGCAAGTTAAGCAACTATAGCCGGCATTGGTGGGGGACCGCGCAGGCAAATAGTATTCGGGAAAGTAAATTTCCAAATACTATGGTGTTGTTTTAAATAAGTATTGGGAATATTGTAAATTAGGAAAACAAGGGTAGCGGGTAACTCATAAGCCGAATTGTTAAACAAATGCTCAACCGGACAGTGAATATGTTTAGTATCGAGTTGCGCTTGGCCGGGCTTAGCGGGTATTTTCTTTTCAACGGTGTGCGTATGCTGGTGGAGCGCCAATATCAGACTATCCGGCACCAGCACGCGGCAGAAAACCGCTAACAGGAAAAAAGAAATATATTTTAGATAGCCTGGCACCTAACGCATTTAACGATTTATCTGTAAATCTAACAATTATTAACGTAAATAGGTTAATAAAGTGTAATAAAAGAAATGTTTTTTTGAATTATTTAGGTGTTTAAATTTGTTTCTGCCAACCTGTCACGAAGCAGGCCTCAGAAACGAACTGGAATAACTTTTGAAAGGCAGGTTTAACAAAAACAGTAACCACTTATTATAACATACATTATGGAAGAAAGAGGCAATATCTCCATTCATACCGAGAATATTTTCCCGATTATTAAGAAGTTCCTGTACTCCGACCACGAAATATTTTTACGCGAACTGGTTTCGAACGCCGTAGATGCCACCCAGAAATTGAAACGCCTGTCGGCAATTGGCGAATTTAAAGGCGAACTAGGCGAACTGAAAATTAAGGTAAGCGTGGACAAGGAAGCCCGCCAGATTAAAGTAAGCGACCCCGGCATTGGCATGACCGCTGAGGAAATTAAAAAATATATTAACCAAATTGCTTTTTCGGGCGCTACTGAATTTGTCGAAAAATACAAAGACAAGCCCGAACCGAATCAAATTATCGGGCATTTTGGTTTAGGTTTTTATTCGGCGTTTATGGTAGCCGATACTGTTGAAATTATCACGAAATCTTATTTAGAAGAGGCCACTGCCGCCCATTGGACCTGCGACGGTAGCACCGAATTTACCATTGTAGACGCCGACAAAGCCGAACGCGGTACCGACATTATCTTAAATATTGCCGCCGACTCCGAAGAATTTCTGGAAGAAGCTCGCATCCAAACCATCCTGAATAAATACTGTAAATTTTTGCCGGTAGAAGTAGAGTTTAAAGACGAGGTGATTAACAATCCCAATCCGATCTGGACAAAACAGCCTGCTGAACTTACCGACGAAGATTACCAGAATTTCTACAAAGAGCTGTATCCGTTCTCCGAAGCACCATTATTCTGGATTCACCTGAACGTAGATTATCCGTTTAACCTGACTGGTATTTTGTACTTCCCGAAAGTGAAGAACGATTTTGAGCTGCAGAAAAATAAAATTCAGCTGTACAGCCGTCAGGTATTTATTACCGACGAGGTAAAAGACGTAGTGCCGGAGTTCCTGATGTTGCTGCACGGCGTTATTGATTCGCCGGATATTCCGTTGAACGTATCGCGCAGCTTTTTGCAGGCCGATGCTAATGTTAAGAAAATCAATACTTACATTACCCGCAAAGTAGCCGATAAACTCGCCGAAATCTTCCGCAACGACCGCGAAGGTTTCCAGCAAAAATGGAGCGACATTGGCCTGTTTGTAAAATACGGTATGCTCAGCGACGAGAAATTCTACGACAAAGCCAAAAGCTTTGCGTTGTTACAAAACGTAGAAAGCAAGTTTTTTACCCTGGATGAATACAAAGAGTATGTGCAAGCCAACCAGCAAGATAAAAACGAGAATTTAGTGCTGCTTTACACCACCGATGAAGACAAGCAACACGCTTTTGTAGAAGCTGCTAAAGATCGCAGCTACGACGTATTAAAGTTTGACAACATCATCGACAGCCACTTTATTGGTATGCTGGAGCAGAAACTCGAAAAAACTACTCTAAAACGCGTCGATTCCGAAACCATTGATAAATTAATCGAGAAAGAAACGGCGCAGGATAGCGTGTTGTCGGAAGAAGAAAAAACTTCTTTAAAAGAAATTTACGAGAAAGCCATCAATAACCAGCACATGCACGTGAGCATCGAGCCGCTTTCGCCGCAAGATTCGCCGGTAGTAGTGACCATGCCCGAGTTTATGCGCCGCATGAAAGATATGCAGCGCACCGGTGGTGGCGGCATGATGTTTATGGGAAACATGCCCGATACGTATAACGTGAGCATTAATGCCAACCACACGATAAACAGCCGTATTTTAAAAGCCAAAGACGAGAACAAAGAAAAAATTGCAAAGCAAGCTTTTGATTTAGCCCTGTTGTCGCAAAACATGCTGACCGGCCCGGCTTTAACAGCTTTCGTGAAACGCAGCGTGGAGTTGATAGAAAAAGAATAATATTAGTTTTTGTTTTAGGTGAAAGAGGCAGAAGAAATTCTGCCTCTTTTGTTTTACTACGGAACACTGCTAGACTTCATTAAATACTATTCATTTCCCGCATTAAAGCCTTAAATAATTTAGGAACTC
>Ga0210040_10007448_pt1 | contig 13234 bp, 14 predicted proteins | sample CryGeyCG12114_NA_FD_185462 | JGI IMG/M metagenome (GOLD analysis project Ga0210040, IMG submission 185462) | Groundwater microbial communities from aquifer - Crystal Geyser CG19_WC_8/21/14_NA (SPAdes) (version 2) | ecosystem: Environmental > Aquatic > Deep subsurface > Groundwater | place: USA... | reverse complement strand
GCCGTTATTTCTATTCCGGCCAAAGTGCCCCATTCTTTGTCGGCGGTCAGTAATTTCAAAATGCTTTTATTCAGGTAATTTATTAAGACACAAGTATCAGGATATAAATATCAAAACTAATTGCACTAAATTTTATGAATAATAATTTGCCTGATATTGCCAGCGAAGCGGATGTAAAACTACTGGTAGATGCTTTTTATGATAAAGTTAATGGAGATGCCCTATTAGCTCCAATATTTAATGAGCACGCGCACGTAAACTGGGAAAAGCATTTGCCTATTATGTACCGTTTCTGGAGTTCTATTTTACTGGGCACTGGTTCTTACGATGGTCAGCCTTTTCCAAAGCACGCATTTCTACCGGTTAACCAGTCGCATTTTGCGCAGTGGCTGCTGCTTTTTTACGAAACCATTACCGAAAACTTCCGGGGACCGGTAGCCGAAGAAGCCAAAATGCGCGGTGCCAATATTGCACGGATCTTCTCCAATAAAATCCAGATGATACAAGGACAAGAACCAACTATCCCGATTTTAAATAAAAGCTGATTATTTTTTTCTTTCAGGATAAAACACAGATGGCTAGAACTGGTTTCCCAATTCTAGCCATCTGTTTTTCAATGTACTTTTAAATTCATTATTATCCCAATAACAAAGCACTGGTATCATGTTAATCCATTGTGATAATACTAGGGCCAAACTCTTCGTAATGAATAGCTTCTTTTTTCACGCCCTCAGCTATTAGATCGTGAAACTGCTTTTTAATAAAAGGAGCTGGTCCGCAGATATAATAATCGGCATCCGGCCGAATAACTTCTGCTTTTAGTCTACTGATATCAACCATCCCTTCGTAATAACCTTCCTCTACAAAATCACTCGGAACGTCGTAAAATATATGGGTTTTAAGTTTACCGTGCTTCTTTAACAATTCCACAATTGGTTTATGAAAAGCGTGTACGTCTTTATTGCGGCTGCCATGAATCCAGAAAACATCGCGGTTACCGCCGCTACTGGTCAGGGATTCCAGCATGCTCAATAATGGTGTTTGACCGACCCCACCGCTAATAAGTACCACCGGGCTTTCTTTATCCGGATCTAAATAGAATTCACCGGCCGGAGGCGCTACCTCAATAATATCACCTTCTTTTACAAAATCGTGCAAGCGGTTACTAACTAACCCATCCGGACGAATATTGGCGCCGGTTTCTTTTTTAACCGAAATACGATAATACGTACCATTGGAACTACTGGACAAACTGTACTGCCGGGGCTGAAATAAGTTTAAATCGGGCAAAAACAAACGCACGCTGATGTATTGCCCAGGCAGGAAATCGGCTACTTTACCCCCGTCTACCGGATATAAATAGAAAGAAGTTATTTCGGCTGATTCGGCTTCTTTCCGTTTTACGGTAAAAGGCCGCCAACCCGTCCAGCCGCCTTCTTTGGCCACGGCTTCTTGGTACATTTTGCTTTCGATGCCGGTCATCAGATCGGATAATTGGTTATAAGCTACGCCCCAGGCTTCCAGTAACTCCGGAGTAGCGCTCTCGCCTAAAACTTCGCTAATAGAAGCCAGTAAGTTCCGGCCCACAATGGCGTAATGCTCCGGCCGGATATCCAGGCTCACGTGTTTATGGCTTATCTTGGTTACAGCTGGTGCTAAAACCGATGGATCATCAATATTTTCGGCATAGGCTAGTACCGCCATGGCAAGCGACATTTGTTGCTTCCCGCTGCCCTGGTTACTCATATTAAATACGTTTTTCAGATCCGGATTATGCGTAAACATCCGTTTATAGAAATGGGTGGTTAAGGCCACGCCATGTTCTTTTAAAATAGGCACCGTGGCCTTAATTAAATCTTTTTGCGCTGTGGTTATCATAAACAAAATTTAGATGTTAATATTCTTCTCCCTTATCAGCCCTTCTCCACTTATAACATTAGAGTCTTAGCTAAATTAACTGTTTCTCCAGGTTAAACAAAGCACTTAAGCCTTCTAGTAAAGCCTCCGATTCGCCACGCTGGCAAGCTGCTTTTAACTCCAGCACCGGCAGTTTTACAATTTTATTCAGAATATTTTTCGTAACTGTTTCTAACAACTCTTGTTCGGTCGGGCCTACTTTCTTCAGTACCCGCGCTAATTCCTGTTGCCGGATTTGCTCCAGATGATTTTTAAATTGCTGAATAGCCGGTGATATCACCATTTCCCGGACCCAGGCTGCAAACTCTGCCGTGGCTTCGGCAATAATGCTCTGCACCTGCGGAATAGCGGCCAGCCTTTGTTCCAGGGCGGCGTTAGCCCGGTTTTTTATCGTATCTACGTTGTAAACCTCCACCCCGTCCAGCGCCGCCAGGTTATCGTCGATGCTGCGCGGCATAGATAAATCGATAAAGTATTTAGGCGTGGTTAAAACCTGGGCTACGTCTTCTTTTTTAATAAAAAAGCAATCACCGGGAACCGACGAAATCACGACATCGGCTAAAGCAATTTCGATGGGCAGGTTTTCCCAGTAAACCGCCCGGGCATTGGCTTTTTGAGCCAGTTCCACGGCTTTATGATGCGTGCGGTTAACAATAGTAAGGTTTTGTATTTTCGATTTCTGAAAGTTAAGGCATATATTCGTGCCCATATCACCTACGCCAATCATGAGAACGCGCGGATTTTCGATCTGTTTGGATAATTCTTCGGCCAGTTCTACGGTGGCGTAAGCAACGGAGGCGGCGCCATCGCGGAAAGCCGTTTCGTTTACTACCCGCTTATTTGCGAAGAAGATGGTATGCAGCAAGCGGTGCAAAAAAGGTCCCGCCATACCGGCATCCACCGACCACTGGTATGCATTTTTAACCTGGTTCAGAATCTGAAAATCACCGACCACTTGTGATTCCAGGCCCAGCGCTACGGCAAATAAGTGCGCTACAGCACGGTCGTGTTCGTTTATACGCTGAAAATACGGGCTCACCTGATTAGTGGAGATAAACCCTTTTTCAATAGCAATCAGTTTAATAATCTCCCGGGAGAGATCTTGCTCAGCCCCATAATACACTTCCGTCCGGTTGCAGGTAGACAACACCAGTACATCGGTGGCACCGGTAAATTCTTTTATTTTATCCAGCAGGTTTTTACAAGCTATCTCATTTAAAGAAACCAATTCCCGGATGGCAATAGGAGCATTTTTATAAGATAAAGTAAGCGCTTTAAACTGGTTTTGCATGGTCTGGTTATTTCCCTACAAATTTCCGCAAACACTTGCCCGGAAAACATGATCTAGGTCAACTTTTATGGCGATTGATGTCATGTGGGGGTGAGATAGAACCCAAGCATGGCAGATACGATAGGGATCAATTATATTCACAACTATATTGGTTTGTTTCAGCTGATAACAATTGATACGGAGAAAATAAATGTTTATTGAAATCTTACTTACATAGCATTATTTATGAGCCATCGTTCCGCTTAAAAAGCATCAAAATGCTTTTTAAGCTATGTTAGTGGAAGTTGTTTTTGATCTTTATTTTAAGAAGCCCAAAATATAATCATTCATTTCTTTTCGCTGGTCAGTATTTGCATGGTCATCCATATCATTATGAATAGTATTAGGTAACTTAATAATTGTGATACCTAATTTCTTTTGTTCATTGATTGTAGGTAGAACTCCTTCATCGGCAGTTTGGTCACTTGAGCGCAAAGAAAAGACTTTCGGATTTCTCTTAGTTCTTGGAAGTGCCATTCTACGGTTATCAAGTGTAATTATTTTCTCCACTACATTGGGATACTTTTGAGGAAATAAAGCAACCATATCTGCTCCATTTGAATGCCCTATCAAAGTAATATGCTTGAAATTTAAATCAGAATTTAATTTCTTTAGTTCTTTAATTACAAATAAGATATTGTCCGATCCTCTTTCCCAAAAAGGTCTTCTGACCACTTGAGGATTACCTTTTAAGGGCATTAAACTATCCGTTGAAAGTTCATGTTGAATACTTGCTACAAAGTACCCTTCTGAGGCCAGTTTTTCTGTCAGGTAAGAATACGCTAGGTAATCTCCACCCTTATTCTGGCCGTAACCATGATTAAAAATTACGATTGACTGTTTTGCTATTTTTTGAACCGTTTTAGAAGAATAAAACGCAACTGGAATATTACGTTTTCTGACTTGGTCAAATAAATTTAGGGTGTCTACTTTAACTACTAAATTTTTATTGTTTACTAAGTTTCCTACAGGTGGTTTCTTGTTTGCAACACAACTTGCTAAAACTAGAGAAACTAAAACCGATATATAAAACTTTTTCATTTCATTTTTTCAAATATATGCCTCTATTACCGTTAACGTTTATGCTAAAAAGCGTTTTAATGCTTTTTAGGTGTTGTTACCGATAGTTTATTTTTCTTTTATAAAGTTGAAAGTCATCAACGGATCATTAATCTGGACTTTAATATCTGGGGTCATGGTAAAAGAATAAATATAATCATCCTCACTTATCCATTTATTATTGCCTATATAAGATAGTGAATACCTTTTATCCATGATGACCACAAAGAGATTGCTGCCATCTACCTCAAAGTTCCTGGTTAATTGTCGTCCCATTACCTTCCCCGTGTACGTACCTGCCAGTGGCGTCAAATCTCCCGCAAATACCTGGGTTAATTTTTTCTCTTTTATAAAATATTCTGAGACAGCATTAGAGACATTCACGGGTTTTACGGGACCTAAAGTATTGATAAGGGTTATTATTGTTAAATCATCCTCAGGAAAGTACCGGGCATCAGACAAGAAGCCTTCAATCACCCCTCGGTGAAAAATAACCGGATTGCCTTTATAGTGATTAAGTTGCAGCCCTAATCCATAACGAACTTGTGTTCCATCATTTAATTTAGCTGGCATCTTCATTTGGTTATAAGATTCATTAGTGAACAATTTCTCCGTTTTATGCAGCGCAATATTCCACTTTAATAAATCCGCTACTGTTGAGCAAAGCGAACCGGCGGCACTTGCCATTTTGAAATCACCTGGTTGTACTATCGTTAGCTTTCCTGTTTTATCGGTATTATACCCTTTCGCTAATTTTGGCATGCTGTTCCTGGTACTATCACAACCGCAGGTCTGGTTTAAACCTGCTTTAGCATAGATATTTTTCCGTAGGTAATCATCATAAGTCATACCTGATACTTTCTCAATGATTAACCCGAGCATATAGTATCCCGAATTACTGTAACCCATGGCGGTGCCAGGTTCAAATATAAAACCCTCCTGCTCCAGCATATGAACAAGTGTGTCCTTGGGATATTGTATGCCTTTTAACCTGCCAGGAATGGCGGACTGGGTGTAATCTTTTATGCCGGACTGATGATTTAATAATTGCCTCACAGTTATTATTTTCCCCTTTGAATTGTAGGGCAGGTACTTTCTAATATCATCATCCAATTGAATAAGGCCGTTTTCAGCTAATTGTAAAACAGCAATAGCCGTGAATGTTTTCGTTATAGAAGCAATTGCGAAAGTGGCATCTACTAATAAAGGTGTTCTGGTGCTTAAGTCAGAAACCCCATAAGACTTTATGTATATTATTTTCCCACCTTTAGAGATGCCAATGGCAGCCCCAGCTATTTTGCTACTATCAATTAAGGGGTTAATTAGCGAATCAATGTGACTCTCCAATTCATGGCTTCGGTAAGCTGTTTTAGAGTTATAGATGCTACAGGAAAAAAAGGATAATACTATTGTTAGTAGGAGTAAATATTTCAAGTGAGAGATTGTTTTAATTAAATTCAAATTAATGGTAACTACTGGCTTATCGGAGTAGCTCAGGTTATTGGTACTATGGATGGAGTTGCTAGATATCTTACTTTACGATTTGTTTTTTACTGAAGTACTTACACTATCTCTTTTATTCCAGGCCAATATCAAAGAATACTTTTCTAATTTCCAGCAGTCCTAAGTGAATCCCGGCCAGTCCGGGCGCTTAACCCGCTGCCGGCGCTCGGCCTTCACTTTCTTTACCCTTCCCTTAAATATAACAAAAGCCAGAAAACCTGCTTTATTTAACATAGAAGCAGTTATATAAGAAACGGTAAACTCCTGAAATAGCTTTACACTATAATGTAATCATGAGCGAAAAATTTGAAACTTCAAAAACTTCGGGTGCCCATTTTCAAATCAGTAGACTAGTAGGGGCATGGAAAGGCACAGTTAAAACCTGGTTTGATTTCAATAAACTAGAAGATGAATCTCCTGTAAGTGGAACGATGTAGTTCATTTTAGATGGAAAATTCATCCTGCACGAATACAAGGGCAGCTTTGGTGAAAAACCAATAACGGCTATGTCCATTTATGGTTATCACCTGGAGCTAGGAGAATTTCAGTGTGCCTGGATTGACTCTTTTCACACAGGAACGGCCATTATGTTTTCAGAAGGTAAAAAGGGAGAGAAAGACATTTCGGTTTTGGGCAGCTATGCATATGTGACGCCAGAAATGGAACAATACTGGGGATGGCGAACCAATATTGAGTTCATTAGCGATGATAAAATAGTAGTTACAGCTTATAACATTTCTCCGGAAGGGCAGGAATCAAAAGCCACTTAAACCCTTTACAAAAAAGTAAATTTAATTAAAGAAATATAACAAAAGTATGGCTGATAAGTAAGCATATGTAAAATAAGTTTCATAATAGCTGCTCCTGTTTTCTTATTCAACGAATGAAAAGTTCTAAGCATTTATTTCTTTATAAATTGAATTTAACCCGAATATAATTATGGCTGCAGCCTGACTGTTTGGTACCATACTTCATTTGTGTCTTTCAGCTTTTTAGTATAAGCCACCAGTATATTGGAACCGGCTACGTTTACTAATACCGGATGCGTGAACGTGGCCGTATCCGGTGTAAGGGAAATATGTTGCAGGAATTTACCGGTTGCATCGCGGGTTTCCAGACCAATTTTACTTCCACTAGTATCTTGCTCATTCCAGACAATTGCTATTTTACCATTGCTGTAAGTAACCATTTGGGGATGTTTGGCCGATGCTACATTGCTTACGGTTTGGCGGGGTAAAAAAGATTGGCCGGCCGGCTTTTGGCTATAGAAAACACCACTTCCCCGCCCCATGGTATACCACGCGAAGTGCATCCCTTGTTCGTTCGAGGTCATGGTGGGGCCGGTATGCGGGCAACCTCTTATTACCCAATTATCGGGGCTAATGCGTTCGGGCCGGGAAAAACTTTGACCGTTATCCGCCGATACCATGTGCATCATATCCCGGATACTATCGTTTAAAATGGCCCGGTAAGCTGCGTGTAATTTGCCTTGACCATCAACGTACAAAGCGGTGCGGCAACACTGGCACAAATGCTTATCAATAACTTTTTCGTTGCCAAATCCTTGGCGTCCTTGCGTGCGGGCAAAATAAAGCGAGGAACCTTCCTGGTCGGTTTCTTTCCGCGAATCTAACCAGATAGCAGCAATTTCTCCGTCTGGCAGCAAGGCCATATCAAAGTAGCGCTCATCAATGCTATTTACAGCGTTAGAGGCAAGTTGCCGGGGCGCTGTCCAGGTTTGACCGTTATCGAATGATTGGGTATAAAACACCAGCCCGGCGTAGCTGTTTTTCTTACTTGGGTTGCTCACGGCAAACATCGCTACTATGTCGCCATTTTTGCGAAACAAGATTTTAGACAGGTTTTCGTCGTGTGGGTAAATGCCTTTGGTGGTCGGAATAGTTTTAGGAGTGCCAAAGCTTTTACCGCCATCAGCCGAAATGGCATACGTCAGCAAATAATTGCCGGCGCTATCCTGGGCTTGCACCCATCCCAATACCACATTGCCATTATTATCCTTCGTTAAATAAGGGCAGGATGCCGACTGGTTTGGTAGGGAAATTCTGATTGCCATTTCTTTCGGCTTATGCTTCTGATTATTGTTTGTTTGCTTATGATTCTGACAACCAGCTAAGATATTTAGGAAGCAAAAACAATAAATGGCAATATATAAGTAATAATTTTTCATGACTGGAGTAATCTAATTGCTCCCGCTCCTATTAAGCTTACAAAAGGGAACAATGTGTTTAACTGAAATGGTAAAGCGTATATTTTATTCTTCTTTCCGGGCAAAGTTATAGCCAATGCCCACATTAAATGTTCGGGGATTACCTTGCCGGTAGCTCTTGCCGTAAGCATATTTATCGACGGTAGTGGCATATAACTGATTCGTAAGATTAGTTGCGTTTACCCAAACTTCAAAACCCCGCAGCGTGTAGCCGGCGCGGGCATTTACCAAATTGTAGCCGGAGTAATATTCAGTATTGGCTGGGTCCATGAAATATTTGCCTAAATGTTGCCATTCCAAGCTCAACCGAAAACCCGGTACCGCTACTGGTTTATAAGTAACTTCGGCATTACTAATAAAACGAGGAGCAGTAGCCATTTCATTGCCCGTATAATTTTCGCCTTTCTCTAAGTAGCTTACAAACTGATGACGAGCATTGGTGCCGCTCAGTCGGAAAGAAACCGCTGGAATGGGGGCATATTTTAAGGTGTATTCTACACCCTGGTGCCGGGTTTTTCCCGCATTCTGGTTTTGGTAAGAACCATCGGGTAGCCGCACCGAAATAATTTCGTTCGTACCATTTAACTGATACAAGCTTACATCGAGGTAGCCTTGATTCTGGGCAAAGCTAAACCAGCCGCCGGCCTCATAATTTTTATATGCCGAAGGTTTAAGCGTGGGCACCTTTACGCCCCGGTACAGTTCGGTTATTTGGGGCGGGGCAAAACCCACACTATAATTTACATATCCCCCGGTGTTCCGGCCAAAATCGTAGGTTAAACCCAGTTTGGGCGAAAGATTTTGAAAGTTATTGCGTTCGTCCGGCGCGCCGGTAAAAGCACTTGAGGTAAGTTTATTATCAAAATCATAATCCAGCCGGTCGTACCGCAGAGCGGCCACGGCCTTCAATTTTTCTACCGGGTTTATTTCAAATTGGGCGTACCCCGCCGTGTTCAGCAATTGTACCGCGTAATTGGTTAAAAGCGAATCGGTGTTGGTATAACTGGTATATACGCCTTCATTATTGCGGGTAATATTTATCAGATTAGCCGTATAAGTGGTCGGGCTGGCATCCATGCTCAAGCCACCAATTAATTGGGCATTCAGAAAAGAAAAAGATTTTTTATGCTGGGCAATTAATCCGTAGCTCCGGAAAGCGTCTTTATTTATTTCACCCCAGGCTTCAGACGAATTTTGCCGATTATCCCGGATAGCATAAAAAGGATTTTGGCCAATGGCATTATGCCGGAAGTACAGGTTAAGCTGCGTGTTATTCGTGCTATTCCATGCGTGCTCAAACGTACTGCGCAGCCGCAGCGCATTTACCTGGCGGTAAGTAAAGGTTTGCAGACTGGCGTATTGCTTCCGAAAAAAGTGGGTACTGTCGAGCCCGCCAGTCTGGTCAGTTTTATAATCAATTAAGCTGAGCGATGAAACAAGTTTGCTTTTATTGCTAATGAGGTAATCGGCCCGCATAGTTAGGGCCAGTTTATCAAAATCGCTGTGGCTGATGATGCCATGGCGCTGGGCGGCATAATATCCACCCACAAACAGGCCTACTTTGCCCACGGTATTCGCTACCTGGAAATCGGTTCGTTTATAGCCTTGATTGCTGGTTTCGACCTGAACCTTGCCGGTTAGGAATTGGGAAGGCGCTTGGGTAATAAAATTAACGGCTCCCCCAATGGCTTCGCTCCCGTAAAGCGAGGAAGAAGGTCCCCGGATTACTTCAATGGTTTTAAGCGCCGCCATGTTCATCTCAATCAAGGCATTGTGGTTAAAGTCGCCCGAGGTACGAATAGGAATACCATCTTCGAGGTATAAAAACAAACTGCGGTAACCAATGGGTTGGCGAATGGCCATGGTATGTTGTTCGTTGCCTAGGTTTACCATATAAACCCCGCTCACTTTATTTAGTAACTGGTCCAGGGTAACAGCTTTGGTTTCGGTGATAACCTGCTTGGAAATGGCGCTAACAGCTACGGGGGCATCAATGCGAGCTTGCTGCTCGCGGCTGGCCGAAACAATAACCTGGTTTAGCTCATTGCCAGCCGGCTGCAGCTGAATAAACAAAGGACCGCTGGTAACGGCCAACCGCTGCGGAATATATCCTACGTAGGAAATCAGCAAAGTATCACTGAAACTCTGGGTAGTTAAAGAATAACTCCCGTCTGCTCCTGTAACGGTGCCATTGCCAGCGTGCGCTAACCTTAACGTTACGCCCGGCAAGGATTCTTTGGTATAGGCATCAATTACTTTACCTTTGGTGGTATATTGGGCATAAGCCCCTTGGTACAGCACCATCAGCAGGATGATGCCTGTTATAATTTTTTGCATGAAGTATATTTTACAGTTTAGAAAATAGGAAGCACACAGGTACTTAAACCGCCAAGGCTTAAGGCACTACTTTTAGGCACGGATATACGTATCCAGCAGCATAATTCTAAGAAACTGTAAAGGAAGGCGGGTGAAATATGGCCGTAGGCCGGCTGGTAGCAACACCGGTAACAAGCTGGGAATAAACCGCAGCTTTTTCGCTTTGAGGAACTAAATTGATACGAAATAAAGTCTCACAATATAAGGTAATATCAAGTTTTAGCTTCTGATTCTGGTCTGTAGATTGGTTTTCGGCTTGCTCGGCTTTTTTGAGTTCTTTCTTAAGATAGCAGTGGCCTTCGCAGTGCAGTTCCGGCTTATTTTTGTTCACACAAAGAAATTCAGCAATGTAATTTTTATTGGTCTGATAATCGAGCACAATAAATACTTTACTGAACGCTTGTATCAGCATGACAACGAGGAGCAATATGGTAATGACTCTGTTCAAAAGCTGGCAATCAGTTTTGTAATTATCGGTGCAAGTGTAGAAGCTAATTTTAATGGCAAAATTACCGGCATTTATCAGAATGTCAAATCAGACGCGCCTGGTTCCTGGTTTTTGTTTTTGATATACGCCTGACTATTCTCTACATTCAGCACCAGGTCCTGGATGGTTCTTTGGGAAAATACTTCCGCCAATCCATCGCGGTACTTTTTAAACTCCTGGTGTAAGGGGCACGGATGCGTATCCGAACAATGTTCGAGCCCCAGGCCGCAGCGTTTAAACATTTCTATCCCGTCAATTGCTTGTACCACATCCATTATGGTGATGGACTTAGCTGAGTGTTTCAGAAAAAAGCCGCCGTGGGGGCCTTTTACCGAAGCAATAACATTTTTACGAACCAAATCCTGCAAAATTTTACCCATAAAAGGCTGCGGTAATTCCAGTTCCTGAGCTATTTCTTTAATACCTATATTTTTATTTTTTGCCGCGTGCAGCGCAATATAAACAATAGAACGCAAGGCATATTCTGCCGTTTTACTTAACATGGGTTGACCATTAATATGTTTATTTTCCCTACTAAATAGAACAAGGTTTTTCATTCTAAATTGTATAAACAAGTATACTGTTTTTAGGATATAAATCAACAATTAATAGCAACTATTGTTTAGTTCGCCGGTAAGCTTTAGCTAAAAGAAACGGTTCCAGAAGCTTTTCGGCTCTTCTTCATTTTTTTCTTGCTCAGTAGTACCGTTCAACTGCGCCTGACCGGCTTCCGAAATCATACCGGCATCCCAAGCTGGAGACCAAACAAGTTCTATTTTTACAGTATAGCCGGGCAAATGCCGGGTCAGCAGATTGGTAACCGTATCCGTAATAGACTGGCCCATGGGGCAGCCGGGCGTAGTCAGGGTCATCATTATGTTAATTTCATTTTCCTCCGAAACAGATACTTCGTATACCAGCCCTAAATCCACAATATTAATCCCGATTTCCGGGTCCAGCACCTGCTTTAGCAAGTCATTTATCCGGGTAAAGAGGTCGTCTTTATTATTCATTTTTTTTAGATTAATTTATTTTACCGCTTGCCAAAGCAAACGGAATACTTGCACCACGTACAGCAAAGCGGTTAAAACCAATAATACACTCCCTAGCAGCATCCACCGTTGGCTGGCGAAACCAGCTCCTAGCAGCAAACTCAGAAAACCTGCGCCATAAACTATATTTTGAACTTTTACCCACTTGTCGGAATACAAATCTTTGGGTTGCGGCACGGTTTGTTTGCCCACCAAATGCTGGTACCGGTGCATCCAGACAATAAAAGGCAAGGTTTTAAAAGTCTGGCCCAGGATAAGCGTAGTAATAAAACCCATAAAAATGGTAAGGCCATATACTAAATATAGCTGCAGTTGTAATTTTTCAGAAAGCTCTATTTGCCCGCTTACTACCGCCAACAACAATACCGGCAACAGCATTAGCCCTACGCCCATTAGCGATTGCTGCATACCAGCGTCCTGCTCACGACGTACCCGGTTTCGGTAAGCCTCCGCTACAAACAGCACAAACAGCAACAAGCCGGTGCCAACCAGCAAGCCATAAATTATCTGATACGGCGTATGCCAAAACAAATGGTCGACGGCAAATAAGAGCAAGCCGCCGTTTACCAGGTAATAAGTAGCCTGCAGTTTTTTGACCGATACGTGGTGGGTAAGCAAGAACATGGGCAACAGCTTCGCCCCTACGCCAATAATTAACAGGATAAACCAGCCGGCTATGCCCAAATGGGCGTGCAGTTTCAGGTAGTGCAGGTGACTTTCTTTTAAGAAAGGATAAGAAAAATTAACCGCCATCAGCAACCCTATAATGCCGGTAGCCAACAACCAAAAGCCGGAAGTTAAAATAAAATCAGCCTCAATATTCCAGGATTTGGCGCGGCGGGTAGTTAAAAATAAGTTTATATTAAACAGCACAAAAGCGATTACCAAGAAACAAGCCGCCATATGCAGCGGCAGCCCTATGGCAAAATTCCAGAAAGCATAACTGAGCAATAATGTACCAGCGGCCAGGAAATAAAAGGTAACTTTGGCCAGTTTATCGCTATACAAAGAAACCTGCAGCACCACCGGCAACAGTTGGTACAAAGAGCCGAAAATAATCATGGTGGCCCAGCCCAGCACCGCTATGTGGGTTAACGTAAGAATTTTCGGGTGAAAGTAATGCCCGACGAAGGCATCGCCCGAAAATAAAAGCAAAATGGTTAAGTCCAGAAAAGACAAGGCGGCAAAAGCATAATGCGGCAACACCACTTCCTTGCCGGTAGGTTTAGCGGTTATTTCCATTTATTCATCTTTGTATAAAAGTAGCTGTACTTGGTCGGGTG
>Ga0210040_10007447_pt1 | contig 13235 bp, 11 predicted proteins | sample CryGeyCG12114_NA_FD_185462 | JGI IMG/M metagenome (GOLD analysis project Ga0210040, IMG submission 185462) | Groundwater microbial communities from aquifer - Crystal Geyser CG19_WC_8/21/14_NA (SPAdes) (version 2) | ecosystem: Environmental > Aquatic > Deep subsurface > Groundwater | place: USA... | reverse complement strand
CCGCCTAACCGCATGCAGGGCGCGGGACCTCCCGACGCCTGCCCCCCCCCCGGGCTAGGGGCCGATCCTGCTGGCACGGTTATGAGGGGTTGCGCGGATTCTCGCGGCTTGGTGGCGGCTGACCCTGGCGACGCGAGGCGTGGTCTGTGCGGGGCCAGAAGGGTCCCCGGAGGGAGAGGTTCGCGTCGTACACCGACTCCAGCAGATCCTTGAGTGCGCGCTGGTACTGCCGGGCGTGGTCGGGTGTGAACGGCTCGGCGCCGAGATGTCCCCAGGTCGCATGAGCCGAAAGCAAGCCCGATAGAGCCTCACGTAGGTCGCCGAGAAGGTCCGCGTCGATGTAGAGCCCTGCGCGTCCGTGGGTGTATCCGGGACCTTCCCAACGCGAGTCCTGCCTCAACTCGCGGCGGCTAGCCGCAGCGGATCGACGCGCGTCGTTGCGCTTCTGCCACGCCTGCTTGACGGCCGCTCTGCGGCAGTTCTCGCAGTAGGGACTGCGACCACTCTCCGAAGGCAGCAGGGTCAGGCAGTCAACGCACCGCGGGTTGCCATTGACGTCGAAGGCTGGGGCGCCCCGCGAGCCACCGCGCAGCGGCTTAGCACCTGGAGTACGAATCTCGATGCCATCTGGGGTTACGTGTCTGATCTGAGGTGTCATCGGTAGGACTGGTCTAACTGAACGGTCGACGAAGGGCGAGGCACGCCTTCAGTGAGCCGGTTCGCGCCGAACGTCCGCCCTCCAGCCACCTGGCTCCATCCCTCCGCTTGGTGTGTCATCGGTTGCGCCACAGGTCAGAACTGGTCGTGCTCGGAGTGATGGCCTTTACGTGACTACCGATTTCAACTCCGCCTCGTCTGCCCTGCCCAGCCGTGGTCGTTCACCCGATAGGCGACACCCGTCACCCATCGGAGTGGCGACTAACAGGCGCCTCCTGAGCGGTACTGACGATCAAACCTATGACTCGGTCAGCGACCTCTCGGTCCGGACAGCACGGGCTGCCCGGCGACGCCTCGCCATCGTGCCGTCCCCTGCACCCGCTCCGGCGGAGGCACGCACGGGCCGGCCAACAGGGACCGTGCGTTCTGCCGTCGGCCGCGGCGACGTCGCGGTGATAGGTCCAAGCCGTGTGCTGCGCGTGCCTCTGTCAGGTCGGGACGGCACGGACTTGGGAATCCTGACCCACGCTCTGGTGACGACGCACGCACCGCTGCTAACGACGTTGTCCTCCGAGCAGTTGCTCCGGCGGATGCACGGGCTGGCCCGGAACTTGCTGGACGCCAACTGGAACCGCGAGCGCGTGGTCGCGGCGGAAGCGGTCAGCCTCGCTCACAGGTACCTGACGCGGCTTACTCCAAGCGCACCGTGGCGGCTGCTCGCCGTGGAGTGCGAGACCGGCGACGGGATCGTCGATGTCGTGTGGGTGGACGCAGAAGGCGGCCAAGTCTTCTTCGACGAGTTGAAGACTTCCCGCATCGCCACGCGCAAGGTGCCCGAGGGCTGGCTGGCCCAGGTCCGCCGCTACGCCGCGGCAGGGGCGACTCAGTACCCATCGCTGTTCTTGGGGGTGCGCCTGCTGCCGGTCAACCGGATGCATCTCGCCTGCTTCGTCACACCGAACGGTCTGACCGTCCGTTTGTCCCCAACTTCCTCTGACCCACTGCGTGAGAAGGGCGGCCCCCGGTGACGACTGCAACCAGAAGTGCCAAGAACCCAGAGTTGGAGCGCTCCGTGCTGGCGACTCTCCAGCGCATCCAGACGGAGGACGGGTTCGTCAGCAACCAGGACGTCACCAAGGCTGCGACAGCACTCGGCTGCTCGACCCGTCGCATCCGCCGGATGATCCAGCGTGGATACGTGGAAGCCCCCCGTAAGCCGTGGAAGCCGACCGACGACCTCACCGTCCAGTTGATGCGCCACAAGGGCTCTGTCGCCGAGTTGCACAAGGCCATGTGCCAGCAGGGCGAGAACCCTGGCGTCGGAGTGCGCACCATGCAGCGCTACTTCGCGAAGCACTACGACCAGCGGCTCCTGACCGGAGCGCGAGGGGGCTACGAAGCCCTTCGGGCAAGTCTGCCGACTCTGGAGAGGCAGGTCGAGTCACGCAACGAGGAGTGGGCCATCGACCACACGCTCTTGCCGGTGTGGGTCCGATTGGCCGACGGCACCGTCGTCAAGCCGTGGATGACCACCGTCTTGGACGCTGCCACGCGCATGGTCTTGGCCTTCACGATCAGCCCGTACAGCCCGACGACCGAGGAGTCCGTGGAGACCGTCGCGCTCGCGGCGGAAGGCTTCATCACCGAGGACGGAGTGTTCGTCGGTGGGCAACCGCAAGTGCTCCACTCTGACCGCGGAAGTGACTTGGTCACCCGTGCGATGACGGTTGGGCTCATCGAGCAGGGGACGGGACGCTCGTTCACCGAGGCGTACAGCCCCCAGCAGAACGGCAAGATCGAGCGCTGGCACCGCACCATCAAGGGTGAGGTCTTGCCGCTGCTCCCCGGCTATGACCGCAGCGGCTACCAGCCGCGCGACCCACGGCTCGAACCCCAGCCGGTCTTGAACCCGCAGGGTCTGCTGCCGATCGAGGCGTTCCAGTACGAGGTGTTGAAGGGGCTGCGCGCCTACAACTTCGACCGGCCTCATCGGGCATTGGGCGGGAAGACTCCCTACGCCGCCTGGTGCGCCGACGACGCACCGGTCGTGCAGGGTGACCCACAGGCAATCCGCGCGTCGATGACCCAGGAGATGACGCGCGTCGTCAACCGTGCCCGTGTCCAGTGGGACAACCGGTTCTACCAACTGCCGAACGACCGGGTCTTGGACGGCTACGACGCCGAAACCGGCGAAGCGATCCTCGGAGCACGGTGGCGCAGCATCGTCGAAGGCCGCGCCGTAAGCATCCGGTTCCTGCCCACGCGCGTCGAGTTCGTCGAGGTCTACACCGACGACGGCGAGTACATCGGTCGGGCGCACTGGACTCGCTACCTCGACGCCGCGGAGGCAGCACAAGGAGCCGCTGACCGCCGCGACGCCATCCGAACGTTCCAGACAGCGTTGGAACAGATCGCGGCAACCGACGCCGCCGCCGTACAGGCCCTCAAAGCCGCCGCAACCACTGCGGAACCCAGCGAGGACGACATCACCTACGGCTCACGACCATCGACGACTTTGCGCAAGAAGGCCCAGTCACCGACCACGACCCAGCGGCAGGCCGCCAAACGCGCGCGTGAGCGCACCCAGTTCGAGGTGCTCGGGAACACCGTCGTCGCACGCACCGGCACCGACGACCTCGACTTCTAACTCAGACCGACCGGAGAAGCCTCATGACCAGCCAGAACACCGCGGTGCCGTCCACGCTCAGCCGGGCCGGAGTCTTGCCGCCCCTTCCCAGCAAGGTGGGCCATACCTTCGCCCTCCAGAAGGCGGTCGCTGCCTTTCGGATCATGGACGCGGAACTCGACATCACCTGCTTCGACGGCCCCGCAGGAACCGGGAAGACGACGGCCTGCTCATACGCAGCCGCCGAGTCCGGCCGCACCTGGCGCTACTGCATCCTGCCGTTGCGCGCTAACCCGAAGGATCTGACCGCGAAGGTGTACGAGGCGGTGTTCCAGCGATCGGCTCGCGGGACCGAACGTCAGATGACCAACGTGCTCATCGACCGCCTCTGCGAAGGCGGCATCGGGTTGATCGCCGACGAGGTCCACCACGTCGGTCTCGCCGGTGCACAGCAACTGCGTTACCTCTGGGACCAGGCCGCCCGCCAGGGCGCGCCCTTTCCGATGCTCCTCGTCGGATGCGATGTGCGACGTGAACTGGAGAAAGCCGACGAGGTCCGCAGCCGCGTTGCCCGCTGGGTGTCTTTCGACGTCATCGCCGACCTCGAAGACGTCCAGGCGATCGCTGCCGCTCAGCACCCGCGCCTAGCCGCGACCAAGCCCGACGTCATCGAGAAGATGAACGACCGGGTCGCGCGACGGAGCATCCGCACCTGGCACCAGATCGGCAAGCACATCCCCTACCTGCCAAGCACCGACCCGTCGAACAAGAAGGCCACCGGGCTCACTGCGGAAGACGTACGCCTCCTTCGTTCCCTACTGGGGGACGAGGCAGCATGACCTTCCAGATCACCGAGGCGCCCGAAGGAACGATCCCGCATCGCGTCCTCGCAGACCGAATCCACCCCGACCGACGTGCCCTGCTCGTTCAGTTCTCACCCAACGAGAAGAGGCCCGGCGGGGTTGCTCTCGACCTCTTGCAGGCCATGGGCAAGGACTTCCGCGTCGTCGGAGCGAACAGCGTCCGCAATGACGAACACCGCCTCTACGCACCCATGTGGGCAACGGCGCACGGGATCACCACCGTCGCGGTCCTCGACGCCCAACAGACCCACCCTCGGGTACTCGCGTGGCTTCTTGACCTGCTCCCCGCCGCTACGACAACCGTGCTGGTGTGCGAGCCCGGCCACGCCGGTGCCACCACCCACCGGTTCCGTCAAGCAGGTTTTAACCCTGCTCCGCTCGACTGGAACACCTGGCTCGACCAACACAAGCAAGCGCCGGTCAGCCTCGAGAACCCTGGTGCCTTGGACGCGGACTACAGCCTCGACCACCTGCCGAAGTGCGACTTCTTGACCTTCCGATACGCGTGCCGCGAACTGAACACATCAGACCGCTTTCAGCAGATCGATCACGACTACGTCCGGGTCTACCGAGCAGCACAGGCCGTGGAGCCGAACGAGTCAGCGGTTATTTCACACCTCGATGCGATGACTGCCACCGCTACGTCGACGGCGTCCATGCTGGTGGCGATCCGCGCCACCCAAAGCGCCCTCTTCTCCCGCGGTCATCTCCTGCGAGCCCATCCAGACCGGCTGCTCGGCGTCCTCTCCTGCATGAAGGCACCGCATCCAAAAAGTGACGACTGGCGTGGCCTGCGGGCCTACATCCGACCAGAACGTGCGGCGACAACGGCTCTCTACCTTCTCGGCGTAGCCGCGAACGCGCTCACCAGCGCAACCGTTGCCGACGTCCGCAACGCCCTGTCCTCCGGCCGCATCGCAGGACGCACAATCCCCGACGCTGCAACGCCGCTGCTCGCCGCCCAACTCGCCCGCCGCGAACACGAGCACGCCTCGGCCGCCGACTCGTATCTCAACCTCAACGGTGAACGACGACACCTGGAGATCCTCATCGACGCGCGCCGCGACCTGGGCCTGCCCATCGACGGGCGCAACCTCCGCAACGACGACAGCAGCAACCCAACCCGTGTCCTCCACCGGCTGGGTTTCGAAGTCAGGAGCCTCCGATGAACGATCGAGCCACCTCGCTCTTCGACGTTGCCAAGATCCGCACAGCACTCCAGCAGAGCGGGCTGGCAACCAGCGACCTCGCCTTTCGAGTGGACATCGCTGTTCGCAGCCTGCAACGAATCCTCAACGGAGACCCCGACCCTGGCGAGATCCGAGTAGCCACCTTGGACCGCCTGGCAAAGCACCTGGGCCTCCCTCTTCGCTCACTGATCGCCGCACCTGCTTCCAGCACGATCGCCGCCGATGCCGATGCCGACCCTGGATCAGGACCAGATGACGCTGCCACGGTCACCGCGTTGCTCTACGACCGCGAGACCCCGACGCTCAACGAGGACCTCGCCGAGGCGCTCGGCTGGTCCCTGGACCGCCTCCGTGGGGCACTGACGGTGGCCGACGAGCGCCTCCGTCCAGCGGGGCTGCGCATCGTCCGGGAACACGGCGAAAGCAGGGTCCGACCGCTACATGACCACGCGCACCAACGTCAGAGCCTGGGTCAGGTTCGGGCTCATCGCGGCGGCCTTAAAACCTTCGAATACCAAGCCGCTTTCCAGGCTCAGACTGGACAAGTCATCACTGCGACCAACGAGATACGACGCCGTTTGACTATCGGCGGCCTCGCAAACGTCGGGGTCTTGACGTTGACTGGAGAACAGTCCGCGCTCAGCGCAGCCGCCGAGTTCGCGCACCCCTAGGGCGCCGTCGAACCCAGGAGTTTCCGTGCGGCATCTCGATCCTGCGTGTTTGTCACGCCGCAGCGAGACCCAAGCAAGAGTCGGGCGACGACCTCCACCGCGTGGAGTTGCGCGGCAGTTACCCCCCGTTCCTCTCCATGAACAAGACGGCTTCTGAGGCCGAAGAGTCGCCCAACTACGGGCTTTACCGCAGAAACGTCACACTCCAACAGACTGGCAATGCGGATGTTGACTGGGCGCACGTCTGTCGTCTTGGGCATCTCTAAGGTCTCGACGATCATCCACCACTGAATAAACGCCAGTGTCGGGTCAATCTCTTCTTGCACCATCCAGTACCAGCGCGAAGCCAACCGAAGACGGGCTTTTTCCTCAACAGAAAAGTTGACGCTCGCTTCAAGCAAAGGGCGTGCGCGATCAAGGAAGTTTTGTCCTGACTGATGCACGAAAGCCGCTTGGGACTCAGCGTATACCGTGCCCGTGTGGATTCGCCGGATCCAGTGCCAGTCCTCGAACGTTTCGCCGATCTCCTCGGTTAGCCGTGTAGAGAGAAGTCGGGGGCCGAACTCGAACTCCAGTAGAGCAAGCAAAGGAGCGACCGCAGTCCGCCCGGCCTCAAGGAACGTGAGGGGATCTTCGTAGGGCTCGTCCACGATCCGGATGACTTCCAAGGCTGATACAGCCTTAACTGTGTCCTCCCAGCCCGCCACAAAGAAGTGCAGATTAGGGCAGTGCAAGTAGGTAGGATTGGCGGGCGGCGCATGCAGAACGCGCCCATGTTCGGGGATGATTTGCTGATCTCGCCGACGGCCCGGAATCGTCTCCTCGAACCGCATACCCCCTCGCTCAACGTCGCCGCAGAACAGAGAAACTCGCATGTTAGACCATGTCATCTCGACTGGCGGATACGGCACCAAGCGCAGCGTCTTGTAGACGACCCTGTATGCGGAGCGCCCATCACCGGGCTTATGGCCCTCGTCTGTACGTTGCCAGGCACCCGCCTCGGTGGGGTCAGGCGTATCGACGTCTCTCTTATAGGCGGCAAAAAAGTCTTCCGCGCCAGTCAGTTGATCTGTTACGTCCTGGACGTTGCCCTCAGCATCCGTGATCCTCGCTCCCGGTTGGAGGCGATCAGGCATAACAGGCCCTCTCTGCAGGACGCCGATGACACCTCATGTCGTCTATCCACAAAACCTGGTGACACTCACGCGTCACGACTAGTGACAGAAACGTGTCGCTCGCTGGTGACACTAGTGTCGTAACCAGTGACGCTTTTGCGTCGTCCCACAAGCGGTGACCTGCTCAGTTCGCCATGTCGACGAAGCGGCTGTAGTGACCCTGGAAGGCGACGGTGACGTTGGCGGTGGGGCCGTTGCGGTGCTTGACCAGCATGATGTCGGCCTCGCCGGCCCGCGGGGACTCCTTCTCGTACATGTCCTCGCGGTGGATCATCATCACCATGTCCGCGTCCTGCTCGATCGAGTTGTGGACGGCGATGCCCTCGGCGATGAAGTTGTGCCCGCCGAGCACCGTCGCGTCGTAGACCGCTTCGACGCCGTCGGGCTCGATGGAGACGATGGTGTCCCACATCAGGTCGTTGACCGCCTGCATCTCCAGATCGGCGTCGTCCAGCACCTCGGCCACCCGGCCCAGCCGCTCACGACTCGGCGCGCGCTTCCAGGGTGCGCTCCCGCAGAAGGCGGTGCCCATGGCCGCAGCGAAGGCGCGGTGGGTCATGCCCTTCTCCTCCAGGACGCTGCGCACCTGGTCCCACACCTCCACCGGGACGGTGTCGACGTTGCCGCTGGTCGACCGGACGATGTCGAGCAGCTGCCCGGCCGTGACACCGCGGGCGCCGTGGACGCCGATCTCACCCAGGAAGCGGCGCTGGTCGTCGCACCCGCTGATGTCCAACGTCCAGCCGTCCCGGTAGCCGGTCTTCTGCACTCGCTTGACCCGACAGGAGATGCCGAACCGGAGCAGCAGCCGGGAGACGTCGTCGACCAGCCGCCGGCTGGTGGAGGCGTAGCAGACCCGCCCACCGCGACCGTTCTCGTTCACCGTCACCGAGCCGTCGGTGGCCCACAGATGCCGCAGGAACTGCGCGATCTGCCGCTTGGGCAGGTGGAAGACCGGCTCGGGGACGAACTTCTCGTAGCTGCGCAAACCGAACAGACCCAGCCCGTCGAGCCACTCGGCAATCGGGTTGCGGCGGCCGTGGGTCAGCTGGAAGGGCGCCCGCAACCGCAGGGACGTGCACCGTGCTGCGGCATGGTCATCGCGGACGGCGACGACATCGAAGTGCAGCGCGGCCTGGGTGACAGCGCGGAGGTTCTCCTCGTCGACGGAGGCATATCTGATGGGCTGCCGCTTCACGAAGCTGCCGTCGCCGATCAGATGGGCCAGGAGCGTGACCTTCTCGTCTTCCCAGATCGTCATCTCGTCCGGCGCCGGGACATGGCGGGGAGTGCCGATCCGTCCGCCGGGCGCCAGTTCACCGAGCGGCCGGAAACCGTCGTAGGTCAGGAACGGGTGGTTGGCGGTGGCCCGGACGGTCTTCCCCGACGACGTGGTCAACCGGAACACCGGCTTGACGCCGGTCGAGAAGACGTGGGTGAGGTGCCGCCGCACGTACCGGAGGTTGTCGTCCAGCGACCAGACCGGTACATCGGTGGCACCGGCGGAGAACAACTCGCCCAGGGCCACCTCGGCACCGGTGTCGGCCCGGATGATTCGGGTGTCCGCCGTCAGGCAGCCTGACTCGCGGAGGTCGGACAGCATCGGCTTCTTGTCCTGACGCTGCTCGGAACCACGGTTCAGCTGGCTCATCGCGATCACCGGCAGCTCCAGCTCCTTGGCCAGCAGCTTGAGCGCACGGGAGAACTCCGAGACCTCCTGCTGGCGGCTCTCGACCTTCTTGCCCGAGGTCATCAGCTGGAGGTAGTCGATGACGATGAGCTTGAGGTCGTTGCGCTGCTTGAGCCGCCGCGCCTTGGCCCGAATCTCCATCATCGTCATGTTCGGTGAGTCGTCGATGTAGAGCGGGGCATCGGCGATCTCACCCATCCGGCGGGCCAGCTTCGACCAGTCCTCGTCCGACAGCGAGCCGGCGCGCATGTGGTGCAGCGGCACCTTCGCCTCCGCCGACAGCAGACGCATGGTGATCTCGTGCTTGCTCATCTCCAGCGAGAAGATCGCCGCCGGCATGTGGTGGTGCACGGACGCCGACCGGGCGATGTCCAGCCCCAAGGTCGATTTGCCCACGCCAGGTCGGGCCGCGATGACGACCATCTGGCCCGACTGCAGGCCGTTGGTCAGCTCGTCGAGGTCGCGGATGCCGGTCGGGACGCCGCGGGCCGTGCCGCCGCGGGAGGCGATGGCGTCCAGCTCGTCCATCGTGGGCTGCAGGACGTCGGCGAGGCGGGAGTAGTCCTCGCTCATCCGCTTCTCGGTGACGTCGTAGATCTCCTGCTGGGCGCGGTCGACGATGTCGTCGACGTCACCCTTGCCGCCGGCCGCGCCGTAACCGAGCTGGACGACGCGGGTGCCGGCCTCGACGAGGCGCCGCAGCACGGCCTGCTCGGCGACGATCGCGGCGTAGTAGCCGGCGTTGGCCGCGGTGGGCGTGGAGGCGATGAGCGTGTGCAGGTAGACCGCACCGCCCATCTTCGACAGCTGGTCGGTGCGGTTGAGCTCGGCGGCGACGGTGATCGCGTCGGCGGGCTCACCGCGGCCGTAGAGGTCCAGGACCACGTCGAAGACGATCTGGTGCGCCGGGCGGTAGAAGTCGGCGCCGTGCAGGACCTCCACCACGTCGGCGATGGCGTCCTTGCTCATCAGCATGCCGCCGAGCACCGACTGCTCGGCAGCGACGTCCTGCGGGGGCTGCCGGTCGTACTCCGGAGCCGCGGCCCGCGGCCTGCTGATGTCGTCGACTACCGCCACGTCGTTCCTCTTCTCTGCCGCACCCGGGTGCCCGGAGGCCCAGCGGCGCGACGCGCCCTGCTCGAACAGCTGTTCAGCACACGACTACCACCGGGTGCCGACAGTCCTCGGCCCGGCGGGAGCTGGGGACGACGGTAGGAACCCGGGAGGGGGTGCGTCCACCACCGCTGTGCACGCCTCTCTGCACAACTTGTGGACAAGTCGGTGGATTGCGGTGGTCACCGTGTGGAGACGGCGGGGGACCGAGGCCCGCCGTGTCCGGTCAACCCGCCCGTCACCTGCACTCGGCTCTGTCCCGGGGTGTGGACGGAAGAAATCTGCCGATCCGCAGGGTGTTCTGCACCACCGGCGTGTCGGGTCGTTCCCGCTGGTCACGCGCGCACCGCATCGGAGGGCCCGGTCTGCGGCCGGGGGCGAGGAGCCCGTGGGCGCCCCACCCCGGCCACAGCCGGCGCCCACCTGCCGTCCACCGCCGTCGGCGAGCGCCATGTCGACCCCGGAGGACGACGACCGGGCCCGGGAACGCGACGAGGGGCGCCGGACCGGAGTCCGACGCCCCTCGGGCGGTGCTGCTGTGGAGAACTCAGCCGGCGACGACGTCCAGGGTGACCGGGACGTTGACCTCGGGGTGGACCCGCACCGTGACGGTGTGGGTGCCGACGCTCTTGATGCTGCTGGGCAGCTCGATGCGGCGGCGGTCCAGCTCCGGGCCACCCGCGGCGGTGACCGCGGCGGCCACGTCGGCGGTGGTGATGCGGCCGAACAGACGGCCACCGTCACCGGAGCGGGCGGGCAGGGTCACGGTCAGCCCGGAGAGGCGGGCAGCGACGGCCTGGGCCTCCTCGAGCGTGCGCACGTCGCGCGCGTCACGCGCCCGACGCAGGCTGGCGACCTGCTTCTCGGCCCCGCGGGTGGCGAGCATCGCCAGCCCACGCGGCAGGAGGTAGTTGCGGCCGTAGCCGCCCTTGACCTCGACGGTGTCGCCGGAGGAACCGAGACCGGTCACCTCGGCGGTCAGGATCAGCTTCATGGTGCTCACGGTCAGCGCGCCGTGGAGGTGTAGGGCAGCAGTGCCATCTCGCGGCTGTTCTTCACGGCCACGGCGACGTCACGCTGGTGCTGGCTGCAGTTGCCGCTGACGCGGCGGGCACGGATCTTGCCGCGGTCGGAGATGAACTTCCGCAGCAGGGTCGTGTCCTTGTAGTCGATGTAGGTCGCCTTGTCCTTGCAGAACTGGCAGACCTTCTTCTTGACCTTGCGGATGGGGGGCTTGGGCACTGGGTTCTCCAGATCGAAACGGGTTTTCGAGGCCCCGTCCAGAGGCTCACCCCGAGCGTGCGAGGGGTGAGGAGGACGGGGTCCTTACTCAGAAGGGGGGCTCGTCGGACGACGCCGGCGGGGTGGACCAGGGGTCGCTGGCCCCGCCACCGGAGAAGCCGCCACCGCCGCCACCGCTGTTGCCGCCGCCACCGAACCCACCGCCGCCGCCACCCTCGCTGCGGGCAGCGCGGGTGACCTTGGCCGTGGCGTAGCGGAGCGAGGGGCCGATCTCGTCGACCTCCAGCTCGATGACGGTGCGCTTCTCGCCTTCCTTCGTGTCGAAGGAACGCTGCTTGAGGCGACCGGAGACGATGACCCGCGAACCGCGGGTGAGCGACTCAGCGACGTTCTCCGCCGCCTGCCGCCACACGTTGCACCTCAGGAACAGCGCCTCGCCGTCCTTCCACTCCTGCGACTGACGGTCGAAGGTGCGGGGCGTCGAGGCGACGGTGAAGTTGGCGACGGCGGCGCCGGACGGCGTGAACCGCAGCTCCGGGTCGGCCGTCAGGTTCCCGATGACGGTGATGACGGTCTCGCCGGCCATGGTCAGTGAGCCTCGGGGCGCATCAACTTGGTGCGGAGCACGGACTCGTTGAGGTTGAGCTGACGGTCCAGCTCGGCGACCGCAGCGGGCTCGGCGTTGATGTCGACGATGGCGTAGATGCCCTCGACGTTCTTCTTGATCTCGTAGGACAGCCGACGGCGGCCCCAGATCTCGGTCTTGACGGTGCCACCGGAGTTGGTGACGACGGTCAGGAAACGGTCCAGGCTGGGAGCGATGGTGCGCTCCTCGAGCTCAGGGTCGAGGATGATCATCAGTTCGTAGTGACGCACGGAGAACCCCACCTCCTCTGGTCTCAGCGGCCGCAGTACATCTGCAGCAGGAGGGTCGTACACGCGTCGCACGTCCCGTCATGACCCGCGGGAGCGGGCAGCCGGCGGGACGCGCACCGTTCAGACTACCAGCGGTCAGCGACCGGCTCGCTGGGCCCGTCGGGCCTTGACCAGCGCGGACGACGACCCGGCCAGCGCGATGACCGCGAGCAGGCCCGGGACGGCGAGGCCCGGCGCCGGCAGCGGTGACCCGCCGGAGGCCACCGCGACGTCATCACCGCTCTCGTCCAGCGGGTTGCCGAGGCCGGCCAGCTGACCGAACGCCGGCACCTGGGCGCCGTCGTTGCTGCCGGCCACGCCGCCGCTGCCGGAGTCGCTGCCGGAGTCGTTGCCGGACATGCCGACCTGGCCCCGGCCGGGGACGGAGAACCGGGTCAGGTCGAGGGCCGCACCGGCGTCCCCGGTCGGCACGAGCTGCGCGGCCGCCCCGCCGGGCGCCCCGTAGCTGTAGACGCTGCCGCCCACGGACTGGGGCTGGGCGACCGGGTCGGGGGCCACGTCGCCACCGGGGGCCGTGGGCAGCGTGGTCCCGCCCGGCGCGGGCAGCGTGACTCCACCGGGAGCCGGCACGGTGACGGCCGGCAGCTGCGGCAGGTTGACCGAGGGCAGGTTCGGCAGGTTCGGCAGGATGGTGTTCACCAGGAACGGCGTCGGGACGCCGAGGGTGACCGTCGTCTGCTTCCCGTCGTAGGTGACCACCTGGTTCTGCGGCAGGGTGGCGAGCGCCTGGCCGGTCAGTGTGCTGAGCAGCGAGCCGACGATCGAGCTGTTCGGGACCTCGGCGCGGTAGGTGTAGGTGATCGTGCAGGTCACGCAGCTGCGGTCGAACCGCTCCTGCCACTGCTCGCCCTGCTTCAGCGGGTGCTGACCCGAGGGCAGGGCGAGCGTGACGTCGGTGTGCACCACGACGGTCACCACGGAGGGGACGAGCCCACCGCCGCCCACCTGGACGTTCTTGTCCTGGATCTCGTCCACGAAGGTGACCGTGCCGCCCGGGTCGATGCTCACCAGCGGCGGCGTGAGGTCCTTGACCTCGACGGTCGCGGTCGGTGCCGCACCGGCGGTCGGGGCG
>Ga0210040_10007446_pt1 | contig 13236 bp, 9 predicted proteins | sample CryGeyCG12114_NA_FD_185462 | JGI IMG/M metagenome (GOLD analysis project Ga0210040, IMG submission 185462) | Groundwater microbial communities from aquifer - Crystal Geyser CG19_WC_8/21/14_NA (SPAdes) (version 2) | ecosystem: Environmental > Aquatic > Deep subsurface > Groundwater | place: USA... | reverse complement strand
TTTCGCAATGGTGGGAATGCCGAAGGACTTCGTGATGCGATCTTCACTGTCGCGACTCGTGCGTCAGACCATCTGATCACAGCCCGGTCTTTATTAAAGGAGATCAAATCATCTGAGGAGCTGAGTCATGAATTTGAGCATCAGAATGATGAGGGACATGAGTACGAGATTAATCAGCAGGCAGATCAACCTCAAGAGTCCAGAAGGAAGGATCTCGAACGAGCGTATGGAACGATCATGGGTCCTGCTATCAGCACACAGATGTGGCTTGATAGGCTTCAGAAGGTCGACTTCGACATCTTCCATAATTCGTTGCGAACGACAGAGTGGAAGTTGCCGTTCGCTGCATGGTGGCGAAACAGGCAACAAACCTTCTGAGGACTTATGGGACTCAGCAGACATAAGTAATGTCTCATTTACGGGCAAGCTAATAGCTGAGTTTATCTTGAAACATCTGGTAGTCGGGCTAGGGTCAATATCAGGTAGCTTGATTTGGGTCGGCATCAGCACTTTCAGAAGCCTTCACTCCTTTCACGTGTCTGTCACTACTAGGTAGATACATCTTTACACTCGTGTCGCCAAGTACAACAAAACCACGAAAGGTAGTAAAGAACAGACACTTCTGCTTGAAGCACCAATATGTGTTGGCGACCCTGGTCCTTGACTGTGATCGATCTCAGCATTTAAATCAGAGCCTTCTTTCCCGTGCACCGGTGCACACCTTGAGAGTCCAAAGAAGTCAATCAAGATGCTTCCGCCGCATCTGCGCAGTACCTACAAACAGTACAAAGAAGGCACAGATCGAATTGCAACATGGCTTGCCGTTACGGCGAAAGCGCTGGGCTTCGATGTCTTGAACCGTACATCTGAAATGAAGACGGTGAAGCGGAAGAAGCAGACTTCAGGTCCTGCAAGTTACACAATTCCTATCAAAGACTTTACAACCTTGGCCTCGCACATTGTAGAACACATCAAGGCACCGTCCAAAGTCTCTCAAGCAGTGCTTGGAGTCATCACTCGCGCAATACAAGCTCGCAAAGACAGCAATGAATGGTTTCAAGAGAACGAACAAGACGCCACTTCGGATGATGACGGCCACGCTCACTTCGTTAGAATCCTGGAGCAAGTACATGCAACTTTACAACCGCACAGCTTGCCAAAAGCAGACACCGAAGCTCAAGAGGACCTCAACCTAAAAAACATGTTCGCAGGTCTCCAGCTTGAAGATGTATCTGAAGACTTCGAGAAAGTGGGCGCGCAGTCGGTTCCCTCAAGCGTCTCTGATGAGAAGATTGTTGTCAGAGCGCAGCAAATGAAGCAGGTCATGAAACTACCATTTGCGGCTTTCGCCCTCCTTAGCGACATGAATCGAATTCGAACTTTCGTTCAAGAACTTTGGCGCAAATACTTGGCAGGGCACGAGGATCTCATCTCCGTCTCGGTCACAGCTGACTATGCCATTGACCTCGTTCGCCGCCTGGAGGAGGACTTCTTCGCCGAGTTCCCTAAAGAGACGCCCAAGACAGTTCTGACTTCGCTCTTCGAAATGAAAAGTGCATTGATGGACATCTCGGGTGTCCACAAAGAGGAGGGATCTCGAGAGTCATGGCATCCAGTCATGCGTTCCACTGTTGAGTGGATGTTCTACGATATCCACGAGCACTTATCCTTTCTGGCAAAGGCATTTCCGTCAAAGAAGGGGGCCATCGTACCATACAGACCATATCCTAGGTCAATGTTTCGCAATGTCTTCATTGCACTGGACGACAGTCCTTTCATTGATCGCTCTGAGGATGAAAAAGCCGACCTGATCAATATGTTCCAGGAATGTCGGCTGCTCACTAGCTTCACGCAAACTCTTCCTGTCGAAGATGAACTATTGAAGGGCGTGAGATACATCTTGAAGACTAAGAGTGTGCCACTGTGGACGGTCTTCGCTTTCAGGTCATTCCTGGACGTTCGCAGTCTCATGGGAAGCTTCCTCGAAGTGCCATTCAAGCAGTTGCAAATTGTTGCCACAAGGGCCAAACAAAGTGTTCAAGCAGCCGCCAGCAACCGCAAAGGTTGTCTCAACGAGAGCTGGCCATTTCAGAAGGACATGACGGTACGAAGGGTGCTTATTCATACCATCGAGCAGTGGGTGCTTACAGATGGTTACGACGTTCTCGTCAAGCGGCATATGCCAAACGCAAACTTTCCAAAAGAGGATTTCCGTATCCTGCGCCAACATCCGCTCTTGTGTGGCCTCATGGCATTCAATGTCCATCTGATGACGTTGAATTGCGGCCTTGCTTATGTGAATGCGTGGGGCTCGGGGATGTTTATGGCTCACCTTTACAATGCCTTAAGACAGAAGGGTACTTGCCAAGCTGAATGGGCAGACATGGAGTCATTCATGAACACACATGAATCAGAGTTGTTGTTCAGCAACGGCAGGCCTGACACAATTAGCGACTTCTACAAACGTTTCGAGTTGTGTATGGGAGCTCCACTTGGCCGATATGCCAGCGAGAAGAGTCGGGACAGTCAATTCAAACACTTCAAGCGGAAGAAAGGCGGAGCAAGGCTTCTGAAAGAGGCTGGGCGAGTCTCCAAAGCTCTCAAGCCGCGATACTGTGCAGGAGGGTTTGAGCTCCCTACGGATGCAGACGTAAGGGCTGTCTGGGATCATGAGGTGGTCGCCCGGATGCTCAATGCCAGACTCAAAGCTGCGAGAGACGAGCCAGTGCCTTCTGCAAACGCTACTCAGCTTTCGCTGGTGGACTTGCCGAGTGCGATGCAAGTATCTATCGGGCAGGAGCTCAAGTACGTCACATTCGATTACTATAGCTTCCACTGCACCTGCTGGTCGATCATGCGGACAATCGAGCAGCTATGCCGACCGAGGCTTCTTGAGTGTCTGGAGGGTGACTATACAAAAGACCTAGGCGAATGCAATCTGCCCTGGGTGATTGGCTACATCTTGAAGATGGAAGCTCGAGCTCAGAGCGACGTATCTGTTGGTCATCCTCGTGCCAAACTTGCTGGCCTTAACGTGCAGTCGCGGGTCATCTTCCCACTCGTGGGTCAATTTATGAGCCAGATCCTTGACGGCCCTCACGTCACACTCACACGGGAGCTCGACAAAGTCACGAACGCAAAATTGCTGTTCGACAAGTCGCTTGTCAGAAAGAAATTGGTCTCCACGCCAAAAGCTGTATCTTCAGAATCAGGCAACCTCAAACCACCTCGTGAGCATCCAACCATGCATATGTGGGTAGACCAAGTAGCATTTGGCTACACCGACTACCAGAAAGAGTACTTTCCTCATCTTGTCCAACAAAGCCTGGAGCGAATGGCTGGACGTTCTCATTCGCATCTTGAGCCAGATGGGACGCGCACCGCATGGTTCGACGGTACGGACGACAACCTCAAATGCGGCATCATGAACAAAGCTTCGGCACCGTACCTTGCAGAGGATCGAGCATTTTACGCGAGTGACAAGAACGTCAGATATCACGGTAGTGAAGATCGAAAGAAAGCCCTGGAAGGTCTATTTTGAATGATGCGGGTCACCTTGAACAGATCGACTGAAACATCTTGAGGATGGCAGGAATCGTAGAGAGCTTAGACCCTTAAGGCTTTGGAATTTGCCAGTCAGATCGGATATAGGGGTTGGCGATACGCACTATCGTGCATTACAGAAGGGCGCAAAGCCGTCCTCGTAGTCCTTTCTGGGCATGAACTGCGACAGCGTGTTATAAGAATGTCCTAGCATAGTCAAGATTCAGACGCGGAGACCGAGAAGCTACTGTTTAAACCTAACAGTCATCCGAGATACGAAATATACAACCAAACCGCTGCTGATTCTCCGACGAAAAATACTCGTGTCACGTATTAGAGAGGCCGCCAGTACTCTAGCGAAAGCGTAAGTCTGTACATCAACCTCGACCAACTCGCGTAGTGCGTATGTCGAGACTAGCGTGTGCGCAAGGTTGTGCTCTCCCTGCGAATCGGGTGACGGCTTGCTGTGTACGATCTACAAGCTTGCTTGCCAAGATGCCAAGAGCGGAGAAGGGTTTTAGCCTCTAGAGACGTGTACCGAAAGATTCCCCTACCTACTGACTTATTTATGATCGACGTTCCACCCATGAGCGTGGATTCTTTCAAGCGCAACCGTCGAGGGCAACTCGGTGGACTTTTCTTGAAGTCTTCTCACTGCAAGCTCAAAGAGCTGCGACGCCACACTCATGCAACGCGGCAGCCATCTTGAGTGGTCCAAAACATGGTCTCATAGAGGCCTCCGGAGAATCTGGCGGGTGCAGATATGACGACCATCCCGGAGAGAGTTGATGCAGCTACGGGCGAGTGTGAGATGGTGGACGTGAGACGGATCATTTAGCTCACCAATATCAGTATCTCTCTACCTTTTCATGAACTAGGCGATTTCTGCTCTGTCAGGAATTAGTGAGCACTACAGTCTTGGTGGATGGGTCCGGCATGAGGCTGCACTATTCCCCTCGGACTGCCCATTGACATCACGCTGGGTGATCTGTGCGGTTCTGACAGCACGACCGAACAGCTCAGTATGGGCACCGTGAATATCGTAAGCATAGGTCTACTGCTACGCTGTGGCTGATCCGCGTTGTGAAGACTCTCAAGTGACGAGAGCTGGAAGCCATCGAGGGCAACCGACGGCTTCTGGCATTCGGTCGGTTAGCCTAACTTCTGTGGGCGCAGCAATGACGAGAGTGTTTCGAGCTCAGGCTCAAGAGCGTGCAGTGGGCGAAGTTGAGCTTCGCCTGTCACTTCATGGGCAACCAACGCTGTGATTTGCTGTTTCACTTCAGCAGCCTCCACTTTGATTGCAGTGACACCTGTCAAGTCCTGCTTCCTGATCCACAACATTATGCAGAGCCACTTTGCAAGCCTTCATTGGGGTCCCTGTCGATAATCCTCCTGAGAGAGAGCTCGTCAACACTACCACAGACATTCACAATAAACAATGTCGAATTCCATGATTGCCACAGCATTCATAGTCCTGTTATCAGCTACTCGACCTCTGCTGGACCGTCGAGGGTCATCGCGTGCAGAGACTGCTGGTGGGCAGGGTGGTGGAGAGGTTGGCTATCTTGATTCATGTCCTCGCAGTAATGTGTTGAGGCGCCATCGTGACATCAGGTGTTAGCTAAATGAGCCTGAGCCCAAGTATGTCAGATTGTCTGATCGAGGAGTGCGCCAACAAGGTGTTTCGAGTTGGAGACCACGGCAGAGGAGCCGTTCGAAAGTGTCCAGAGTCCTATGAAGTACCCAATGCTGGTCGGCTTTCGTTATAGACAGTGATCGAGTGCTGTTGTCTTCTTGACGCACCTCAAGGACTGAGTTCAACTCTGCACCCATTTGTACTCGACATCACTAGCGTCATTGTTTGCTTTTCTACCCCAACAAGTTCGACCTTTTCCGTTGCTGGCAACCTCATGTTCGGATACCTTTGGATTAGACGTACCACAGCAAATGCTGCCTCGGTCAAGCCAAAGTCCATTCCTAAGCAGATGCGCAGTCCACCATTGAACGGGAGGTAACCCCATTTTGCGTTTACCGGGTCATCGTAAAGTGGCATGTTTTCCGTCCACCGAGCAGGTCGAAATAGCTCAGCGTCCATACCGTACAAATCTGGACGGCGATGCATAGAGTAGACACTGTAAGCAACTGCTGCACCCTTAGGCACGAGCACAGGACTCTGAAGATCAGACCCGCCTCCGACTGGAAGAATGGTAGTCTTCGTAGCCATGCGTGAATTGACAGGAACCGAAGGATAGAGTCGGAGGACTAAACGAGTAAGTTTGTGCTATATCAACGGCTTTTGCGTCCGACTTACCCTCCTTCAGCACATTTTGTAAGAAAGTCATCTTTTTGAGGTCAGACCGCGAGAAGTCGGTCCGCCCTTGTAGCGCAGATGATATCTCGGCTTTCAGCTTTTCCAGGACACTGGGGTGCCTCAGGAGTAGGAAACTTCAAAGGAGTTAGCCAGCGTTGTTCCAGCTACGCGTAGCACTCACAATGTCCACGAGATGAGGCATGCAGTAGTATCACGACCAGCAACCAGGATATTGATGATCTGACTTCGTAGTTCTTTCGGGTTCGGGCAATTTTCTGCTAGACTGTCGAGAAAAACATACTGGTGTCCCCCCCGATCCATGGTACGATCGCGCGACAAGTTCTTCTTGATGATCTGATCGGCGAATTCGTGGACGGTATTACATGCCTCCCGGAACTTTCTTCCTCCCACCAGCCAGTAGAGGTCTTGAAGTCTCATTCTCTTCGCGATGTAGTCTTGTGCGACGTTGAAAGATTCCGCAAAGTCTGCTTGTCCACTTTGCACGTCGTGTTTGAGCGAATTGACAGAGTCGCCGAAGAGAAATGCCGTGGTGACGTCCAGTGTTAACCGGAAGAAATATGGTTGCAGATCAACAACACCATCACTTGGCAACACTGAAAGGAGATCTTCCATGGACTGCCGGAACACATCCAAGTCTTCATATTGCCTGAACAAAAACTGTGGTCGAAGTAGATCGCGTGAACGTTTCCAGTCACCACCTTCCTGAGTGAAAATACCATCGCCGAAAAAGGGAAACATGACCTTCCGTCGTGCCCCCAAGGACCAGTCTTCGAAGTCTGTGCTCAGGATGACTTCGAGATTTCGAGGCTCGATGGTACCAAAGGCACGTGTGCCAAGGAAAACCTGTTCTAGAGTCGTTCCCCATAGTCTGAAATGGAATAAAAACAATTCCATCAGCCGGCTTTCATCGTTGGCTCGAAAAATTTGCTCAAGCCTATCAAGACCTAATGGCCTCTGATTGAGCAGTCTTGGAGCGGGTTTGCAGCCATGTGTCTCGGAGACAGTTGATTCGAACTATCAGCCGTTAAGGTCTGTGCATAGATACAAAGAGCATAATTACATGAGCGACTTGGAATCTGCGCCAAATTTGATGTGTGATGCCTGCGATGAGGCAGCAGAACGCCAGACTGATTACGTAACCCATGAGTTTGGCGCGAAAGTGAGAAAACGAAAGTACAATTTGAGCTGGCTCTTGCGACCATCATAAGCTTTGGCTCAAATTGACATGGCATCTGCAAGCGACGCGTGGAGAGGGGACAATGGAGTGCACTTAAGCGAACACTCACACATAACCAATAGACGTGGCGCTGTAAGCGCGTCTTGCGAGCAGAGCGCTAGATCCAGGGACTTTGTGCCCCCAGCACGTTTCGGACTCGCGGCTGACTTCCGTCCGCAGCTTGAGGTGGGGTCCTTATCGCCAATGCTAATGTGATCAGCTTCGTCTGGAGAATGCAAGGTGAGTGCTTTCACGAGCAGCTTTCGTGCCGCAGGGCGTACTTTGACCTTGATGTGACTATGGACGGTGAGAATATACGCTCGAGCCATCAGGACGGGCGAGCAAACTATTATGGTGGACATCTCTTCAACCCCGGCAGGATCCATGGTCAATCTGTGCAGGTGCATCTAGGAGACATTCACTACGCTACTGAAGGGCAACATATCAGACCGTCAACCGAATGGCAAGCTCGTCCGAGCTTGGATCCTGCTGCGAGCGACGCAGACCACCTGTACATTGTGCCCAAAAATTCAAGCTTTCGATTCACGGGACGTCATCTAGAGTCGCGTCAAATTGAACAGTTCTTTCACTCACCGCTGTCTCCCACCGTTGGTCCTAGACACAAGATCGCAGTTTTATATGGGCTAGGAGGTTCGGGGAAAACAGAGGTCTGTCTCCGCTATGCAGAGACCTCCCGGGATTCGTGAGTCTTATTACCAAAAGAATCTATCACAGACCTGACTTTCCCGCGCAGATATTGGGGTGTCTTCTGGATCGATGTCAGCTCTGTTACCTCTGTCGAGGCTGGTTACACTTATCTTGCTCAACAAGCTGGGTTCGGAGCGACGTGGATGGCAGGAAAGTACTGGCTGTCAGAATGTGTGCGTCCATGGCTGTTGGTTCTCGACAACGCAGATGACCCGCAGTTAGATCTCACCAAATACATCCCGACCGGTAGGTTTGGTCATATCATTATCACGACTCGAATCCATGACTTCCGAACATACTCGACGGTCGGCCACATCAAATTTGATAAGATGGAGCCCGAGGAGGCCATCGACCTCCTCCTCAAAGCAGCATATCCAGACGACCGCAGTGCAAGAACAGATGCTCAACAGCGCTCAATAGCTAGAGATATAGCCAAAGTACTGGGCCATCTAGCAATAGCGCTGAACCAAGCTGGCGCCACAGTTCGACAGAAGATCTACACACTCGAGAAGTACCTCCGCTCGTATCTTGGTACACGCCATCGTTTACTGAATACCAGATCCATCCCTCCAGAGGAAAGGGATGTCATCACAACCTGGGAGATACCATTCAAGCGAATTGAGTCAACTGACTCTCTAGAGTCTCGTGACGCTGCAGACCTTATGCACATATTCGCATTTTTGCATTTCGAGTCAATACCGGAAAGATTGTTCCCTCAGTTCTGGACCAAAGATCCTTCTCCTGCGTCTGACCCCGGAGAAGTCCGCCCCCTCGTGAGAGTCAATTCATGCTCTTTCGACGAGGGGGAAGCGCGTTTCCGACGAGCCATTCGAGTGCTGTCCGAACATTCCATCGTCGACTATGACCCAGCACGGAATACCTGCTCACTGCACCCAGTAGTCCACGAGTGGGCACAGTCCAGGATAAGTGACGACCAGAAAATGATCTTCTGGCTGCAACGTACCCTCGATCTCGTGTCCCGATGTGCTAATTCAGAACTTGGCGATGGAAACTACAGGCATCGGCGTTCGGTTTTACCTCATGCCGACTCGTGTTCCGAATTGATCGTCAAGCGAGCTCCTTCGATTTTTCAGACGAGCCAGGGAGCCGACCAGGCCGAAACGCTCGCATTACTATACGAGGCCAATGGTTCTTGGCATAAGGCGCTAGCTCTGCTCAAGATCGTCTCAGCTTTTCGACGCAAAGAGCTGGGTCGGCGGCATGAGGACCTCCTGAGAGCCCAACGCAGCATCTCCAGGTGCTACTGGAACTTGTTCGAAGTCAAATCTGCTCTCGACGTTCAGTTAGGGATTCTCAAAACCCGCTGGTGGCTGCGGCCATCATTATTGGACTGGCTCGATGTGATGCGAATCACGCAACCGGAGCATCTGCCGTACTGCTTAGCGCTAGATGACCTGACACAGACATTGTGGCTCATAGGGCTCTGGAACAAGTCAAGATATACGGGACAGCGCGCTATGAGGGGTATGCAGAAACAACTCGATCAAGACGACCCTCGATTGTGGAATGCAATGTTCAACCTAGGTCGAACCCTACGCCATCTTGGTGAACTGTCCGACGCCCACAAACTCCTCTGTCATGTGGCGAAGAAAAGGAAGACCTACTTTGGGCCTATACACCCCGAGACACTTATGGCGAGGAACGAGTTAGGCATGAGCTTCTGGTCACGGAGACACCGTCTAGACATCGCTGAAAAGATTTTGACAAATGTGCTCGAAGCACGCAAGTCGGTCCTTGGTCGGGATCACGCGTACACTTTGTGGTCTGTCAATGACTTGTCGAAGATACTCTGCACTCGTGGCCGCGCAAGGGAGGCAGTGCAGTCACTAGAAGAGATCATACCCACCGTCGAGACAACACTTGGCAAGGGGCATGTGGGGATGATCATGACCAAGGGCAACATTGCTCGCGCAAATGCACTTTGTGGACGTTGGGGTCAAGCTGAATCCGTTTTGCTTGACATGCTAGATTACGTTGATAACAACCATCCGAACTGGTTCGAGTGCATGTACGGCTATGTCCGTGCTGAAACTGAACTAGGACGTATTGCGCAGGCGGAAGAAGGGTGCACAAAAATGTTACAAAAAGTGATGTCTGAGGGAGAGAAAGACCTGAGGTTCCGCTCTGCCGTGGAACTACTTGGAAATGTGTACCATCGAAGCACTCAGCATGAGAATCTGTCGCAGCTGAAAGCCAAGTACACATGGATGGACGAGAATAACATCGAGAGGCCTCCGCTCCTTCTGTGACCACTTAGGTCCTTGAGGCTCACTACTACCATCCCCTACGCTAAGTTGCTAGCACGGTGTCAGCACGATATCCCATGCTAACACGCTGTTAGCATGCGTGTCAGCACGCGTGCTAGCATGAATATCGTGCTGGACGTGTTAGGTTATATGCTAATAGCGTGTTGGTATAATTATATGTTATAAGCGTGCTGCTAAGCGTGTTAGATTATATGCTGAGAGCGTGTCTAAAAAATGACGTGTAGCTGCCTAAGGCATCTTATTTAAGCTTATATCGTCGTCGCCTCTTACTTAATAGGCTAACTATAGGGCGACGACGAGGTTTTTATTAATACCTAACTATATATTCGGATTTTTCGGCTAAGTCTATATATAGAACCGCCTACTATATAATACTACCTAGTAGTAGTACCTAGTAGTAAAGACTTATAATATTTTTTTAAAAAAAAGTTAGATATCGTACTAGCACGCTCTAGCACGCTCTAGTACGCGTGCTAGTAGCGTATTAGCAGCGTGTTAGCAGCGTGTTAGCAGCGTGTTAGCAGCGTGTTAGCAGCGTGTTAGCAGCGTGTTAGCACGGTGTTAGCACGCGTGCTAGTATATATACCAGCACGCTTAATATACATTCTGTTTTAACGATATGTCAAGCGTGCTAGTATGCATGCTGACACCGTATTAACACCGTGCTGATACCGTGCTAACACGCGTGCTAACACGCGTGCTAACACGCGTACCAGCACGATGCTAGCATCTATACGGAGAGCTGTATAGTAGTAATCTTCCGTAGTTACTTTAAAGTTAGGGGATAATCTTGTATAAAGTATACTATAATAAGTGTTATTCTACATAGCACCGATAATATTAACCTTGCTTAGGTAGACGGCTGTGTAGTTTAGTATTTTTAGAGGTCTATACGGGAAGGTGTTAGAGAAGCCGACATGTTCGTCAGCCATCCCGTACGCAACTTAGTCGTAAGCGATATCCGCCCTACAGAGGTTGTCTGGTAGCCTCCAACGACCGATTGGTACGTCGCAAAGCACTGATTTGGAATGTATGAACGCTCATAGTCGCAGGCTTGATGGATTGAACAAACAGACGCGGGACTGGGACGTCAAGTACTAACTTCACACCTCCATGACCTAAAGCGTACGCAACAGACTATGGCAATCGCCTGTGACTTCGGCATCCTATGGCTCATAATCCGGCTATGCTGCGTCATCAGCATATAATACGACTACTCATTCGACATGAAATGTTGCCTGGTATCCTGATCTCCTGCACCGTTTTGGGCAGTCCTTCGCCAACTGCCTGTTCTCTGCCGACGATAGCCATGTCCGTTCGCATTCATTTGCCCATGGCAGAGACTCTAGCGTCCGCCGTATGCAGAGCGGCATCGTCCCCGATTTTGACCTCGGCTAATAATATTAGCGCTATATACATGGTTGTATAATGTGCGACAGGGTTGCGGTGACTAAGCAATTCGTCCGACAAGATCAAGCACTAATTCATGTGCGCCATACAGAGCTCTTTAGGCGCTGTTGCTTCTAGGTCGGCACAAGGGGTGAATTGTGCTCTGGTTGTGGCCAACAGTCATGCCCACTCGAAGCTGGTTGACAATGCTGCTTTGAATCGAGGCAGGCCTGCTGTTCGTATGAGGCTGCTCCGAAAATCGAAAGAAAATGACCGAAGCAGTTTGGATTACGAAGCGACGAACTTTAGCAAGTATTTGGATACAAATTGTCTAGTTTTCCCGTTCTATTATGTAGAAATATAATATTAAAATGGTGCTGGTAGTAAATGTAGTAAGTGTGCTCATTTTTAGAGCTTGTCGGCTGGCTCTGCCAATTTATCCGATTCGAGTCTAGCTGTGTGTTGGCAGCTTGTAACGTCTTCTTTGTCTCGGTGGTAGACTCGTGCACACAACTTTCAGACCATCATAGAGGACAAGCATAAGGCAAATTAATGGCGTGATAAGCAATGTATGATGCTTAACTGTTTCAGGACGCAGACAAATACATATTAGGCCTTCGCTTATAGGTTATATCGATATAGCCCGAGCTGGTATCGAGCTAATATCGAGCTAGGTCGATCCTAGCCCGAGCTAAGAGATCTCGCCGCGGGCTAACTCTTTTCTTTATAATAGCTCGATATTAGCTCGGTTTAGCTCGATCTAGCTCGCTATATCGGATCTAATATTTCTAGCTCGGTAATAAATCTTAAATAGCTCTCTTTAACTCGCTCTAGCTCGCTATATCGGATTTAATCTTCGAGCTCGCTAATAGCTCTTAGGTAGCTCGCTCTAGCTCGATTAACCTATTTAGGACTAGCTTCGGATAGCTAAACTCTATTTACTAAATCGACTCTAGCTCTTTAGTTAATATATATATACTAACTTTTAAGAATTTTAACGGATTTTTCGTTAAAATCTATATATAGTAGATATCTTATATACTACTATCCCCTAGTACTAATAGCCTGAGAGGTTTTTTCTTAAAAAAAAATTTTATTAGTATATCGAGCCGGCTCGAGCTAGCTCGCTGGCTCGAGCTAGCTCGATACCAGCCCTCCGTCTCGGTAGCGGTAACTGCCCGGCGTCTCGAAACAGCGAGCTGGTATCGAGCTGGTATCGAGTTGTACTTTAAGCAAAGGCCTGTACTGTAGTTGTTTCTGGCAAAGTTCCCCTTCTCCTTTTCACCTCATCCGCGCTAGCTCGAATCAGCCTAGCGACATCGTGCTGCCTGCCTTGGTGCCTGCCTCCAACTCCATCACTTAGAGGTGCTACGACCTCTAAGATCTCGATGACGAACGGCTTCGAAGTCGAGGTGATCACCAAACAGCTACTAACATCTGCCTTGCACCCTGCTGCGATTTTGCTCTCATATCCAATATGGCGACCACCAGCTTCGCGTCGCTCCCACCTGAGCTACTGGCACTGATCCTTAACTGGTGCGCCGGCGACACGCCAACCCTCGCGAACATCTACAGTGTTTCCCGAAGTCTCAACCGACTAGCAACGCCTCTGCTGTATGCTCGCTTCCGAGTAACGTCAAAGGGAACGAAAAGCGGATACGCCGCCACGTTCCTCAGAAGCATTATCACGCACCTAGACTACGCTCGACACGTCAAGCAGATTTTTCTCGAGGACCAGTATGATAACAGCTTCGGTA
>Ga0210040_10007445_pt1 | contig 13236 bp, 7 predicted proteins | sample CryGeyCG12114_NA_FD_185462 | JGI IMG/M metagenome (GOLD analysis project Ga0210040, IMG submission 185462) | Groundwater microbial communities from aquifer - Crystal Geyser CG19_WC_8/21/14_NA (SPAdes) (version 2) | ecosystem: Environmental > Aquatic > Deep subsurface > Groundwater | place: USA... | reverse complement strand
CGAGGTCGCCCTCCCCCTGCGCGCCCGTGGGCGGACGGTGGGCCTGCTGACGCTCTTCTACGCGCCCGGCCACGCCCCGACCCCGGACGACGTCACCGTCGCCCAGGAGGTCGCCGACCGCGCGGGCCTCGCCCTGGACAACGCCCGCCTGTTCAGCGCCCAGCAACAGCTCGCCGAGGGTCTGCAGCGCAGCATGCTCACCGACCCGCCGGAGCCCGACCACGCGGAGATCGCCGTCCGCTACCTCCCGGCGGCCGAGGCGGCGCGCGTCGGGGGCGACTGGTACGACGCGTTCCTGCAGCCGGGCGGCACCACGATGCTGGTCATCGGGGACGTCGTCGGCCACGACACCGCGGCCGCGGCCGCGATGGGCCAGCTGCGCTCGCTGCTGCGCGGCATCGCCACCTACAGCGACGCACCGCCGGTCGAGGTGCTCCGGGGCCTGGACGCCTCGATGACGACCCTCCAGGTGGGCACGCTGGCCACCGCGGCCGTCGCCCGCTTCGAGCAGACGCCGGAGGAGGTCGGGCGCGGGGTCACGCGGATGCGATGGGCCAACGCCGGCCACCTGCCCCCGCTCGTCATCAACCCCGACGGCAGCGTCGCCGAGCTGGCCCCGTGGGTGGGCGACCTCATGCTCGGCGTGGACCCGACCGCGACGCGGTACGAGTCGGTGGTCACCCTCGACCGCGGCGCCACCGTGCTGCTCTACACCGACGGCCTGGTCGAGCGCCGCGACGCCGACCTCGACCAGGGCCTGCTCCGGCTGCGGACGGCGCTCACCGAGCTGGCCGGGCTGCCGCTGGAGGACCTGCTCGACGAGCTCATCGAGCGGCTGGTGCAGGGCCGGCCGGACGACGACGTCGCGCTGGTCGCCGTCCGGCTGCACCGCCAGGACCGGCCGCGGCCGGCCGAGGCAGGGCCCAACATCGTGCCGCCGACCGTGCCGCGGGACCCCGCCAGCCCGGCCCGCTGACAGGGGCCCGCTGCGAGCCTGCGAGCAGTGGGGGGTCAGGGGGTCCTTCGTCAGGCCTTGTCGCGGCGGACGGTCGCCTTCCGGCCCTTGATCATGGTGGCCTTGAGCGAGCTGATCACCTCGTCGGCGGCGGGCTCGGGCACCTCGACCAGCGCGAACCGCTGGTGGATCTCGATGGCGCCGATGTCGCGGCCGGTCAGCCCCGTCTCGCCGGTGATCGCGCCGACCAGGTCGCCCGGGCGGATCCCCGCCTCCCGGCCCAGCCCGACGAAGAGCCGCGCCGTCGGCCCGCCCGAGGTCCGTCGGGCAGGCCGCTCGCCACGGGGACCGGCCGGGCCGCGGCCGGCGTCGCGGTCGGTGCGGAAGCCGACCTGCGGGATCTCCTCGTCGTCGTCCGCTCCACCGGCCGCCTCGTGGGCGAGCTTCACCGCCGCCAGCGCCACCTCCATGAGGTCGAACTCGTCGGCCAGGGTCTCGACGACGACGCGGAAGCGGTCCAGCTCGTCGCCGAGCAGGCTCTCGCGCAGCGCCGCGCGGGTCAGGTCGAGCCGCCGGGTGCGCAGGTCGGCCACCGTGGGCACGGTCTGCACCGAGATCGTGGCGCCGGCGACCTTCTCGATGGTCTTGAGCTGCCGGTGCTCGCGCGGCTCGGCGAGGGTGATGGCCACGCCCTCGCGCCCGGCCCGGCCCACCCGGCCGATGCGGTGCACGTAGGACTCGGGTGCGGAAGGGACGTCGTAGTTGACGACGTGGGTGAGCTGCTCGATGTCCAGGCCCCGGGCCGCGACGTCGGTGGCGACCAGCAGGTCCGCCGTCCCTGCGCGGAGCCGGCCCATGACCTTGTCGCGCTGCTCCTGGCTCATCCCGCCGTGCAGCGGCTCGGCGCGGTAGCCGCGGCCGTTGAGCGTCTCGGTGAGGGTGTCGACCTCCTCCCGGGTGCGGCAGAAGACGATGGCGGCCGTGGGCGCCTCGATGTCGAGGATGCGGCCCAGCGCGGCCGGCTTGGCTGCCCGCGGGACGACGTAGGCAGTCTGACGGACCCGCGGCGCCTCGCCGGCCTGCGCCCGCTCCTTGGCGATGGTGATGCGGGCGGGGTCGCGCAGGTGGCGGCGGGCCAGCGCGTCGAGCCGGCGCGGCATCGTCGCCGAGAAGAGCACCGTCTGCCGCTGCTCGGGCGTCGCGTCGAGGATGGCCTCGAGGTCCTCGGCGAAGCCCATGTCGAGCATCTCGTCGGCCTCGTCCAGGATCACCGTGGCGACCTCGTCCAGCCGCAGGCTCCCCCGGTTCAGCAGGTCCAGCGCCCGGCCGGGCGTGGCGACGACGACGTCGACCCCCGCCTCCAGCGACCGGAGCTGCCGGACGATCGGGGCGCCGCCGTACACCGGCAGCACCCGGGCGCCGAGGTCCTTGCCGTAGCGGTGGAACGCCTCGGAGACCTGCACCGCCAGCTCGCGGGTCGGCACCAGCACCAGCGCGACCGGCGTCCGTTCACGGCGGTGCGCCTCGAGGTGCTGCAGCACGGGGAGTGAGAAGGCAGCGGTCTTGCCGGTGCCGGTGGCGGCCTGGCCGAGCAGGTCGCGCCCCTCGATCACCAGCGGGATCGCCTCGAGCTGGATGGGCGTGGGCTCCTCGTAACCGAGGGTGGTGAGCGCCTGGAGGAGCTCCGGGCGCAGGCCCAGCTCGGCGAAGGTGGGGCCGTCCTGATCGCTGTTCATCGCCGCCCATCGTCCCCTGCCCGCCGGGAGGCCTCCCCTCTGACCCCCTCTAACGCTCTCTAGCGGCAGGGCTAGACCGCTTGAGACGACGTCAGACGGGGCGGGGCAAGCGGCGCGCCTCGCGGCGCCGGCGCAGCCCGCGCAGGGTGCGGGCAGCGACGAGCAGCTCGGCCAGCTCCTGCCGGTCCCCTCCGGCGATGTCGGCGAGCTGCGCGGCGGCCCGCCCCTGTGCTGCGTCCCAGCCGTCGGCCCAGGTGGCGACGAGCGCGTGCGGGTCCTCGTCGTCCCGGCTGCGCAGGCCGAGCACGTCCTCGGTGAGCGAGGCCTGCTCGAAGGCCAGGTCGTCGCGCAGGGACGCCCGCGCCATGGACGGCCAGCGCCGGTCGCGCGGCAGCGCGGTGACCAGCTCCCGCAGCGGCACCAGGCCGAGCCGCTCGGACAGGCACTGCATCACGCGCCCGGCCAGCTCCACCGGCGCGCCGGTCCGCTCGGCGACGACCGCCAGGTCGAGCGCGGCGGGCATCAGCGGGGCGGCGGCGACCTCGGCGGCCAGCTCGCCCGGCACCCCTGCCTCGCGCAGCCGCTCGGCCCGCGCGGCGTACGTGTCGGCCTCCGCACCGAGCAGCCAGCCGGGCAGTCCGGCGCGGACGGCCACGACCGCGGGTCCGAACCGGTCCGTCACGTCCCCGAGCGGCAGGGGCGGCTCGACGGTTGCATCGCGCTGCCGCAGCAGCCAGCGCGTGCCGCGCTCGGCCAGCCGCGTCGCCTCCCCTCGCAGCTCCACCTGGACGGCGGCGGGCACCTGGTTGTCCATCGGCCGGACGGCGTCCCACATCCGGTCGACGTCGAAGACCGCGCGCGCGACGGCGTGCGCCCGCACCACCGTCGCCGGCGGCACCCCGCTCTCCTCCGACAGCCGGTACAGCCCGGTCACCCCGGCGACGTTGACCGCCCGGTTGGTCAGCGCGGTCGCCACGATCTCGCGGCGCAGCGGGTGCCCGGCGACGGCCTCGGGGAACCGCTCGCGCAGCGCCCGGGGGAAGTACTCGACGAGCAGCCGGTCCAGCGCCGGGTCGTCGGGCAGGGAGGAGCCCAGCACGGCGGCGTCGGTGTCGAGCTTGGCGTAGGCCAGGAGCACGGAGAGCTCGGGACCGGTCAGCCCCTGGCCGTCCCGGCGCCGCTCGGCCAGCTGCCGGTCGTCGGGCAGCGCCTCCACCGCCCGCTGCAGCCGGCCCGAGCGCTCCAGCGCCCGCAGAAAGCGCTGGTGGGCGTCGAGCAGGCTGCGGGTGGAGGCGGTCTCGGCGGCCAGCGTCACGTTCTGGGCGTGGTTGTCGGTGAGGACGGCGGCGGCCACCTCGTCGGTCATCTCGCCGAGCAACGCGGCGCGACTCTCGGCGTCCAGCGCGCCGCGGGCGACCACCGCATTGAGCGCGATCTTGATGTTGACCTCGTGGTCGGAGGTGTCGACGCCCGCGGAGTTGTCGATGGCGTCGGTGTTCACCCGCCCGCCGGCCAGCGCGTACTCGATCCGGCCGCGCTGGGTGAGCCCGAGGTTGCCGCCCTCGCCGACGACCCGCACCCGCAGCCGGCCGCCGTCCACCCGGACCGCGTCGTTGGCCTTGTCCCCCACGTCGGCGGCGCTCTCGGTCGCCGCCTTCACGTACGTGCCGATCCCGCCGTTGAACAGCAGGTCGGCCGGGGCCAGCAGGATCGCGCGGATCAGTTCCTCGGGACTCAGCGCGCCGACCTCCTCGGGCAGGCCCAGCGCCGCCCGCATCTGCTCGGAGACCGGCACCGACTTCGCCGTCCGCGGCCACACCCCTCCCCCGGCACTGATCAGCGCGGGGTCGTGGTCCGCCCACGAGGAGCGCGGCAGATCGAACAGCCGCCGGCGCTCGGCGACGGACGCCGCGGCGTCGGGGGACGGGTCGACGAAGACGTGCCGGTGGTCGAAGGCCGCCAGGAGCCGGATGTGCTCGGACAGCAGCATCGCGTTGCCGAAGACGTCGCCGGACATGTCGCCGACGCCAACGACGGTGAAGTCCTGCCGCTGGACGTCCAGGTCGAGCTCCCGGAAGTGCCGGGTGACCGACTCCCAGGCGCCGCGGGCGGTGATGCCCATGGCCTTGTGGTCGTAGCCGACCGAGCCGCCGGAGGCGAAGGCGTCCCCCAGCCAGTAGCCGCGCTCGACCGAGATCGAGTTGGCCAGGTCGGAGAAGGTCGCCGTCCCCTTGTCGGCGGCGACCACCAGGTAGGTGTCGTCGCCGTCGTGCCGCACGACCCGGGCGGCGGGGACGACGGCGCCGTCGACGAGATCGTCCGTGAGCGAGAGCAGCGCCCCGATGAAGATCTGGTAGCAGGCCTGGCCCTCCGCGAGCTGGGCTTCGCGGGAGGGGTCGGCGGGCGGCCGTTTGACCACGAAGCCGCCCTTGGCACCGGTCGGCACGATGACGGTGTTCTTCACCAGCTGCGCCTTGACCAGCCCGAGGACCTCGGTGCGCAGGTCCTCCCGGCGGTCGGACCAGCGCAGCCCGCCGCGCGCGACCGCGCCGAAGCGCAGGTGGATGCCCATCACCCGCGGCGAGCTGACCCACACCTCGCGGGCCGGGCGCGGCTCGGGCAGGTCGGGCACCGACGCCGGGTCGATCTTGAGCGCCAGCACGGGGTGCGGCGGCGCGGACATGGCGTAGTACGTCGTCCGCTGGGTGGCGGTGATCGCGGCCAGGAGCGAGGAGAGCACCCGATCGGCGTCGAGCGACTCGACCTCCCCGATCGACCGGCGCAGCGACTCGGTCAGCACGGCCTGCCGTTCGTCGCGGTTCCCGGTGGTGCGTGGGGAGAACCGCGCCTCGAACAGGGCGACCAGCCGCGACACGACGTCGGGGTGGGCGGCCAGCGCCGACTCGACGTAGGCCTGGCTGAACGGCAGCCCCGCCTGGCGCAGCCACTGCACGTAGGCCCGGACGACGCCGACCTGCCGCCAGTTCAGCCCGGCCAGCATCACCAGCGCGCCCAGGCCGTCGTCCTCCGCGTCGCCGCGCCACACCGCACCCAGGGCGTCGGTGAACCGCTCGGGCAGCGAGCGCAGCAGCGGGAGGTCCACCGCGGGGACGGCGACGCCGAAGTCGTAGATCCAGGACCGCGCGCCCCCGATCCGGTCGATCTCGTAGGGCCGCTCGTCGACGACGGAGACGCCCATGTGCTGCAGCAGCGGCAGCACGTCGGACAGCAGCAGCCGCTCCCCCACGCGGTAGACCGTCAGCCGGCGCTCACCGGGGCCGGCGCCGGCCGGCGTCCACAGCCGCAGCGCCAGCTGCCCGGGGGCCAGCTCCTCGAGCCGGGCGAGGTCGTCGACGGCCCGCTCCGCCGGGAAGTCGTCCTGGTAGGCGGCCGGGAAGGCGTCGGCGACGCGGGCGAACAGCGGCTCGCCGTCGGCGCCGTGCCGGGCGACCAGCGCGTCGGCCAGGTCGTCGGTCCAGCTCCGGGCGGCGCCGGCCAGCTCGGCCTGCAGCGCCTCGGTGTCGACCACCGTCGGGCCGGGCCGGCCGGTGCGGCTCACCGGCAGGCGGACGACGAAGTGCAACCGCGCCAGCACCGACTCGGTCGACCGGGCGGTGTACTCGATGCTCGTGCCGCCCAGCCGCTCCAGCAGCAACTGCTGCATGCGGGTGCGCACCTCGGTCGTGTACCGGTCGCGCGGCAGGTAGACCACCGCCGACCAGAACCGGCCGGTCGGGTCCTGGCGCAGGAACAGCCGGGTCTGCCGCCGCTCCTGCAGGTGGAGGACGGCGTCGGCGACCGGCAGCAGCTCGTCGGTGCCGACCTGCAGCAACTCGTCCCGGGGGTAGGTCTCCAGGACCTCGAGCAGCTCCTTGCCGGTGTGGCTGTCCGCGGGGACGCCGGAGCGGGCGATGACCTCGGCGACCCGCCGCCGCACGAGGGGCACGTCCAGCACGCTGGCCGTGTACGCCGACGACGGGAACAGGCCGACGAAGCGGTGCTGCCGGGAGCCGTCGCCGTGCGGGAGCGTCAGGGCGACCAGGTCCAGCCACGCGCGGCGGTGCACCGTCGAGCGGGCGTCGGCCTTGGTGACGGTGAGCAGGTGCCGGCCGGGGACCTGCGCGGCCTCCGGAGCCGACGAGGGGCCGCGCTGGTCGGGATCGCTGCGCAGCACCCCCAGCCCGCTGCCGGGTACGGCACGGGCGGCCGCCTCCCCCGCCAGGTCGACGTCGCGGGCGCCCAGCAGGACGACGTTGCCGTCGGCCAGCCAGCGCAACAGGGCCGCGGCCTCCGCCGGGTCGTCCGCGGGATCGGCGCCGACGGCCGGTGGGGCCTCGCCGGCACGGGTCTCGAGCTCGCCCGCCAGGTCCAGCAGCCGGGCCCGCAGGCGTGGGCCGTCCTCGTGGACGGATCGGACGTCGTCGAGCACGGTGCGCAGGCCCGCGACCAGGTCGCCGGCGGCCTCCTCGTCCAGCGGGCCGTCGAGCACGACCGCCATCCACGACTCGGCGAGGGCGTCGGCGCCGCAGCCCTCGGGCCCGGCGCTGTCGCAGAAGGCCAGGAGCCGGCCGCGGACGTCGCGCCGCACCACCAGCACGGGGTGCACGACGTGCGCGATCCCCACGCCCTGCCGCACGACCTCGGCGGTGACCGAGTCGACCAGGTAGGGCATGTCGTCGGTGGCCAGCCGGATGACGGGGACGCCGTCGGCGGTGCGGAGGACGTCGACCAGCGCGGCACCGGGCGTCCGGATGCGGGCCGCTGCCACGTGTCCGAGGGCCAGGTCGGCCAGCGCGCGCGGCTCGCGGCCGAGCACCTCGGCGGCCGGCTCGCTCCAGTAGTAGCGGCGCAGCAGCGCCGGGAGGTCGTCGGCGGTGCAGCCCGCCGGGTAGTCGGCGTCCGGGCCCAGGGTGTCGACGGCGGCGCGGGCCGCCTCCTCCAGAAGGCGTCGCTTCTCGTCGCGGGCGGCGACCAGGGCGGCCAGCTCGGTCAGGGAGCCGGTCGTGGTGCCGCCGTCCGGCTCGCGCGCCGGGGTGTCCGGGACGACGCCGGTGGTGCTCGGCATGCGCGCGACGCTACTGCGCCCGGGGGGCCCCGGCCCGGCGACGGGCGGGGAGCGGGATCAGCGATCCAGCACCTGGTCGGCCGCCCATCCCGCCAGCGCCAGGATCAGGCCGCCGAGGATCGCGGTGACGATGCCGTCGATGGTGAGCCGGTCGGTGATCGCGGCGGTCAGGCCGAGCAGCGCGGCGTTGATGACCAGCAGGAACAGGCCCAGGGTGAGCAGGACGAACGGCAGCGACAACAGCCGCAGGACCGGTCCCACGATCGCGTTGACGACACCGAAGATGAGCCCGATCCACAGGTAGGTGCCGTACTCCCCCAACGGCCCGTCGGGGTTCGGGAGGATGTCGAGGCCCGGGAGCACGTCGAAGTAGGTCAGCGCGTAGAAGACCGCTCCGAGGATGACCACCTTGAGCGCGAACTTGATCACGCCGCCGACGCTAGCGCCCCTCCCCTCCCGGCTGTGGGACATCGGGTCGCCTAGCTGTGTCTAGCCCGACCGCTAGACGCCCGCAGACAAGGCTCGACACCGTTCGCGCGACACGCGCTAGGTCGTTCTACCGATGTCTAGGGAAGCGCCTAGACGACGGCATACCGTGCTCGACATGGATCCGGTGCGGAACCCCTACGCCCCCGGCGCCGGCCAGCGCCCACCCGAGCTGGCCGGCCGGGACACCGAGTTGTCCGCCTTCGACGTGGTGCTCGAGCGGATCGCGCACGGCCGCCCCGAGCGCTCGCTGGTGCTGACCGGCCTGCGCGGCGTCGGCAAGACGGTGCTGCTCAACCAGCTGCGGTCGGCGGCCATCTCCCGGGGCTGGGGCACCGGCAAGATCGAGGCGCGCCCCGACCAGTCGCTGCGGCGCCCGGTCTCCTCGGCCCTGCACATGGCGCTGCGCGAACTCGGTCCGCGGCACGGCGACCAGGAGTCCGTCGCCGAGGTGCTCGGCGTGGTCAAGGCGTTCGCGCAGCGGGTGACACCGGCCGACGCCAAGGTCCGCGACCGCTGGCAGCCCGGCATCGACGTCCCAGCGGCCACCGGGCGGGCCGACTCCGGTGACATGGAGATCGACCTGGTCGAGCTGCTCAGCGACGCCGCCGGGGTGGCCGCCGACATCGGCAGCGGGATCGCCCTGTTCATCGACGAGATGCAGGACGTGCAACCTGACGACGTCTCCGCCATCTGCGCCGCCTGCCACGAGCTCTCCCAGCAGGGCGCACCGCTGATCGTCGTCGGGGCGGGCCTCCCCCACCTGCCCGCCGTGCTCTCGGCGTCCAAGAGCTACTCGGAGCGACTGTTCCGGTACCTGCGCATCGACCGGCTGGAGCGCGACGCCGCCGACCGCGCGCTCATCGCTCCGGCCGAGCGCGAGGGGGTGGAGTTCGCCCCCGGCGCCCTGGACGCCCTCTACGAGGCGGCCGACGGGTACCCCTACTTCGTCCAGGCCTACGGCAAGGTCACCTGGGACCTCGCCGCCTCCTCCCCCATCACCGCCGACGACGTCGCCATGGCCGCACCGGTCGCCGAGACCGAGCTGGCGGTGGGCTTCTTCGGCTCGCGGTACGACCGCGCCACCCCCGCCGAGCGGGAGTACATGCACGCGATGGCCGAGCTGGGCGGGCCGCAGGGCGCGGCCGTGGCGACGTCGGAGGTCGCCGTCTCCCTGGGGCGCAAGCCCGCGTCGCTCTCCCCCGCGCGGGACTCGCTGATCAAGAAGGGCCTCGTGTACTCGGCGGAGCGCGGGCAGATCGCGTTCACCGTGCCGCACTTCGGCCGCTACCTGCTGCGCCACCCCGACTAGTCCCTCGAGGGCCAGAATGGCCATTCTGGCCCTCGGGGGTGAGGGTCGGTCCGTGCCGGTATGGGTGGAAGCTGGACTGTTCGGCCTGCTGGGCGGTGCGGCGCTGGTGCTCGGGGCGGCGGTCGCCTGGTTCGTCCGCGTGCCGCAGGTGGTCGTGGCCGGCGTCATGGCCTTCGGGTCCGGGGTGCTCGTCTCCGCCGTCGCCTTCGACCTCATGGAGGAGGCAGCCGAGACCGGCGGCCTGGGGCCGACCGCGATCGGCTTCCTCGGGGGCGCGCTGGCCTACCTCGGCGCGAACGCGGCCCTGGCCCGGCGCGGCGCCCGCCATCGCAAGCGCTCCCGGGGCCGGCAGCCCTCGGAGCAGGAGCAGTCCGGCAGTGGGGCGGCGATCGCCGTCGGGGCGCTGCTGGACGGCGTCCCCGAATCGGTCGTGCTCGGGGTCGGTCTCCTGGGCGGCGGAGCGGTGAGCCTGCCCGTGCTGGCCGCCGTCTTCGTCTCCAACGTGCCGGAGGGTCTGTCCAGCGCGGCGGGCATGAAGCGCAGCGGTCGCTCGGCCGGCTACGTCTTCGGCGTCTGGGGCGGCATAGCGCTGGCCAGCGGGCTGTCCGCGCTGCTGGGCTACCTGGCCCTGGGGTCAGCCGCACCGGAGGTCATCGCCGTCATCACCGCGCTGGCGGCCGGCGCGATCCTCACCATGATCGCCGACACCATGATCCCCGAGGCCTTCGAGGCGGCCCGCACCTGGACCGGCCTGATCACCTCGCTCGGCTTCCTCGCCGCGTTCGCCATACATCTGGCCTGAGCGGCCGGCGCGGAGCGGTCAGGGCAGGGGCAGCGCGGGAGGCAGCACCTGGGGGCCGGCCTCGGACGGCCGTTCCGCGCCCAGCGGGTGCACCCGGACCGCGAGCACGGCGACGTCGTCCTCGACGTCGGGCCCGAGCATTCCGGCCAGCAGGCGGTTGCACAGCGCGTCCAGCGGGAGCCCCGCCGATCGGGAGACGAGATCGCGCAGGAGGTCGCGTCCCTCGTCCAGCAGCATCGTGCGCCGCTCGAACAACCCGTCGGTGAACAGCAGCAGCGTGCTGCCGTCGGGCAGCGGGCAGACCTCGTCGGTGCGCGGCCCCAGCCAGCCGATGCCCACGGGCGGCCCGACCGGCGCCGACAGGTCGAGCACCGTGCCGTCCTCGAGCAGCAGCAGGGGATCCGGGTGCCCCGCGGTCGCCCAGCGCAGCCGGCGGTCAGGACGGCCGTCCGCGTCCACCCCGAGCTCCACCCGGGCGACCAGCGCCGTCGCCATCGCCGGCACGTCCAGGCCGACGACGGCGTGGTCGACCCGGCGGAGCAGCTCGGCCGGGGCGTCCACGCGGTCGTAGCCGATGCCCCGCACCAGCGTCTTGACCTGGCCCATGGCGGCCGCGGCCTCGATGTCGTGCCCCATCACGTCGCCGATGACCAGCACCGTGTCGCCGTCGGGCTGGAGGAAGGCGTCGTACCAGTCACCGCCGATGGCGATCCCTCGCGTGGCCGGCCGGTACCGCACCGCCAGCTGCAGACAGTCCGGCTGCACGGGGGGCGAGAGCAGGCTCAGCTGGAGCCGCTCGGCCACCTGCTGCTGGGCCGCGACGAGCCGGGCGTTGTCCAGCGCCAGGGCCGCCCGCCGGGACGCGATCTCCGCCGTCCGCAGCTCGACGTCGGTGTGCGGGCCGCGATCGACGCCGTTGACCAGCGTGAAACCGCCGATGACCTCGCCTCGGGCGACGAGCGGGAAGCCGGCGGCGGCGGACGGTGCGAGCGGCGCCAGGGCCTCCCGGGCCTCCTCGACCAGGACCATGGACCGCACGATCTCGTCGGTGATCGAGCGGATCACGACGGGCTTGGGGTCCCGCAGCATCGCCGGCACCGGCGCAGTCGCGTCGTTGGTGGCCACGCGCAGGTCGGCGTAGCGGTTCAGGTGCGGCACCATCGCCGGGTCGCGGTGCGCGCGTCCGACGTCCCGGCGCGTCCCGTCGGGGTCGACGACGCTGACGATGCACCAGTCGGCCAGCTGCGGGACCACCAGGTCGGCGAAGCGCTGCACCGCCTCGTCGGTGTCGTGGGTCGAGGTCATCGCCAGGTTGATGTCGCCCAGGAGCATGAGGTGCCGGCCGGCCAGCTCGGCCTCGTGGGCGGCCGAGGCCGCAGCCGTGGCCGCCTCCTCGCGGGCGTCGACAGCGGCGGCGCGCTCCGCTGCGATCCGCTGCTGCTCGGTGACGTCGTCGTAGGTGACCACCAGCCCGGCCCCGGTCAGGAACGCGTCGGCGCGGAACCACTTCCGGAGCGGGCCGAACCAGGCCTCAGTGGCGCCGTTCCCGCCGGTCCGGCGCACCTCGCGGTAGAGCCGCTCGAAGGGGCTGCCGACAGCCTCGGGGAACTCGGCCCAGATGTCCCGGCCGATCAGCTCCGCGACGGTGCGCTCGAGCACCTGGGCGCCGGCCGGGTTGACGTAGCGGAAGCGCCACTGCTCGTCCAGGACGAACATCGGCCGCAGCATGCCCTCGACGGCCTGCACGAGCAGGTCGTTCGGCACGCGCGCCGCTTCCTCCGGGGTCACGGGCACCACTGTGCCGTACGGCCGCTCACCAGCGGCGCGCCCAGGACGGCGGGCGCTCGGAATTCACCCACGGTGGCCAGCTCGTGGGCCGTCACACCGCACCCGCGGTTTCCGTTCCGCCGCTCGGGGCACTCCGCAGGGTGTCCGACACAGGGCAACCGAGGGGGAGGCATGGGGCGTCGACTGTCGTGGCCGTTCACGCCGTTGCCGGACGGTCGCGGTGAGGTCTGGCGCTGGGACCTCCGGGCGCTGGGCGAGCTGCCGGCCGCCAGGGCCGGCCTCCGGGCCCGGCTCGGCAACGCCGGCTTCCCGCCCGACGACGAGGACGAATCCGCCGAGCAGCTGGTGATGGCCTTCGACGAGCTGGCCTCGAACGCGCTGCGGCACGGTGAGTCCCCGGCGGTCGGCCGCGATCCTGCGCAGGGCGGCATGGGTCTGCACCTGGTGGCACGGCTGTCGGTCGCGCACGGCTGGTACGTCGACGCAGGCATCAAGCACGTGTGGGCTTGTCTGCCCAGCGAACTGGCCCACCAGGAGCCCGTGCCCGCCTGACCCCGGACATGCGCCCGGGGCGGCGGGAACCTGGGTTCCAGCGCCGCCCCGGGGCGTCCTCGGGTGTTACGGCAGGACGAGGCTGATCGCGCCCTTGCCGTAGGTGGGGATCTCGATGGCGAGGTCGACCCGGTTGAACGCGGCGAGCATGCCGACCAGGTCGCCCGGCAGCTCCTCGTCCGGGGCGTACAGCTTGTGCAGCTTCGAGTGCGGCGCACCCTGGGTGTTGAACAGGGCCGAGAGCACGTTGACCACCTCGTGCAGCGCCTCGACCTGCATGCCGGTCAGCTCGCCGTCCTCCTCGACGGCGTCCTGGCAGCCGCCGGGGGGCAGCAGGGCCAGGGCACCGCCGGTGTAGGCCGACGCGCCCAGGTCCATGAGGCAGAGGGCGTTGACGGCCATCTGCGGGTCGACGTACACGGCCACGGCGACGGGGCGGTCCGGGGCCGGCGTGACCGGTGCCCCCGGGGTGACGGTGACGGGCTTGCCCACCAGGCCGGTGAGCATGTCGCGGACGTCCTTGGCCGCGGGCAGCGGCAC
>Ga0210040_10007443_pt1 | contig 13240 bp, 1 predicted proteins | sample CryGeyCG12114_NA_FD_185462 | JGI IMG/M metagenome (GOLD analysis project Ga0210040, IMG submission 185462) | Groundwater microbial communities from aquifer - Crystal Geyser CG19_WC_8/21/14_NA (SPAdes) (version 2) | ecosystem: Environmental > Aquatic > Deep subsurface > Groundwater | place: USA... | reverse complement strand
AGCGGCGGCCATTGTTGATACGAAAGGACATGGATTAGCCTCGCTTGGTGGTTTTACGTTGGCGAGGGAAGCTGCGAGCGTTGAACGATCTTTTGGAAGGTGATTAGGAGTCCTCGGGCGGGGACCATAGTGGCAGTCGGCGCCAAGTAATCCCTCCGGTTCACCGGTCCTGCACAAGGTGGGGCAGTACAGCATGGCATGTATCACATGTGACGGACAAGGCTGTATTCAGCCTCTGATTGGCGCGTTGATAGCACGGGTGCCAGCTGACACAGCTGTTCTGAGTCCCGTTTTTGGCTGGCCATGTTTCGTTTCCGCTTGGAAGCTAGGTACGGTAGGCTGTTACTAGGTAGGCCGTAATAGCTTTTTAGCTAAAAGAATACTAAAACTTTTTTAAAAGAATAGTAAACTTTTAGCTATATAATACTAATATAGTATAGCTATAAAATATCTTATATAAAAAATAAGCTACTATATTAAATATATAGCTTAAAGAGTAAATATAAAAGCTATATATATACTATTACTTATTAAGAAAGTATTTATATATACTTTTAAAGATATTATTATTATATAATAACTTTTAGAAGTTTCTTACTATACTTTATATATTCTTTTTACTTTTAAAATATTACTTTTTTTATTATACTTAGAAAAAAGAAATATATTAATGTTAAAGAGTATTAAGTAGAGCTAATAACTAAGTTTCTAAATAGTATATTATATAGAGCGTTAAAGAAGTAGCTATAAAAAGAGAAAGATCTTAGTATTAGTATTTATATACTATAATTATAGTTTAAAGACTAAAGTATTATAAAACTCTTTTTTTTTAAAGAAGTAGCTAAACTAAAAGCTTATATTTAGTACTTATTTTTTAAAGTTAGCTTTAAGAATACTAATATACTTATAAATCTAAAAAGATAGAGTTTTAAAGTTAGACTATATACTCTTATATAATACTAAAAAGAGCTTATAATAGATCTAGCTAACTTTAATATTCCTTAGAGTCTACGCTAGTTCCTACACTAGTATAGCACTAGTAACTAGTAGCTTAGTACTATAAATATTACTTTTATAGAAGCCTCTATACCTCTATACTCTATATTTTACTTATAGAATAATCTATCTTAACTATCTAATCTCTTATATAACCTATATAGCTCTTTTATACTATATAAAGTTAACTTTTACTTAGACTTATTTACTATATTAGCTTAGCGCGTGAAAGGCGCTTATAGAATAATAACTAATTCTAAATCTAGAATAATCGCTATATAATCTATAGATTAGAGCTATACTAGAATACCTACTAATAGGCTATTAATAAACTATAACTAAGTATATATATAAGTAGAAGAGATATATACTAGAAGCCTTTTATTATAAACTAGCTAGTTAGAAGTAGAGGCTAAAGAGCTTACTACTTTATTACTAAGAGATATTACGATATAATAAGAAAAAGGATTAAGCTTACCTTTTAGTAGTAGTAAAGACGTAAACTATAAATTAGCTATTAAGTTATATATAGCTATAAATAACTTACTTACTATCTTTATAAGAAACGTATAAGTAATAGCTTAGTAGTCTAAATAAGATAATAAGATAAGTAGCGTTATAGGCCTATTATCTAGTCTAATAAGACTACTAGCTTCTTATAAAAGTAAAGAGCCTAATACTTAAGAAACTAATAAAACTATAAGCTAAAGACTACTTAAACTTAAGTATAATATATAATAATTAAGCTATTATAAAAGTACTTTTATTAGCTCTATCTAGCTTATAGCTATAGAAGATAGTCTACTAAGTAAGCTACTAGCTGCTAAAGTACTTATAACTTTAGAACTTAAATACTTTAGCTTAGATATTTATAATAGCTACCTTAAAGTAGTTAGCTACTAGAATTATATAATTATTTACTTTATATTTAGTAGTAACTCTTAGATATAGCTAAAGGCCCTATATAAACTTACTTAAGATAAACTACTTAAGATCTTAATAGGTTAGGACTGCTTTATAGGCGATAATAATAATATACTAGCCTTTAAACTACTTTTTTAGAATAGTATATAGCTAGTAGAAGCTTTATAAGCTTACTCTAAGTTCTTATAGCTACTAGTCTCTTCTATTATAGTAACTATATATAAATATATAATTATATATAATAATACTATAACTAATAAATAGTAACTCTATAAATAGGATTTTACTAAAATAGTACTATAAGCGTAGTATAATAAGAAACTAAACTATATTAAGAACCTAGAGAAGTAGGTTAATATATAGCGTCTTAAAGCTACTAAGAATACTAGCTAGCCTATAGCTACCTCTATAGGTAATATCTACTTCTCTATCTCTAATATATAACTTAATCCTACTTTTAAAGCTCTAGAAGCTAAGGTTAAAGAAGTAATTTAGTTACGTAATAAGTACTATACTAATAAAAAGAACTACTTAAAGTAAATTAATAACTTTAAAGCCTAAGTAGACTTATAGCTTAAAGTTAACTATAAGTATAAGTATAAAGAAGCTAACTACTTTAAGAAGCTATATAAAACTAAGAAGAAGTAAGTAGATACTAAGAAGGCTAAGGCTATGCGTTACTTTAATTAATACACTAAACGTAATAAGAACTACTAAGACCTAAATAAATAGTATAAGTCCTTTAAGACTTATAATTAGGAACTAGAAGCTGCGTTTTATATTATAGTAGAGGAATATAATATACTAGTAGAGTTATTATAAAAGGTTATAAATAAGTATAACGCTACTCTCTATAAGCTATACGTTTATAAACTAAACGCGTACTCTATAAATATTTTTACTTATAACTAAATATATTAGCTAACTAATATAATACTTACTATCTAATAGTATACCTAATCTTTTACTTTATAATAATAAGCTACTATAGGTAATAAGATAGCTATAAGTAAAGGCGCAGCTCTATAATATAACCTATAACCTATAGTTAAAGATAATAATAAATCTAACTATAAATTTAAAGTTTACTAATAGGCGCGTAGTTATAAACTATTACTTAAGTAGTTATAATAGATACATAATAAGTATACGCTTATTACGTAGCTTACTTCCTCTAAAATAAAAGTATTTATAAAGATAGTAATACTTAAGTATAGATAAGAGCGCGCTATACTAGCCTCTATATATAATATAGTAATATTAGTAGTTACTCTAAGTAAAAGAGTTATATTCTACTTACTAGATATTAACGTCTTTAAAGGAACTATAAATAATAAAGAAGAGCCTACTAAAGACTATAAGAAATAGTATTACTTAGTAGTAAATAAATATAAAACTTATATAAGTAACTATACTATACTTACTTATCTTAAGTTATACTTTAAAGACTCTACTTAAGACTTTATTAAAGAAGAAGCTAGTGTAATAGATCTACTTAACTTTAGTATTCTTTAGAGTCTACGCTAGTCCCTATACTAGCTAAGTACTAGTAACTAGTAGCTTAGCACTATAAATATTAAACTATAGATCTTTTTATAGAGCTCTGCACCTTATATCTTACTTATAGAATAATTTATTAACTTTATCTAATCTCTTATATAACCTATACAGCTCCTTTATACTATATAAAGTTAACCTTTACTTAGACTTATCTACTATATTAGCTTAGCGCGTAAGGCGCTTATAGAATAATAATAAGATTAACACTAACTCTAGAATAATTACTATATAATCTATAGATTAGAGCTACGCTAGAACGCCTACTAAAGGGCTATTAATAAACTATAACTAAGGTATATAAGTAGAAGAGATATATACTAGAAGCCCTTTATTATAAACTAGCTAGTTAAGAGTAGAGGCTAAAGAGCTTACTACTTTATTACTAAGGTTTATTATAATATAAAGAAAGAGAGATTAGGCTTACTTTTTAGTAGTAGTAAGAACGCTAGACTATAAATTAGTTATTAAACTATATATAGTTATAAATAACTTACCTATAATCTTTATAAGAGATATATATAAGTATAGCTTAGTAGTCTAATAAAGATAATAAGATAAGTAGCGCTATAGGCCTATTATCTAGTCTAATAGGACTACTAGCTCTGCGTAAAAGTAAAGAGCCTAAACCTAAGATATAAGAAACTAATAAGACTATAAGCTAAGGGCTAAATAAACCTAAGTATAATGTATAATAATTAATAACGATATACTATAAGAGCGCCCTTATTAGCTTCTTTTAGCCTATAGACGTAGAAGATAGTCTACCTAATAAATTAATTACTAAAGTACTTATAACTCTAGAACTTAAATATTTTAGCTTAGATATTAATAATAGTTACCTTAAAGTAGTTAGCTACTAGAACTATACTATTATCTACTTTACGTTTAGTAGTAGTTACTAGATCTAATTAAAGGCGCTATATAAGCCTACTCTAAATAAACTATTTAAGATCTTAATAGGTTAGGACTGCCCTATAGGCCTAGATAATAACTTACTAGTTCCTAATTTACTTATATAAAGTAGTAAATAACTAGTAGAAGCTTTATAAGCTAATAAAGACTTCTTATAGATAATAGTTATATCTATTATAGTAAGTATACGTAAATATACTATAGCATATAATAAAGCTATTACTAATAAGTAGAACCTATATAAATAAGACTTTTCTAAGATAGTACTATAAGCTTAATATACTAAGAAGCTAAACTATATTAAGAACCTAGAAAAGTAATATAATATATAGCGTATAAAGGCTACCTTATAGCCTAGCTCCTCTAGCTCTTCTATACTAGCGTCTACGCCTACTAATATCTAATAGAACCTAGCCTATAAAGAGCTTAAAGATTAAGTTAAGTAGCTAATAGACTTATATAATAAGTACTATAATAATAAAGTAAACTACCTTAGGTAAATTAAAGAACTAGAAGCTAGAGTAGTGGACTTACAGCTTAAAGTTAACTATATATATAAGCGTAAAGAAGCTAACTATTTTAAGAAGCTTTATAATATAGAGAAAGACTGCGCTAATAAGCTATATACTAAGGCTAAGTAATACTATAACGCTTATATATAATATAATTAGGATTATAAAGACTTTAAAAAGTATAATAATAAGCTAGAGTTAGCTTTCTATAATATTACTAAAGAGTAGGACACCTTAGTAATAAAAGGTTACTAATAAGTATAATACTACTCTTAAAAAGCTCCGCGTATATAAGCTAAACTTATAATTAATAAATATCCTTACTTATAATTAGATATATTAGCTAACTAATACGCTTATTACTTATTAATATACTTTATTACTTACTTTATAATAATAAGTAGTAACTACTAAGGTAACTATCTAAGAACTACGTTATAATCTATAACTTACTATAGAAGATAATAAAGAAGATTCTAACTATAACTATAGACCTTAGTAAGCGCGTAGCTAATAACTATTACTTAAACTAATATAATAGATATATAATAAGTATACACCTATTATGTAACTAATAACTATAAAAGTAAAGACTATATCTAAGACTACTATAATAGAGTAATAGTAAAGGTAAAAGTAGTATATAACACCTACCCCTATATATAATACTATAATATCTATAGTTATACTAAGTAGAGGAGTAGCGTTTTACTTACTAGATATTAATATCTTTAAGAGTACTATAGATAGTAAAGGTAAACCTATAGAGGATTATAAGAAGTAGCGTTACTTAGCTATAAATAAGTATAAGACGTACGTAAATAATTACGCTAGCCTTATCTACTTTAAGTTATGCCTTAAGGATTCTACTTAAGACCTTATTAAAGAGGAAGCTAAGTTAGCTACTTACTTCCTTAACTTATTAGAAGCTCTAGATCTTTACTATAGCTAGGAGATATATAAGAAAGAGTAAGAAGCTCTTAACTTACTCTATAGTAATAAACTATACTAAGAACTAGATAAACCTTTTATAATCTAGAAGTAGTATTTTATATATATTAACGCTATCCTTAAGAAGTTAGACTATAAGATAATTAGCTATACCTATATCTTTATAAAGCTATTACTTACTATAGCTACTTTAGTAAGTAGTAAGCGTAGTAAAACTTTAGTAATATTCTTAAACTACGCTTATAACTAAGCCTAAGACTAGAAAGAGATTAGTAGTAACTATAACTATAAGATAGTAAACTCTTTATCTAGTAAGCCTTACTACTACTCTCTTAGAGACTATATATACACTTATTAACTTAATTTAAACTAATAATAATAGTATTAACTTAGTAATAGCAGCGCGCTATAAGGAGCTACTGCTACCTTTAGCTATACTAATTATTAGTATAATATACTATATAAAAACTAAGCCTACTTTAAGTATAGTAAGCTTAGACATAGCTCTAATACTTATTACTTACTTAAGATAGTGCTTTTTAACTAGATTTAAGGCCTTAACCTAAATACTATTAACGTAGACTATATTAATAATAATAATATAAAGTCTAAAGACTTTAATACTAAATACTATAATTATAAGTAGTGTAATAAGTATAGCTATTATATTAATAGTAATAATAAGAAGGATTTTTAGAAGCTCTTAGGTATAACTATACTTAGAAGTATAAATAGCGTACCTCTAGTAAAGCTGCCTATAATATTATAGAATACTATTAGCGCTTTAAAGCTACTACTATAACTATCCTAAGCACTACTATAGTATTACTAAGATACTATATATCTACTGCTTCTCTTCCTATAGAGCCTAAACTTTATCTTTAACTATCTAAATAACTAGAGTTTATAGTATATATATAGATATATAGTATATAGAGAAAGGTAAATAGCTTACTAGATACTAGAGTAAGCGCCTACTTTATTAGTTATTATTAGGTAAAGTAATAATAGCTTATTACTATAAAGACTAAAGCTATACAGCTAGTATTAGTAGATAGAAAGATTATAAACTTCTTTATAGAAGCTATTAAGCTTTCTATATATTATAGATCTTATACTACTAAGACTTTATATTATATTATAAATATTAGGAAGTATAATATTATCTTAGGTATAAATTAAATAAACTTATATAACTCTATATTTAAGTTTAGTTACATCTAAACTATAACTTTTAAGTTAGTATACTACTACCTAAACTATCTCTATTAAGGTATCTTAGATATAGTTTATAATAACTATTAAGCGTTAGATAGTAAGACTAAACGTAAGAGTATAGTAGGTAATATATCTATTATTAGCGTAACTATAGCCTATCTTATAGCAGCTTAAGATCTTAATTAGGTTAACTAAGTAGAACTATATTATTAGGAAAAGCTTAATAAGCTACCTAATAAGAACTATAACTTAGAGGTACTTAAGGACGTTATAGGACACCTTACTACTATCTTATAGGCTAACTTTAATAAGTATATAGATAAGATAGAAAGAGTACTAATAACTAACGCTAAAATTAAGAAGCTTATTCTAGAATTTATATACTCTAAAATAAAAGACTTATTTAACTCCTAACTTATAAATGTACTACTACTTAGGCGTAAAAGCGTTAACTATACTATTAATTTTAATAGTAATATCTCTTAGCTTAAGATCTATAAGTTAACTAAGTAAGAAATAAAGGTAGTTAAGGTGTATATTAATAAGATAATAGGTAAAGGCTTTATTAAGCCTAGTATATTACTATACGCCTTACCTATCTTAGTAGTTAAGAAACTAGGTAGTAGCCTTTATATATACGTTAATTACTATTAACTTAATAGCGTTATAAAGAAGAACTATAATATGCTACCTACTATTAAGGAGATACTTACTTATATAGCTAAAGTATATATTATAAGCCTTATTAATATTATTGCAGCTTTTAATATAATGTAAGTTAAAGAAGGTAATAAAGAAAAAATAGCCTTCTAGATATAATATAGATTATATAAGTACCTTATTATACTATTTAGACTATATAATACTCTAGGTACGTTCTAGACTTTTATTAATAAAATGCTCTATAAATATCTAGATAACTTCTATACTACGTACCTTAATAATATTTTAATATATAGTAAGAATAAGGATAAGTATAAAAAATATATTCTTAAAGTCCTATAGAAGCTTAAAGATACTAGCTTATATCTTAACACTATAAAGTGCTCTTTTAAAGTTAAATAAGTAAAATATCTTAGCCTTATCCTTATAACTAATAGTATTAAAATAGACTCTAAGAAGATATAGATAATTATTAATTAAGCTTTACTATAAGGCGTTAAAGATATATAAGCCTTCTTAGGCTTTACTAACTTTTATTAATAGTTTATTAAGAGCTTTTCCTATATTATAAAGCCTCTTATAGCCTTTATAAAAAAAGATCTAGACGTAAAATATATATTCTTACTATAGCTAGAGTTACCTAAACTTATAGCGTTTAATAAGCTTAAGTAAGTATTTACTTTAGCTAGTATACTTACTTATTTTAACTCTAACCTTAAAACCTAGCTTAAAATAGATATATCTAATTTTATTACTACTGCTATACTCTTATAGATAAGTCCTAAAGGTATCTTTTACCTTATTACTTTTTTATTATAAAAGATAAATTTAGTAAAGTATAATTATAAGATCTATAATAAAGAGCTACTAGTAATAGTACTTACTTTTAAAGAGTAGTACTTTAAACTTACTAGTACCTAAGATCTAATTAAGGTGTTATCTAACTACTAAGCTTTATAAACCTTTATAGAAACTAAATACCTTAACTAACGTTAAGTATAATAAGCTAAGTTCCTATTAGAGTTTAACTTTTATATTAAATACTGCCTTAGCTAATAAGGTACTAAGCCTAATATACTTATATATTACTTAGGTAATCTCCTAAAGAGATAAGATAACGCTTATTATTAGTATTAAGTATAAAGAGTACTTAAATAAGACTAGGTAGATCTAGAAGCATAGATTGCGTTAATATTATTTACTAAAGACTATAGTTCTTATTACGCTATTTACCTTACTTACTACTTCTACTATAGAGACTATAGCTATACACCTATCTAATTAGCCTATATAATATACCTTTTAAGTAAAGAGGATAATATTAGTAAAGGTTATACTAAGAAGTTATTTATACTAGTATTACTTACTACCTTAGAAGCTAATACTTAGACTAATAAACTAGACTTACCTATACTAGTAATAATAATATAAGCCTTATAGGACCTTATATAATAATAATACTCTACTAATAAGCTCTTCTAGACCTTAATTAAGTCTAAGTAGTAGAGTGCACGTTATATCCTATATAAATTAATTTATAGTTCTTAGAGCCTACGTATAGAGCTTAGAGACTACACTATTACTAATAGCCTATTTTATATTAATAACTAACTCTATATACTTAAAGGGATAGCGCGTATAAAAGTTATTAAATAAATACACTAAACTAAGTATAATAGTAAGTATAAGGCCTACTCCTATCTTATATAATAGTACTACTAGCTTAGTATAACTACTAACGTTATATAATATATCTATAACTACTTAATATACTACTAGATAAAGAGCTATAAAGATAGTAAAGCTAGCCTACTATATCTACTCCTAATCCTATATAGATACTAGTCTTATATCTCTATAGACTTTATTACTTATTTACCTCTTTATAAATATAATAGTTAAGTCTATACTAGTATCCTTATTATTATTAATTAGCTATCTAAGAAGAAGAAGTTTATCTTAATAGTAAGTATAATAACTAATACTATTATCTAAGCATTTATTAAGTACGTATAGAGAGAGGAGGGCTAGCCTAATAAGATAGTTAGTAATTATAGAACCTAATTTGTCTTACACTTTTAAAGACGCCTCTACTAGTAACTTAGTACTTACCTAAAGTTCTTAACTGCGTTTTACTTATAAACTAATAGTTAAATAAAGAATACTAATATATTCTTAAAGTAGTACTTATAATTATATATTAATTATAAGATAGATAACTAGGCGCTTTAGCTACTAATTACTAAATTTAAGGCTAACTCTAGCACGTCTATAAGTACTAGTATATTACTATTCTACGTAATAAAGGGCTACTAGCTATACTTAGGACTTAAGCTACTAACACCTAATAACTTATTATATATAAATATAGTACTTATAAAACTTACTAAATAAGAAGCTAATAAGCTTATAGAACGCCTCTATTACTTATACCTTAAGCTTTATAACTTACTTATATAGGCGTAAGCTAAGTAAGCTAAATATACTAACTAGAACTAACTACCTACGCTATTATTTAAAGAAGGTAATCTTATATTCCTAGATACGTAAAACTTCTATATACTCTACCTTAGCTAGTTACTTAACTTAAAGAATTATAAGCTATTTAAGATTATACGCATAATTAATAATACTATATATAAGCTTAAGCTACTATCTATACTTAGTTAGCTATATAATATATTTTACTTATAGCTCCTATACCTTTATAAAAAGACTCTACTCTTAAGTTAATAACGCGACCCTAAAGAGCCTATAAAGGTTAATCTTAATACTAATAATAAAACTAATTATAGCGTTAAAGCTATTAAAGGCTACTATATTAATAATACGCTTACTAACTCTTATAATTACTATTATAAAGGCCTACTATAATACCTAGTATAATAGAGTAGTTATCTTAAAAGCCCTAATAACCTATTATAAGAACTATATATAAACCTTATTAGCTTATTAGAAATAATATATAACTATTATAAATAATACCTAGATAAACCTATAATATATAAGAAGTTTAATATACTAGTAAGTAAGTAGTTACTACTTATACTAACGTTTAGAGTAACCTTACTACCCTTAGTTAATAGTTATATAGTAAGTACCTACGTCTTACCTTAAATTACTAAAAAGAGTACCTCTACTAACTATCTTACTATACTAAACTAGCAGCTATAAGAACCTCTATAACTAATATTAGTACCTATAATAATAGATAGATTTAATAGCACTCTACCTAACGCAGCTATAGAGGTAACTAAAAAGGCGTAATAGTAGTAATCTAGCCTTTAGAGGGTTATATATTAAGTACCTTATAAGCTTAGCTATAAGCCTACTAATAATAGCTACCTAATATAAAGTTACTACTTACGCTTACTAGTATAAATATTAACACCTCTACTAAGAGTAATAATTAACGCTTATAAGCCTCTATAGGAGCTATAACTAATAATTAAGCTATAGTAGTACTAGTAATAGTATATAAAAAGTAGTAATTACTTAAGTAATATATAGAGTTATTTTAGTAATTATATATATAATATAAGAGTAATAGTATATCTTATAAGAGACTATTAGGTATATATTTCCTCCTCTCCTTTATTATTTCTATATCTTTCCTTTATTACTATTTAAGAGTAATAGAACTACTCTACTTAGAGGAGGGAGTAGTATAATAGATCTACTTAACTTTAGTATTCTTTAGAGTCTACGCTAGTCTCTACACTAGCTAGGTACTAGTAACTAGTAGCTTAGCACTATAAATATTAAACTATAGATCTCTCTATAGGGCTCTACACCTTATATCTTACTTATAGAATAATCTATTAACTTTATCTAATCTCTTATATAACCTATATAGCTCCTTTATAGCTAAGTTAGTTACTTACTTCTTTAACTTATTAGAAGCTTTAGACCTATACTATAGCTAAGAAATATATAAAAAAGAGTAGGAGGTACTTAATTAGCTCTATAGTAATAAGCTATAATAGAGGCTAAATAAGCCTTTCTAGATCTAGAAGTAGCGCTTTATACGTATTAGTATAGTACTTAAGAAGTCTAACTATAAGATAATAAGCTATACTAAGAGCTTTATAAAGCTATTACTTACTATAGCTACCTCTATAGGTAGTAAACGTAGTAAGACTTTAGTTATATTCTTTAACTATGCTTACAATTAAGCTTAAGACTAGAAAGAAATTAATAGCTACTATAAACGCTCTAAGTATAAGACTATAAGCTTATCTACTAGTAAGCCTTACTATTATTCTTCTAGAGACTATATATATACTTACTAACTTAACTTAAACTAATAATAGATATAATACTCTACTAGTACTATACTTTAAGGAGCTACTACTACTTTTAGATAAACTAATACTTAACGTAATATCTTCTATTATAATAAGGCCTACTTTAAGTATAGAAAACTAAGATATAATATAGATATCTATAAATAACTTAAAACTATACCCTTTAATTAGATCTAAGGCCTTAATATTAGCGTAATTAATATAGAGTATATAGATAATAATAATAAAGATATAAAGTTAGAAGCTTCTAATCCTTATAACGATAACTAGTGTAATAAGTATAGCTATTAAGTAGAGGATAATAAGAAAGAGGATTTTTAGACGCTTCTAGGTAAAACTATACTTAGGAGTAGTAATAGCGTTTATCTAGTAAAGCAGCCTATAACGTTACTAATTACTATTAGTAACTTAAAGTAGTAGCTATAACTCTTTTAGGTACTACTAACGTTTTACTCTAATATTATATATCTACTATATTTCTTACTAATAAGCTACTTCTATAACTCTTAAAGTAGTTAGAATTTACTATATATATATAAGTCTATAGAATATAGAGAAAGGCTATAAGCTTATTAAATACTAGAGCTAGTGCCTATTTCGTAAGTTATTATTAAGTAAAGTAATAGTAACTTACTATAATTAAAACTAAGCTTATATAGTTAGTACTAGTAGATAAAGAGATTATTAACTCTCTTATAGATACTATAGAACTACTTATATAATATAGCGCTTATACTACTAAGACTCTCTACTATATTATAAATATTAAGAAGTATAATATTATCTTAGGCATAAACTAAATAGATGCGTATAACCCTTTATTTAACTTTAGAAAGATATAAATAATAATATTTAAATCTATATACTATTATCTTAATTACCTCTACTAAGGTATCTCTAATACTATATATAATAACTATTACTTACTTAATAGTAAAACTAAATATAAAAGTATTATTAGTAATATCTCTATTATTAGCGCTATAGCGGCCTACCTTATAGCTACTTATAATCTAGACTAAGTTACTTAAGTAGAACCTTACTACTAGGAAAAGCTAAATAAACTACTAGATAAAGACTATAATTTTAGAGTATTTAAGGATATAGTAGGGTATTTTACTACTATCTTATAAGCTAATTTTAATAAGTATATAGAAAAGCTAGAATAAGCTCTTATAATAGATAAAGAAATTAAGA
>Ga0210040_10007442_pt1 | contig 13241 bp, 14 predicted proteins | sample CryGeyCG12114_NA_FD_185462 | JGI IMG/M metagenome (GOLD analysis project Ga0210040, IMG submission 185462) | Groundwater microbial communities from aquifer - Crystal Geyser CG19_WC_8/21/14_NA (SPAdes) (version 2) | ecosystem: Environmental > Aquatic > Deep subsurface > Groundwater | place: USA... | reverse complement strand
TTAAAACAATCACCATGAACTCCGTTTATGCGCATAAAAACAACTTAGGCATTCTCCGATTGAGCTCATTTGCAATCCCATTTCCTACTTTTGCGTAATCTCAAGGTGTGCAAAATTTGAAGTCAATGGTTGATGCGTTCGAAAGTTATCGTGGATACACCGAAAAAAATTGTCACTATCCCATAAGCCCTGTACCGGGCTAAAAATGTATGCAATGATACAAAAAGAGTTTGCTGTTCATTATTTTTTAGCTAACTCAGAATTGGACCTATGTTTAGCCCAACCGCTCTATATTTTTAAAGTTGACCCTTTTTTCAAATGGATTTACCGTAGGGGTGAAATGAGATTCTGAAATGTATTTCATCGAATGAATCTATACTAATGATTTCAATATTGACCCAAGATAAGTCAAAGTTCAGTCAGCAGCACTGCATATAGTCAGTCAAGGTTGTTGTACTTGTACATAAAAGTGCATGTTATTTACTTAATACACAGCTTCCATATCATGATCTTGAGAATTGAGTATAGGAAGATGAGTTCATCTCATGTTGGTCTTAAATGTTGAAGTTTACGCATGCACTGGAACCACAGATGCCACTTTGGATGGCCAGTGTAAATTTGACTGTGTGGAAATAATTAGGAATCATTTAAAATTTTGGATCCTCGTTTCAAGTTTAAAAACTAAATAAATTAAGATGATGGCAATTAGCATTAATATATGCTTCCTGCTCTCCATTATTGGTTACTGTGCGGCATTTAAACTGCAAGTGGAAACACAATACGGTGTAATAGAAGGAGTCCAATTAGAACCCAGTAGAAATGGAAAGTCTGTTATCGGGTATTTAGGAATCCCTTATGCCAACCCACCTAAACAATTTCAGGTAATTTATTGTACAAGTACGATGCTTGTCAGGAAAGTATTAAGTATTATTTTTTTCTCAATACAGGAATCTCAAATATTCTCAGATAAATGGGATGATGTGCGACCAGCTAAAGAATTTGGTTCTGTATGCACTCAATGGTCTTCAGTGGAGGAACAAATAATTGGATCTGACGATTGTCTTTTTCTGAATATTTATCACCCAGATGTGAGTTAGTCAGCCATTTAATTGTTAGAATATTTATAATGTTAGTTGCAGTTTAATTTTTGACACAGTTTATATTACTACTATTGTTTATTGGTTGTGCGCATGTGTGAAAAGATGGATTGCGCAAAGATAGCGTCTTTTTTTGGGCGCATGTGCACTCACTACTTGCTTGCATTTGCTTGCAATCATTAACACTTACTTATAATACTCACTAACTACTTACTCTGATTTTTTCTGCATCGTTTGGCAATTATATAGGTTTTATAATTATTTTTATAATTGTATATTAATCTAATCAAGGATTTCTTTCTTATACTGCTAAGTGATGCTATTTTTACCTGTTTTAATTGCCAGGTAAATGAAGAGAATGTGCAACTTCCAGTAATAGTTTGGATTCACGGTGGATTCGGGGCGTTTCGTTCTGGGTCTGGAAATGAATACCCACCTCAATATTTCATGGATGAGCCCGTGCTGCTAATCACTATTAATTACCGGTTAGGTGCTCTAGGTAAATATGTAATATCCTTTATTATTCTGTAATGAACTGGATATGTAAGGTTCACATTTGTGTACTAACCAATAGAATGTCGTAACTACAAGGTTTTCTAAGTACCAATGATTCGACTATTTCTGGAAACCTGGGACTCAAAGATCAAGTTGTGGCATTAAAGTGGATACAGAAAAATATTAAGGTTTTCGGAGGGGACCCCAAAAAGGTTACCATTGCAGGTCAAGGGAGTGGAGCCGCATGTGTTTCCTTTCATTTGCTATCCCCTTTGAGCTCAGGTAGTTTGCTATATTGTTTTTCGCAAGTATCCAAATTTCTCAATAACATACTGTGGTTTGTTACAGGAGTTTTTCATGCAGCAATAGCACAAAGTGGATCCGCGTTTTGTCCATGGGCTTTAGAGGAAGAGCCACTGGGAAACTCTAAGCGTTTAGCAAAAGAACTGAATTGTGCCACAGAAGATATTTTCAAAATGGGAGACTGTCTAAAGACTAAAGGCTCGCAGGAGATTATCAAAGCTGAACGCAAATTGGGATCCCAAATGTTTAGTGTAAGTATTAGATTATACAAGCTTAATGAATGCATTTGGTTGTGAGTTGGCCTTACAATCATCTTTTGCTTAGGATGGAATTATGCTGTTTAGTATCCCATTTGCACCAGTGGTGGAGCACGGGCATGAAAATTCTGCATTTCTTGCTAAACATCCTGCGGTCGTAATGAACGATGGAACCTTTAACAAGGTCCCATTAATGACTGGATTTAATGAAGATGAAGCGGCATTGATCTCTTCCCAAAGTAAGCTTAACTTTTTAGAAACATGAAAAAATTAAGCATGGAATTTCGTGTGCTAATAAATATCGTCTGCCTTGATTTTTCAGTCTTCTCGAACGAAACATTAACTCAAATATTAGAAGACAAATGGCTGGAAATTTCTTCTGAATTATTTAGGAAGTCATTTTTTCAAGATGAACTAGTACGAGAAGAGATTAGAAACTTCTACTTTGGGAAGCACTCGGACATTGATGAGAATTCATGGGCCACTTTCACTCGACTGTTATCTGATTGGCTCTTTGTGAAAGGGATCACAGACTTGAGCCATCTTCATGCTGCTCATGCTACAACCTATGGCTACGTATTCACATTCCAGGACGGATTTTCTTTTTCCGTATCTCAGCCTCATCTACCGGCAGGAAAATCTTCGGACCCAACTGGTATGCAAAAAGTCTTTTTTGTTTACAGCAATGATTCACGAATTATGCTGTATTTAATGATCCACTATTTCTAGGAGATGAAGAAATCTTCACAGGCAATATTGGACATGGGGATGAGCTCCAGTATTTATTTCCAGGAATTTATGGAGCTCCTGAGAGAAATGCCGAGTCAGAGGTCACTGAGTTTTCCAAGCAACTGGTCACCCTATGGACAAATCTCGCCAGCTCAAAGTGAATTTTTTTAGATTTGGTTTTTATAATCCATTTGTTTGGTCAATGAGTAGCTAATAATGTAATGTGCATAAAAGGAAACCTGGAGTGATGTGGCCTGATAAAAAAGGATCTAGATGGAGGGCTTTATTAGCTACACAGCCGTTAGCGCGATGGGTCACTTTGGACATGAAAATGGGATACTGGGATGCTTCGGAGCATCAGAGAGAGAGACTCGCCTTTTGGGACTCAATGTCTTCCTTTTTGCCTACTTCTGTGAAGGATGAATTGTAATGAGTATGAGTGATACGAATGATGAATATGAAGCGTTGAATAAAGGAATAATATCGTTTTATTCTCTCCAATTAAAGAGCATATTGAATGGCAATGTGTTCACATCAAGTATAGATTTATGGACTACAAACTAATATGAGTATTACGATTTAATATATTTTATCACATTCATAAAGTTTTTTAGTATGAATCACTAAACAAGTATTGGCACAACTTGTTAAATCAATCGCTTACCACAGGATTTTAATTCAGTTTTCCGCTACAGGGGGAATACTATACACAAGAAATTATATTGCGCCGCTGGCTCTTTTACAAAACCTTTAAACAAGTATGCTAAAGTACTCACTCAGTAGCAATGCGTAAAGTGATTTGGTGATCAGATGAACTGCAAATCTCCATTTCGACTTGTACACGCAATTGTGACCGGCACATGCGTCCCGCAAGTAAACACCTAATTCATATTCATTCGAGAGTCACTTCAGTCCCAACTCCATTTTAGAAATTATAGCTTAAATTGTAACCCGTGTCACCACTACCACTATTGCTAAACTTCTCGCATAAGCTATGGGCTTTACTCAGAATCAAAAGTGAAACTAACTAAGCCGATTGCACAAAAGTTTTAAATCTGACCCAAAAACGTTCCCTTGCAGCCACGGAACCTTCAGTCCCTGGCCACTCAATGTACGTTCTGGACGACAGCAAATAGTTGAGCACTTTGGACCGACACTGCGGAGGAACGGGTTCCAACAAAATCACCAAAAAACATTTTCTCCGTCTCTCAATGAGTCGGTGATAAGCTAACTTCATTTCAAACTGGCACCACTGACTTTCCAAGTACTTTTGGGACACGACCATAACAATCTTGGCAGACGTGTCCACACAACGGATAATATTCTCCGTAATGGGCACTCCCGCTTCAAAATCCCGCTCGTGAATGCACAGTTTCATGGGACTATCCTTTTCTTGCTCGATCTGGGGCACCAAATGGTCACTCAGAAAACCCGTGTCTTCATGATGGTACGAGACGAACACATCGTATTCAAATTCACTCGACTGCCTGTCCTCCTCCTTGCCCATTTCGAGTTTGAAGTTGAAGAGCCAATATTTCACTACCATCCGATTCTTGTACACCACTGTAGTCAAAACGCCGGCACAAAACAAGGCACTTGCCACATAGACTGTTGCCAATAGCCACGATGTCGACTCCTGTTCCTCTTGAGTCCAAGGATCCGTCTCTGGCAACCCACTGGTCCGATTCGTGCAAAACTCTGAAGAAAATTCCTCCAAGTGGTGATAAGTTTGATTCTCCGAGAAGAAGCAGGTGTAACAGTTGGAGGTATTCCAACCTACCAACTCCACTGTGGATATTTGGCTCAAGTTTTGCAACAAATCTCCCCCTTGGCAGCACAAAAATGGGTTGTTGCCCAAATCCAAGACACTCTTGGCATGATAATCGGCCACAGTGAGATCCTCCACCATGACTGAAGTGACGGGTCCGATTTTGTTGTTCGATATCATAATCTCACTTAGTTCCCGCTGGTAAAAAACTCGGTCACTCCACGACTCTATCCGGTTGTTTGCCAAATCCACGTGAGTAAGATACGGAGAATTCTTAAACAGTTCGTAAAATAAGAATCGCATACGATTGTAGGACAAGTCGATGAATTTTAGACGGATTAAATGTGCAAATGGGGTTGAAGCATTTGGAATTTCTTGCTCTTCTTCCATCGCGTCTTTCAATGCATTTGTCGAAGTGAGGAAATCAAATATGGGTCGAGCCGACACATTATTCATTTGACCATCCGAAGGACCTTCAAACATGGGCACTTGGAGCAAGCAATTGTCCAAAAAGAGGTCAGTTAGAGAACTCATCCCGTAGAATGTGAGTGAATTTATGTGCGACAACGGGTTTTTTCCCATCTGGAGAACACGTAAACTACCCAGGGAAGAGAATGCCTTGTCCGCTATGTAATTTATTTTGCTATCGGCCAATGAAAGAGTGACCAGATTGGTCAACCCGGTGAACGTATGTTGTTCAACGCGACCAAGATTCACATTGTTCAAGAACAGTACCCGAAGTCGACTGTGGTTGCTGAACGTGTGTTGAGGGATTTCGAAAGGTTTTTTTGTCCGGGGATTGTAACTCAAGTCCAGATTGATCAGTGAGGGTAGGGAGGAGATACAAGCCGGGACTTTCTCCAAGTAGTTTCCTAGTAAGGTGAGTGAGCTCAGTTGCGGCATGTTGTCCAATGTGCCTTCAGCAATAGACCGGATATTGCAATCCCGCAAATTGATTTCCCGCATGGCGGGCATGTACGGAAAGTGTTCGGGCCGGAGGTCCCGAAACGAGTTGTCATGCAGGTCCAGTCTTTGCAGGGAGGAGGCCACAATGGTCAATGCCTCCACTGGGATTTCGTTGAGATTGTTACGACCGAGGGACATGGTTTCGATGGGGACGTCACGGAGTCCTTGGAAGGCACGCAGTAAGTTCAGTTTGGGATTGTCTTCGAGGAATATGTGGCGCAAGTTCTTGAGGAAGGAGAAGGCCACTGGAAAGGATTGAAAGGAAATATTGACAATGCATGTGATACTAACTAATAAAGGAATATGTAGTTGTAGTTAGTAATACTAGAGCGTCTTCTAAGAATTAATTTGGAAAACCTTTTACTCCTCAAGAATAGCATGGTCAGATAAATAATGGGGGGAATCCAAAATGTTGTTCACGGCAACATTTAAGGACGAATTTGATATGAAAAGTCAAGAGCACAGATCGCATGCATATATGAACCGTTGTGATTGATTGGGAATTATCACAGCTGTACTAAAAATATAAAATGTCCATACCTGGATGAATATCCTCTAATGCACACGATTTTAAGTCTATGGTATTCAAGGGACTTCTCCGAAGTCCGGCCCACATCTGCTCCGGGACAATTGTAAGCGGGTTCCCAGCCAAACTGAACCACTTGAGTTTGGGGAGCACAATTGGTATATCCTCTACATTCTCCGTCAGATTGCACTGGGAGTATATGTTGAAATTGATGTCATTGTTGTCCAAAATGAGCATTTCCAGGTCGTTCAGCCCACGGTATATAAGGGAGCTCAGGTATTTGAGCCTTTCGCTGGTGATCATCAGGATTTTGAGACCCCTGAGGACTTCAAAAGCTCCTGGATGGATATCATGGATGTCATTCTTGTGAAATCGAAGTGTTGACAATGTCACATTGTTGAAGGAATTGCAACCTAAAAGTTATTAATATACCCTGATTATTATTATATCACTGAAAGAGATAAAGGTTCATGGCATGCGATGATGCACAGCTCAATTTGATTGACATACAATGTGCTATGGATTTAACTGCCATTTAGCTTGTCACCTGTGATTTCCTTATTTGCTTACCAATGAACGAGATTTTGGTGGAATTGAAATCCACAATTTGCAAATTATCGGGTAACTTGGGCACATAAGAGAGCTCTGGGTCATTGCAAAAAAAGTGGTTTGGGCTGTCTTCCAAGAAACCGCAGCCGGCCTCTTCCCACCCTTTTTCTTCCTCTGCCAGGTTTTTCACGGTCAACCCACAATGAGCCTCCTCATCATCATAGCATACTGTCCGTAGTTTTAATTTCGATGGATTCAACATACCGGACTTCCGTTCCTCATGTTCACTCTCACGGTCTAACAATATATGCAGATCCTTGATGAAATGGTCCACTGCGAGTTCCCGAGCAGCAGTCCAGTCTGACTTGTTGTGCCCAAACAGCGTTTCCTTAACTTGAGAACTTAGAAAGTAGTGTTTATTTCCAGTTAGCCATCCATAGAGTATTGGGTCGTTTTCGAAGGGTTCGAAAATGTCTGTTTGGCCATTCACAGTGCACAGCGACAGCCATATTATGCAGCTGAGCACTTTCACTAATAGTTCCCGTTTCTTCATAGTTGCTTATTGTGACTAAACTTTGGGTTCTAACTTCCAACGGGACGTTTTTTTAGGAATAAGAATATAATTTTGAGGCAAATATAATCATGTGGTGAACTTTGTTTGATACGCGTAATTGAAAGTGAATGTCAGAGATGAGTGGTCACAGGATTTCAATGGAACTTTCTGATATGTCCCGCATTGTCTTTTATTAGAGCTGTTGTTTGGGATTCCTATATCGAGCTGTGAATGGAAATTTACCTAGTTTTCGAGTTTTTTTTTTGTGGGAGCATGGGTAGTGGGTTGAGTTGTGTAGCTTAGCATTTTGAATAGACAACTGGGGGATTCTAATGATGGATTGTAATGATGATGTTAATGAATATTTTTGCAGTACTTTAATGGATTTTAAACGGTCCCCACATTACGGAATGAGTGGCGTACACTTTGTTTTTAATCAGTATCTTATCTCATTTGTTCTCCTGTGGCATGGCCAAGTTGCTACATAAATTTTATATTTCGTCGTCTCTCAAAAAACAACAGTAAATCTCATGAATTATTAAGCATTGGGGATTATGTATTATAAATGCAAAGCCAACAGAAATTGCACTGGAGTGAGGCTATAATACTATGAAGATTTTGTATGCACGTGGATTGGAATCCAGCTTCCCACAACCCGGGTTGCACTGGGCTGGAGATACACTTATTTAAAAAAATATTTTAGGTGTATAATGCAAGTTCGGGGTAAACTGGGAAACGCCTTTCAGTCTCCATATAAATATGTATGTAATTAAGTAATATACTTTTGAAGAGATCATGCACCCGGGTCGTGGTCGTGATGTTACGTGCGTTGACGCTGGGATCGATTAATCAATTTGTCAAATGCAGATGATGATAGGGAAAGAAAACAATTTTACTGATTACATTGAACTTGTTGACAAACTGTGACATCTCCATTTTTATGCAAATGTCCTTGTCCAATGTCAAAAACTTATGACGATAGGAAGAAAACAGGTAATTATGGGCAGAACGCAAAAGTTTAAGCACGAAAAATTATTTTATTCACCAACATGGCCAGACAAATCACATAAGAGATGGCATATCACAATATTAGTAAATTAGCACAATATAGTCAGTCTCAAAAAGATCAAATCTTGATATCACGAAAATGTTTGGGCATTTCAGCAGTGAACTCCATTAAATACTCATATCTCTGGCGGGAAAGGAAATTTAGCTTATTTTTTACACACTTTCTAACTAAAGGTAACAGTTCCGAGTATCCAGAGGAATGAACTTTTAATTTCAACACAAATGCTCGCAAGGACACATATTGAAGCTCGTTTATTGTAAATAATGTTTGATTTTGAGTAAGCGGTATTCTATTCGATTTTTTCATACCCGATCGATTGAAATCACAGCAGCAGCAGGATTTTGCATGACAATTGTACAGTCTTTTTCGAGTTTTGAGGAATTTTTGGCACACTACAGAGTATCTGAAATAACACGATCAATATGCATAGTTTGTATTCCGTCCGTAGAATGCATAAACAAAAAAATTTAAAAATATTATCTAAACTAACCTGGCCAAAATGGTTGTACATCTAAGAATGCTGGAACATAGGAGCATGGCCACATTTCGTGTTTTGAGTGCATTGTAATCTTTAAAGACGACGCGGCATAAAGCGCAAAATCGGAACGCTAGGATTAATGCGGCTTCAAAAACGGACAATAGGATTCGCTCTACACAGTTGATACTGGGATCCAACAGAATATACACCAGTCTGGCTGGTGTAATTGACTTCATGCGCTCGTATACAAACCTTATCCCACAAAATGTTAAAATTGCACATAAATTACGAAATTTAAATCCAATTGAAATTGAATTATGATTGTTCTATACACGAATATCATAATCATAGTGCTGTTGAATTTGCAAAATAGTTTGCATGTGCCAATGTGCCCCCTACGACATAATTTTTAATGAACATCCAAAGAAGTTGAGATAATTGGCCTAGAGAAGTGAATACCAGCTTTTTAAATTTTTCACCGGTAATTATTAAATAGGATCAAAACAAATATGGAACCTTTTACCTAGAACATACATGCAAATTCCACAGCTGTAAAGCAAATACAAGCTACTATAAGTGATAAAACCTCGCGCGGTCTATATTTTACAATTAAATTAAATGTACTCTACTAGAAAGCTAAAAATCATTTTTCTCGCTCTAAAAGCCAAAAAATTGAATACATCAGAAACGAAATGCCCAAATATATTTCTTACTGTGCAGGAGGCACATCCCTCATAAAGAATGTGATGGAGGACGCCATATCTTGGCCACAATAGGAACTATAGTCCCTACTAACATGACCCGAATTCAGACAAAATCTCCATCCACAAAATGTAACGGGTGTGCAACCCAACCTGTTGTCATTCCGTGGAGCACCACATTTGGATTCCCAATTATGCTCAGATTTCCCCTTGTTGATCCGAATATGATAGTCACGAATGCCCGCCTGCATTTTCCTCCAAAATGTTTGAGCCCGGCCTTGAGTCGGTGTCATGTACACATAGTCATCCACTATCCGGATAAAAAATTCTTGCCTGTGTTTTAAAAAGGCTGAAAACTTGCAGTTTTCGGCATTCCCTAAATAAAAGTTACACAGGGATTCGGACAAAGCCCATCCCTATAAAGAAACAAAAGAGTCCCATCATCATCCACTGTATAATTTGTTACATAAAGTAAATACTGCATAAGAATTAATTTGTACCTGAGGCAATCCGTGAGTAAATTCATACATTTTCTTCCCCAAGGAGACAATCCCTGGTTGGGAAAATGAGCTAACCAATTCCCTTTTAAGCTGGGGAACATTTAATTTTTCATCCTGCATAAAATGTGCATACATGATTCAAAAACTTAATTTAACTGTACTAAATTGTAAGTTAACTGGAAAAATGTGTGTCCTACCATTCCAGTATCTTTAATCAGAAGGGGACGAATCAAAATGGACGACTTGATAGATTTGATCGTGTTTTTCGGGCTCACAAGAGCTTCTAACCGTAAAGACTTGGCGGACCCTACAGAATGGTATTTCTTCAACACCAGTCCTTCATCATCACTAACCGGAAACAAGTCAATGAGTTCCTCCAGTTTGTGCAGATTCACCGAAGGGTACGCATTCTGCACATCCACTCGCACAAAGTAGAGATGCGGGAATTTTGCAAATTTCCACTGCTTCAGGAACTCGATCCACTTTATTCGCATTTGGTTTGGATCAGAGAGCGCGTGTGGCGCTACTTTGGCATTCATGAAGTTCAATAGCGTCCTCAGTCGTTGCACATTCTGTGTCCTCCCTCTGTGTAAATTTTTAAAATTAATTTAGACACTACGTGAACTTGAGATTCTAAACTGTACTTACATACATCCGTTTGGTGAGCATCCGGAAATGAGTCTTGTCATCCTTGGGCTTGGGAATGAACCGGATATTCAAATTGGATTGGGCTTGGACCAACTCCTCTGGACACAACTGCCGGAAGACGGCATTCTTCAAATTGTGATTCCTCTGCCTGTCACTAGCACTGTTCCAGGCATCCCGCCAGAAGAAGTGCACTTGGTTCCTCCGGTTGCTCACTTCGGTGACATAAAAACTGGACCGGATCAACATCAACACATATTCGCTGTAAATCCAGGAGACCACTTTCACAAACAAATATAACTTGACATCCTCATTGTGCACAGAGTCCAACCAGGGGACTTTTCGAAAATCCATCGTTTCCACCAACTGGGCCAATTTCAATGCGGATTTCGTGCCCGCTATAAAAATGCTTCGGCGGACAAACTTGAAAAAACCTTTGCGATTACTTTCACAGCCCAGCAACTTTTCTAACCCGTTCATATGGAGGATTTGCTTCAGGGCGAGCATTAAACTGTTATGGCTCACATCTTGTACATTTTTTATGACGAATTTTTTCGTGGGGCCCAATGCGGGAGATTCCACAATTGGGTTGGACCCGGATCCACTGCTTTTGAAGTGATCTGCACTAATGGATCCTTTATTTTGGCTATTGCCATTACTATTGGCTTTCAATTCGTGACTACTTGCATGGAAACTATCTTCTGAACTGGCTGTAGTAGTAGACTCGATTGTCAAATCGATCAAATCGGGGCTACAAGTTTCGGGTCCCGTGATTGCTACGTTCGCCAGTGTCCCGTTTTCCTGTGCTGTATGTAAAGTGGAATCCTTTTCCCTACTCGCTTTCAATTCCCCTTTGCGCTTACTAAATGCACAGCAACTCTTCAGCAATCCATGCAAATTCCTGTACCGTTTGTTAAACGCTATGAATGGTTCCACCATGGATTTGAGAAGGTGAACATGTTCACTCACATCGGGCAGCACGAGCTGTCCAATTTTATGACTGTCGATGATTTGTTTGACCAAAAGCCGGGCACATTTTGTGAGATCTGAAATGTTTTCGAGCCGATTCAGAATGTGACTTGGAGGCCAAGTATTCCGGGAACAACGGTTGTACAAGATTTTTCTCGTGTTTAGAGGCATTGTGGGATCGTAATGACAATCCAATAAAAATGGCGATGCCTGAATATTGGATAGTTGTTCCGCAGTAGCACCAAACTTTTTGGCCTGAGATTCTTCGGAAGTACCACTGCTGACAATTAGACCAGAGTTGTTACTGCTCACAAGTAGATTCTTGACACGTTTTTTCCGGTGTCGTTTTTTGAGTTTCACACGTAACCCATATTCTTTGGCACACGTTTCCGTTATAGTGAATACGACGAGTAGGAATTCTATTCCTAGGGATTTCTCTAACTCAGGGGGAAGTCGGAGTCCTTTGCATCTCGGAGGAAGCGGTGTCCCACTAGTTTGCTTGCAATACTCTTTTTTGCTGCATCGGATGTACGCCGGCTGGAACTCAGAGTCTGGAACAATTTGGACGAAATGGTAGGTTTTTAAGTTGGAAGGAGCCGCGGCCTTTTTCGAGAATTTGGAACGGGCTGCTAGGATTTTTTCCACGATTTGTTGGCTTGGTGTAATCCAGCGAGAATTTTCAGGTCCTGCATTTTGGGAACCAACAAGTTTGGGAGCAGTTGATGTACGGATATTATTATTCATTTTCAATTTTTTGCATGGTTTTTGACTCCTGAGGTGTACTACGTTTTCAGGGTGTTTCCGTTTCAAATTGGAGGCTTTAGATTGGGAGAAATTTTCTTTAGCTTCTTCCCCAGGTTTTATTTGTCTATTAAATGGACGGCAATTGGCCACCGGGATTTTGTCATACACGGAGTGGGGATGGGTGATAATTAGACTTAGGATGCCAGCTTCCAACATGAAGACGACGAAGGATTGAATCAAGATGAAGTTGACGACTTTGTAGCCATAAGTGTCGAAAATATCTCTCACTAAAGGATGTCTAATGAATTCGCTCATATTTTGGGGTGTGGACAGATTTTCCGAGGGACCGGTTCTCATAGTTATCAGATCTTTGTAGAATAGTGCGTGATTTGTCTTTATGAAATCCGCGTACCCACTGGGCCAGCTTTTATCTTATGAGGAATTAACAAAAGTAGGGATTTGTACCCTGTAATCTGGGGTAATTTTATTTTATCACACTAGCTATGCTAAACTACGCAACAACAAGCTAAAAGAGATGAATAAAATGTTTCCTCACTCGAAAGTTCAGGAATTCGGATACCAACAGGATAGCACAAAATAATATTTTTCTTCCCACTAAGATGATGATATTGTTTGTCCCATTTTCTACTAAATTCTGAACGCTTTGTAGTAGACACATTGGAAGGTTCCAATTTTTCCAAAAACCTCAGCAGGCACACACAGCTCAGTTTTTCTCTAGTCCAGTTCTCCAATTTGGTTTGCAAAAATTCCATCCTTACTGCTTCAATTATTTAGCTAAACACGACAATGCGAGTAATGCGAGTCTATCAAATCGAAAAAATGTGAAAAAGTTAGTATTTCATATTTGTTTACACTTTACAGTTCGGTCAGG
>Ga0210040_10007441_pt1 | contig 13242 bp, 9 predicted proteins | sample CryGeyCG12114_NA_FD_185462 | JGI IMG/M metagenome (GOLD analysis project Ga0210040, IMG submission 185462) | Groundwater microbial communities from aquifer - Crystal Geyser CG19_WC_8/21/14_NA (SPAdes) (version 2) | ecosystem: Environmental > Aquatic > Deep subsurface > Groundwater | place: USA... | reverse complement strand
TAGGTTTTTTCACTGTCGATGATTTCGCTCGACAAGAGTTTTCCGTACTGAAGGACTGATGCAAATAGGAAGTAAACATTGCTCTGGAGGAGAGACTGAAAGTTTCTTGAGAGCTCTTAGAGAAACAGAGTTTTGTCAAGGGACAGTTGTGCAGGATTTCCTTAAAACATTTCTTAAAGGATGAATTCAACCAAGCGTAGATGATGGGGTTGTACATCGTATGGCTCATGGCAAGCCAGTGGGAAAAAACAAAGATGTACTTGAACAAATTGAAAGATTCCAGCTCTGGGTATATGTGCAAAGCCAAAAGGCAGAGATTGCATGGCAGCCAAGCTAAAGTGTACCCCACTACTACCGCTAGTGTCAAGATTACCGCCTGCAGAAAAGAAAGAGAACCGACTGGTATTAAAACTTCAGAAGTTAGAACTTAATTGCATTCTCTTGAGGTTCAAGTTACATTGAGGCCACGCGGAACCCAGCTAACAAAAACTTTGATAACTTGTCTGCACCATCAGGGTTAAGCAGATGTATTACGTTAATTATGCGGTAGGAAGGTAGGATCAACCAAGGTGAGACCAAAAGTATTACAAAAAACTAAAATAATTTCAGTACGTTAAAAAAAATACACAAAAACAAAGAACTGTTAGGAAATCTTCTTTGGGCGTCTTAAGACATTCATACAGAAGGGGAACAATTTGAATTTTTTTAATTCCGTGTCTCCGGAAACAAACACACAAAAACCGATAACAGTTTAAACCGTTTGTTAACCCAATTGCAGTGTCGAAATCAAGATTATTTTGTAATTTAAGATTTTTACTACCTTTCTAGTTCCTTTGGAGTGGCGAGATGAGGGGACATTTCGAACTAATTGGATTGCTCCAGCAGCTCGGCTATCATGCTGAATCCCCCAAACAACCAATGCAATCCTGGTGTACGTGAATGTGAGTACGACAAGTGGAAAGATGTATTGCAGAATCAACAGGGCGAAAGTGTAGTTCACTTTCTGCTGATCACTAGCCCAGCCGGACTGTGTGAAAGAAGATACAAAGTGTCAGTCACCATAACATAAGGAAATGACCCATTTGTTTTTCCAGTAGGTCAAGCCCACTAGCTTATCTATGCGCTGCATACGGTTTTACAAAATTCCAAATGTGTAATGAAACTATTCTATTCGATCCGATGAACTTATAGGACGAAGTATAATATAGAGTAGGTGTATTCAATTACATATAAAGCATTTTGATCTGGGAGAAGTCATACAAGCAAAAAAATATTCTTAGATATGATTTGTGCGGCAGCTTCTAAGTTGATTACTTTCCATAATCAACCTTACTTGATGCGAAATACAATTTCTTTCACATTTTTACATCACACTACGCAAAATCCTTCTTTTCAAACCCACTCGTTTTTTAAAAAAACTCACCTCTTCACAAAAAGGTCTCATCACTTCCCCGTCAAACCCATTGGTTTCATTTACCGGATGACTAGCCACATTTGAGACGACCACAAGTGGGGAAGAAATAGCTATAGCTGCCGCCCAAACCACCCCGAGCACATACGGCGTATGACCCTTTCTCATTCTCGGTGATAATGGATGCAAAATGGAAATATATCTTTCCATTGCCAACACAATGAGAGTGAATGCAGACACCATCACTCCCACAGTGTTTGCCGGGGTGACAAAATAACACAGGAATTCTCCAAATGGCCAGTAGCTCACTATGAAAATAATGAACGTAAATGGTAAACACAAAAGAGAAATTAGTAGGTCACCGATCGCCAGATTTGTCAGCAAAATATTCGTAGCTGTTCTCATTCGTGGTACTGTCCCAATAACATACAATACTAAGGAATTGCCCCCCACGGCCCCAACAAACACTATAGAATAGAGTACACCTAGCACCACTTTAAATGATACTGGGAATCCACTTTCACTATCAATGACTTCTACCGAAGTCAAATTCAAAGGGAGTGAAATTTCAGATAACTCCATTTTCATAACAGTTTTAATACTAACATAGGTTTAGTCACTAACTCCACTCTGTAGTTCAGAATGAACGAAATAAGGGCAAGGTGGAAAATAATTTATCCAAGAGAAAGTTTGACTATGCAGCCTTTCACTCGCACTAGGAACTGACAAGTGGGAACCAACAGAGGTTGCATGAAATGACATAGCATTAGGTAAGAGTGCCAAATTCTCACTCACCACACTGAAAACCAGTGTTCTCTTCTGTCGAGTGGTGATAAATGAATGGTTCTAACTAACTAAATAACTAGCATTTGGGTGAGTTGCATGCGTCTTGTTTTTTGTGACTGCTGTGTTCAGCACACCACATGAAGTAACCAACTAACTGAGGCGACGAGCAATGCTTGCCAATAAGGATCATCATGTAATAAATGGAGCAGATTGCCTGAGACTTTTCTCTAGAAAAAAGTACTACTGTACGGGCTCCCATTTTTTTGTACCATTCTATAGGAAATATGGCTGTCTTTCTTTTCTAGTTAGCCTGTCTATTAGTATAGTAGTATCCATAGCAGAACAGGATGTAGTGGTCTGCACTTACAGATGGTTATGCAATAAATTAAATGATGATTAGCCTTGGTCATGCATGTGTGTAATAAAAGTATGTATACTGGGTCTCCTTCCTGACATACATTTTTGTATTATATTCATGTTTACATCTCAATACTTTTAGGTAGATAGGTAGGTAGCCTTTTTCTTATTAGTTTATACTGGAGGTCCAGGTGGACAACTTTTTTTATCTCGCAAGACTATACTATGTCACTCACTATTTCGTTTAAGGCGCAATTTCGGGCATCCAGGCAAGTGAAAGGATCCTATGATATCTGCTTTGAGGATGCTTTGTACAAATAGCGGGCAAAGTCATTTTCCAGCTTTTGCATTCGGTAGTCTCCATATAAATAAATATGACTTGGTTCGTGTAAGTTCTATTGGGCTCGTAGTTGTGAACAAAATTAAGTTTTGTGGTGGAGGGATTTCATTTTCACAAGCGAGTAATATCAGCATAGCTGATGGATTCATTGGAATTCCACACAGTGGCTCCTTTTGTAATGAAATGTTTTATTTAATCTTTTAGACCAACATGAAATGCATTTTTTAATTCGACGGCAGAATAAATTATGCATGTAGATGTAGAAAAATTCTTTGGGGAATTCTGTCTCATTTGGTAGCTAACTAGTGCTTCAATTTTAGTCGGTTGGTTAAGTTAGCTCCGTGTCTGTTTATTTATGTTGTAAACGAGCTATTAAGGAACGAAATGAGGCGATGACTTACATACTAAATGATGAAAACATAAGTTGAGGACTGTGGGGTTTTTTTTTTTCGCTGTTTTATGTTTCCTGTGTACTTTTGGTGTAGCAAGCAAGTCAGTAGCAAAGTAGGAAGGTAATTTTGGAATTGAAGCTGGGAATGATGCTGACCTTGACAAATATATCATGCCTATCAGATTAGCTTTCTTTCTTGGAAACATGTATTGTACGTGTCTTTGTGGAGGTTGTGTGCTTTTTGGTGACATTGCAATATTCGTTTCATTGAAACCGGGTTTTGTCACCTTCTTGTCTATTGAAAGGACAATCTTATCACATGTGTCACTCCATCTATGTTTTTTAGAGTATAGGAAGAGTATCTATAGAAATGGATGACTTGAATGAACTCACTTTTCGTCCAAAAAACCTGTCAGATCTAATGCGAACGATTTTAATTCACAGGGAAATACTAGCAAACCAAAAGATATGCAATTGAAAGCATCTTGTGCAAAAAACACTCAGAAAACATTGTATTGATTAAATATTGTGCAACAGTTGATGGCAAAAAAAGGACGAAATCTTGTTAAAATTTCTTTTATGAAACCCAAAATCTGCATTTGCCCCAACCTTGTATTGCGAATTAGATAATACAAGCTTCTGACGTGTGTATTAGATTGTTAGAAAGCAATTTGACAAGCTCACTGCATGTGATTTCTCTTTTACACTATGTCTTGAATGGAAAGGTAAACTTGGCTAAAGTTAAAGATTACAACTTTTGACATAGACTGGCTTTGCCGGATTGATGATACTAACTAACTAACTAACTACTGTATATGGCATTCACAGTTCTTGGATACCAATACTATGTGTATTTAGTGCTTTATATGGTACAGATGGAGCAGCGCCAGAAAAGTGGCATCTTCCTCCATTCATGAGAATCATTCAACAGGATCCCACAAACTTTTGCGCTCTCCACCACATGACAGTTAGTTAGTTTTAGTTACATAGATAGACAACTTTATTATCTCATAGTTATTTAGTATGGAATGTGCACTTTGGAAGATAAAAGTTGTGTCGTTAAAGTCCATTAAAATCTAATATAAATCATGTGATGTCTATTATATCCGACGGGCAAATTCAAGTATAGTGTTTTAATAGATCTTTTCAAACTAGGCAATTATACTTTGTATGGTGGTCAATGGAAAGTTTTTATTGCTGTGAAAAAGTCATCATGATGAAAAGTGTTCATATAGTTTGTGGGGTTTTCTTTTTATTTGTTTTTGTGGGTGAGCTATGGGCCCTTGCAAACGGGTTTCCCAAGCGTGAAGTTCTGAATGATAGACCAATAATTGGTAAAAAAAATTTTGAATGATTTTAATAGACTTGAATGGATGTAATTTTTGCCATGCATTCATACATTTTTCAGGTATTTTGGCGCAGGAAGCTTATAATGGGAGAACACCGTTGGGAAAGGCGTATATAGCAGCGTCGTATGTGAAATATGTTGAAGGAGCCGGGGCCCAAGTTGTCCCAATAATGTAAATCAATTAGTATAACGAACTTATACATTTTAAGTTTGAGTAATTTGTCCATTTAAAAAAAAGTAGATTTTAACGGTTTTTTTAAAGCTTTTACTTCAATTTTACGCCAGAAATATACACTGTACTTGCTTATCCCAGTTTTGGCTACGCTACGAGTCTAACTGTACTACCATATAATGGGAATAGGTTTTGAAACCTCTCTCAACTTTTGCCAGACATTTCTTGACAGATTTTGTGACATTTTACAAAAATAACTTTATTTTATCTTCAGGATCAATAAAACAGAGAATTACTACCGGCGGATATTCTCTCAAATCAATGGGTACGTGCAACTACTTTAAAATTTCAGTCACTCACTCACTAACTATAAAACAAACAAAAAATAACATTTTGTGCACGTCAGTATAAAAATATGCAGAAAATGTTGAAATATACAAAAAAACCTTCCAGTCAGTTTCCAAACTATGCCACAATGTATTTTCTTTCCAACATTCCAACCATGACGGCAGGTATACATTTAAAAACACATAACAACATGCATACCGAACAGTAAATTCCTATTTCAGTTGTGATCTACTAACTAACTAACTAACTAGAAAAGTTACTTTGTAAAACAATATAAAGATTCCCACTACATATATAATAATCGAATTCTATAAACCACAATTTTTGCAGCCAAAATCCATTGAATTTTAATCCTTTGTATGGAACTTATTATTGGGTTCACTCTAGAGTTTTGTTTCCCGGGGGTTCCATCCTGTTTGAAGAATCCGTGGGAACCGGAGGTTTTGTAGACGCGGGCTTACTTCTATACAAGCTAGCAAAAGAAGCTAATGACAATGGAGATTATTTCCCAGTGTGGGGAACTTGCCTAGGATTCGAGTTCATGCTTTTTGCAGAGACCTACAACTCCTCTGGGAAACATGTCATGGTGAAATGTAATGCTAACAATGTAGTTGCCAACTTGAAATTCACAAAAGGTAACCGACTAGGGAAAGTTGCACCCAAAAAAAAAGAAGTAATTTTCTCACAACTCAAATATGTACTAGCGAACTAGCTACAATAGGGATTGTATGTAAACTCTTTTATCAATATTTGCTATCTTATATGGCAATAATTTCATTGCCAGCACATTTTTGTTAGTGAAATTTTTCAGCATGCATAGCATTTAGCAAGTCACGATTAAAAACTATGTCAAGTTTTACATGCAAACTTTTGTCATGTGCCAATATTTACCATTGTTTTTATTAGGATGGTGAACTTATAGTTAGTTATTTGAGTTTTCTACGCGTGAAAAGTTTTGCAATCTAGTCCGCTATATTGTTTATAGTTAGAAAAACAGGTTGACCAAGTTTTATGCACCAAAATCAACGCTTTAGGTCTTTAGACTGCATTTAAACAGTCAGGGATTAGTTTTCACAAGATTTAAAGGTGTAAAGCTATGATTTAAAAAAATAGATGGGTCAAGTCACAACCACTAGTGACTCACAGTAATGACCATGTACTGTACACTGTTTATGTTTATGAAATCCATTTTTGCTTTTAGAATCCTCAGAAACACGGTTGTTTGGCACCGCACCCAAGTCTATCCTAAAAATCTTGGCAAGAAAACCTGTGACAGTGAATTTTCATCACTTTTGCGCTCCTCAAAAGGAATTTATGAGCATCCCAGAACTAGCAACAGCATATACAATTGGATCCTTGAACTATGATGAGAGCACAAATCTTGTGTATGTATCCTCCGTGGAATCCAAAAAGTATCCATTTTATGCCGTTCAATTTCATCCGGAGAAAAACCTGTATGAGTGGACACGGAAGGAAAATATTCCGCACTCTTTTGATGCCATTCAAAGTTCTCAATATTTTGCCAACTTTTTCATTAATCAAGGTGACTAGAGAAATCATACATTGACAATATTATTATTGTTTTTGGAAAAACATTGTTATACATACCTAGCTATATAATGATTCCTTAAATTAATGTCAGGGTCGTAGGATTGTTTTTGCTAAAAGTGACTTTGTAACTAAGTAACTAAAACATATTTCTGGTTTCAGCTCGTCAAAGTCAGCACAAATTTTCCAGTGAATTGGACCAGCAAAAACATCTCATTTACAACTATCTACCTACATTCACAGGGGCTAAAGGGGCTACTTTTGTACAAATGTATTTTTTCCCATTCTAATCCCAGAGTGTAGTCAGCACTCATATCAGCTGAATAAAAGAAAACACCTTTGTTCACAATTGTTATGTTTCTAATTTTCCTAGAAATGGACTAAAAGTCTCTTTTGTCACGGTATTAAAGTCTCCTGTCACTGTTGAACTGTTTTTTCATGTCACCAACTCTTTGTACTTGTTGTGTACGACCTGAAAACTTGCTCTAGTTTGCCTATACATCTGTGATATCCATCTGCGTGGTATTAAAAGAAGTGACGCGCTCGTATGTATCTCAGTCAGTTCGCACAATTGTCAATATAGTTGTTGTTACCAAGTGCATAGAACAAATGGTTTAAGGTTGACAGTAGCATAGTACTTTTTTTACACTTTTATTCTTTTCCCAATACGACAAGTTTCCCAATGGAATTTCCTTACCGCCTGAACCATATTATCCTGTGAATTTGAATTACAAAATTCAATATGCATACCTTGTGCGGAAAAAGGAGGTAAATTTTTCCTGCCCTGTGTGTGTTAAATTTGTGTAGTAGGATAGGATAAAATTTACCTCCTTTTTGCGCACAAGGTATACTTTGTATTCTTAAAACATGAGTTGTTTAGGAGTAGAAATGGCACTGTGTCCCATTTATAAGGCTTCCTTCCATACATTATTTGGACAGCTTTGAAGGGAAAAAGTGGCAAAGAATTCGCAGAATGGTGGTACACTCACTGACCATAGGAGTGGACAACATGAGAAATGCATTACAAGACGATTCTTTTCTCTTTCAGGAAGTAAAAGCCCATTTGTTCTTGTCCTTTGTTAACTGAAGCGCACTGACGAACCGTAGTCTATAGCTACATAATATTATGTTAGATCGACAGAGAGAAAATTTTTGTGAGAAAGGGAAAATAATAATAAGAAGGATCCCGTTTCCTGTGTCGCAGGCAATAATGCAGATGGTATATGCCATGTATGCTTGTGTAGTTATATTTGGTGTTTGATAGAGCTTACTGTATGAGTGTGATTATGAAATCAGAGCTCATGACTACAAGCGTTTCAATAAATCTGGGATCATTGGAAAATTTGTTGTAGGAGTACAGAAAGAAAACAAAGACACAAATGTGGGAATTCAAGGTTAATAAAACAAAGCGTCTAAATGGTGAGTTAAAAATATACTTTATTTTCATTACCACTATACAAATAGCTACACTCAATACTGACTATATAGCACCCTATTATCAAGGAATCAATGAATTTTAACACTTAGAGAATATAAAAAAGCTTTAGTATAGTACTTTGTGTTCGTCTCTCGCAAATTACAATGGTATTCCACTTTCTTTTAAATGTTCTAATAAAATTACTTATTTAGGTGTACTTCATATAGTTGCACTGTAAAATGAAACGAATCGAATTGTTTAAGCACCCAATGGCACAGAATATACTGTTATAGGATAAAATGTTATTTCACAATGTACGAATGATCACAGTCACATTGACGAACTGAGATACAAGGTAAAAATAGCCATGTTAATTAGTATTACACGGAATAATAACAATTGGTGGTAATGACTTCATAGTTTAAAGCTTGTTTACGTATATATGATTGCTACTACCCCAAATTTTTGAGCTACACTACTACACCCTAAAGGTCATACGTAGGTGAAAAAAGTATAACAAACTTTGCAATACGCTAGTTGATTAATTTGGAATTTAATTACAACGTGGATTACAAAAATCTAATTGGATTGAATGCAGTATAAATAGTAAAATTACAGAATTTATTTATACAAAAAAAAAAAAAACAATTTGTACAACACAGCATATAGCTAGCAAGCTAGTTAGTTGGTTACAAATAAAAATTATTCCATTCACTCGCTTTGTTCTCTATTAAGGTGTTTGAAAACATACACAAGAGCCACATCATAGTAGACAGTAATCTGTAAGGTTTAACACACAAACCAATACTAATGGATTCCCAAAACCCATTTCATATGCAATAAATCAAGTAAGTATTATATTCTAGTGATACCAACAGTACAGGAAAATAAATATTTCATATTGTTTACATTTGTTCACCACATGGGGCATACAGAAAATACAATAGAATTCATCAATTTCCCACCAATTTAACATATTAAAAATCATCACTTTTTATAAATACAACTATAAATAACTAACCGTAGGTACTATGAATAATATAGCCTAGCACAAAAGACTATGCATATTACTTTTGCAGACGCTCAATTTTTTTCACCACTCCAGTTCATTCATTCACTGCTAGCGCTAGCATCAATATTTGTACTAGACTAATGACAAATCTTTCAGTACAAACAATCTATAGGGATACTTGACAAACTAGCTAGTAATTACACAAACGATTCAGATTCAGCAGCTCTCGAGTATTTAGTTTCACAATTCAACGACCTCCTCCGTCCACTTGTTGAATTATGAAAAAAATTCTTGCGACTTTTGCCCCCCATTGAAATCTGCTTTGCACTAAAACAAGTGGAATTCTTGGCCATTTCATTCAATTCTTCATCCAAAGGCTTGAGCACCACAAGTGGCATGCTAGCAGACACCACTTGGTATTTGTTAAGATTGGGTGTAGCTACAATGTTGGTGCTACTACTACTACAGCTGTTAGCTCCATTGCTAAAGAGTCGAGAGGTGGAATTACTTCCATTGGTCTTTGTAGTTAAACTATTTCCGCAAGTATTTGCTGTTGTTGTATTTCCGGTGGTATACAATCCTCCCCCATTGTTACACAACGTGTAGGTTGTACATGAAATGTTTGTTCGATTCAATCGAACCCCGTTTTCCAACGTGTGACTAAAACTGCCAGCCAAAAACCGAGTCCGTCCAAGTTCCCTATGGGATCTAGTTGTACTCGACTTGAAACATTTGCGCATACATGGGATATTGGATACAGTGGCGGTGAAACCTGCCCGGAATTTGTCATTCATGAAACAATAAATTATAGGATTGGCCACCGAATGACTCACTGCTAGCCAATGGATCATTGGGAATATGTAACGCAGTTCGGAGCCCCAGTCCAAATACATGGAGGGCCAGATGTCACCACATATCTGTACAAAAGACAGTTGTACAACATTAGAAAACAAATGTACATTTGGGTGAACGAGTCAAGGACGTATATAGTAGTTCTCATAGGCCTTACATGAACAAAACTTAAGACGCTCAATATGAAAATGCTTATTCTGAGAATTATTGCGTAAGTGTAAATCATACAGCATTTCTCTGTAATATGCATTGTAAAGTTTATTTAGCAGTCATAAGTGATGAAAATTGGATCAATCCTACATTTCTAATGGTTTACTATAGCAGCAGCAGCAGCAGCTAAAATCAAATCAGTTTGTATTTTCAATCTAGTCCAGTACTTTTGGAACAGCTTAAATTTCATGTTTTTTTTGTTAGATCACATTCACGTAAAGGGTGTGAAAATACGGAAAGCGACATTTTGTTACAATTTTCGTGGCGGAGAAAATTGACTTTGGCTAACCAAAATACGATTGGCGGTAAGTAAGAATCGGTAGTAGAAAAATTAGCTGTACATATAGCCCTATAATTTTTCACATGTATTAATTGAATTTTTGTTTTCACCGTTGAATGCTGAGGCTTTCATTTATATAAAAAGTAAAACACTTACCACTAAAACATTAAACGGGAGCCATGAGATTGTGTAGACGAGCATGACCGTCACCATCATTTTTATCATCTATAAGTGCAATAAGAAAGCAAGCGTTAGTTGACAATCGAGTTATATACAAATGTGAGAAAACGAGAAAACTAATCTTTAGCTTGCTGACAATGGCTTCGAATGCGAGCAAAAGGCTGCTACAAAAAATCCATTCGTATAAAGTGGAATGAAGCCTGTAGATGTCTAGTTGACAAGATTATTGAATGCAAAATGAATTTCTTGGGCTCAGAGTGAGCCGAGAATGAACTTTGCTCCAACATGAAATCCCATCAACAGACACTAGCAATTGTATTTAGCAGAACCAGAGCGTACAAAATTGAATGCTATTATTATTGCTTCTGGTATCTTTTTGCAGCAGCGCACACATGTTATATACAATTTATACAGCAATGCTCAAGGAAATGGTAATATTTTTTAATGGTAAATAAATAATTGACACATATTTTATAATGTCTTACACTGACTGAGCGTATTGAACTGAAAGCTTTTCTTTCCAGCCAGAATTTAAAGCGCAGAAAGATACAGAATGAGCTAAACATATATATTACGCAAAAAATTGCTCCAATCTGATCTTCTGTAGCGGCTAAAAACACAAGTTAACAACTGTACATGCGATTTTCCCCATCTAATTACAGCCTATTTTTCTTAAGTGATTAAACCATCAAAAAGTTTTTTCCTGTTCCTTGAAACCATACTACAAACCGAAAAGTTTTTTCGTTCCTCAATTTCTCAACCTCCGTTTCTTTTACAAATCGCTGCATAATTTAGGAAGCACTGACTGAAACGGATACCTACTTCAATTAACTCGTCGCTCCTATGCCTATACTACAATTTTACGTGATCAAATTAATGCTCCATCTCCCACATGCTATAGAGCTCTAGGCGAAATAAATTCCTGTATACCAGTCATTGGAATCTTACACTACATTAGGTATCCTTAACATAACACTGGGGTAAGTTTCTCCTAAATACAAAGTTGCCATCAATATTTCTTCTGTGTTGTGCCCGTGTAAACTATTACACCTCAAAATCAGAGGGGTTTCGTATAAACTAAAACATTGCTAAAACATTACTTTCTTACTATATAGCTGAATAGTGAGTAAGTGAGCAGAGAAAGTAAAAAAAAATCGTGATTTCGGCATGCACTTAAAAAACAGTCTATGGATGCGGAATAAAATAATAGTGCAAGAATCCAACTAACCATGTCCAACTACTACTACAATACTACTTGTGAGAATGTAATCTTTTGCACAACATCCATTCCATAGCATACATTTCGTGACAGTAAGCTGCCACATTTTTTTTGGTGGAAAGCCAAACCGCTAAGCTTTATGAATGCATGAATAGCGCGGGCATTTTCTCATGCAATTTCAACGTGCTGCAATATCTGTACACTATAAATAATATTGCTAGGTAGTAAAAGTAGTATTTTTTCAAACACAGTACCAAATGATTTAGCAATTTTGTGGTGGCATTAAATTCCTATGTGAGTTGCATTCTGTGCGAGTGCGACTCCTGTAATATAGTAGACAAAAATTTCATCAAACGCAAAGAATAGGGATTATTATTGTTCGCTCATTTCTATCAATGTTTTTTCACTATTTACGCAGTTTTTTCCTTTTGTATAAACTCTATGCAGCCCAGCTGCGCAATTAGTTTAGTTTATTTATAAATATTTTACAATCATTGCTGCGGTTCACGTATCTATCTGGATTTTGAAAGTAAAAAGTTTTTAATTAAAGCATCAAGTGACGACGTAAATAGAGATCATGTTATAGCAAAAAGATGCACAACAACGTTTATAGAGAAAAAAGTTAGTTTCAAGTGTGTAAAATTATGTCAGATTAGCATACATTTCAAGCGCATCTATCTCAATGATTACACTTCATTACTTCGTTTGGTATTTATAAATTTTAAAGATCCTTCACCGAAGACTCCGCAAACAAATATTTCAATATCTATACGTCGGATGAAACTAAATCCAATAATCGTTAGCATAGACACTGTGAGATGATTGCCTGGACAAAACCCAAATCAAAACGCACCGTGATTATAGAATCATTAGCCCAAGAATGATAATTCATCATTTTACTGAGCAAGAAAGGAGATTGGGAAAATACGAACTGAATACCGTAGCAAAGATACAGCACTGCCCGTAAGTCCAAAAATTTTATCCTAATATTTTTCTCTTTCACAATGATACTTAGTCTAGCTCGTATCCAGCTATGCAGTGTGGCACAAGGGACCCTTAAGTCAATCTAATTTCTGAAAACGTGCTATGTAATACATCCGTTAGCAATATCTCAAATAAAATGAGCTGATAAACTTTGTGACGAAGTAATCCTCCAAGTGCAAATAGTAAATTTAAATAATAAATTTAATTTATTTCTATGCGGTTTAGAGCCTTAGCCTTATAGCCGGGCCCACTGGCTTTTAACCAGACTCACTCTTAACGAGCAAAACTTAAAACCTGCAAAATTGTCAATGATCCACAAATTTTTTGACGTATGGCAAGTTTTTAGAATGTGATAAACAGAATTATGGAACAGTAAAACAAACTCGT
>Ga0210040_10007440_pt1 | contig 13242 bp, 11 predicted proteins | sample CryGeyCG12114_NA_FD_185462 | JGI IMG/M metagenome (GOLD analysis project Ga0210040, IMG submission 185462) | Groundwater microbial communities from aquifer - Crystal Geyser CG19_WC_8/21/14_NA (SPAdes) (version 2) | ecosystem: Environmental > Aquatic > Deep subsurface > Groundwater | place: USA... | reverse complement strand
GCAAGCCGCGATCGGCCAGGAAGCACGCGGCGGGCTCAGCCTGCCCGAATTCGGCCTGTCGCCCCTGACCATCGTCGGAGTGGTGGAGGACGCCCGCTTCCGCTCCGTGCGCGATCCGCTGCAGCCAATCTTCTACCTCATGCAGCGCACGGGCTTTGCCGACATCGTCGTGCGCTACAACGGCAACCCGGCGCAGATCCGCCAAGCGGTCGAGCAGGTGTGGACCCGCACCATCCCGCAGGTGCCCTTCGCCGGCCGCTTCGCCGAAGACATCGTGCGCGAGCAATACGAGCGGGAGGAGGCGCGCGGCGCCATCTTTGCCGCCTTTGCCCTGCTGGCGGTCATCATCGGCTGCCTGGGCCTGTTCGGCCTCGCCGCCTTCACCGCCGAGCGGCGCACCAAGGAGATCGGCATCCGCAAGGTACTAGGCGCGCGCACCCGCGACATCGTGCGCTTGCTGGTGTGGCAGTTCACCCGGCCGGTGGTGATCGCCAATCTCATCGCCTGGCCGGTGGCATGGTGGCTGATGCGCGGCTGGCTCAACGGGTTCGATGCGCGCATCGCGCTCACTCCGCTGCCCTTCGCGCTCGCCGGGCTGCTGGCGCTGGTGATCGCGGTCGCCACCATCGGCGCGCATGCCTGGCGCGTGGCCCAGACCAGCCCCATCCGTGCGCTGCGCTACGAGTGAGGATGCGTAGCGTCTGAAGGATGCGGTCATCAATTCCAGGTACGCACCGCAGCCGCGGCGACAAAGCTCGAGGGGGCGGAGCATCCGGAACCTTCTTGCACCTGCTCTGATCGCTAGGCGCCCGCCGCGGCCATGGCGTCGATGAACACCTGGCCTCCCGGTGGAAAGGTGCCGCGGCTGCGGCGATAGGCGCTGAAGTTGCGGATCAGCTCCAACTCGGGCACGCTGAGCACGCGTATCCGCTGCTTTTCGCCAGGGTGCTGCAGGAGGGGCTCGGGTAGCCAGCCCAGTATTGCGCTTTGGGCCACTACCGAGATGATGAGGTCGACGGAATCGGTCTGCAGGGCGACCGAGGGGAAGCGGTGGCCTGCCGCGACGACGAGTTTCTCGAACTGCTGCCGGGTCGTGGCGCCCGGATGGCCCAGGGCCCATTGCTGCTGCAAAATGCCGGCGATCTCGGGCCTTTGCTGCCGGGCGAAAGCGTGATCGGCGGCGCAGAACACCACGCAACGATCGGAATAGCGGCCCGAACCGATCTCGACCGCCTCGACTTCGCCCGGTGGCTGTGTGGCGAAGATCAGGTCCAGCTCACGCTGCGCGAGCGCCCGGTCGAGCTGCTCCTCCGATCCCACCACGGCCTCGATCTTCAGCTGTGGCGCGCGCCGGGCCACCTCCGGCGGGAGGAACGTCCTCACCAGCGTGGTGACCCCGCCCACCCGGATCGCGCCTCGCTTCAATCCGCCATGCGCGTCCAGCGTATCGCGCGCCAGCTGCAGCTCGTGGAGGATAAGCCGCGCGCGGGGAGCGAAGTCGCGGCCCGCAGCGGTGAGGTGCATGCCGGCGCTGTCGCGCTCGAACAGCGGCTGCCCGAGATAGCGCTCGAGCGAGCGGATCTGCCGCGAGACGGTGGGCTGGGTGGAATGGAGCGAAACGGCGGCCTTGCCGACGGTCCCGAGCCGGGCCACCGCCTCGAACGCGGCGAGCAGGTCCTGCCCCAAGGTCATGCGCAGCGTGTATGGGATGGGCAGGAATTTGCAATGGTCCGAATGGCTCGAGCATGACACAAGCACCTTCGGGAAGAAGGATGCGAAGGGTGGGTGATGGTGGAGGTTGCGGCCAACGTGACCAGCTACGCGGCTTCCAGCGAGTTCCCCTCACATCGGAGCGGAAAGGTTGAACGCGATGACCAGCGCCAGCCGGCAGGAAGCCAGCTCCAGCCCCATCCGTGCCTTCCGGTCATACGGGCGGTCCTAAGTCGCAGGGCGATCCGCATCGATGCCAGGCTGCAATAGAGGCGCGACGACGATATGAACGATATGAATGTGGCCAAGTTCATCGACGACCGGCCCGATGCGGGCGTGTTCCGCGTCAGCCGCGCCCTGTTCAGCGACCCGGAGCTGTTCGCGCTGGAGATGAGCCACGTGTTCGAGGGCGGCTGGGTGTTCCTGGGCATGTCGAGCCAGGCCGAGAACCCGCACGACTTCTTCACCACCACGGTGGGCCGGGTGCCGGTGCTGGTGACGCGGGACAAGGAAGGCACCCTGCGCGCCTTCGTCAATTCCTGCCCGCACAAGGGCGCGCGCATCGCCTCGCAGCCATCGGGCAATGCCGGGTTGTTCGTGTGCCCGTACCATAGCTGGAGCTTCGCCAGCTCGGGCGAATGCAAGGCGGTGAAGTGGGAAAGCGCCGGCTCCTACGGCGCAGGCTTCAAGCAAGACGATCACAACCTCAAGGAGATCGGCCGCTTCGGCGAATATCGCGGCTTCCTGTTCGGCAGCATTGCCGCCGACGTCGCACCGCTCGAGGAGTATCTGGGCGAGGCTCGCCACATGCTCGACCTGGCGGCCGACCAGAGCGACGAAGGCTTGGAACTGGTGCCCGGGCGCGTGCGGTTCACCTTCGCGGCGAACTGGAAGATGCAGCTCGAGAACTGCTCCGACCAGTATCACTTCACCTCCACGCACCCCAGCCTCATCAAGGTGCTGGAGCGGCGGGCGCGCGAGAAGAGCGAGGCAGTGGTCGAATCCAGCCTCAGCGGCGCGGACTTCTGGAAGGGCATGAAGACCGACGACATCGTCGCCGGATCCTACAGCTTCGAGAACGGCCATGTCGTGACCTGGGGCAAGATGGAGGCGAACCCGAGCCTCGCGCTGTTCGAGCGCCGCGACGCGCTGGTCGAGAAGTTCGGGCCTGAGCGTGCGGCCTGGATGTTCAACATGCGCAATCTGACGCTCTTCCCGAACGTCCAGATCGCGGTAAACGCGGCCACCCAGCTGCGCGTGATCCGCCCGCTTGCCCCGAACCTCACCGAGATGGAGACCTGGTGCCTGGTCCCCCGCAACGAGAGCGCCGAGGCGCGGCGCCAGCGCATCCGCCAGTACGAGGATTTCTTCAATCCCACGGGCATGGCCATTGCCGACGACAACGCGGTGTACGAGGAATGCCAGGCGGGCATGGCCGATCGCCAGAACGCCTGGCTGCAGGGCCACGCCCGCGGGCTGGCAGCCACCGCGCAGGGCGGAGACGCCTTGTCGCAAGCCATCGGCATGAACCCGCAGCGGAGCATCTCGGGCACCTCGCAGCTTGCCGACGAGACGCTGTTCCAGAGCTATTATCGCGAGTGGACCAGGCGCATGGGCGAGGTGCTGGCGTGACCGCACTCTCGCAGCCCGAGGCCCAGCACCTGCTGTTTCGCGAGGCGCGCCTGCTGGACGACCAGGCCTTCACAGCCTGGCTCGACATGTACACCGAGGATGCGCTGTTCTGGATGCCGGCCTGGCGGGAGGACAATACGCTCACCGAGGATCCCGACCGGGAGCTCTCGCTCATCTACTATCGCGGCAAGGAGAACCTGCGCGACCGGGTGACCCGCCTCACCTCCGGCCTGTCGCCGGTTTCCAAGATCCTGCCGCGGGTCGTGCACCTGGTCGGCAACGTCATGCTGGAAGAGGCTTCGGAGGCGCAGGCGACGGTCAGGTCGAGCTTCGTCGCCCACGCCTATGCGCCGCGCACGGACCGGGTCACCAGCCATTTCGGCCATTACGAGCACGGCTTCGCGCAGGTCGATGGCCGGTGGCTGATCAGCCGCAAGATCATCCTGCTGGCGAACGATCTCATCCCCACGGTTCTGGACGTAAACGCGATATGAGCAAGCCGGGTACGATCGAGCGCGTGGTCATCGTCGGCGCAGGCGCGATGGGATGCCTGTTCGCCGCCAAGCTGGGGCGTTCGGGCGTCGACGTGACGCTGGTCGACATCGACCCTGCGCGCATGGCGCTGATCGATGCCGAGGGCTTGCGGCTGCACGACGACAGCGGCGAGCAGGTCGTGCGGGTCAGGGCGATGGCGGCCGACACGGTGCGCGGCGCGGTAGATTTGGTGATCCTGTTCACCAAGGGCATCCACACCCGCTCCGCGGCGGCGTCCGTGCGCCATCTTGCCGCGGAAAAGCCGGCCGTGCTGACGCTGCAGAACGGCGCCGGCAATGCCGAGCTGATCGCGCAGGCCTTTCCTGAGGAATGCATCGTCGTCGGCACCGCGCACGTGCCTGCCGACATCCACCTGCCCAACACCGTCCATTCGAGCGGCTTTGGCCATTTGGCGGTCGGCAACTTCCGGCCGGGCGAGGCCGGGCATGCGCCAGCGGTGGCCGAGGCCTTGCGCAAGGCAGGCTTCCAGACCGAACTGAGCGAGGATGTGGACGCGGTCGTCTGGGAGAAGCTGGCCTTCAACGCGGCGCTCAATGCGCTGGCGATGGTCACCCGATCGAGCAATGGCGAGATGGACAACCCGTTCGCCCGGCGGATCGCTCGCCAGCTGGTGGTCGAGGCGGTGCGCGTGGCCGAAGCGCGCGGCACCAAGCTCGACGAGGCGCAGATCATCTCCACGGTCGAGCGCGCGCTCGCCGAGCACCCGGGCCACAAGGCGTCCATGCTGCAAGACCGCGAGGCGGGGCGCGCGACGGAGATCGACTTCATCAACGGTGCGGTGATCCGCGAGGGGGAGCGGCTCGGCATCGCCACGCCCGCGCATGCGATCATCTACGACCTGGTCAAATTTGCCGAGCTCAAGGATCAGATTTCCGTGTAAATATCCGAGAAATTGCGACATCGAGCGGCGGCAAGGCGCGCGGCGTTCCGCGGCACAGACGAGGCGAGGACCAATGGAAAACCTGAACAAGACCATCAGAGGGATCGGCGACCGCGGCGTGGAGCAGATCTACATCGACGGCGCCTGGCGTCGCAGCAGCGGCGACAAGGAGCTTCTGGTGGTGGCCCCGCACAGCGAGGAGACGCTGCTGCGCTACTTCGAGCCGACCAATGCCGATGTCGATGCGGCGGTGGCGGCGGCGCGCGAGGCCTTCGACCATGGCCCGTGGCCGCGCATGAGCCCGCCCGAGCGCGCGGTGTACCTCAGGCGCGTGGCAGAACTGCTCACCCAGCGGATGCCCGAACTGGCCGAGGCCTGGACCGGGCAGGTCGGCGCCACGCTCGGCTTCACCAGCAAGGCCAGCTACCAAGTCCCCGGCCTGTTCAGCTACTATGCGGGCCTGTGCGACACCTACCCCTTCATCGACGAGCGCACCCGCTCTTCGGGCGGCAAGGTGCGCGTGATGCAGGAGCCGGTGGGCGTCACCGCCTGCGTCACCCCGTGGAACGCGCCGCTGGTGCTGCTGGTCTACAAGGTCGCCGCGGGCCTTGCCGCAGGCTGCGCGCTGGTCTGCAAGCCTTCGCCCGAAACGCCGATCGACGCGCACATTCTGGCCGAGTGCATCCATGAAGCCGGCCTGCCGCGGGGCGTGTTCAACATGCTGCCGGCGGGTCGCGAGGTGGGCGACTACCTCATCCACCATCCGGGCGTGGACAAGATCAGCTTCACCGGCTCGACCGCGGCGGGCAAGCACATCGCCGGCGTCGCCGCCAAGCGCCTCGCGCGCGTCAGCCTCGAGCTCGGCGGCAAGAGCGCCGCGCTGATCCTCGAGGATGCCGAGATGGACAAGGTGCTGCCCAGCCTCGTCCCCTATTCGATGCCGATCACCGGCCAGGTGTGCTTCTCGCTCACCCGCGTGCTGGTCCCGCGCAGCCGCAAGGACGAGATCGTCGAAAGCTACGCGCAGGCGGTCGGCAAGGTGAAGGTGGGCGATCCCTTCCACGCCGAGACCGGCATGGGGCCGCTCGCGATGCAGCGCCAGTTGGACCGGGTGCAGGACTACATCGAGAAGGGCCGGTCCGAAGGCGCCACGCTGCACCTGGGCGGCGGCCGGCCGGCCGACCTGAACCGCGGTTTCTACATCGAGCCGACGATCTTCACCGATGTCGATCCCAACATGACCATCGCGCGCGAGGAGATCTTCGGCCCGGTCGTCTCGTTCATCGACTATGACGACGAAGCCGACATGATCGCCAAGGCCAACCACTCCGATTACGGCCTGCACGGCGCGGTCTACACCCAGGATCCGGAGCGCGGCTTTGCGATCGCCCGGGAATACCGGACGGGCAGCATCACCATCAACGGCATGGTGGTGGACATCGAGATGCCCTTCGGCGGCTTCAAGCAGTCGGGCCTCGGCCGCGAAGGCGGGATCGAGGGGCTGGAAACCTATCTGGAGACCAAGACGGTGTATTTCGCCTGACCTTCCTTGCGGAAGGCTGAGGCAGCAGCGTGCTGATGAAGATATGCAGTCATCGGATGGTGCCGGATATGCCGGCGCCACCGATGGCTGCAGCTGCTCGCAACCGGCTGGCAGGCAGTGCGGGCGAATGGATTGATCGAGCCGGGACCGATCCCGGCTGAAGCTCAGGCGGACCGCCAACCCGGCCGCGAATAATTAGAAAAAGAAACTCGAAGGGAGAACATGGTGAGAGGAAGAACGACCTGGCTCGGCGCGTCCGCCGCGGCGATGATGTTGCCCGCAGCAGCGATGGGGCAGACGCCCGCCGCCCCGGCGCAAGCAAGCACTTCGTCCGCCGATCCCTTGCCCCCGTCGAGCACCCTTCCCGCCCCGCCCCCGGCCACCGCCGGCGCGCCCACCGATCCGGCCGATGCCGCGAGCGGGGGCATCGCCGACATCGTCGTCACCGCGCAGAAGCGCGACACGACCTTGCAGAGGACGGCGGCCGCGGTCCAGGTGATCGGCGCGCCACCCTGGTCGACCGCGGGGTGACCGACCTGGTGCGCCTGCAGACGCAGGTCACCGGCGTCATCATCCAGCCCAATCGCACGGGCGTGCTGGTGTTCTCGCGCGGCCTCGGCCAGCCCGATGCCCAGTACCAGACCTCGCCCGCCATCGAGGTGCAGGCGGACGGCCTCACCTTGCCGCGTTCGGCGCAGCAGTTCGCGCTGTTCGACGTCGGCGACATCCAGGTCCTCAAGGGACCGCAGGGCATTCTCTACGGCCGCTACGGCATCGGCGGCGCGGTGCTCGTCAGTTCCAAGCGGCCGACCTACGATCGCATCAAGGCAGAGGGTACGTTCGAGGTCGGCAATTACGACCTGGTGCACAGCTTTGCGGCGGTGAACCTGCCGGTGAGCGAAACCGCCGCCTTCCGTGCCTCGGTCGACGCCAGCCGGCACGACGGCTACGTGACCAACGGCCAGAACGATCTCGACCAGATCTCCGGACGCCTGAGCTTCCAGATCGACCCCACCGACCAGCTCACCGTCTTCCTGGCGGCCACCGCCACCCATCGCACCGGCCACGGTTTCGCTCAGGCCACCTTCCCGCGCCCGAGCGAGGCGGACGGCGATCCTTTCGTCATCCTGCCCGTGCCCTCATCAGGCACCGTCGGCGTCGCCGATTTCAGCGACTACCACAACCGCGGCTTCCTGGATCAGACGTCCTACCTCTTCAACGGCCAGATCGATTTCCAGATCAGCGATGATCTGTCGCTCACCTACGTGGGCGGCTACTTCAACAATGATTCCGAGCAGGTGAACGCGTTCCAGAACAAGACCGGCGACATCTTCGTCAACTATGCGTCCACCTACTACGTCGAGAAGTCCTGGGACATCCAGAGCGAGTTGCGGCTCAGTTACGAGGGCGAGGCTTTCACCGCGATCGTCGGAGCGCTGCAGCACCGCTTCGAGGCGCAGGACAATATCGTGCAGGCCGCCTACCGCGCCGGATCGCTGATCAACGGCCCGCAGAGCCCGACCGAGAGCAATTACGCGGTGTTCGGCGATGTCGTGGTGCCTGTGAACGATCGTTTCCGCCTCGAAGTCGGCGCCCGCCACTCGTGGGACAACAAGTACACCAGCGGCAGGCTCAGCGGCCAGCCGAACATCAGTATCGACAGCTCCAATTTCGACGGCTTCAAGAACTTCTCATGGAAGATCGGCGCCGAATACGACCTGACCGACCGCATCCTGACCTACGCCAACGTCCAGACCGGCTACCTGCCCGGCGCCTACCAGACCGCAACCGACGCGGTACTCACCAGCCTGGGCCTGGGGCGGCGCTATGAATCGCAGGAGGTCACCGCCTACCAAGCCGGCGTGAAGTCCCGCTTCCTCGACAACCGGGTGCAGCTGAACATCGAGGCGTTTTATTACGACTACAAGAACTTCCAGGTGACGCAGCGCATCACCGATCCGTTCAACCCGAACAGCTTCCAGTCGCCCTATGCCAATATCGAGAAGTCGCGCATCTATGGTGCGGATATCGATCTGAACGCGCAGATCATCGAAGGCGGTACGCTCACGGTGGGGCTGGCGCTGCTCAACACCAAGATCATCGACAGCGGCTTCACCAAGCTCTCGGTCATCCAGCCCAACGGCCTGGCCCAAAATGAACTGGGGGAGAACGGCTTTCCGGCGCTCGACCCCAGCCTACGGGGTTATGACCTGCCTTTCTCCCCCGAAGTGATGCTCAACCTGGCCTACGAGCAGGTCTTCGAGCTCAGCAATGAGGCCAGCGTGATCTTCAATGCCGGCACCCATTACGAGAGCAGCAAGTGGCTGGACTATGCGCAGTCGCCGCTGTTTCCGGGGAAGCACCCCGCCTTCTGGAAGACCGACCTGTCGCTCACCTACCGCGCGCCGGACAACGCGTGGAACATCGGCGCGTGGGTCCGCAATCTGGAGGACACGGCGACCTATTCCACCTTCACGCCGAACCAGGCGCGGGTGGGCGGCGTGCTGGTGGGGGCCTACTCCTACATCTACCTCGATGCGCCGCGCACCTATGGCCTGCGCGCCGGCTTCACCTTCTGACCGCAGCGTAGCGGCCGCGGTTGTCTCATCGGCAGCCGCGGCCTTTTTCCGGCCAGCGCGTTAATTGGCAGGGACGGGCCGCCTGGCCCGACCCTCAACCGACCGCCCGCAACGGCGTGCGCGTGCCTTGCCCGCCCGATCCGTCACGCCGGAACTCCTCGATAGCCGGCTCCTGAATGCCGCGGATGAGGTCGGCCGCCTTCTCGCCGATCATCATGGTGGGAAGGTTGGTGTTGCCGCTGGGCAGCTCCGGCATGATCGAGGCATCGGCGATGCGCAGGCCGTCGATGCCGCGGACCCGGAGCGCGGCATCGACCACCGCATCCTCGTCCGTGCCCATCCGGCAGGTGCCCACCGGGTGCGAGCGATGATCGACATTGGCGCGGATGTAGTCGCGCAGCTGCGCATCGGAACGCACCTCGGGCCCGGGCTGGAGCTCGCCGCGGATAAGCGCGCGCATCGGGCTCTGTTCATAGATGCTGCGCGCCACCTTCACCGCCCGGACCACGCCTTCCATATCGTCGGGCTCGGCCAGCAGGTTGAACTGGATGCGTGGCGGATCGGCCGGATCGGTCGAGCGCAGCTTGACCCAGCCGCGCGAGATCGGGTGGAGCGGCCCGGCGCGCGCGGACAGCCGGGAGCTGGGCGTGCGCATCACGCCCGGCACCCACAGGTCGGCATTGTTGCTGACCGGCAGGCACATCAGCTGGACGTCGGGCCGATCGAGCCCCTCCAGCGTGCGCACGAAGACATTGGCGGTGGTGCCGGTGTAGGCGAAGGGGCCGGTGCCGGTGGCGAACCAGCGCAGCGTGGCAATGGTCGCCCGGTCGAGGCGCAAATGGCGCGTGAGGCCCTGGGTGCCGGCAAGCTCGTATTCGCACAGCAAATTGGGATGTTCGGCCAGGTTCCGGCCGACGCCGGGCAGGTCCAGCACCGGGTCGATCCCCATCTGCCGCAGCTCGTCCGCCGGGCCGATCCCCGACAGCAGCAGGAGCTGCGGCGAATTGTAGGTCCCGGCCGAGAGCACGATCTCGCGATCGGCCCTGGCGACCAGCTTCTCCGAACCGCGGCGATATTCCACCGCGACCGCGCGTCCGCCCTCCACCACGATCCGGCTGGTGAGCGCCCCGGTGACGATCGTGAGGTTCGGCCGCGATTTGGCGGGGTGTAGGTAGGCCCGCGCCGAGCTCGCCCGACGGCCGCGGCCGGTGGTCGATTCCATGCGCGAGATGCCATCCTGCGCAGCACCATTGGCATCGTCGCACAAGGGTATGCCGGCCGCCTGCGCCGCTTCGAGCAAGGGCTCGAACAGCAGGTCCGCGCCCTCCATCACGCTGATGTCGACCGGGCCCTCTGCGCCGTGGAACGGGCCGCTGCCGCGCCAGCTGCGCTCCAGCCGCTTGAAACAGGGGAGGACCTCCGCGTAGCTCCAGCCCTCGAGGCCCGCCTCGCTCCAGCGGTCGTAATCGCGCCGGTTGCCGCGGATCGCGATCATGGCGTTGATCGCCGAGGTGCCGCCCAGCGTGCGTCCGCGCGGAATGGCCATGCGCCGCCCACCCAGCGCGGGCTCGGGCTCGGATTGGTACTGCCAGGTGCCCCGCGCGCGGAACGCCATCTTGCGGAAGGCGAGCGGCATCAGCTGCAGCGGGTGCCTGTCGGGTCCGCCCGCTTCGAGCAGCAGCACCGAGACGGCGGAGTCTTCCGACAGCCTGCTGGCCACCGCCGCGCCTGCCGAGCCCGAGCCGACGACGATGTAGTCGAAGATCACTGCCGCGCGACCTCGCCGGCACGGCCGTGCGCCGGCGCGCTATCTCGGCAAGGTGCCCTGCGGCCGTCCACTGGCCGCGATCGATCACCGCTCAATCGAGCACGTCCGGCTCTCGGTGGAGGATCTCCATCACATAGGTCTGGAAGTGCAGCCAGCCGATGTGCGGATTGCCCGCGCGCTCGTTGGTGATGCTGGCGAATTCGGGCGCCACCATCAGCGGCGTGGTGCGGCTCGCCTCGGTCATCAGCTGCACGTGGCAGGCGTGGTTCAGCGCAATGAAGTACCAGACCGCATCGTCGATGCTGTGCCGGCTCGCCGTCAGCAGGCCGTGGTTCTGGTGGATGACCGCCTTGTTGTGGCGGAAGGCCTCGGCGATGGCGGCGCCGGAATCATCGTCGGTCGGCAGCTTGCCGGCGCCATCCTTCACCACCGCATGGTCGCCGTAGAAGATGCAGGCATCCTGCGAGCTGGGATCGAGCGGGCGCCCCGTTGCCGACCAGGCGGAGCCGGGCACGGTATGCGCATGGCACGAGGCGACGATGTCCGGATTGTCCATGTGGATCGCCGAATGGATCACGAAGCCGGCGCGGTTCACGGCGTAGCCGCCCTCCACCACCTCGCCGCTATGACTGGCCCTCACCACGTTCGAGACGTTCACCATCGACAGCGGCACGCAGAACGGGTTCGTCCAGTAGGTATGCGGATCGATCGGGTCGCGCACGGTGAGATGGCCGCTGAAACCCAGCCCGAAGCCCATCCGCGCAAACAGCCGACACGCGATCGCCAGGTGCTGCTTGCGATAGGCCTGCTCATCGCGCGCATTGTCGAAGGTGGGCTCCTCGGGGAAGATCACGCCCTGCTGATCGGGGTGGTAGACGGTCTTGCGCAGCGTCCCGACTTCCATAGCTCTCTCCTGCCACCGCGTCATGCCCGAGCCGTTGCCCGGTGCTCGCCGATGCGCTTTTGATAAGGCGTATCATCCGCTTGCAGGCAGCTCAAGCCCGGCCGGCGCGATGGCGCGGGGTGCTTTTGTTCGACTCCCGAACCCTGGCGCATGACGACTGCGACGACCATGCGGCGGCGTCTGGATGAGCGGCGGCGCAAGGCGCAAAGCCTGGCGCGTGTCGCGTCGTGTCCGCACCGGCAACACGGGACCTACGGCATGAAGAGCGACTTCTCCCTGCCGTTCGGCGGCTACAAGCAGTCGGGCATCGGACGTGAAGGCGGCGCGCAGGGGCTGATGCACTACCTCGAGACCAGGGCGATCCTGCTCGACGCCGCGGGGGCGCAAGGCGATTAGAAGCTGCGCGCGCGGCGCGCTCATTCCTCCTCGACGGTAAACTGGAAGATGGTGAAGCCGCCGTCCGCTTGGCAAGCGGGCATTCCGCGCTCGGAGCGAGCATCCCCGCAGGCGCAAGCTGGTAGCTTCCGGCTGCTTGCTTCAGATGGGACTCATAGCGAGACGGAGTCCGGTTGCTCGTCGAGCCTGACGGCGAGACGATCGAGCAGTGCCTGCAGGCTCTGCCGCTCCGCCTGCGAGAGAGCACCGAAGATCTGGTCGATCAGCTGCTGGCGCACGGGCTCGCTGCTGGCGACCGCCGCGCGGCCCTCCTGCGTTATCGAGACCAGCTTGGCCCGCCGATCCTCGGGGTCGGGATCGCGGCGAACCAAGCCTTCGCGCTCGAGCGCGTCGATCGCCTCGGTGACGGTGCGGGGCGAATGGCCAAACACCTCGGCGATGTCGGTGGAGCGGCGCGGGCCGTTGCGTTCGAGCAGCAGGAGCAGCTTGGTGCGGGCGAAGGACGCGCCCTGCTCGGCCATGCGCCGGTCCATCAACCGCATCAGCCGCAGGTAGACGCGCGAGTAGCTGGAAGCGAGCTTTTCGAGATCGGTCATGATTCTTGAGGTCCCTCAACATATGGTATTGCCGCATGTCGGGAATGGGAGCAAGGCGGCTCGCATATCTTTCAGTTTCGGGCGCGCAGCATGGACAGGCACGACACCATCACCGCGGATGAGGCCGCGTGGAACGGCTCTCCCGGTTCACCGGCGGAGGCGCCTGAACCGGCGGCCGCGGCGGAGCGCGCGCCGACGCGTCGCCGCGCCGTGCGTATCGTGCTTGGCGTGGTGGCGCTGGCGATCGTGGCGGGGCTGGCGCTCTGGTTCGTCTATTACCAGAACACCGGCCGCTATCTGCAAAGCACGGATGATGCCTACATCCAGGCCGATGCGGTGATCGTCGCGCCGCGCGTCTCGGGCTATGTCGACGAGGTGTTCGTGGCCGAAAACCAGACGGTGGCTGCGGACACGCCGCTGGTGCGGATCGATGCGCGCGAATACCAGGCGCAGGCGGCGCAGGCGACCGCGCAGATCGACGTCGCCCGGGCCAATGCCGGCACGATCCGCGCACAGATCGGCGAGCAGCGCGCCGCGGTGGCGCGCGCGCAGGCGCAGCTCGCGACGGCGCTGAGCGACCTGCAATTCGCGCAAGGCGAAGTCGCGCGCTACGTGCCGCTGGTCGAGACCGGTGCCGAGCCGCGCGAGCGCTTGTCGCAGCTGCGCAACGAGGCACAGC
>Ga0210040_10007439_pt1 | contig 13242 bp, 14 predicted proteins | sample CryGeyCG12114_NA_FD_185462 | JGI IMG/M metagenome (GOLD analysis project Ga0210040, IMG submission 185462) | Groundwater microbial communities from aquifer - Crystal Geyser CG19_WC_8/21/14_NA (SPAdes) (version 2) | ecosystem: Environmental > Aquatic > Deep subsurface > Groundwater | place: USA... | reverse complement strand
CAGTGGTAGTATCTCCAGGGGGTGCAGTGGTAGTATCCCCTGGGTTTGCAGTAGTTGTATCCCCTGGGGGTGCAGTAGTTGTATCCCCTGGGGGTGCAGTAGTTGTATCCCCTGGGGGTGCGGTAGTAGTATCCCCAGGGGGTGCAGTAGTTGTATCTCCAGGGGGTGCAATGGTAGCTGGCGGCTTAGTAGTCGGGATCGGTCCAGGGGCACATTTCTTAGCAGTATCGTCCCAATGGTAATTTCCTCTACAGTTGTAGCTTATGGGGTACAAGAAGCCATTATGGCTCAGGCATTTGATGTATTTCCTGCCGTTCGATGGGTCAGCAAAATAGCCAGCTTGTGTGCAAGTGAAACGTTGTCGTTGTGCAGCTCGGGCCTTTACATATGGAGACATATTCCCATGTGCTTGGACGGAGACAAGCACTGCAACCTGCAATTTAGATGGTTTAGATAGAAATGATTTTTGAAGGTAAAATAGAAAAAAATCCGAAATAAAGGTATTTTGACTTACAGCAAAGAAAATAACCGCGTGGAGGGGCACCATTTTGATTTTTGTGTTCCCAACAAAAACTGCTGGTGAGTGACAGTTGTACCAAATCCAGCCAATTATATAAAGGGATTTTATCAATAGCTCATTAACATGTAATAGGCTCATTTATTGTCTCTGAACGGAATCTATAACTTTTAGACATTTTATTTGTGGAACAAAGTCAGAATGCATTCAAGTCTGTTTCATCACAAGAGTTCTAGCATTTCGATGAGAATCGCGGGCCAATTATTGAGGGCACAGAACTCCATAAATACTGTGTAGTAATTCATTAGCAAGTATTCAATGCCATTGCGGGTGATGCAATCGTGAAGCAAAGTGCTACATAGTGCGCATAGTGCATAGGAACGGCAATGCAAATAGAACTTGGGTAAAGTGACGCCAAAAATGCTAAAGACAAAAGGCTCACGAATAACTAATAATGACGCTCATTATACACCCCTATGATTTAAATACTCAATAATTTGCCTCTGTAAAAACTTTTTATTTTCAATCATGACGATTTCAAGTCTCAATACATAAGGATTTGATTAAGGGAATAGTCCTTTGAACATAGTGATTTAATTGTTGCTGAAAACAGGACCGGAGTCTCTGGGGTTAAAGCAAGTGGTCAACCGGTGATAAGTCCGCCAGTGGTGGCTTCGGTTGGGACGGTGGTTGGGTCAGTTGGGACGGTGGTTGGGTCGGTTGGGACTGTGGTTGGGTCAGTTGGGACGGTGGTTGGGTCGGTTGGGACTGTGGTTGGGTCAGTTGGGACGGTGGTTGGGTCGGTTGGGGCGACGGTGGTTGTGGTTGTGGTTGGTTCAGTAGGACAAGGTCCAGGGACACATTTCTTCAGACCATCATCCCAATGGTAACTGGAAGAGCAACTGTAGCTAATTGGATACAAGTTGCCACTGTAATTGACACATCTGATGTATTTCTGGCAATCATCTGGGTCCGCAAAATAGCCAGGTTCTGTGCAAGTAAAAAGTACTCCCACTGCTCTGGAATTTTCTGTTAAAAATTTACTAGTATGAGTGAAGTAGAAGTTATAGTATTTGGAATGCAATTAATTTATGGGATGCTTTTAGTTTTTTACCTTCAGCTTCGGCAAAAACGACGGCTACCATCTGAAAAGAGGTTAATAAAGAAATTTAGTTAAATAATGTTTACAAACGAAAAAACTGATCGAATTTTGTAACTTACGGCCAGTAAAAATACAGCTTTGAAGGATATCATTTTGGATTTGTTATTTGAATGTTTGCATGGACTGAAGATTTGAAGTTGTTTGTAACAAGCGGAGCAATGCAAGCCATTATATACGGGGATTTTATCAATTGGTTATGCAGATAATCTTTTAATAAACCTCTAAGCCCGCAATCAATTCTCTATATATGGTGATTGAAATGGGGAATTTACAGAATTTCGGGGGGCAAAGTCGAATTCATTAGTTAAAATGTGGGTTGGATGACGGTATCTTCAAAAAAGAAGTTTCGGCATTTCAGTATTATGCTGTGGGCCAATAAACTCTTATTATATGGGGATTATGGAGTTTACAATTTTAGCTCTCTATCGGCGATTTCGGCAATGGAGATTAGCAGATATACAAACCGCTTTAGGAAATTTAAACAGAATGGATGACGTCAAAATAACTATTTAACTTAATTGCACAGTAATGATTACGTAATAAAATGACCTCATGTATACCGAATTTTGGTAAAGTTCGGAACTGGAAGGCGCACGTTATTTTGAACCAGGCCTTGTGGAACTATTTGTCAGCCATCGGATCCTCATTGCTTCGGAATGCATTATCTAATTTCTATGTGTGCGTGTGCGCTGCCAGTCGGCTGTTTTAAAAAATGAGCCCATTTCACTACAGCGTTACGGACAAACTGTTGTCCACAAACATTTTAAAAAGGGATTTTTATTAGACAGTGAATTATTCCTTCACATTTTTGTAAAAACTTGTACTCATTGGTATGGACTAAACAAAAAACTATGAGCAAAAAAGTAGGTGGGCTTAAATTCAGGGTCACACATAAACCCCACTTGTTCAAATGATTCAACGTTTTTTCAGTCTATGATCGACGCTTATATTATTACTGAATTACTGTGAATCTGCATAGCATAATAGGCTTAGAGTATCTATGAGTAGCAAAGCTTTACATTTTAGCTTTCGGAACATAATCTAAATGATTCATACATTGTTCCATCACTTCTGTCAAAGTTGTAGGGACCGCGGTTGAGCAATTGTAGACATATCAGTGATTTGATCCCAATGTCTCTTCACATTTTTTATGCTAACTTCATCGTCCATACTTGACGCAAAACTGCTCCTTCGGCGCATTGCCATTGATATATAAATGCAAATTTCACACATTTTATGGGATAGCTTGAGTATCAATACTAATTTCTTATACTTAGCTACAAAGCAACAAATTCGTGACAAATTAATAAAATTTTGAATAAAACGATAAGCCTAGATTCCCTCATCCGCTCGTAGAGCAGGCACTTTTAATATATGAAAGCTTACATCGTCTATATAGCGCATCCTGCAGCCGCTTCTATGAACAGTCCGCTGTCTTTGCAATCTTCGTGGCACATCCATACTACAACTGGAGCAATTAATTCCGGTTTCAATATCGCATTCAAATCTACAATAAATTTCAAGTTTCCAGATTTTCAATACCGATCCTGTATTAAATGAATGAAAAACATTACCAGGAGGAGTAATATTTTCCGTCATTCTGGACCGAGCCATGGGCAAAATAACATTCGTATTGATATTATTATATTATATTATATTATTAGCACCCTCTAGACACAAGGTTAATGAAAATCCAGTAATTGCGGCTTTCGTTGCGGCGTAATTGGCTTGCCCGTAATTACCAAAAATTCCTGATCCAGAAGCCGTATTCACAATACGTCCATATCTTTGCTTTTGAAAATGACTCCAGACAGCTTTAGTGGTTTTAAATACTCCTTTCACATGAACATCCATGATCAAATCCCCGTCTTTTTGAGTCATTTTTGCAAAACTTTGATCTCTCAATATGCCCGCATTGTTAAAATATCCACACGTCCGAATATTCGGATCGCACTTTTCACAATCTTTTCTCCTTCTAGAACTGAATCATAGTTGGCATATGCTTTACCACCTGCAATAAAATCTTGTCAATTTTTTTCGCATTTTGTCTATGTAATCAGTATTTATAACTATTTTGGAGTTTCACCTTTATTCAAAATTTCTGTGACAACTTGGTCCGCAGCTTCCGAATTTTTGCCATTTCCGTCAGTTCCTCCGCCTAAGTCATTGACTATAACAGATGCCCCGCCATCCGCTAACAAAATTGCATAAGCTTTGCCCAAACATCGGCCTGCTCCTGTCACAATAGCTACACGCCCATCAAATCTCAAATCGTGGTCCATTTTTGACCTAGTAAATTACACTTTGAGGAGCAGCAAAAACTAATCTTGTTTGAATTCAATAATGTACTGCAGTGGCTGAATTTAAATTTTTTCACAATTGTTCATACTCTTGGTTAATATAGGTCCTACATAAGTTCAATTGGTCAAAAAAATCTTGCAGTGAAGTGAATCTATGACTGGACTTTGATCTTTGAGAATAAAATGAATGCATTCAAGAATAACCACGGGTTAGGACTGCAACCAACTGCATAAATTAATACTGATTATAAACCTCAGTACTTGCTATCTCTATAGTCGAGTTATGAAACGGCATGGGTATACAGGAGGATTTCTTCCCATAGTTTCCTTGCTTAAAAAAAGGTAAAAGTCATGATCAATTAAAAAACAAACGGAATCACAAATTGTTTATTGTCCACAAAAATAATATGCACGATTTAAAAATTCTCATGTTTTCTTCTTATTGGCCATATTTTCTAATTTTTTCATATATTCGCCCATGACTTCCACTAAAGTAGTGGGAGCCGGTTGGACTGTACAAGACATACCAGTAATTTGATCCCAATTTTTCTGCACACTTTCTATGCTCACAGGCTCGTCGATATTTTCTCGCAAAAATGCTCCTTTTGCACATTGCCATTGATCTGCACAGAAATATATTGATTTATTTGGGTAAAATAAGCGATTTTTTTAACAAATCAATGCCATTATCTACTTACATCGTCTAGCATAACCAGCAGCCGCTTCAATAATTTGGCCATTATCGAAACAATCTTCATGGCACATCCATGCTACAACTGGAGCGATCAATTCTGGTTTCAGTTGCTCATTCAATTCTGTTCAAAATATCTCATATTACTTCAAATTTGGTATAAAATTCCAATCAAACAATGAAACAATGAACTCACCTGGAGGAATTATATGCTCAGTCATTCTGGACCGAGCCATGGGCACAATGGCATTCGTATTGATATTGTATTTAGCGCCCTCTAGTGCCAAAGTTAACGAAAAGCCTGTAAGTGCGGCTTTAGCGGCCGCGTAGTTAGCCTGTCCATAATTTCCAAAAATTCCAGATCCCGATGATGTGTTGATAATGCGTCCGTAATTTTGCTCCTGGAAATGACTCCAAACGGCTTTGGTGGTTTTAAACGCTCCTTTGAGATGAACGTCAGAGATCAAATCCCAGTCGGCATCGGTCATTTTTGCAAAACTTCGGTCTCTCAAAATGCCCGCATTGTTTATCAAAATGTCAATTTTTCCAAAATTCTTTAGAGCTGTCCCCACGATTTTTTCTCCCTCTAGAACTGAATCATAGTTTGCACAGGCTTTCCCACCTATAATTTTATTTCCACAATTTAGTGATATAAGGAATGTGAAAATTTTGTATGCAATACACAGAAGACATGTGCGCTGAAAAGAATGTTTCCTGGTCATCAAGGGCAGCTTACTTTTTCAAAATTTGGAAAAACCAAGCAAAATGAAATCTTCTAAATGTGGCATGGTTAAATTTTTGCAACCGACATATTTTGCAATCTGGCTTAAAACACTTTGAAGTAAAGTCAAACCAGCTTTTCATTGTGATTCCAAAATTATAGCCGCCATAGGTGTAAGTGTATAAGTGCTTTACGCCATGCAAAATTCTCATTACACATCGAAAAGCAGAGAACCCAATCCCGTTACTCTCGGCCCATTTTCTTAACCTTGGCTTTATGTTGAAGTTATTAAATTCTTTTGAATCCTCAGAGAGCATTTGGGCGCAGGATGCACTGCGAGCTGATATTTAGGATTGTAATCAAAGGTTTTATTGCACATTTACCGAGATACCGCACAATTTAAATGGCGATTACTTAAATTCTCGATTGCATTGTGAGTGTATATAGTAAATTGATCTACGCTACAACGACAACATAACTCAGAAACGCCGTCGCTCGTGGCGCGTCGATTTTATAATCAGCACACATGTCTATATATATGCATTATTTTCCTTACCGTTTTTCACAATTTCAGAGACAACCTGATCCGCAGCCTGCGAATTTTGACCATCCCCATGAGTTCCTCCGCCTAGATCATTGACAACCACAGAGGCACCCCGTTCCGCCAATACAGTGGCGTAAGCTTTTCCCAAGCCTCGACCTGCCCCAGTCACAATGGCTACTCGGCCATCAAATCGTAAAAGACGGTTCATTTTACACTGTCTAGGATAATTTAACACCTTCACTGATGAATTAAAACATTTCAAACGTAAAATATGCAATGATTTGTTTGTTTTGGTGACAGGTTAAAGCAATAGATTTTTAAACATTCGTCAGTATTGTGCTCACGTGTTCTGCATATGGATCTGCAAGCAATGGTTGGTAAATATTGGACTTTGAGGTTTCAGAAATTAAATGAAAAATTGATAACATTGTCTTTTCATTTAATATTGCATGATTATCATAAAAAAGTATACATAATGAGCAAATGAGTCAAATGCAGACATGCTGTGTTATGGTATTTCTGAATCAGAATTCCGATAAGAGACGACGCTAACCGCTAACTGCATAATGCTCTGCGTATACCAATGAGTATTGATTTGAAAGGAAATGGATTTTTAAATTTTACTTTATTAGCTGTCAACAAAAGTGGGAAGAAAAAAAGGATGGGGACATAAAAAAATTTTTTTTCCTTTTTAAAATCGACAAAATCAATGCAAAATTAAACTTTCGATCCCGTGAATATGTGATGCCAAAGCTTAAAGCGGGAGGAGTAATTTTTCTGTACTACGCGCGCTTTGGATCCAGAACTAGGAACTCAGTTTGTATTTGACTTTATTTTTGTTTTTTCAATCAAGAATTTTTTTCCTGTATAAAAAGTTGGAACACTGAAAAGTTTGGAAACTAGAAGGCCCTACAATAATGGAAGCGAATTTAGTACCTGTGCCGTATATCAAAGAGATGTACATTTTCAACCCAGAGTTTGGCACCGAAGCCAATGTACGTTGTGAAACTTTTTTGTGCATTGTAAAACATTTTTTCACAATTGAAAATGCATTTTTAATGTCACCCATGTTTGATGATTCCAGGAATGTGGAAAAATTCTCTATCACTACCCGTCACATATCAGTGAGGATAACCAATTAAAGCGGGTCGGACTTATTCAAGCAATTATTAAATTTTCAAGGTATAGCTAAAGCTAATAGTTAACAAACTTACTTAACTCACATTTTGTCGCCATTTTAAAAACTTCAATTTATATTTGCAGTTCTTTCAACTCCAAGGACCCATGTGAATCCCTACATACTTTAAAATCGCGTTTTATTTTCTATGAACCAGAGCCTGACTTTTGGTTTGCCCTTGTAAATAACTAACTATAATAACTAACCATTTGACTATCACTATTTGCTTTGGAATTCAAAGAGAAACAATTTTGTAGATCATAGGAGTTCCGTCCGTTTTGAAAACTAGTCCAGACGGGGTCGATTTTATAGAATATTTGAGCGACGAAATCCAAGAGAACGTTTTTCACGCCATTCTTACCAAATTGTACCAAAAATTTGTTCTCCTTAATGAAAAGATCACAACCATGTATAAAGTAAGGGGAATGTCTTGTCTACGTGACCGATTAAAAAAACATTTCGATTTGGTAAGAATTATTAATTATTGTTTTTCATACAATTTACTTGATTGGCTTGCGAGGATAAGCGATTATATGATTGCTTCACTTGTTTTTGCTTTACAGTCATTAGAGAAAATCGACGCATCAAAAAGTGGAATTACGGACATATTCCGTGGGCTTCAATTTTTCCCTTTGGACCGAGAAATGTTTTTAACGAGCCAATGTTTTATTAATCGACTTCATCTCACATTCCCACAAATTGGATCTTTACTTTTACTCCAGGGGGAGCGTCTAATTTGGTAAGCACAGAAGTTTTTACTATATGTTAACAACGATAGTGTCAGGAATTAATTGATATCTGCCGCTCCTATTTTGTACAGCAAATTTTACATTGTGGGAAAAGTTTCGATACACTTGCTAAATAATATGTATTCTTTGAGTTCAGAATTTTCCATATTACAAAAGAAAAGTTAAATTCTTCAAAGTTTTAAATTAAAATCCTATAGAATTGGTTTTCTAAAAAAAATGACTTTATTTTCCTCCAATTTACCATATTTTAGGAGCGGAGTGGATCAAAATGACATTCAAATCTTGTACGACTATGTTGTCCACGGACTATTGTTCCAACACATGCTAACCGGCGCGGACAAGAAGTCCACATACGGTCTCGTTTTCAAAAAGGAGGCTCACGTGAACCTGAACAGTGGAAATGCCTACAGTCAAGAACCCCAAAAAAGTCCAAAGTCAGAGACATCTACAAAATCTTCGGACAGACATATGAGTTCAAGTTTTGTGAGCTCAAATAGTTCTACGAGTTATAACAGTGTGGCTGGTGGAATCGAAAACATTCATTTGTTAGACGGGAATACAAAAATTTCACCAGACGAGATCGAATTCGTCCCTACCAAATATCACATGTTGATTTATAAATTGGAAATGTCTTATATTGTACTTTTCATCAATGGTAAGAGACAAAAGTGCAAAAAGTCTGTGATTTTTGAAAAAAATACAATTTTGGCGTTCTTTTTTCTTCAGAAAACATACCATTAGATCGAGAATTGACGAATGGACTGACTTCGTTTTTGGGAGTCCATTTCAGCCCATTGGCCAAAGAACTGGTCCTGTCTAGTCAGAAAAACGGAGCAACCAATCATCAAATGCATTCTAGTAGTGATATTCATAATGGGACACCCCCGAATATAAAATATTTATATTTCAACAATCTGAACCTAGCGGAAAAAATTACTCCAGGCATTCAATGTGATAAGGATGCATACAAATTGCTAGCTGATTTGAAAGCAGATTTGGGCAGGTACAGTACTCCTAATTAACTTTTATTAAAAAATTGGGCTCATTAACATAATAACAAGTTTTATTTGCACAGCACTACAGAAAGTGGACAAGTAGTGGCCAAAATGGCAAATGAAATGTGGGTAGTTGCTAAATTCTCAAATCGTCGGGAATTCTACGCAATTCTCAATCAAAAAGGATCCAATGTACTTGAAATCGATGGTCAGTTTTTTTTCGTCTAAATTCATTTTATCCATGGATTCAAAGAATTTGCATTCATTTTGTTTTTTGGTTGCAGAGGAAATGCGCAAATTGACGGATGCTCATCTCAGTAGTATATTTTTCCAAGACTAACTAAACACTAACTATGCAAGTAAGTTAGGTATCGAGTAATGTATACAAACTAACTTACCTATCTTTTATGATTGCTATTAGATTACTACAGAAGCTATTAAATCTATCGTGAGTGAGTGTGGGCTCAAAAAAATACATGCAAAAGTTTGTTAGTTAGTTAGTTAGTACAATGTACAAGAGTTTTTATCATGTTCACTCTTCCCTACGGTTCTTAACACGCAAATAAAAGGGATGACTTGAATAAATAAACATTGTCTGTGTATATGCATTCTTTACACCTCTGGGTATTATCAAGTAGCTGTAGCTATATACTTTATGGAATGGAAAAAAGTTGCGTTATGTCCGTCCGTCCGTCCAACCGGAAGTGTAGCTCATAGCTTGCGCATAAATAGAATAGATAGCATTGCACTATAGGTGAATTTGAAAACTATAGGTTTGTATTTATTCCGTTTTCAGCAGGTTTTTTAAATTCACTGTTATCAATAATGCACTGACTGAGACAGGTCTGGCTAGGTATGACGGGTCTGACTAACAACAAGCATCTGATTTTGCTGACTGGCAAAATTTCAAGCATTTTCTAGAAACCATACGAATAAAAGTAACCAGCAAATGCTTGACCGAAAGCATTTTGCTTGGTCTGTAAGCTTTGTTTTAACTTTTTCTAGCATTTGCTCGATATTTTTCACGCTGGGAATTAGTAGCTTGAAATGCTTGTTTGCCCCAAAATAGTATGTTTTGCCACTTTTAGTGTGAAATTTGGAAAATTACGAGAGTTTGGAATCTTAGAGAAAATTAGACAGTAAATCCTTGGTTTTATTCATACAGTTTTCATTTTTGAAAAACTATGAAATTTGCAAAATCCGTGAAAGATTTATATCGTAACTGAAGACAGTTTTGTGAAATGCATGCTATATAGTTTCCCATGCACAATTAAAAGTGCAATCAACTGGCGAAAATCATGATCTGCTAAATAATTGATTCACACTTGAAAGTTAAAAAGTTTAGTTAGCGATGGAATTTTCACAGCTATAGTATAACGAACTGGAGAGTGACAAATGGGGTTTTTTGAATATGCATGCATATGTGGGAAAGATTGGCATCAACAAATTGAACTCCGCAAAGCTGTTTTAAGTTGGCAAATTTTCCATTTTTGTCACGCACCCTTGCTTGTGCATTTCGTATGCACTGTTATTCCGTATGATAGATCGGCCAGAAAATTAAAACATAGTGGGTCATAAATTACCCTGCTTTTATTTTACACAGGGCGATTTTTTGTGCGGCAAAAATATCAAATATTTCTTGTATGGAAACCAAAAATGTTTACCTATTCATATCGTATGTAAACTAACTGTGCTATTTTTTCTGCTTCAATTCGCGATCTAAACTATGAATTTTTCGCTGCTTTAGAATCCAAAATCCAAATAATGATTTTTAAAAAGCTAAAAACAATAATTTTTTACAACTTTAGATTGTAAACTGGAATATTTTTGCTACGTTTGATTCTAAATCTAAACTATGATTATTTCATCGCTGTTAGACTCTAACGATATGAAATAGTTAGCTGCTTCAGAATCTAACCTGAAAATTTTCCCCTATGCTACAAAACCTTTAATAATGATAAAAGTTAAAAAAATAGAGACTTTTACCATTCTTTGAAGCCATATTGCAACAAATGAAAAAAAAGTGGCTCACTCTGTATATATTCTTAGATAGACCATTTTGGGTGTCTAACTGTAACCAAAGACGAGAAAAAAACATGCTTTGCTTGCATATGCAATGATTTGCACGAACAAAACTTTCCTTTTGCCTAAAAATACATGCTCACAAAGTTTATATGGTTTCAATATGTGCTCTGCTCCTGCAAGTGGAAGCTAAAAGATCAATTTTTTCCCTTTTTTCACACTAGGTCGTAAACTATAATCCCATGTTTATTATTCTCTTCTGTATATACAATATTACCAACTGTTGCATCATCAACTGTCATCCATCGTATCTATATGCCAACAAATGCGCCAATTTATCCAACCCTTTGGCCCTATGGGTTTGTTCCCATTTATCATTCACCATCCGGCCATTGCAGACGCAACTAACTACTGTCACTTACGTAACTATTCAAATACCATAAGTTTTTGCAAATATTCCAAGAAAATGGCCAATACAGACACCAAGTGTGAAGAGCAATTGCTGCAAAATCTAATCCACATTCTACGATTGGCAATTACCAAAAATTGCTACAAAAATGAAACATTTGTGAATTCAACGGGAGCTAATACTGGGGAACAAAATCATATGATGGCTTCCAAAATTTTGGATTCCCTAACTACATTGTTAAATAATAATGGATCCAGTAATTCGGTAATCTTGTGCATATATAGAGTTACGAAAATCTAGTTACATAGTTCGTAGTTTTAAAAGGCTGCATTTTTTTACTTTCGATATGTGAATATAGGGAGAAGTGAATATTTTTTCTCCAAATATTCCACCCACTTCCGAAACTAGGAATGAAACGGTGGTTCCAGAATCTCCGGCAATTATTCCTCCTGGGAATAAACTTCACAACTTGGAACTAATCAAAGTTGCCGTTTTGATCACTGTCATTTCCATCATCATGTTGACCACGTGTAGAATGCTATTCCAGTTGGTGGTGCGAATTCCGCCGAGAAAACCTCCTTAACGACAATTTATTTGCACACAAAACCTGAACAATACTATTTTTGCCAGCCTATACAGTAGTAGTTAGTGATTTAAATTTAAACCTAGAGCACATAGCAAATTCATGCACAAAGCAGCCAAAATAAAACAACAGGACAGGAGTATACTATAAATCGAAAAAAAAAATTAGGAAAAATATGTTTATTTCTCTGCTCGTTATCTTTTAGCATGTTTGGACGTTTTATTGGTAACAGTAACCCAGCCCTCTTCATCCGGAAGTGTGACCTGCATTTGACCTACTGTTCTATGAATCTGTGAACTGGATTCCTCTTGTGTTGAATTACTGCTACTATTAGGACCAGAAGCAGTTCCATCATTCGTTTGGGATGATTCTTCTACTTCCATACCCTAGAGGATAAAGGAAAAAAAATTGTCAGAAGTTAATTTTCAAATCGACACTTAAAACCCAGGGTACTTTGCTAATGGTTGGCTTATTGGAATTTCATTTTGTATCCCCGTTGCGCACTCTGAAGTAATTAAAGTTAATTTTTTTCTCCTTTGGAATTTGAGATTGAAAGAATGAAATTACTCTCAGCTTATATTTAGAATCAAAGCTATGAAAGTTTTCTCCGCTGTAAAATCTAAATATGAGTATGACAAGGTAATTTTGAGCCGGAATGAATCACATTTTGTCTCACAACTGCAGATTTTCAAAAAGCGCTTATTACTACGCCAGCCCAGCCAAAGGAGCGTTCTTGAATGATTGAATGAAATGTGATAATAATAATAAAGTGTACCTCATCTTGATTATCGCAATTATTATCATCCTCATGATTTTCTAAATTAGCGGTGGTGGCTTGGTGAGCAACAGTGGCTGAAATCCCAGCAGCAATATCTAATTGGTTGCAAAGTTCTCCCAACTGTACAGTGTCCCCTTTGTCACACAATCTGAAATGTGTACATAGTTGGCTCCCAATATCTTGCAGTGAGTTATCGTCCACAATTGTGTCCAGCTCTTGGTCCAGGATGGTTCCCAAAAATTCGGCAACTTCGTCATCTTCTAAGTCGTCTGTAAAATACGTCAAATATAATAATAATAATAATAATAATAATGAAGTTTATTACACAGACCAAGATACATAGTCCATACATTCCTTAATTACAGATGGTTTAAAGCATTAAAAATATTAGTGATTTAGTGAATTAGGTTTGAGGATATGAGTTCATTTCGGCAAAAAAGTCTTCCTTATATGCACAATTTTAACTTAATTGGGCGAGTGCACATTCTCAAATTATGACCATCGCGCCAAAATCCCCATAAGGATTTGCTGGACCTAGTTTTCAAAAAATTCTTACGGCCGTTAGCGCAGATTTTTCGGTCTAAATTTAAAATC
>Ga0210040_10007438_pt1 | contig 13244 bp, 5 predicted proteins | sample CryGeyCG12114_NA_FD_185462 | JGI IMG/M metagenome (GOLD analysis project Ga0210040, IMG submission 185462) | Groundwater microbial communities from aquifer - Crystal Geyser CG19_WC_8/21/14_NA (SPAdes) (version 2) | ecosystem: Environmental > Aquatic > Deep subsurface > Groundwater | place: USA... | reverse complement strand
CTAGCCGGGCCCACTGGCCTATGGCCAGACTCACACTTACGAGTACAAATTCTACCTTACCAAATTTTCAATGATCCCAAAATTCACTGACGTATGGCAAGTTTCTAGAATGTGATAAAGCAAAAAATAGGAAAAAATTGGTTAGCAACCAATTTCTTTAATTTCTAGGTAATTTGAAACCTATTGTGTTTTTTCCATTTGGAAACTCCAGATACGGAAAAAAACAAATATTTTAAAAAGTTTTAAGGCGTCCCTTTGCAGTCTGGCCATAGGCCAGTGGGCCCGGCTAGTTTTGATTAAATGGCCATTTTGTCATCACGGTAACCAAAAAAATACCCTTTGCCAAATAACTTTGAGCTGTACACTGCTCTATTTTAATTCTGAAATTCCGTACACACGGACGGAATAGCGTCGATTATGTTATGATGAAAATTATGCTGGTAAATATTTGAAAGTTTCTAACCAACTTACTAACCAACAGTAATCCATGTAATGAAGAGAATTTTCCGATGGTGAAAAGAAACTCTAGCTAAGTAACTTGCATAAATACTAATTTGATTAGTTTATGGTTTTAGTCACACTAATTAAAAGGTAGATAATTTTTACAAAAAAAACGGATATAATGCTAATGATATGGTGAGTTAGTTAGGAAATAGGACAACAATAGATAAAGTAAGTTTGTCCGCTGTAAATAAGTACCGCTGAACATAACATTGGTTATTTTGCGGTTCATGAAATGAAGATTCCCAAAATGTATGCAGCTATCCATACAATTTATGGAAATGCAGTCTCACTCAAGTGCAGTTATGCAATCAATATGAGATTCACATATGCGTGCACATAAGATTTGTTAGGCAAATCTAGTACTATCAGTTCTGGTGTTGGCTCAGAAAAAGATCTCATTCGTGACTCCCAGTTTGTTTGTCTGCAGTTTTTACAGTACCAAAAGTACACGCACTAAACTGTCAAGTCATTCTATACATACACAATAGTTAGTAACTAACTATGCAATCTATAGTTCCCATATTTAAGTTGGGTCAATACATTGTACAATGATTAGAGTGTGAAAGATTGAAACCAGATTAAATCTCATGGACATGAAATTCGCATTAAAAATGTTCCAGCATGGGGGAGCATACAAAATCCCGTTATACTAAAGTTTGTAACACTAACATCTTCGGTACAAATATATGTACACATTGTTAGACACCGAACAAAGAGAAAATGGGTGGGAATCTGCCGTAGAACTTGGGATTTTGTTGCATTATTCATATATACATACAAGATTTTGTAAGATGGACCGTAAAGGTGCTAATCCTATTGACTTTAACACGATTTGGGTAAAGCACTAAGCTTTGTTAAGTAGAGGCTGTGAGTTTCCGCGCACATAAATCAACATTGTAGAAATGCGGCCCACGATTTTTGGACACAATTTTTCAAGCTGCTAGTTGGCTCTTATTGCTATCGCTAACAAAACAAATGAATCTAAAGCAAACCATGCTGTCAATAATAAAGTTGCATCAAATGATAACAAGATGGTTGTATTTTGTTTTAACAACGTGATATACCGTTTTCCTTTAGTTGGATACGGTTTTTTTAATTTATGACATTCTGAGTTTTGTCTTGGTTTTAATGATTATGCTTGTTTGCATCAATTTTTTTATGCAATACTGCATAGTAAGCTGGCACGTTTGAGTTCCACATTTTCTGATTTACTTACTTACTATGCACTTGTGATAATAACTAACAAAGTAATATCCGCAAGGTTTCTAATTTTCGATACGCATGAAAATACTACCCGCATTGCTACCAACTCTTAAAACCTAATATGACGCTACATTTTATGCGGATCTATGGAATCACAGTATAGATAACGAAACAAATACTCCTGTTAAACGTTACCGCAATACTGTAAGTTACTCACTACTCACGGGACTCTTTTTTTGTATACACGGGAGAAAACTACAAGCGTGTATAATTGTACTATTATACTTATGGTGAAGAGTTCACAACTTGACGTGGGAGTGATTTTGAAAAGTCTTCAACTAACTAACTGACAACAACAATACAGTCCTTTTTGATGATCCTGTTTCCACCTTAAACTCACTATCTTCGTGTGGTTCCCAAACATAACATTACATACACGGCTAGATCCTCCTGTTGCATGGTGCGTGTGCTTATGTTTACAAACAAATGCCGCTCAGATGGGTTATTACTGTCAAAAGAGAGTGACGAGTCTCTCAGTCAATGTCAACTCCCAAGTGCTGTATGGAGAAAAAAAAAATCCGAGGAAACTGATACCGTAATCAGGATATGGTACTATGTATTGTGTTCACCGTTCACCTATGGTGTCAGTTCAGTTAGTTTACGTTAGCTATGCATGCATATGAATTTATTTATCATCCCTTGTTTTGTAAGTTGATCCATGTTTCTGGGAAAGTTGTTTTGTAAAAAAAACTCTGTTGAGAAAAAATTGAACAAAAGTCCCAGAGGTATTGTTCGCACGTTATGTTATGCGTGGATTAAATAGAGTGTGTAAATGGGAAAAACAAGAGACTCTTTGATTGATTGATGGGTTGAGTTATTGGTGATTGGATGCAATTAAAAGATTGAGCTGATTAGGTTAAATGCATTAAGCATTTTTTACATGATGTAACTAAAAGCAACTTTGGATAAAGTTTGTAAACTAACTTAATGCAAACGCAACATTTGGCAAATACCAACTGTTCACGAGACGCTAACTCGCTAACTCTTCACAACATTTGTGTGTACAATAGTCTTTAGACAGGTTTAGGCAAAAAAAGGAATTTAGAAGATTCTGAAGAGCTCACATTCTGTTCAATCCATTAAACTGCTCTTTTCTTTCTTTGCTACCAAACCACATATGTTTGTAGGTGGCACATTTGGATCTAAAAAAGTATCCGTAAATCTTAAATTCCATCACAACATGCAAGCAAGGTGGATGACACATGATGAAAAGGGACAGATGGACAATGAGACACCCCATCATTCGAATTGCATTGAAATTGCAGACAAAAAGATAGATTGTCATCATCAACATGTGGATGTGAGCAACGTTACATAGCTAGCTAACTAACTAACTAAGCTATAGGAAAAGTGTCCAGAAAATAAGGGGGAAATCATACGTAGTTTAGTTACAAAGAATTCCCAATTCATTATAAATAATGACAGACCATGTTGGCGGGACCACCACAATTTGTAACATGGCACAAAACAAGCGAGCAATTGAAATTGGCAGTCTCTGCCAATTGACGTTTTCGCTATTGATAACAACGGTCATTATATTTTTGTGTGGACTACCTGCCTAGTTAAGAAGTACCCCCAATGCTAGCCCCGTGTTATTGTATGATTATATAGACCATTTTGTAACCAAAAAAAAAAAAGATTTTTTTTAACTGTGCCCGAAAATGAGATAAAACAGATCACACCACATAAGGAAACGGAGCAATTCATGTTTCCTTATGCCAAAAATGTCATTCTGTCTAACTAACAACTAACTAACTAAACCCACATTATGTCAATCACAAGGCGTGAATTGGATTTTTGCGTTTGTAATCTTTCGTGAAAACTCATGCCCACTAAAAGCTTATTAGTTAGGCGTGGTTCAGGGCGAAACATTGCATAAGATGAATTTTTCAACTTTTTTCTTGTTTTCTCCCAAAAACATACACTTGAAACAAAAACTCAATTCAACGATGCAAATGCAAATGCTACACTTTAGTCGAATACCGTCCAGATTGAAACAGAACTGTTTATAAACTGAATGCAAATACTGCAAGTAACCAAAGACTTCATGGATAAAACAATTTACACGGACCATTTAAAACGTTCCACACTACGGAAGTGCATTTGAAATAGTGATCTTGACATTTTCAGTTAGCTTACAGAAACAACTGCGTGTTTGTACAAACTACACGCTGGTTTAAAAGCGGATTTCATGTAATTTGTGTAGAAAAAAGTACACAGCTACCGTTGTTGAACAAATCTCACACACAAGCACACATTCATTGTTTGTCAAAGAAATTAACATGCGTGCCCCATGTCGGTTCTTTGACATTTCCGAGTCAAAGTAAAAGAATCTCCCATATTTCCGCTCCACGAGTCGAGCTCAATTGTAGATGGCAAGAATATATATGATCCAACGGTACATGGAATGTAGATGACACGATTCGCCATTATTGTGCATTGCCTATATCAATACAAGTTTGAACTCTGTCGTGTATTTTTTTTTCATTACTTGTGAGAAAAAGTTGTTGTGACAAGTGAGTAGGAAATCACGGTTTAGTTTAAAATCCAAATCACCGACGCACTATTCCGGTTTGCAACAATGTCAACTTGCCACTGGGTTTGTTTGCCTCAGCTTATGGCACACTGTGATTCATATGAGAGCAAATGGATTTTTGCTATTGCGTGACTGGAATTATTATAGAGCTAGTTAGTTAGTTAGTTTGTTGATTAGAATTATCATAAAATATTAGGGCGATAAGAATTGAATGCGTCCAACAGAGCGCATGATTTGTTGTTGACAGAAAAAAATGGCCAAAGTTCATGTAACCAACCCTGATTGCTTTCTTTTTGTTTGTAGCAGACGAATAAAATTATTACAATAAGAGTTGTGCATGTTTAACGTTGGGTAAGTGTGCATATGTGAGAAAAGATGATGAAAGGAATTTGAACTGGGCAATTTTTCCCAATTTATGGGCGTAGATGATAATGTTTTTTTTGTGTTGCAACATGGGCGAAAGTAATGAGCAAAATTGATGGGATTTACTTCACCCTGTGTTAATATATAATGTTGAGAAGGTTGTAATTTTCTTGCTAATGTGATTACCAGTCAATTAATTCTCATGAGTTTGCTTGCCTTTTAAATTGGTCCAGTTAGTGAATGCTTACGTAAACGAGTTTAGTTCGTGAAAAAATGCAAAATGCTATTATAATATTTCCCATGAAAATTTTACCTGAAGTTGTTTGTTAGTTGGCTATTTTTTTATCATTTTTTTACTTACTTGTGTGCATTGGTCTGTTCCATTAGCGATGGAAGTCTCCCAGGATTTTTCCATATTGTTTCTTAGTATTCTTTTGCAAAACTATAGTTCATTTTGCAATTAACTGCATGGCTTGTGACAGAATTTTTTCCATTGCCATTAAAAAAGTTGAGTGGAACATTGGCACTTAGTTAGTCAACTGTTAGTTAGTTAGTCATAGTATAGTATTGAATTCATAGCTTTTTTGCAATTTTCACACCATGCACTTAATTAATTAAAAAACTTAAGCTAACTAACTCGCTAACAAACAATGAGACTTTGCTAAAGCCGAGCAAGTTTTTAGTTTACGAACACTATCAAGTGTAACAAGACACATCACTTACTTGATATAAATTGATGGGAGCGAGCACTTTTGATCTGGAAGTGACACTGAGCACAGATTTGAGATGAATGAGTGAGTTAGGGGTAGAAAACATGAACAAAATGGCATGACTTACTCTCTTCTCAGCTTTTTACCTGTGTAAGTTAGTTTCTGTACAGGTACATACTCACTCTCGGCATTGCGTCTCATACTAGTATTATGGGGCAATACGAACTATCTGACTGAGAAATGTAGCTATAGTTTAAGTTGGTGCTGCTAACTAAATAGTTACTACTTGCTTGCCAGTGTTTCCCCTTGTTTTGCGTATTGGATTTGAATTGTAAGTGCATACTTGAATGCAGAAAGCTTTTGGTTTGGCAATGAAGAGAAGATTGGCAGTTTAGCTTCAAATCAATGCATAGAATAGACGTCGTTTACAAAAAAATGTATGACTTTATTTTTCGGTTGGCTCCACCATCTGGTAGATGAGAAACTGACGTCGATTCTGATTCTGACATGTGAATTATGCAGGCGATAAAAAGTTAAAATTGAAACTAACAAAAATTAAAAAAAACCAGGTACCGAGTCGGGTAATAATGTACCCGACTAAAATCATTTGTGTGTGACGAAAATGTCTCAAGTACTAGTCTAACTAATATTGGCTAGAATGTGAAAATCGTGCAACTTAACGTTTCTTAAGGACTGTAATTTAGTGAAATCTTGTGACCTGTAGTCTGTAATCAGAAAACGCCTGTGAGCAATGATAGTTAGTTAGTTAGTTAGTTAACTATCGCAGTTTTCAACACAAGTACACTTTTTGGTGTGCACAAAATTACATAGCATCTAAAGCTGTGGTCTCCACCCACTTAATAGGTGCAATAAAAGGCTACTACTTGTCTCATTTTGCCCCTTTGGGGGTATTCTCCCCATTTTCACGCATTTCATTCTTTAGTTTTCACGTCTCACTATTAACCATCTCAATCAGGCTAGTCATTTCTCCTCAAGGGATAAGCAAACAAACATGGAAAAGGTTTTCATCATTTCTCAATCTAATGAATAATAATGTAACAACAGAATCATTATTACACGCTCTTAGTTAGTTAGCCTTAGATAGTATGCTTCGTAAAATTTTACTTTTTCGGATCAGCATTGCCAACTAACCAACTGACCAACTATATATTAACCTTTCAAGTGTAAAACGTGATTCAATCATAATCCCATAGTCAACCATCCTGACTTGAGTCTTTTTAATCAGATTATAGCAAAAAGTCGCTCTCATCATTTCGTTTATAAATTCCCTTTTGAGGAAGATGGTACAAAAAAAAAAGTTTTAGCTCACAATCATTTCCAAGTTAACTGTATTTTGGTTTGATGGGAAGCCTACCATATTACGCCCATGTGATTCTTGTAGTTAGTTAGTTAGTTAGTTAATCGTGTGTCACTGACTATACAGTAGTGGCATATGTGTGTGTGTGGTTTAGATTGCTGAACAACAGGACTTACGCACGCTTGTTTTTTCGCTAACTAACTAGTAAATCATGCCGCAATGCTCACAAAAGTGCATTTATTTTGTCTCAACGAGCCTCAAAGGAATAGCATATGTTGTCCGAAAAACATAAAAGACGTTTGTATACAAACAAACATAGATTTTTTCTTATGTGTTTGTCTATGTTTGTTTGTGGGTCAGTCAGATTATCATTAAGAAAAGATTTGCCATGTTTTATGCTTTGGTAGAGTGGTAGTAGTAACGCACGGCTGCTTGATTTATGGACACTAAATTTCGTCATTCCTTGTTTCCTTTTGTACGTGTTTGTAGATTGTGCTTCCCATTTGTTTGCTAGATATGATTATGATTGCGATTACGAGTAACAAAGGATTATTAGGAACATCTTGTTTATCCCCATTTCAGTTGAGTAGAGTTTGTAGTTAGCTATAATGGAGGATAGTTTGAGTGTCCTAGTTAGTGACATGAAATCTTACTTATATAGTTAGTTATCTAAGCAAAGTCTGAAAAATTTCGCTAAAAAACTACTTCGATCTTTAAGATTGTAAGGATCTAGTGATAGTAATGTGCCCCAAAGTCCTATATATATTTTCAAATGTGTTCTTAAGCATTCTACATGTCTTGATGAGTGGGAATAATTGTGCACACATTGTTCTCACCTGTTGACAACATCTGTTTGGGGATTCTCCTATGGTTGCATTGAAAACCCACCCAGTGTGAAAAAGGGGTTAAAATAACAACCTGAGTTTCATAAAGACTGTATTAATGTGTATATGCTGAATTGCCGAAATAATCGGTTATCGCTCCTAATAACAGTTCATTGTGGAACTGACTGAACAGTCAGATAGACAGTGAGGAGATTTCGGCACCAACCAAGTAACTTCTTTTTATGATTATAGCACATGAAGGAAGAAATTTGGGGCGTGCAGGAAAGCATATTATGCTCAAAAGGCTATAGGAGTCGTTCATTCCAAGTTCATGTCAATAATACAAGGTGGAAAAGCTACCCGTGGCCCGTGGGGAATTATCTACACGAAGGAATTTTTATGACTTAATTTTATGCTCCATGAAATATTCATGAGTATGATTTATTATTTACCCAGAATTTTGCAACATTTTGGCAAAATCCATTGATTTGGAAAAACATTTTAATGGTAGGCTCTATAAGGTTTGATAAATAATAAAGTCAGAAAAGATCAATGCACTAACTAGTAAACTAACTGAAAGTGGAATTCAATGTAGTTGAATTGAGATTTGATTTATTAGTGGTTTCAATATGAGATCATAAACTTACTAGCGTTAAAAAAAATATGCGCTCACCCATTTATGTTTATGTATATGATGAGAGTATGGGCATCAAACAATGGCGGCCCTCACTTTACACATTAGGGGTACACCCGATGCCGTGTAAAGTCGTACATTTCTACGTGCGTAAATCTCCCAGTCAATCAGATCAGTAAACAAAAGTTGGATTGGAAGTCTGCTGTAGAAGTAGAAGAACTGAAGTATGTACGACTTTACACGGCATCGGGTGTACCCTTATTGTGTCCCTCTACAGATGCATATTTGCACTACACGAGGTAATTATTTTTTCATTAAAAATTGTGGGCTGTTCATGAGTTACTTTTAGACTCACCGGGTATCACACCACAATTTAATTAGGAATATGACAATATTGATAATTAGATGGTGTGAGAATGAAAAATATGCTAGATAGAAAAAATATACAGCAAATGTATAGACATGCGTGAAAGGCAAGAAATATAAATAGTAAAATATTTGAAAAAGAATGTATCTTTAACAGCATCATTTAATGTGAGGGGGAGACGAATTTGTTGGGTTTCCATACACTGATGATCTTCGTTTATAGAATACGCATATTTTGTGATCCGAACATGTTTTATGCTTCATTGACTGCAGACTTTTACATGAACTTGTGAATGCTTTTATTTTATGATTGAGTTGTAAAATTGTTCTGTCAAAAGGTAATGCTCCATTTAGTTAGTTAGTGCCCTCATTGAAAGGCGGGTACATTTTTTATTTGCACGGAATGAAATATGAAGCATACTACGTAACAAACTTATTTATTTACGATTTTTATAGAAGGACTTCAGCAGGTTTTCCTGTGTATTATATGGGCACACCCTCTTATATGAGTAATTAGAATGAATGATTTAGTGTTAAGTGTATAATATGAAATACAAATTGAAGCAGTACTTCACCACAACCACTGCAATCCTGCTGTGAAAATTATTGGTTCGATTCATCTTTATTTTTTGGATACACACGTTTTATTGGGGCTTAATATCAATTGTAAGTTTTTGTGCACACCTTTTTGTTTCCGGGCTAAAACAAATTTTAAGGTGCGGGAAAATTCTCGTGATAAAGATTTTTAAGCAAAACGTACGCAGCATTGTCAATTTATTATTTGTAGCATAGACAGTGTTAAAATATGTTGCGAGCATATTATATGTTCACATTGGCAGGCTTAACATGTTTTTCAACTTATGGGACATTTTTGGTTAAAAAGTCTTTTTAATAATGTTGAAATTTTTCTACACCATCAAATACTACAGTAAAGCATTTTCAAGAGCAGACAACAAAGCCGTAAAGAGAAAGCGTACTCTATGACTCTATTCTGTAGGAATTGTATTCGGCGTCAAAGTGTAGTTACGCCACCAAGTTCAAATATCGCATCCCGGCTCATGACCATTGCTTGTTTACAAAAAAATTTCAGATAAATAAATATTTTTACTGCAATTAATTGCTGCACTGTTAGTTGAGTGGTAATTAATGTTTAATGGTGATTTACATACAACAGGAAGAGAAATTTAAAGTAGTCTAAGTTTTTGCTGATTCAATCTTTGTAGCTAATTAAGTTAAAGGAACAAAAATGTCGGCTCGAAAACGAAGCGTTTCTGTAATTTCTGTTTCGTCAGACAGTGGTAAGTTGATTGTGAAATTTGTTAACCATTTTGATGACTTAATTGGGCAGTTTTTCAATTGAAACTTGAATTTGAAGACCAAGATTCAAATTGGACGCCTGGAAAAAAGTCTAGAAGCGGAAGGACGATCAAAACTCCCCCAAGTCGAAATGCACCTGCCCCGGGGGGTAGAGGAAGAGGTAGAGGCCGACCTCCAGGTTCAAAAACCAAACAGAGGGTCATTCCTGATAGTTATACTCCAGATTTAGACACAAAGTATGACTTAAAACTCGATAACGAGGCTTTGGATTCCACTTCTTACGTGCGGAAAGAAGCCAAGGCTGATATTGTCGATGATGAACCATGCATCGTCATTTACGGTCCAGCTAATTCTTGTTCGGGTAAACAATTCATATTTTTACTCAGTTGGATTGAAAATTCGTTTTTACTGTTTAGATGTATAAAAGATAGGCTTGTAAACCGTTTTGAAAAAATAGAAATTAGTCCCATAGGTGATAGCTAATTTTTCTCTTGATAATATAGTTTCGATGTCATTGCTGGAACTAAGCCGATCAAAGAATAATGCAAAGAATTCAGTGACTGCTAGAAAAGCTTGTGGAGTGATCCATCCCAAGGCGCCACAGAATGTCCAAGTTTCATTGCCCAAAGTGTTGATTAAACCTGCAAGACCGTCTCCAGCATCTAGACCTGCTCCACCTCCGAAACCAGTTTTGGCTAAGAAGTCGAAGATTGAAATGGACTTTTCATCCTCTGCATCTGAAGTCTCATTTGACGACGCCATTTTGATTGACTCTGACTAACTTATCAACTAACTGCGTTTGACATTTGTCATCCAAATATACACAAGATTTATATTCATTATGATGAATGTTATTTTCCACTATAATAGTTAGTTTGCTGTAGTGCTAAGGTTCTAAATTGTTTTGAGGATATCTCCGTGTCTCGTTGGCAAGAATAGTTAGAAGCCAGTCATTTATAGGTTGTCAAGTCTAGATTCTCATGATTTTACATACTGCATTCTATTGGATTTTGAGGAGCAAATGCATAGTCTACATCAAGGTCCCTATAGTGATCAAACAAACTCCTTCTCTACCAGAAGGAGAAGGAGTTTGTTTTGATCACTATAGGGACCTTGGTCTACATAATATGTAGAGACTCAGTTGTTAGTTGTATTTGCTCACTTCAGACTAATGGAAGGCAAGTACCTTTGACTGCAGAGTGTGTTTATTATATTACGTGAATGATCGATATAGATTGGATTGATGAGTTATAGTTACTAAAAGTCTTGTTCAAAAGCTTATCCACATTTTCTTTTGTATTTAACCTCTAAATACATAACCATTTTGTGTAAATATTGGTATTGAGCATCTCTATTGTAGAAGATTAAAATTATGTTTACATTTGAAGGCTACTCTTGCTATTTATGCACGCTATTGTTGCGATCCATCACTACTAAAAATGCTATTAGTAGTAAGTTAAAGATCGTCGTGATGATAAGATTATTTATGTGGCAAGTTTTTTAATCCTTCATAGGTTCATAAGTATTCATATTTTATTGTCAATCGAAAAAATTTCAGTCCGCCGTCGTGTTTTAATATACTTGAGACTTGAGTAATTATTCTTCGTAAACGTTACTTTTTGATAAAGTTGTGTTATATCAGTCAGCTATTTGTGCGATACTTGCGGGGGATATCTTCAAAAATGAATACAGTTGTTTCAAAAATTAGCAAACTCATGTGGTACAATCCACCTCAAAATTCACTTCCTGTTGAATTTCTATCGGATAGCACTTTACATGGGTTGAAATATATTGGGCAGCCCAAACGACATCTTCTGGAACGGTATAGGTTATGCATATGTTTTCATGAAAAGGTAGTCCAGCTTCATGTAACTTACCCAAAACTTGATTTCCTTTTTAAGAGTCCTTTGGATAACATCATTTGTCATTAGCATATTTGTTGCATCTTCCTTTATCTCGGAAGTATGGAAAAAATATGATGCGAGTCCTGTTGTTACCCGATTTACACCTTCACAAACTTCGATTGATGAAATCCCATTCCCTTCCGTAACTATTTGTAGTGTAAACAGCGTGCGAAAAAGCTTCGTTATGGATGCCATTCAGTAAGTTTTTGGAATTAAAATTATTTTAACTCTATTAGCCGTCAATATCGTAAGTTGTAATTTTACCGACACAATTCGCCCTATAACGTTCCTGAGAATTGCATACTGTTGGAAATAGTTCAGGCAAGCCGACCTTGTACTCCACTCAATGCTGTGAACGTAGTTCGTGGTTGGCTTGCTGAACTAGTTGGAAAGAACAAATCTTACCGTCAACTCTACTTTGACTTTAGTTTATGAATTTTATCCGTCACACATAGGAAGATCAAAGAACTAACCCCAGAAGATGACCCAGAGCCATTTGAAGACTTGAAACATGTAGAATCAATCTGTCAATTCGCTAATTCGTTTTCAAGAATGCTCAACTTTACACCCAACTCATTCTTGGATGAAAGCGTGGCACACAAAATGCGGCTATACACACAGAACCGGGACGCCTATCGGTTCAAGTTGAAACCTAGGCCTAGGTTTCATAGCAATGTAAAAGCCGATGTTTTCCTTCTAATCCATTATATGTCTACGACAATTTTCCAATGTTAACTGTAAACTTTTTGTACAGATTACTCAAAGTTGTTCAGAAATGATACGATTATGTTACTGGGCTAATACAGCATACGATTGCGGAGATCTTTTTATAGAAGCAGAAACTGACTATGGTTACTGTTGTAATTTTAATGGGGTACCTCGGGAATTACTTATAAAAAATCAGTAAGTAGTCTAGTTTTCTTATGCGTTTTATTGTTTAGCAAGGACCCCGCACCGGTAACACAGAAAGATGACATTCAGATGAAATTTTTTCAAAAATTCCTCAAATGTTAATTTTTTTGTGCTGAATCCGAATCTGCAATCAGATTTCCCAAATTCGGTTTCAATCACCCGCTACAGGTCATTGAAGGTCAGAGAACAATAAAATGACATTCAGTGAAAAATCAATGCAAACATGATTTTCTATGTTTTAAATAGCGCAGAAAACGATTCCGAATGTCAAAAACCGAAAAATCCGATTTTTATCCGATTCGGGTATTACTTGTGTAGAAATGACATTCAGTAGAAAATCGATGCAAACATGATTTTCTATGTTCTAAATAGCGCAGAAAACGATTCCGAATGTCAAAAACCGAAAAATCCGATTTTAATCCGATTCGGGTATTACTTGTGTAGAAATGACATTCAGTAGTAAATCGATGCAAACATGATTTTATAGGTTTTAAATAGCGCAGAAAACGATTCCGAATGTCAAAAACCGAAAAATCCGATTTTTATCCGATTCGGGTATTACTTGTGTAGAAATGACATTCAGTAGAAAATCG
>Ga0210040_10007437_pt1 | contig 13244 bp, 14 predicted proteins | sample CryGeyCG12114_NA_FD_185462 | JGI IMG/M metagenome (GOLD analysis project Ga0210040, IMG submission 185462) | Groundwater microbial communities from aquifer - Crystal Geyser CG19_WC_8/21/14_NA (SPAdes) (version 2) | ecosystem: Environmental > Aquatic > Deep subsurface > Groundwater | place: USA... | reverse complement strand
CACGACAGCTACATCCTGCAAGATGTGCTGGCTGTTCTCCAACAGTTGGCTTACCAACACGCTCAAGTGCGACGAGTGCGACTTCTCCAGCCGTAGCTCCGACTGCCCCATTAGCGCCGCGTCATCTAGCCGGTGCAAAGCAACAGAGCAGATGGCAGACGAGGTTTCAAGGGAGAGGATGAGGTTGGGCATAGAGCAAAGATACAGGCTTAGCTTTTGCCTCTTTCTCAGAAAAGAAACACTCTGAGCATTTGACCCGATATTTCAAAGCGGATATGCTCAGCTGCTAATTGCTCTTGAATTTCGCTTGTATAATTATGGATAAGAGGTTTTATTAGACGACCAACACGTATTTCTACAACTGGATTCACTTCTATCCACTCCACCTCCTTTACCGGGCACGGTCCGTAGCTAGATGCCTCAACATAATTATCTACTGGCACAGTGAACCAATTTGCCCAGCTAGAAGCACTGTTTTTACCGTGCATTTTAGCTCTGGTTTTTACTTGGAACTTACCTGCGAGCTTATCAACAAGAAGATGAGCAACCATATGAATTAGAGCTTATACTGATTAAGAGGTTACGGCTTGTTTTTGGGTGATGAGCAAGTTGTGCAAGCCACAGCAGAGTAGCATGATCGTATCGCGCCTCTCATCGACCCGGCCGCGAAATACGTCGCGCACCACGCGCCAGCGTTTGCACAGGCCAAGGGCATGTTCGATAAGGACGCGCTGGCGACTGTGCTGTTGATTCTGGACTTTTTGCTCGGCCGTTCGCTCTTGGCCTCTCGGCTTCTTGGCCGGCTGGCGCACCTCCACCCCCGCCGGCTCGTGGCCTTGATAGCCCGCGTCCTGGTCGAGCACAATGCCCGCGGGAAACGGGTAGGCTTCCTCGTCGCAGATGGCTTTGTCGTGCACGCTACCAGGATAGGTCGCACTCAGAAACAGCACCCGCTTGTCGGGCGAGCAGAAGAGGTTATTCTGCACGGTGTGTCTTTTTTTTACCCGAGTAGTGGGCGCGCTGCGTCTCGGCGTCGAGGCTGCGCGGGACGGGTCGCTCCGTGGCATCGAGCCGCACGCGCGGATGCTGGGCCAGCACGGTGGGCAGCGCCTGGTCGGGACGGGTCGGCAACTCGCCCAATCGGGCCAGCGCTTCTTGCAGCCAAGGTAGGCTCCGGTGCAGCCAGGCGTTGGCCTGCGGCTGGCTCAGGCCGAAGCTGGCCGCGTGTACGGCTTGCAGCGGGTTGCTTTTCAGGTAGCTCAGCACGAAGAGCAACAAGTCCTCGGTGGCGGCAAAGGCGCTATCACGCGGCAGTGCCCGCAACGCCCGCTGGCGCACGGTGCCCTGCAGGGTGTAGTGGCGGCGGGCGTGCTCGACCACGGTGGCAAACACCGGGTGCAGGTGCGCAAAGGCGGCTTCGGGCAAACCCGTCACCGCTTGCAACTGGCCCTTACGGGCCACAACAGCGTCATAGGGCATTCCGTAAAGGGCAGCAATACTCCGTTAGTCGGTATAAACTCTATTATACATTATAAAAAAAAGCAGGTTCTTCGAACCTGCTTTTTTATGACCAATCAAACCTTCTACTTCGCAGTGCCGGCGCCCTTAGTGGCACTGGCAGCGCGGCCGTTGGGGCGGAGCAGCGCGGCGTAGCGGTTGGGGTCGTTGAGGACGCTCATAGCCATTATAATATTCGGGTCATCGTCGAAAGTGGCTTCGATCTGGCCTTTCTGGAAGTAATAGCGCGATACAATTTCCTGCTCCAGCAAGTCCTTGATTTCGGGCTTGAAACGGATCAAGTCATTGCTTTTGTTAGTGCTCACCTTACGGCGCATAGCTTCCAACTCCACTTTCACATCGTCATAGTGCTTCTCAGCTTTCACCTTCTTAGTAAGCTCGTTGATGGCTTTCTCGGCGTCGGTGCTGTAGCTGATGTCTTTGCCTTTGAGGAAATCCTGAAACTTCTGGTAATCGGCGTCGCTGAGTTTGAACTGGCGAGCCGGCGCAATGGTCGAATGCTCGGCACGGTAGCGGGTCGCAAAGTCGAAGAGGTAGCTCTTTTGCAGCAGCACGCGGGTGATATCGGCAATTTCCCGGTCCATTACTTCCACGTCGGGCGCTACTCCCCCACCATCGTACACGGTGCGACCAGCCTGGGTTTTGAAGGCTGTGCGCAACGAGTCGGGCACTTTGCCCAGCGTACCATCGTCGGCCCGGTGCGCGTAGTCGATTTCTTGGATGCACCGACCGCTCGGGATATAATATTTGGCGGTAGTTACCTTCAACTGTGAGTTGTAGCTCAGCGGCCGGGTAGCCTGTACCAGTCCTTTACCGAACGTCCGCTCGCCTACCACTACCGCCCGGTCATAGTCCTGCAATACGCCCGACACGATTTCCGACGCCGACGCCGACCGGTTACTGGTAATAATAACTACCGGAATCTGGGTGTCGAAAGGAACATCCAATGCTTTGTATGTCTTGTTCCACTCCGTCACCTTGCCCTTGGTACTTACGATGTCAAGGCCTTTATCTACAAACAGGTTGGAGATGTTCACCGATTCGTTGAGCAGCCCACCGGGATTGTCCCGAATGTCGAACACAATTTTTTTGGCGCCCTGCTCTTTGAGCTTCGTGAGAGCCATGCGCACTTCTTTACCCGCATCCATGGTGAAGCCGGAAAGCTGGAAGTACCCAATATCGTTGGTAAGCATACCGTAATACGGTACGTTGTCGACTTGAATCTTATCACGAGTAATGGCAATTTCCACGGGCGCATCTTGGCCGTAGCGCGTTACCATCAGATTCACTTGGGAATTGGCCTGCCCTTTAAGCAGCTTGCTGATATCGGAATTGTTCTTTTTATCAACGTTAATGCCGTTGATGGTTAGAATTTCATCGCCAGGCAGCAGGCCTGCCTTCTGAGCGGGGTAACCTTCATAAGCTGCCTGCACCACCGTTTTGCCGGCCCGCTTGACAACCACTGCCCCGATACCGCCATACTGCCCGGTCGTCAGGGTGCGGAAATCCTCAATATCGTCTTCCGGAATATAATTCGTGTACGGATCCAGCGACTTAAGCATGGCATCGATGCCCGTCTTCACCAGCTTGGCCGGCGGCACTTCATCTACATAGTAGGTGTTTACCTCTTTGAAGAGAGTAGCGAATATGTCGAGGTTCTTGGCTATTTCGAAATACCGCTCATTATCGGCCGAGGTGGCAGCAACGGATAACAGGGCGGCGCCTCCCAGGAGGAAACCAACCGCAATAGACTTTTTACGCATAAACAAGGGCTGGTAGAACCTTACTCCTGCCTTCTCCAACAAGAAAAGCCCAAGAGCAAAGAGAAATAGTGCCGCGGAAGTTACTGAAGCCGCAACTGGTTCAAGGACGTTTTTTACGATCCTTCGCTGCGGGCGCAACGTAGGGTTCGGTTAGCAAACGCTCCAGCCCTGAAATTAATTTTTTTTCAACCAGCGCGAAAGGCTTTTTTTCTTTGCCGGTGTAGATAATCGCCAACAGCCCAATAGGGTGTCCGCCGGGTACCTCCGTGAGGCGGTGCTTGTTGAGCCGATATGCCTCCCGCATGAGCCGCTTTAGTAAGTTGCGGTCAACAGCGCGCTTGAAGCTCCGCTTGCTGACGCTTACCAGCACCTGCGGCGCCGCCGTTGTGGCGATGGCAGCAGGTAGCCAGACCAGCCGTAGGGGGTATAAACCAAAAGAAGAACCCCGGCCGAAAAGCTCGTCAATAAGCTTTTTGCGACACAGGTGTTCTTCTTTCGGAAACGAGTAGGAACGAACCTTCTCCTCCGGCTTTTCCTCGATAGAGAAAGGGAGGCCAGACGGCAACAGGTCACTCACAGGCGCTTAGCGCTTGTGACGGCCTTCGTCGGATACAGTCAGGCGCTTGCGGCCTTTGGCGCGACGGCGGGCTATTACGTTGCGGCCGTTGGCGGTTTCCATGCGGGAGCGGAAGCCATGCTTGTTGCGGCGTTTGCGCTGCGAAGGCTGGAAGGTACGTTTCATGGTATGTGTAGTGACTCAGTTACAGGTAAGGCCGGCAAAGGTACGCGCTTGAGTTGGAAACAACAAAGCTCCCGCCGTCTTTTTCCTTGGATTGTTGCGGACAAAGGTAAGATTTTCGGGAAGTTACTGTAGTCGGCTCCTCCGCTTTTCCCGTATCAAAGGCGGTGTTTTATCCCCATTTTTCGCGGGGATAGCCGTAGCTTTACATCGTTTTTTGCTGCTCCCTCCGCGTTTCTATGATTCAGTATTACGTTTCGTTTGAGAACCCGCTTACTTTTTACGTGCAGCTGCAAATGACGTTTGAAGTGCCGAAAGAAGCTTCTCAAACGCTGGAACTGCAACTACCCGCTTGGCGGCCGGGGCGCTATGAGCTCCAGAACTTCGCCCAGAAAATTCAGCACGTAGAAGTGCTGGATGCCGCTTCGCAGGAAGCACTCCCCACCCGTAAGCTGACCAAAGACCGGTGGGAAGTGTCGGGCGCGCCGGGCCGAACGGTGCAGGTGCACTACAATTTCTACGCCCACCAGATGGATGCCGGCGGCTCCTGGCTGGATGAGAGCCAACTGTATCTGAATCCGGTACAGGGTTTCATGTATATCGAAGGTCGGCAGCAGGAACCCTGCCAGGTGCAACTACAATTGCCCGACGGCTGGCAGCTGGCCTGCGGCCTGCCGCAAAGCGGGCCCAACACCTTGCAGGCGCAGAGCTTCGACCACCTAGCAGATTCGCCGCTGATTGCCAGCCCCACGCTGCAATACCGTAACTACGAAGTGGACGGCCTGCCCTTCTATGTCTGGATTCAAGGTGAATGCTCTGTGGACTGGGCGCGGCTGGTAGCGGATTTCCGGGCATTCAGCGCCGAGCAGCTGGCCTTGTTTGGGTCGTTTCCGGCGCAGGACTATCACTTTCTGAATCAGGTGCTGTCTTACAAGCACTACCACGGCGTCGAGCACCTCAATTCCACCGTTATTACGATAGGACCGGCCGAGCTGCTGATGACCGAAGGGCTCTACAAAGAGCTGCTGGGGGTAAGCTGCCACGAGCTGTTCCACGCCTGGAACATCAAGAGCATCCGGCCCGCCGAAATGCAGCCGTACGACTACGCGAAAGAGAACTACTTCCGAACCTGTTTCATTGCCGAAGGCATCACCACCTACTACGGCGAATACCTGCTGGCGCGCGCCGGGGTGCGCACCGCCGGGCAATACTTCGCCGAGCTGAATACGGTGCTGCGCAAGCACTATGATGACTACGGCCGCTTCAACCTTTCCCTAGCTGATGCCAGCATGGACCTCTGGCTAGATGGCTATAAGGCCGGTGTGCCCGACCGCAAGGTATCGGTGTACCACAAAGGAGCCTTGGTAGCCCTGTTGCTTGATATGACCTTGCGCCGCCTCTCCAACCACGCCCGCACCCTCGACGATGTGATGCGGCGGCTTTGGGAAGAGTTTGGCCAGACGAGCATCGGCTACACTGAGCAGGACTATATCCATATTGTGACGGAGGTGGCCGGCCGCAATATGCAGGCCTACTTCGAGAAGTTTATCTATGGTACCGCGCCGTTAGAAGAACCGCTTGATAAGGCACTAAGCTTTGTGGGCTGCACACTCCGCATCGAGGAAAACGCTTCTCCTTCGGAAGGCTTGTTTGGCTTTCGGACCGTGGTAAGGAACGAGCGCACGGAAGTCACCGATATTCTGCCGCACTCCCCGGCCGCTGCTTGCTTTACCGTTGACGACGAGATACTGGCCGTGGACGGTCGGCGCGTGCAAATGAACCTGCACATTCTGCTTACCATGAGGCCCGACCAGCAATATGAGGTGAGCCTATTCCGGCAAAACAAATTGGTGACCGTACAATTAAGCGGGCAGGTTGGGCAGCATTTCTGGCAAAAAATTACCATTGAAAAGCTGCCGACAGCCACTCCCGACCAGCAAGCCAGCTTCCGCAGCTGGTTGAAGCAGGAGTTCTAGATATAGCATTCAGTTTTCCCCTTATCCCCATGTTCCGGCTTCGCGCGGTAATAGTGGTGCTGCCTTTGGCAATACTCCTATTAGGTTGTTCTTTCCGAGGCCCCTCCGAGCGGGCCCAACCGGGTGTGCCCGTCGTTGCGCCAGTTGCCCGGCTTCCACACCCACAGCCGCCCCGTATCTACCGCCTCAGCCACCTTGATACGCTGGTGCAGGTGCCAGGCCGCGTACTGCCTATTCATCAGGCGTCGCGGGGGGTATATGAGAAGCTGCCGCAAACGCTGAAAATAACGCTGAACCCCACCACAGCCGAAGAGGAAGAAGCCTTCGACTTTGAAGCTGAAGAACGGCTGCGGCTGCGTAAAGCCGGGTCATTGGTGCAGCGCGCCAAACACACTTTATGGCTGCGTCCATCGCGCACCAAGCCGGTTGGCCTGGTCAACAACCCTACCGAAGATGAAGCCCGCAACATTGCTTATGAGTACGTGGCCAACATTCCGGCTATCCGGCAGTGGCTGGTGGCCGTACGGCTTTACGAAGGCGGCTATTACCTGCTAATAGACCAGCGGACGGGCCGCCGCACCCGCGTCTGGAGCCCGCCGGCTGTGTCGCCCAGTGGTCAGCATTTCGTGTGCGGCAATTCCGACGTGCTGGCCCGCTACGAGCCCAGCGGCCTCCAACTATGGGCCGTGGAAGAAAATGGCCTGCGGCTGCTGTGGGAACGGCAGACCGAGTGGGGCTGCACTCAACCGCGCTGGCTCGACAACAAAACTATCCTCTTTGAACAGGACTTCTTCGATAACGGCGACGTAGATACCCGTGTGGTTCGTCTGACGGTGGTGCCCTAAAAGAAGCAACTGCCTTGTGTACCTGCTCCGCCCAAAGGCCATAAGAAAGCCTCCGTTGGATTTCAACGGAGGCTTTCTTAGTTAAAGCAGCACAGGTTACTTCTGATTTTGCTGGCTTGGATTGGGGCTGTTGCGGGGCTTGTTTATGCGGCTGGTACGCACCTCGTTAACATTGCCGCCGGGCGTGTTATTCTTGATTTGGTTGCCGCTCACTGTGAGGTGGTTTTGATCTGCATTCTGCACCTGCGTGCTACCCGACTGTGACCGGTTGTCGGGGTCAACAGAAGCAGGCATCTTGTTCAGAGCATCGGGGCCCATAGGCGAGCCAGCTTCCTGATTTGAGGCGGGGTTTTCTTTTTTATGGTCAGACATGGCAGTGGTAGCTAAAGGTGAAACACTCTACCTTCTTTTACCGACTTAGCCACCAAAGGGTTGTGAAAACCGAAACGGACTTTACAAGAGAAGTTCCGGAAGATGAAGCACTCAAATGCCACTTCTAGCCGGGTATCTTCTTGCAAAGTCCGCTTGAGTTTAAGCTTAGGCGCTTGAGCTATACGTTTTGGCTAGCAGTGGCAGGCACTACAGCTACAAGGTCCGCAAACTGCTGCTCACGTGCCTCAATTTCCTCCAGAGTCAGGTTTAGCAGGCGCTCCGTGCCGAACTTCTCCACGCAGAAAGAGGCCATAGCCGAGCCGTGTACTACGGCGCGTTTCATGTTCTCGAAGCTGATGTCGTCGGTAGCGGCGAGGTAGCCGATGAAACCTCCCGCGAAAGTATCGCCAGCACCAGTCGGGTCAAATACTTCTTCTAAAGGCAGAGCCGGCGCGAAGAACACCTTATTCTTGCAGAACAGCAGCGCACCATGTTCGCCTTTCTTGATGATGAGAGTTTTCGGCCCCATGGCCATGATGATTTTGGCGGCTTTCACCAACGAGTGCTGCCCCGAAAGCTGCCGGGCTTCTTCGTCGTTGATGCTGAGCACGTCCACCATTTCAATGGTTGTTTTCAATTCTTCCAGGGCCACGTCCATCCAGAAGTTCATCGTGTCCATTACGATGAGTTTGGGCCGGTTAACCAGGCGCTGGATTACGAGGCGTTGCACCTGCGGGGCCAGATTGCCCAGCATCAGGTACTTGCAGTCCTGGTAGCTGTCGGGCAGGATGGGATCGAAATCGGCCAGTACGTTCAGCTCAGTCACCAGCGTTTCGCGTGAATTCAGATCGTTGGAGTACTTGCCCGACCAGAAGAACGACTTTTCGCCCTGCTTGATCTGAAGCCCTTCCGTATCGGCACCATGCTCTTCAAGGAGCAGGATATCAGACTGCGGGAAATCGTCGCCGACTACGGCCACCAATTTCACCGGCTTCACCGAGTAGCTGGCCGAGAGAGAAATATAGGTGGCGGCACCGCCAATGATTTTATCGGTTTTACCGAACGGCGTCTCCAGCGCATCAAAGGCTACCGAGCCAATTACAACCAAACTCATACTAGAAAGGGGAAAAGTGAGTCAAACTGTTAGATTTTTTCTTGCAACGTCACAAATATCCAAATCCTTCCGCACTACCGTGTTTTTTGTTGCAGCGTGCCTCTTGCCAAGCCGTTAAGAAGTTGGCACTTAGAGGATAACTGAAAAAGAAAAAAGCCTCAGACGATAGGTCTGAGGCTTTTAAGAGAGGGTAAATAATGGGGCTCGAACCCACGACCTTCGGAATCACAATCCGACGCTCTAACCAGCTGAGCTATATCTACCATGTGGTGTGTTGCGGCTACAAAAGTAGCGCACGCCAACGAATTTGCAAGCTTTGTGCGCTTTTTTTTGTGGTGTTAAGGGCACTTTCCTACTTGCTGAGGCGTGTCTACTTAGCGCTGCCGGTTCACCGCCCGCCCAAGGTTCCGTACCTTTGCGCTTCGTAACCCCTTCTTACTCATGTCCGATACGCCGCAACCGGCTTCTTTTGCCGATTTCAAGCTTAACAAGCAACTCCTTACCGCCGTAGCCGAAGCGGGCTTCACTGAGCCGACGCCCGTGCAGGTGCAAACTATTCCGTTGCTGCTGGCTGGCCACGATGTCTTGGGCATTGCGCAAACGGGTACGGGCAAGACGGCTGCCTTCGGGTTGCCGCTGCTCATGAAAGTGAAATACGCTCAGGGCACCAACCCTCGGGCCCTGATTATGGCCCCTACGCGCGAGCTAGCCATGCAGATTGAAACCCACCTCAAGCGCCTCGCTACATACACCGACCTGCGCATTTTCGCCATTTACGGCGGCCTGGGCCCCAAAACGCAGATTGAAACCATTGCCAAGGGCGTTGATATTCTGATTGCCACACCGGGCCGCCTGCTGGAGCTATATCTACGCGGCGACTTGGTGTTGAAAGAGCTGAAAACGCTGGTACTTGATGAGGCCGACAAGATGATGGACATGGGCTTCATGCCCCAGATTCGGCGGATTCTAGAAGTGATTCCGAGTAAACGCCAGAACGCCCTGTTTTCGGCTACTATGGCCGACAAGGTTACGACGCTGAGCGAGGAGTTTCTGGAGTTTCCGATGCGGGTGGAGGTAACGCCGTCGGCTACTTCGGCCAGCAACGTAGTGCAGAGCTTGTATGAGGTACCCAACCTGGTAACCAAAATCAACCTGCTCGGTTATTTGCTGCGCGACCAGCAGACCTTCAACCGGGTGATGATTTTCACGCGCAGCAAGGTGCACGCCGAAAACGTAGCGCACTTCTTGGGCCGCCGAATAGCGGGCGAGGTGCGCGCCATCCATGGCAACAAAGGCCAGAACTCGCGCATCAATGCCATGGAAGCCTTTAAAGCCGGAGAAATTCGGTTCTTAGTGGCTACCGACGTAGCGGCGCGGGGCATCGACGTGCCTGAGGTGAGCCACGTTATCAACTTCGATGTGCCTTTGATTTACGACGACTACGTGCATCGCATTGGCCGCACAGGCCGTGCGCAGCACACCGGAGCAGCTATTACGTTCGCCAACGAGGCCGAAATGCACCACATTGCCCAAATCGAGGAGCTGATCAAGCAGCCGATTCCGCTGATGCCGTTTCCGGCCGAGGTAGAAGTGGCAGAAACACCCTTTGAGGAGCAGCAAAGCATGAACCGGGAGCAGGACGAGCGTCGCCGACGCGAAGACCCGAACTTCAAAGGCGCGTTCCACGAGCGGAAAGAATACGTGAAGCCCGGCGTCACGATTGACAAGCGCACCGGCCGCACCTACGTTGAGGGCCCTAACCGCAGCCAGAAAGGCAACAAGGCCCGCCCTTCAAAAGGCAGTGCCTCCAAGCCCGCCGTGAAGGCCGTGAAAGCCGCCATTGCCCGCTCGAAAGGCAAGCGTAAATAAATCACTGATTACACGGATTACAGGCGGATTTCACGGATTTTGTGGACGACGCAAAAAAGGCGAGAGGCTTACCCAATTAGTAAGCCTCTCGCCTTTTTTGGTGTTAGCAGACGCTCAACTACGTCGTCCACAAAATCCGTGAAATCCGCCTGTAATCCGTGTAATCAGTGATGAAAGATGGCCAGGTGGCTGAACCGGATAGCCAGCATAGTGAAGGCGGCTCCCCATAAGGCGGCACTCCAGAGCATGTGCAGCATGATGCGCCAGCGTGGCACGTGCAATTGCGTGGCAATGACGGTGCCGCCAATAGGGCTAAATAGAATGGGAGTCAGGAAGGCAATGCCACCCATACCAAAGCGGCGGAAGATGCTCACGATACGACGGCTTTTGCGGCTGAATAGTGGTTTACCCTTCTCCTCGCGCTTACGGCGCAGGTGCAGCGCCCACATCTTCCCCACCCCCGATACCAATACCACCGTCGTCATCATGCCTGCCACCGACAGCATCCAAATCAGTGGAAACGACAGCCCGGCAGCAATGCCTGCTACGGGAGCGGCCACGAATTTGACCATCCCCAGCAGGAAAACCGACGCGTATTTGAGGATGGGAGCTAACACAGGCAACAACAACAGGTGATGAGCAGGACGCGACTACCAAGGCCGGCCCCGAAGTTACAAAGAACCCTATCACCAGATTGGTTCAGAATGAAAAAGTAACTGGAAATTGATGTAGCGCGGGGTCACAGGAAATCTTTTCCACGCTACAGCTTGCTGCCGTACGACAGGTCGCCGGCGTCGCCGAGGCCAGGCACGATGTAGGCCTGGTCATTGAGCTTTTCGTCGATGGCGGCTACCCAGAGCGTAGCTTCGGGGATTTCGCGGGTGACGTGGGCGACGCCTTCGGGCGAGGCAATAACAGCGGCAATGTGCACCTGCCGGGGCGTTCCGAAGCGCAGCATGGCCCGGTACGTTTGCACCAGCGACTTGCCCGATGCCAGCATGGGGTCGGCCAGAATCAGCACGCGCTCATCAAGCCGTGGCGCCGACAAGTAATCGACTTGCACCTGCACCTGGGCCGTGCCCTCGATGCGGTAGGCTGCTACAAACGCACTCGGCGACTGATCGAAATAGTTGAGGAAGCCTTGGTGAAACGGCAAGCCGGCTCGCAGCACGGTAGCCAGAACAGGAAAGTCGTGGAGTTGCTTGCTGCTGCATTCGCCGAGCGGCGTCTTCACCGTTTGGTCGGTATAGCTGAGTTGGGAGCTGATGCGGTAGGCCATGATTTCGCCGAGGCGTTGCAGGTTACGGCGGAAGCGCAGGGAGTCGCGCTGCACGTCTACGTCGCGCAGCTCAGCCAGAAAATGGTTGGCAATAGATGGCTCAGCACACACCACATGCACGCGGGCTTCGTACTCAGTGGCAGTCGAATCGGAGGGTTGAGAGGTTAGCGGATCCATTGCAGATACCAGGGGCGTTGGGTGAAGGAAAGGGCCGCATAGGATACGGGCGTGGCCCCGAAGTTGGCAAAAAAACGAGCAATTGACGGTATCATTCCGCCTTCAAAATCGAGGATAAGGCCGGGGGTGCCGGCATGCTGCCGAATACTGTGGTCGAGGAGCAGCAGCGGGGCAGCGGCTTTCTTGCCGGCTTCTGATGCTGCCGCAAATAAGTACACCAGCCGCGTACGAAACAGCACGAACAACGCCCCAGCCAACAATTCATCGGTTTCGGGCTGGCGCACTTCCAGAAGCTGCATCTGCCCATGCAATTGCCCGGCAGCTACCAAGCGGCGCAGCATAACGTAGTGCGAACGGCGCAAACCCGCTGCGGCCCCTTTGGTTTGCTGGAACAGCGCCAGCAGCGGCTCCGCGTTTTGCGTTATAGTTACTGCCAACGGTTGAGCGGCTTCGGTGTTCAGACGCAGCCGACGACGATAATCGGCGGTGTAGCCGACGTGCAGCATGGCATAGTCGGGAGCCAGACTCAGCTGGTAAGTGGTACGCGTAGTTAGCGCGAAACCAGGCGGCACGGCGTCCGGTTCATGCTCCGTATGCAGTTGCGAATAGAAGCGGGAGTAGCGTTGGTGCACCGGGAGCAAATACTCCAGTAGTTGCCGCTGACCACTGCTCGTAGTGGTTAGTAAGCCCAGCTGCTGGGTGAAAGGGGGCTGCACTACTTCACGGCCCCACGGGCGGCGCTTTACGGGCAACGGCAGCACACTCAGATATTCACCTTGAGGCCCTGCTTCTACCACGGCCTCCCAGCGGCCGGCCGTGGCTTGCAGCCACCAGCTTTGCGCATAGGGCACCACCTGCTCCGCTTGGGTTACGCAAGTATCCCAGGCAGATAAGTCGATTTCAGAATGGCGGAGTAGGCGGAGCGGCACGCGGCAAAGGTAGCCGGCCACAGGTTTCGGGCGGCTATTTCAACTCAGGCATTTAGTGAGCCGACGCGCGAAACCACGACTGGATTTCGTTGCTGCGTCCGAGTGTTGCGGCAAGTCCGTAGGTTTGCTGAACTACGCGCTAATTCCCAGGCCGTGGCCCTGTTTTTATGAAAAAATATCTTCTTTTTTTAGGGTTTACTGTGCTGTTAGGCAGCTGGGCGAGTGGCCAGAGCATGTCGCTGGAGTTCAACCAGCCCATACCGCCGCCCACCGTTCCAACAGCCGCAATGCCTACGGCTCCGGTTACCGTGACCCTCGATGCGGATATGTACCGCCTCATCGACCGGTACGCCATCCAATACGGCAGCGACTCGGCGGGCACCAATCTGCACACGGCTGTTCGGCCTTACACCCGCGCTGCTGTGGCGCGTCTGGCCGAACAGATGCTGGCCGACAGTGCCAACCTCTCGCCCCAGGACCGGTTCAACGCCGAATACCTGCTGCGCGACAACTGGAATTTCTCCTCTCAGGCCAGCCGGTACAATCTGGGCCGCCGGCCGTTACTCAAGCAGTTCTACCAACGCCAATCTGACCTCTATAGCCTGAGTATTCCAGATTTCACGCTGCGTGTGAGGACGGTGCTGGGGCTTTCGGCGGGTAAAG
>Ga0210040_10007436_pt1 | contig 13247 bp, 12 predicted proteins | sample CryGeyCG12114_NA_FD_185462 | JGI IMG/M metagenome (GOLD analysis project Ga0210040, IMG submission 185462) | Groundwater microbial communities from aquifer - Crystal Geyser CG19_WC_8/21/14_NA (SPAdes) (version 2) | ecosystem: Environmental > Aquatic > Deep subsurface > Groundwater | place: USA... | reverse complement strand
CACCCGGTAAGATCGGTACCGGCCAAACCAGCTAACTCAATTGCTTCGTTTACATCGCCCAAAGCATTATCGTAATGGATTTCATTGATAAAAACACTTTGTCCGTAAGCCTGGCCAGTTAGTACCAGGCAAGCAGTTACAAAGCAGGCACAACATGTTTGTAAGATTTTTTTCATCTTTTTCCTGAAGTTTTAAACATTAAACAAGATTTTAATTCTACTACGGGAAAAGATAAATATAGGAATGGCAGTTAAGGTTACTAAAATATTATATTTATTATTGCTTTAAGTCAATACTACAATCAAAATTAAATACATCAAGTGTAAATTTAAATCAGGCTGAGCTTGATCCTACCGGATGTATTACTTTTGTATAGGGCTTCTCCTCTCCTTCTACGTACCACTCGGCCCATATACACGGCTGCTCATCTAGGGTAAGCGAAAGCCAGTTGCGGGCACCCAGAATGCGGCGGGATGTTCCCGGGAATTTAGATAGACGGGCGGTTATGCCTCTATCTACTTCTTCTACTTTTCCACTTAATATTTTTTCCATCATGTAAATAACCAGGGCAGAAGGTGGTAAGTTTACCATGGCCGAAGAGGTAAGTTGGTTAATTACATTGGCCTCCGCACAGGTGGCAGGCTCCCGTTCTGATTGAATATAACCCAGAGAAGCCGTGTGGGCATCGCCGGATATAATGGTAACGCGACAGCCTGATTCTTTTGAAAACCGCAACAACCGATGAATTAAACGGAGGCGCTCCTGCTGGTGCGCCCGGCTCAGCCACTGATCTTTTAAATCGTCTTCTATTCTTTGCTGCCCCGGCTGTATATCAAAGGTGGTTTCCAGCAGGTTTAAGTTGGCATTTACAATAGGAATGCTGGACATAACCAATAAATGTTTACAACCTCGGGGCCGGGAGTTTTCCGCATTTCCTTTTTCCGGCAGTTCTTCCACCAGCCAGGTTTGTAACCGGTTCCAGGTCTCCAGGCTCATTACCTGATTTTGCGTGCGCTCCGAACGTAAATCCAGCGCCACCACGGCCAGGTCGCCAATTCGGTAAGCATAGGTGTAGCCATATTTACCCAACAACGTAGCCTCTCCCAAATCATCTTCGTCCCGGGCTTGTAACTGAAAAAGTTGAAAGTATTCCCTGGCTTGGCCATAAATACCTTTAAAAACCGCACACTCCTGCTGTACGGGCGCATAAGAACCCCACCCATCAAAAATATCGTGGTCGTCCCACATCATTAAAGTTGGAATCTGGCTCATGAGGGTGGCCGGTAATTTCTGGCTCCACATCTGGCAGTAAAGATCAAAATAAAATTGCGCCACCTGTTGCTGCATGTCGTCGGTAAACGGTGCTTGTACCCGTTTCTTTAACGGTTTGCTTAACCAGTCTTTCAGGGGTAGTACGGATTCCCATATCTGATCGGAGTATACCTGATCGCCACCCATAAAAAATAAGTGGTACGGCTTTTCCTCCTGCACCTGTTGTAGCACTTTCCACATGTTATCTTTGTTTTTGACTTTATTAATATCCTTTAGGTTGTGGAAGCCAAAACAAGATCCATAACAAATACGCAAAGGTTTGTTTATTTCGGGAACTACATAGCGGAAAGTTGTCCCCGCATTAATGGTGTAATCTACGGTTTGTTCGCTGTCTGTTTGTTGTACCGACCATTCTAAACGCCACACGTATAGGTCAGCCAGTCTTTTTAACAAAACAACTGCCTCTTCTCTCTGCGGCACGCCGCCACTCGTAACCAGTAACTGCGGTGGCGTGTCATTATCCCGGAGAACAACCAGAGCAGAAGTATACCAGCAGTCATTCTTTAACCCTCTGAAGCCTAATATGGGCCCAACAACAATCTGATGTGACATAAGCTTTGTTTTTCCGGTATAGTCTTTTTCCGGCGGTTGGTTGCATCCAGCAGTAAAATTTAGGTTTCTATCTCAATTGTTCGTCTCTTACCTGGTGGCGGTTTTATGCATATAAAAGAAACACCCTTATCAAATTTATAAAACTTAACCGGGCCACTTCGCCTCCTTTTAGACTACTTAAACTTTATTTTGAAGCAGAAAAAAGTAAAGAATAACATTTATTTACAATAAAATCTTCAATTCTGTAAATTCTATTCTGATATATAGCTATCTTGTAGACAGTAATAACCACATAAGCTAAAATTAAGCATGAAAATTTTTGTAGGCAGCCTTCCTTTTTCCATACAGGAAGACGGATTAAGCAAGTATTTTGAAAAATATGGAGAAGTAAGTTCAGCTACCATTATAATGGATAAATTTTCGGGGAAAAGCCGGGGCTTTGCTTTTGTAGAAATGACCAATGACCAGGAAGCCCAAAAAGCTATTCAGGAATTAAACGGATCAGAAATGGGGGGCCGAACAATTGTAGTCAATCAGGCTGAAGAGAGAAGAGATAATCCGAGGAGCAACAGTTTCGGTGACCGTAAAGACCAGGGAGGCTATAACAAAGGCAGCTTTAACCGGGGAGACAATAATAACCGGGACAGCTACAATAAAGGCGGGGGTAAAGACAGGTACTAACCTTATTACTTGTCCGGGAAACCATGGGGCACCTCTAAAACTACTAACCAATAGCCGCCTTCTTTTGACAGATGGCGGCTACTATTGCTATAAAGCCAACCGTTAGTTGCTGAAAAGCATACAGCTTCTTATACCAACACTTGGGCATATCGTCGTTTTTATCTACGGCCCAAAACAGATTCTTCTTTCAATCAATAGCTTATATTGTGCAACTTAGCTGCTAATGCAATAAAGATTAAAACTAAAACTGTTCCAACACAAAGACCTGGGTTATGGCTGACAAAAAAGACTTAGATTTTACCTATACCACCATAGATAAACTATTTCGTTTGAGCTTAGGAGAAACCGCCGATTACAGCGGGGCCAAATACGATGGCGATTTTTCGATGTCTTTAGAGGCGGCCCAGCGGGCCAAGCATAAGTTTATAGCCGATAGCCTGAATATTGGCCAAGGTAGTAAGGTGCTGGATATGGGCTGTGGCTGGGGCCCATTCTCCACCTACATCACTAAGGAAAGACAAGCCGAAAGTATTGGTTTAACGTTATCGGAAGGCCAGGCCAAAGCTTGCCAAAAGAATGGTTTAAATGTTTTCGTGAAAGATTGCCGTTATGTAAAGCCGGAAGATTTTGGTTTGTTTGATGCCATTGTTTGTATTGGCGGGCTAGAGCATTTTTGTTCTATCGAAGAATGGCAAGCCGGCGAGCAGGAAACCGTATACCGCAATTTCTTCCAAACCTTGTACGACTTATTACCTACCGGAGGCAGGTTCTATATGCAAACCATGACATTCAGTAAAAATATGCCGCCCTTCGAAAGTATTTCGGTTAATGCCAAAAAAGGATCGGCCGAGCATGTACTGGCTTTGATGATAGAGGAATTTCCGGGCTCCTGGTTGCCTTATGGCCCGGAAATGGTAATCAGAAATGCGGAACCTGGTTTTAAGTTAATTTCCCAAAGCAGCGGCCGCCTGGATTATATAGAAACCATTGGGCAATGGCGAAAAAGGTTCAGAAAGTTTAACCTGCAAAAATATTTGCTTTACCTGTCTATGCTACCAAAATACCTGACCAGTAAAGAATTAAGAAACCAAATAGAAGTATTCCGGATCAGTCCTAACCGGGTATGTTTTGAATTGGAAGTAATGGATCATTACCGGTTAGTATTTGAAAAAGTATAAATTCCCGAAAAGAGTTACAACCGTAAACAACGCTTAGCTAGTGCCAGTTTGCTAAACAATTCAGAACTATACTTTTGGTATTTATAATAATTACCGGAGATGACTTTATTGCCCGGCATTGCGTGGATCTGGGTTGGTTTTTAACTCGTATTCCGGCGGCGGATTAACACCCAGTAAATGCCGGACAAAGTAATCCCAACGGCGGCGCATCATATAAGAGGTAAACTCCCCGAAACCGTGCCGGCTATGGGGGAATACTACTAAATCGAAATCTTTATTGGCTTTAATTAAGGCATCTACTACCAGCATGGTATTATAGGGCGGTACGTTATCGTCCATCAGGCCATGGGCCAGCAATAATTTACCTTTTAGATTTAATGCGTAATTTTGATTGGCCTGGTCTTCGTAGTTAGATTTACCGGTTTCCATGGGCTTCAGCAAGCCAATGTAGCGCTCGCCCCAATCGTCTTCGTAATTGCGGTTGTCGTGGTTACCGGATTCCGAAATACCTACTTTAAAGAAATCGGGATAGCGGAACATGGCCGCTGCCGCGGCAAACCCGCCTCCCGAATGGCCCCAAATGCCCACGCGGTTAATATCTATATAAGGGTATTTGCGGGCTAGTTGCTGCATACCCGCAATTTGATCGGGCAAGGTATTGTCGGCTATATTGCCGTAACATTTATCGTGAAACGCCTTCGAGCGCAATGGATTACAGGTTCCTTCAATAAGCACTACCACAAACCCTAATTCTGCCAGGGCCTGGTTGTCGCCGCGGGAGGCAGCGAAAGACCAACTTCCTACGCTCCCGCCCTGCGGTCCCGGATAAATGTAATTTATAATGGGGTATTTTTTATTAGGGTCCAGGTTTGTCGGGGTAAACATTAAGCCGTACAGGTCGGTCTGTCCATCCTGGGCTTTGACCTCAATAGGAGTTGGCGCTTTCCAACCAACAGCGGTAAGGCGCGATACATCGGCTTTCTCTAAAGTCGTAATTAATTTACCATCCAGGTTGCGTAAAACCATTACGGGCGGCACATCCGGCTTTGAATAAGTGTCGGTGAAGTAACGCCCGGAAGGTGATAAGGCAATTTGATGGTTTCCAGGTTCGGGAGTCAGTAAAGTCAGGTTATTCCCGTCGAACCCAACCCGGTACAAATGACTAAAGTACGGGTTTTGCCCTGGCTCCCGCCCTACCGCATTAAAGTACAAGTAACGGTTTTTCTGATCTACCCGCAGCAGTTCGGTAACCAGCCACTCGCCTTTGGTAATCTGATTTTTCACCTTTCCGGAAGCAGCATCATACAAATACAAATGGCCCCAGTTGTCGCGCTCCGAATACCAGATAACTTCGTTAGAAGCAGGCAGATAACGCCAGTTAATGCTGCCTTGCCCGGATTCATACTGCGTGGCTACGGTTTCTTCAAAAACTTCCCGGATGGCCCCGGTGGATGCATTCGCTACGCGAAACTTTTCCTGTTTGTGGTCGCGCGACGTGGAAACAAAAGCTAAACCCGAAGCATCCTCGTTCCATTCTACATCATCGAAACCGGTGCCGCCACACGAAATATCGTCGCAGAGCGTACCCCGGCGCGGGTCGGGCTGTACCTGCAGGCGAACTACTTTGGGATTGTCCACTTCAATAATCACCCGCTCAATGGTAATAATATCTTTGTCGCCGGGCAGCGGATATTTCCAGGATTGCAGGTGCGGTTTTCCCACGTTGGTCGTAACCAAATACATATCACTCACCTTCCGCTGGTCCTGCCGGTAAGTGGCTATTTTGTGGGAATCCGGCGACCAGAGCAATATCGGCCGGTCGCTTTTCCGCCAGCCGGCATTATCCGTGGCATAGCCAAAATCCGGCACGCCATCAGACGTAAGCTGGGTTTCTTTACTAGTTTCCAGATCACGCATCCACAAGTTATAATTCCGGATAAAAGCGGCTTTTTTCCCATCCGGCGATAATACTTCATTTAAGCGGTTGGGTTGGCCATGTTTAGGGGTATTTGCAGGAGACGCCAGGATACAGGCATACGTTTTCAGATTGCATTGCCAGTTCTTTTGAGCGGCCGTAAAATAGATAGATTTTTCATCCGGTGAAAAACGGAAGGTTTGAAATGGAAGTCTATTGGCATTATATTTTACACCTGTAGCTCTAGAGAGGGCGGTGGCTAGTTTTTGCTGGTTAAAAGCCGGCATCCGGGTTCCTTTAGCCGGATTTACCAGGATAAATTCGCTGCCCTGAGCCGTTAAAACCCGGTACCAGAACCGATCATTGGGCAACCAGTTCGGGCGAACCGGACCATGATCAACCAACGGGCCGGTATTATAATACAAAAATTTTTCCGCTCGTTCGTAATCTCTGGCAGTTAAAGCACCTACATTATGCTGCTGCGCCAACGCCGTTAAGGCAAATACAAAAGTAAAGGTTGGCAGAAAAAATACCGGGAGGAAAAGCTTTTTCATATTATAGTATTAGACAGCAATTGGGCATGATTTCGGGTTTACGGTTTAAATATACTAAAATTACCGAATCGCCCCGGGACAGATGCTTACTATGTCCAACTTATGTCTAACAGATTACTACAAGTACCCCATTTATTTTACACCTACCCACCAAGGGCTAAACTGCTGGTCCGTATCTTGCAGATTGACCATTTCTCCTATTTTGGGCGTTATTAAAGGAATATTTACTACTTGGTTTAATTCCGTTATCCTGGTTAAAGGTTCGTACCAGGCATGGTTTGCCATGGCAAACTTGCCGGAATGAACCGGAAACAATCTTTTGGCTTTTAAGTCTTGAGCGGCCCTTAAAACTTCATCAGGATGCATGTGAACGTACTTCCAACTTTTATCATATTGTCCGTTTTCCAAAATTGCCAAGTCAAACGGCCCGTATTTATCTCCTATTTCCGCAAAGTGGGTGTCGTAGCCACTATCGCCGCCCAGGTATATTTTCTGGGTGGGGGTTTGTAACACAAACGATAACCAAAGGGTATTGTTCCTGGATAATCCGCGACCGGAAAAATGCCGGGCGGTTGTGGTATAAATATTAAAGCCTTCGTCTAACGCCACGGACTCATTCCAATCTTTTTCGATAATATCCAAGAAAGAATAGCCCCAGGCCTCTAAATGGGCGCCAACCCCTAGCCCGCAAACTACTTTTTTCGTTTTTGCTTTCAGTTTAGCCAGGGTTTCATAATCAACATGGTCATAATGGTCGTGTGAGATTAACAGGTAATCAATAGTCGGAAGGTCATCTACGGTATACCTGTCGGTTCCTTTAAATGCTTTGTTGCTGCCGGGAATGGGCGAAGCATTGCCGCTAAATACAGGGTCTACTAAAATGCGTTTGCCATCTATTTGCAGGAAATAGGAAGAATGCCCGAACCACACCAGAATATCTTCTGCCGCCGATAGATGAAGCAAATTTGTTTTCATGGAAGGTATGCTGCCGACCGGAACTTGTTCTGCCGCCTTTTTGAATAGCATCTGGTACATAACGCCCAGTATATTAGCGCCTTCGGTAAAGGCAGGAGTTTCATGAATATTCTGAAAGGCCCCATTTTTATAATGAGGAGAATTTTTAATTCTTGCCAAGCGCTTACCGGATGGGTTTTCTCCAAACTTTGCCTGGCGCATATAAAAAAAGGCCACTATACTTACCAGGGCCATTAACGTTATTATTGCGAACATTGTCCTTTTTAAAATTTTCAATAGTTTTATTTTCATTTGTTGCACTATCTCTTCTTGCAAATCTTACTTTTGTTCAGACTACAACCTTAAATTGGTACTAAAGTTTGCCCATTGCCTGCCCAAAGCCGATAGCGTTACGAACTGATTACCCTCCCGAACGTTTCTTTGTATTTAAGTACTAATCTAAATTCAATCGGCATTTCTCCTGATATTAAAGGTTGATTTTTTAGCTAATAGCTAATCACTAAGAGCTACTGAAATATCTTTTATTCTTAGTGCCTGCATCTTAACGAAATTAGCTATTCCCCCAATGGGCATTTACCAAAGCTTTTAAATAAATAACATCTTAACTGATTCAGAACGTTAGGTTACGCAGCCAGTTAGTTTAAGTCTGATTACAAATTAAAGCTTTATTCGATCAGTATTTTAATAGCTGATTAACAGGTCATTTAATTTTATTTCTCTTTAAGAGTAAATCAGACTAAGTAAGCGGACACAAACAAATGTAATTATCCGCACTTATCATGCAGCAAAGATCTTCTGATGATATTATTTATCTTAAACAAGTATAAAAAATCAAGCTTATTCCTTAATAGCACTAAAACTTCATATTTAAGACTCATATTTTAACCGCATTTCATAACAAAAATCATATTTTTAATTGAAAACACCCTGCATCTTACTCCATTGTTTCATTTCAACATTATAATAAGCACCCATTTAATTTTTCGTAAATTTTTAAAATATAATTCATATATATAATTAACAATCTATTTATTTTATTAAACCTATTTTATATTATCATAATTACAAATACAAAATTCATATTCCGGCAGTTTACCGCAATTCTTAACCAAGCATTTCTATCAAAAAAGTTCTAATTTTGATTTACATTAGAAATTAGCTTTTCAGATGATCATCCGGTTCAATAATAATTTAATATGTTCTCATAATCTTTAATAATTAATGCCATGGTTCGGAATACACTTTATTTTTGGAGCAGTCTTTTATTACTCTTCTTTTCTGGTTTATGCCAGAGTTCTGCCGCCCAAAATCTAAATAAGCTCGAATGGGCTAAAGGCAAGATTATACTGACTAATGGTGATACTTTAGCGGGTGCTTTAAGCTATTACTATAAAGAAGAGATTATCCAGGTAAAAGGTAAAGATGGCATTACTAAAACTTTCTCGCCGGTTAATATCGACCACTTTCAGGCTTTTAACGAGCAAAAGCTGATATTCCGGATTTTCCGGCCTTACATGTGGTCGCGTAACCCGGATGAGGATGCCTTTAAAACACCGGTTTTCTTTGAAATAGTAATGGAAGGAAAATATACCCTGGTAAAAAGGTCAGCCTATGTAATTCGAAATTCAGAACCCATACCCATGTACACGTGCTGGGGAAGGTATTACGAACCTTGTACCAATGACGAAATATACTTCCCGAACAATGATTCCCAGCTGGCCCTGCTGAACAATTACTTCCTGCTTACGCCGGAAAACAAAATTATCAGGCTGCGTAATCCTAAAAAAAATCTGGAAAATATATATCAGGATAAAACCAGCACTATGAAAGCATACATCAGATGGCAAAAATTATCTTATGATAACCCGGTAGCTTTAACCCACATGGTTCGCTACTTTAACCATTTATAGTTAGAATTTGCTCCGGCAATTTTTATACCTTATACCCTTATTACTTATCACATCATTATAAAGGCAAAACAGCAAGCAGGGTAAGCAAACCGGCATAAACCCTGGCTGTAATAACAGTATTTACCCCGGGTTTAGGTGTTAACTTCCGGCCCGGCAGAATACACTATATCCTGGTTTTGGGTTTCCGACACCATGCGATCTAAATCGGTGAGGATGCTGCCCATGTCCCGCAGGGTAGCCAGGGATGTTATGTGGTGCAGGTTATTCAGGCAGCGGGCTTGTTCTATCCGGGCCTGGTAAATAGCGTTTTGCAAGTTCTTTTGCAGGTTTTCCGATGCATCTATGGCCGTTTGGCCGTAAGCCGCAATGCATTGGGCGGTAGCTTCCATGGTTACTTTTAGCTGCTGCACATAGATTGGTTCTAATGGAAAAGGCTGGTTTATTTGTAAATCGGCGAGGCTTCTGCGAATGCCCCTTACCTGAATTGTGATACTCTCTAATTGGTGAATGCTCTTGGTAAGCTGACTTAACCTGGCTCGTTTAGGCGTCAGCAGCGGATTATACTTCAGGCTTTGTTCGGCAAGTTCCAGGGCTTTCCGGCAGGCTTCCGCTTCTTTAATAAGAGCATCTACTTCGGTGCGCCCGGTTTTTCTAATTGCCCCATTATCATCCAGCAGCGCCGTTAGGCTTACAAGGGTAGCCGCCGACAGGTTACTGTAAGTAATAATGCTTTTCTCCACCTCCGGTATTGCATTTCTGGGAATAATTAAAGCATTAATCAATACGGCAATACCCGATCCCAGAATGGTTTCAAAAATTCTTTCGAAGCCATATCCTTCGCGGGTCTGACCAAAAGCCAGTACCAAAAGCGAACTAATGGCTACCTGCGAAATAATCTGGGGATTCATCCGGAAGGCTTTAGCCACCGCCATTCCTATCAGGATAATAAAGAAAATAGAAACAGCGCCAATCCGAAACCAATGCCCCAGCAACATACTAAGCAGCACCCCACCCATAATACCAATAATCCGCTGGGTAGCTTTATCTACAGAATCGGCTACGGTAACTTGTACGGTAATGATAGCCGCAACAGCAGCAAAGTAAGGAGATTCCGAATGCAGCAGGCTGGTGGCCACAAACCAGGATAAGGCAGCGGCAAAAGCCGTTTTTACTATTTGCAAAGTTAGCCCGGCCCGACTTAATATGGTGATGATGCTGTTCACAGCTTATCTTACTGTTCTAACTATATTAAGTTAGCCTTTGCCGGGTAACTAACCAAAACGATGCTGGTTTTGTGGGTATAAATTCCTGAAGAGCTTTCTTAGGTAAGTAGAGATTAGCGTAAAGCCCGATCCGTATAATTTAAGGGATGAGTTGCAGTTGGTTTAGCTTAAACATAAAAAAGCCCCATGATAACTAAACAAGCTTTTAAGGACTTCGCATTAACCCGATCAAAAGGGTTGATTTTTTTGTTCGATTATAAAGTTATCAGTCAGTAATTGCAAATCCTCCAAACGAAAATAAACTTTATAGGTAAAAGATATGGTGGCTTATTTTTACTTTGCTGTTACAGAAACCTCTTCATTTTAAAACTAAATCCACCATGCTTAAGATTTCAATTCCGGTATTACTGATTCTGACTCTTTCTTCCTGTAAAAAAGAGGAAGAACCTATTAATTTATTTGATACAAATCAACTTAAAGGTACCTGGATAGAGCAAAGTTACAAGTATGAACATTTTGATGCCAGCAACATTAAAATTTTCGAAGAAATTCATGACAATGCCTTTATAGACAAAATTGACATTGGTGAATCAACCGTACAAATATTTTTCCCGGCCGGCGGCTCAGATCAAGCCAACTATACTTTAGGTGTCGAAAATGGCAAAATCATTATTACAATAATAGCCAATAATATCAACGCCGAGAAAAACGAGATTATCGACTTAACCGACAACATGATGATCTGGCAACTCACAAACCCCCATGGAACTTACCGGGAAAATGGAATTAGAAAAGTTTCAGATCATTACATGAGAACCATAACCTTCTCGAGGTAACGAATGCCGTGTTACTTTGTACTGTACTGGCGCAAACTGTAACACCCTGTTGTCCAGGGTGGAAATATCGAAAAAGGAGAATAAAAACTCTTAGTAGGGTAGGCTTCTTTTACCCACCATCTCCGTATTAGGCAGGTTAGTTTTCGCGGTGAACAAACTTTTAAACAAAAACAGCATTAGTACAGAAAACATAACTGCTAACATCCCCAAATTTGCAAAAGCCGCCAATTCTCCTTTTTGCTCCCTGACCCAGGGCAAGATAATATAGTTGAGGTGTAAGATAAGCCCCGCACTAAGACTAACGCCAGCCAGTATAAGATTGCTCTTGGTATTTACCTTTTTACTTGCTTTAGTTTTCACATCCCAAAGCAATAATCCCAGTATAGCGAACACGATACATAATATTAATATACAGTAAATTAAGATCATCTTTTCCATGATACAATTATGGCATAATCATATTGAATGTAAAAACAAGGTTATTTTAATGTTATTATTTCTGTGCAATTAAAAATATTGCGGCTTTAAAGGTTATGGTGCAAATGGCCTACCCTCACCAGTTGTCCGTACTCAGAAATGCCAAATACCCTTTGCCTGGGTTGGCTACGATTAAAACACAAATTTTATAGAGAAGCATTAACTACAAAGAAAACATAAAAATGCATAAGAAATGAGTCATTTGGAGCCTATCGAAAAATCTAACTCATACCATCTCCTTGGTCTGTAGCGCACCGCCCAAAAGATCGATCAGCCGAGAGTATTTCTTTCCCTTCGATAAACAACAAGCCAGCTCACATTCAAAGGAAATAGTATCCGTTCATCCGGGAAGTGGTTGGTTCGTCACCAACCACGGAGAAAGGAGTTACACTGAATGTTAAGGCAGAGCCTCTTACCAAGGTTTGTGCCCTCACAAACCTTTAGAACGCCAGGAACTTACGCCATACTTTTGTACGGTGAGGGCACCGGCCAAGGAAAAGTTAAAAGTACAGACTTTACCTTAAATTCTCTTATTCTCATTTTTATTTCTAATATTATAATTGTCAATGATTAAACTTTGTGAATCTTGAAAACTTAACTTATAAAGGTCAAGCAGGAAATTAGAACAATCTTTAGCTATCCTGTAAAGAGTCCAAAGTTTGAAATCAAATGTTTTGTCTGGATATATAGTAATATTTTGATCTCTGTAATTATAATTTTGGACTTCTTTTATATCTAAAAGTCCATTTTTATGTATAGTATTTCGCCATTGCCTTAGGATGTTATGTGCAGAAACCAAGTCTGGATTAACTTTTTGTGTATATAGCTTATATTGGTTAGCAGTAAGAGAGTGTTTTGCTCCAGTTTCAAGAATCGAATGAAATCTAACTATAAAATTATAAACAGGGTAATTTCTAATAGCCTCTATTGCAACTGTATCAGTAAAGTTTTCATTAAGTTGTTTCATTAACGTTTTATATAATTTAGAATTTAAATTATTCTCCAAACTTACACAATCATTTATAGCGCAAAAGATAATGACCCTTTGATAACCAAATGTAGTTATTCTCCAATCTTGAAGGTATTCTCTTTTATTTCCGGCTATTTGGAAAATTAATTTTTGATTATTTTTGACATGCTTGTGAAGCCGGATTAATAAGATTTTGATAGTATTAATATTCTGAGTAATTTTTTCGATAGGCTTAAATTATAATTTAAAGCAAGCTAAAACGTTTAATCAAAGGAAGTTTAAATGCTTTTAAGATCTTAAAAGTTGTATTATCAGAAAGTAATAAAGAAGTAAAAGGATCGAATTTTCTTTTTAAATGAAATAACTTTATATAACAATATACGAAAATAATACATGCAGTACCGGCTCTCCTGTAAATTTAGGCAATGGGAAAAATCCCAGAAGAAAATCGCAGGCAAATTGTGTGTAAACAAAAAAGCACTTACCGAATTTCTTCATGTAAGTGCTTCATTTTTAAGTGGTCGCGTAGGGAGTCGAACCCCAAACCTTCTGATTCGTAGTCAGATGCTCTATCCAGTTGAGCTACGTGACCAGCTTTCTCGTTTTGAGAGGGCAAAGATAAGGACATTTATTTATTAAAAGCA
>Ga0210040_10007435_pt1 | contig 13248 bp, 11 predicted proteins | sample CryGeyCG12114_NA_FD_185462 | JGI IMG/M metagenome (GOLD analysis project Ga0210040, IMG submission 185462) | Groundwater microbial communities from aquifer - Crystal Geyser CG19_WC_8/21/14_NA (SPAdes) (version 2) | ecosystem: Environmental > Aquatic > Deep subsurface > Groundwater | place: USA... | reverse complement strand
GCGGGGCCGCAACCTAGCGACAAGGGCGGTGTGTTGCCACCCCTGCCAAGGTTGCGGAACCGCTGGCCGGAAAAAAGGCGCCCGGCGCGTTTTCCGTGCGGCTCAGCCGAACAGGCCGTGCACCCAACGGAACAGGCCGAAGTTCGACAGGTCGTTCCAGGTGGCGAAGATGAACAGGGTGGCCAGCACCGCGAGCCCGGCGCGGAAGCCGTATTCCACGGCGCGCGGGGGCAACGGCCGGCCCCGGATCGCCTCGATCGCATAGAACACCAGGTGCCCGCCATCCAGCACGGGGATGGGGAACAGGTTGATCAGCGCGAGGTTCACCGAAAGGATCGCCATGAAGGTCACGAGGCTGGCGAAGCCGAGGCTCGCGACCTGGCCGGAAAGCTGGGCGATGCGAAGCGGCCCGCCGAGTTCCTCCGTGCCCCGCTGGCCCGCGATCATCTGCCAGATGCCCCCCAGCGTCTGCACGGTGATGTCGGCCGTATAGGAAACGCCGCCCCAGATGGCCGAAAGCGGATCCGTGCGCTCATAGGTGGGCGCGCCACCGCCGATCCCGAGCAGGCCGGCGGCCGCAGCGCCCTCCGCCGCGCCCGGCCGGGGCAGCGGCGTGGCGGTCAGCACCAGCTCCCGGCCCTCGCGCTGCAGATGCACCTGGATGGGCTGGTTCGCGCGCGGCTGCACATGGGCCTGCACCTGCTCGAAGCGGGTGACGGGCACCTCGTCCAGAGCGGTGATCCGGTCGCCCACCATCAGCCCCGCGCGCTCGGCGGCGCCGCCGGGCACGACGGATGCGATGGTCGTGGTGCCGACCGGCTTACCCACCGCCATGAACAGCGCGGCGAAGAGCACCGCGGCCAGCACGAAGTTGGCCACGGGCCCCGCCGCGACGACGATGGCCCGGTCCAGCACGGGCTTGTCGTGGAAGCGCGGGCCGCGCGGGTCGTGTCCGGGAGAGGCATCGACCGAATCGGTCACGTCGCCCGGGCCTTCCTGGCCATAGAGCTTGACGTAGCCGCCCAGCGGCAGCCAGCCGATCTGCCATTCCGTACCGCGCCGGTCCGTCCAGGCCGCGATGCGGCGGCCGAAGCCGATGGAGAAGCGCTCCACGAAAATGCCGCGCCACCGGGCGGCGGCGTAGTGGCCGAGCTCGTGGATGAACACCAGCACGCCCAGCACGACAAGGAAGGCCAGGATGGTGCGGAAGGGATCGGGGAGGAACTGCACCGGTTTCTCTCTGGCTTGGGTGACGGCTAGGCGGTGGCGGGAAGGCTGTCCGCAAGCCGGGTGGCTTCCCGGCGGGCTTCGGCATCCAGCGCGAGCACGGCGTCGAGCCCCTCCACCGGAGGGGCGCCGAGGCGTTCCAGCGTTTCCTCCACCACCCGCGCGATGTCGAGGAAGCCCAGGCGGCGGGACAGGAAGCGTGCCACCGCCACCTCGTTGGCCGCATTCAAGATGGTGGGGGCGCCCTGCCCTGCCAGCAAGGCCTCCCGCGCGAGGCGCAGCGCCGGGAAGCGCAGGGGATCGGGGGCGGAGAATTCCAGCCGGCCCAGTGCTGCCAGATCCAGCCGGGGCACGTCCGCCCGCATCCGGTCCGGCCAGGCCAGGGCATGGGCGATGGGCGTGCGCATGTCGGGCGTGCCGAGCTGGGCCAGCAGCGAGCCGTCGGCGTACTGCACCAGGCCGTGCACGGCCGATTGCGGGTGCACCAGCACCTCGATGCGCTCGGGCGGCACGGGAAAGAGCCGCGCGGCCTCGATCAGCTCCAGGCCCTTGTTGAACATGGTCGCGCTGTCGATGCTGATCTTGGCGCCCATGGACCAGACCGGGTGGCGCACCGCCTGCTCGGGCGTCGCGGCCCGCATTTCCGCAAGGGAGGCCGTGCGGAAGGGCCCGCCGGAGGCGGTGAGGATGATGCGCTCCACCATCGCGGGGTCGCGGGCGTCGAGCGCCTGGAAGATGGCGTTGTGCTCGGAATCGACGGGCAGCAGCGTGGCGCCTGCCTCCTCGGCGGCGCGCAGCACGATGTCGCCGGCGCAGACCAGCGCCTCCTTGTTGGCCAGCGCCAGGGTGCCGCCCCGGCGCAGCGCGGCCAGGGCCGGGTGCAGCCCCGCGGCGCCGACAATGGCGGCCATGGTCCAGTCGGCCGGGCGGGACGCGGCCTCGGCCACGGCAGCCTCGCCTGCCGCCGCCTCGATCCCCGAGCCGGACAGGGCCTCCCGCAGGGCAGGCAGGCCCGCGGCGTCGGCCAGCACCGCCACGCGGGCGCGCAGGCGCCGGGCCGTGGCCGCGAGCGCCGCGGCGTCGCGGCCCGCCACGAGGGCCTCCACGGCGAAGGCGCCCTCCGGCGCGGCCTCCAGCAGGGCCACGGTGGAGCGGCCGACCGAGCCGGTGGCACCGAGGATGGTCACGGTGCGCGTCATGCCGATCGCCCCCGGTTCAGGTTGAGGGCGTTCAGCGCCACAGGGCGCCGCCATAGCCGATCAGCAGCGCAAGGATCATGGCGGCGGGCGCCGCCGCCAGCAGTCCGTCCAGCCTGTCCAGCAGCCCGCCATGGCCGGGGATGAGGCTGGAGGTGTCCTTCACCTTGAAGTGCCGCTTGATGGCCGACTCGAGGAGATCCCCGGCCTGGGTCGCCACGGCCAGCACCGCCGCGACGGCCGCCGCGCGCCACGGGCTGCCCGGAGCAAGCTCAGGCGCCAGCAGGCCGCCGATCACCATGGCCAGAAGCAGCCCGCCGCCAGCCCCGGTCCAGGTCTTGGCGGGGGAAACCTGCCGCCAGAGCAGCGGCCCGCCGAGGGCTCGCCCGGCGACATAGGCGCCGATGTCGCTGGCCCAGACCACCAGGAGAAGGAACAGCAGGTTGGCCCGCCCGGCCTCGTTCTCGTGCCGCAGCTCGATGAGGCAGAGCCCGGCGACGCCGATGTAGAGCACGCCGAGCGCCAGCCGCAGCGCGGGCTGCTGCGCCCGGTCACCGCCGCGAAGCCGCTCGGCCGAAAGCCAGGTGAGCAGGAAGCCCATGCCCAGCACGAGCCAGGACGCCAGCGGATATTCCATCACCGCCAGGGTGCCGGCCACGAACACCGCGACGGGCACCCCCGCGCCAGGCAGCTTCACCGTGCGCAGGCCGCAGAGATGCACCCATTCCCAGGTCAGGATCGCGGCGCCCAGGGCCAGCAGCAGCGTATAGGCATTGGCCCCGAGCCAGACGCAGAGAATGGCGGCGGGCGCGAGCACGATGGCCGAGAGCACCCGCTTGCGCAGGTCCCGCCAGTTCTTCCCCGGCCTGGCCGGGGCGCCGGCTTCCGCCGCTGTGCCCGCCTGGTCCACCGGCTCAGCCGGTCCGGGCGCCGAAGCGGCGGTCCCGGCGGTGGAACTCGGCCACGGCATCCCGCAGATGGGCCGCATCGTAGTCGGGCCAGAGCACGGGCTGGAACACCAGCTCGGCATAGGCGCACTGCCAGAGCAGGAAGTTGGAAAGCCGGCTTTCGCCGGAGGTGCGGATGATGAGGTCGGGATCAGGCATCCCCGCCGTGTCCAGGTGGGCCGCCAGGGCCGCCTCGTCGATGTGCTCCGGGTCCAGCTCCCCCGAGGCCACCCGCGCGGCCAGGACACGGGCGGCCTTCACCAGCTCCGCCCGCCCGCCATAGGAAAGGGCGACGTTCAGGTTCAGCCGCACGTTGCCGGCGGTCGCAGCCTCGGCGCGGGCGATCTCGGCCTGCATGCCCGGCCCGAACGCCGCCCGGTCGCCGATAACACGGAGCCGCACGCCCTTTTCCACGAGCTGCCCGACTTCGTGGCGGAGATAGTGCCGCATCAGCCCGGTCAGGTCCCGCACCTCGTCGGCCGGGCGGCGCCAGTTCTCGCTGCTGAAGGCGAAGAGGGTGAGCCAGGAAATCCCCATCTCGCCCGCCGCCTCGATCAGCCGGCGCGTGGCCTCAGCCCCCGCCTTATGGCCGAGCGCGCGGGGCACGCCGCGGGCTGCTGCCCAGCGGCCGTTGCCGTCCATGATCACCCCGACATGGAGCGGTGGGGGGGGTGCCTCCCCCCTCTGGCGTTTGGTCTGCGTGGCGGCGCTCATGGGAATTGGCCGGCTCAGACGGCCTTGATGTCCTTTTCCTTCTCGGCGTAGGCCGCGTCCACCTTCTTGACGTACTCGTCCGTCAGCTTCTGCACGTCGTCCGACCAGCGCTTCGCATCGTCCTTGGAAATGTCGGACTTGGTTTCCCAGCCCTTGATCGTCTCCATGCCATCCCGGCGCACGCCGCGGATCGACACCTTGTTCGCCTCGGCGTACTTGGCGGCCTGCTTGGCCAGATCGTTGCGGCGCTCCTGGGTCAGGGGCGGCAGCGGAACGCGGATCACCTGACCCTCGGCCTGCGGGTTCAGGCCCAGGTTGGCATCGCGGATCGCGACCTCCACGGCCTTGGTGACCGACTTGTCCCAGACCTGCACCGAAAGCAGCCCGGGGCCGGCCACGGAGATGTTCGCCACCTGGCTCAGCGGCTGGTTGGTGCCATAGGCCTCAACCCGGATCGGCTCCAGCAAGGCGGGGCTGGCGCGTCCGGTGCGCAGGCCGGAAAACTCCTTGCGCAGCGTCTCGAGCGCGCCGTCCATGCGGCGCACGAGGTCCTTGCGCAACTCGGGGAAGTCGGGGGGAGCGGCCATGGGGTGTCCCTCAGCTCTCGTGGACCGTGGTGAACTTGCCCTCGCCCTTCATGACGGCGGTGAAGGCCCCCGGCTCATGGATGTCGAAGACGATGATCGGGAGCTTGTTCTCCCGGGCGAGCGAGATGGCCGCCGCATCCATAACGGCCAGGTCGCGCGCCAGCATGTCATGATATGTCAGGGCCTCGTAGCGCTCGGCCAGTGGGTCCTTGCGGGGGTCGGCGGTGTAGACGCCGTCCACCTGCGTGCCCTTGAGCAGCACGTCGCAGCCCATCTCGGCCGCGCGCAGGGCGGCCGCGGTGTCGGTCGTGAAGAAGGGATTGCCCGTTCCGGCGGCAAAGATCACCACCCGCCCCTTCTCCATGTGGCGCACGGCGCGGCGGCGGATAAAGGGCTCGCACAGGCTCGCCATGGGAATCGCGGACTGAACCCGCACCGGCACGCCCGCCTTCTCCAGCGCGTTCTGCATGGCCAGGGCGTTGATCACGGTGGCCAGCATGCCCATGCCGTCCGCCTGGGCGCGGTCCATGCCGGCGGCGGCGCCGGACACGCCGCGGAAGATGTTCCCCCCGCCGATCACCAGCCCGACCTGGATGCCCAGCTTCGCCACCGCGGACACGTCCTCGGCGATGGCGTTCACGGTGTTGGCGTCCAGGCCATAATTGCCCGGACCCATCAGGGCCTCGCCCGACACCTTCAACAGGACGCGCTTGTAGCGGAGGCTGGTCATTCTGTGCTGCGGTCCCGGGAGCTTGCGAAGGTAACCGTGACCGTCCCGTGCGGCAAGGCAGCGGGGCCGGAAGCGGGGCGCCAGGAGCCGGGCGATCCGTCGCCCGCCTCCCGGCAGATCGCCTCCCCTCGGAGGCAGAGCCGGGCGCGGGGCGCCCGGCAGGCCGGTCAGCCGGCGGTCCCGGCGGCGGCGGCGACCTCGGCGGCGAAGTCGCTCGTTTCCTTTTCGATGCCCTCGCCGAGCTGGAAGCGGGCGAAGCCCGTCAGCTTGGCACCGGACTTCTGCACCACGGCCTTCACGCGGCTCTCGCCGTCATGCACCCAGACCTGCTCCAGCAGCACCACTTCCTCGTAGTACTTGCGGATGCGGCCCTCGACCATCTTCTCGATGACCGCGGGGGGCTTGCCGGAGGCCTGGGCCTGCTCGGTCAGCACCGCGCGCTCGCGCTCCAGCGCCGCGTTGTCCACGGCGGAAACGTCCAGCGCCTCCGGGCGGGCGGCCGCCACGTGCATGCCGATCTGACGGCCGAGCGTGAGGATCGCGTCCCCGCCATCGGCGGCCTCAAGGGCGGCCAGAACGCCGATCTTGCCCAGGCCCGGCTTCACCGCGCTGTGAACATAGGTGGCAACGGCGCCCGAGGGGACGGACAGCACGCGGGCGCGGCGGATCGTCATGTTCTCGCCGATGGTGGCGATCAGGCGGGTCAGCTCCTCGGCGACCGAGTGGCCGGCGCCCGGGTACTGGGCGGCCTTCAGCCCCTCCACGTCCTCGCCGGCGTCGAGGGCGATCCGGGCCACCGTCTCCACGAAGCCCTGGAACTGCTCGTTGCGGGCCACGAAGTCGGTCTCGGCGTTCACCTCGACCATGGCGGCCTTCGGGCCGGAGGAGGCGACGCCGATCAGGCCCTCGGCGGCCACGCGGCCGGACTTCTTGGCGGCCGACGACAGACCCTTCTTGCGCAGCCAGTCGATGGCGGCCTCGCTGTCGCCGTTGCTCTCCACCAGGGCCTTCTTGACGTCCATCATGCCCGCGCCGGTCTTCTCGCGCAGGTCGCGCACCATGGCTGCCGTGATCTCGGCCATCTTTCTCTTTCCGTCTTCTGGCGCGCCGGCCCGCCGGGGCGGGCCCCGGGGCTTGCGGCGCGGCGTGTATGCGACACGCCGGGGCGGCGATGCCACCCCGGCGCGTTCAGTTCCCTGCGAGCCCGGCCGGATTGCCCCGGCCGGGGGCGCGATCAGCCGGCGTTGTTGCCGTCGTCACGGTTGCTCTGGCCAGCGGCCTCCAGGGTGCCGGTGTCCACGCCCGAGGTCGGGCTCGACTGCGCGCCCTCGAGGGCCGGGCCGGCAGCAACCTCGGCGCCACCGACCGCCTCGGGGATGCTCTCGGCGAAGATGCCGACGCCACCGGTGGAGGCGAGGTCGTCCGGCACGGAGGGCAGCGCCTCGTCGTCGGGCAGGGCGTCGATCGGCAGATCGGCCTGGGCACCGACATCGATGCCGGAGCCGGACAGCTCGGCCGAGATGCCGTCGAACACGGCGGCGGCCATCATGTCGCAGTACAGGTTGATCGCGCGGATCGCGTCGTCGTTGCCAGGGATCGGGAAGGCGACGCCCGAGGGGTCGGCGTTGGAGTCGCAGACGGCGATCACGGGGATGCCGAGCTTGTTGGCCTCCTCGATGGCCAGCTTCTCCTTGATCGTGTCGATCACGAAGATCACGTCGGGCAGGCCGCCCATCTCGCGGATGCCGCCGAGCGCGCGATCCAGCTTCTCCTTCTCGCGCGTCAGCATCAGGATCTCCTTCTTGGTGAGACCCTGGGTGTTCCCGCCGAGCTGCTCGTCCATCTGCTTCAGGCGCTTGATGGAGCCGGTGATGGTCTTCCAGTTCGTGAGCATGCCGCCGAGCCAGCGGTGGTTCACGTAATACTGGCCGCAGCGGGTCGCGGCCTCGGCCACGTAGTCCGCCGCCGCCTTCTTGGTGCCCACGAAGAGCACGCGGCCGCCGCCGGCCACCACGTCACGGACGGTGCGCAGCGCGCGGTCCAGCATGGGCACGGTCTGCTGCAGGTCGAGGATGTGGACCTGGTTGCGGACGCCGAAAATATAGGGGGCCATCTTCGGGTTCCACCGGCGGGTGTGGTGGCCGAAGTGGACGCCGGCCTCGAGCAGGCCGCGCAGGGTAACGTCGGGCATCGCCATGTGGCGGTTCCTTCTTCCGATTGATCCGGTTAGGCCTCCGCGGCGCTGACACCCGCGCGAGATTTTCCGGGCGGAAAACTCGGGGGACCGGACCCTGCCGCTTATCTCGGAAGGGCGCACCGCGTGCGGATTTGCCGGGCGAGGGAAGCCCCCTCGTCCGGCGCGCGGCATATGGCATGGCACGCGCGCCCGGACAAGGGCGCGCGTGCCCGGTCAGGCCGGCGGCTCAGGCGGTGAAGGCGTCCTCGAGCCGCTTCAGCATGGCCTTCTCGGTGGGCGACACCTTGCTCGTAAGCCCCAGGAAGCCGCCGGAGGCCTCGGCCACCTGATGGGCACGGGCGATCACGTCCTTATGGAGCGCGGCGCGCGCCTCGGGCGCCAGGGCGTGGACATAATCGGTCCAGGTGGCGAGCAGGTCCTGCGGGGGGTGCTGGGCCAGCCAGTGGTCGAGCAACGCGTGGGCGGCGCCGCCCGTCGGAATGCCCGCCTCGCCGGCCGCAGAAAGAATGGCGCGCCGCTCCTCCGGCTCCGGCGTGCCGTCCGCCCAGGCAACCAGCACCAGCGGCGCAAGCGAGAGGGCGGCAAGGGCGTTGGCACCGATGCCGTGCGCCTCCAGCCGTTCCAGCACCTTCGGATCCTGGATGCCCGTGGAGCCGGACAGCTCTTTCTGCCCCTCCGGCGCGTGCAGGCGGCGGATCAGCTCCGCGTTCTGGCGCGCAAAGAAGGCCTCTTCCAGGGCCTTGCGGCGATCATCGATGAAATCGTGGCTCATGGCGGTCTCCAAAGGTGCTTCGTGGCCCCTGCGGGCGGCGGGGCAAGAATATGAGGTGTGGCCGCCGGCACCAATGCCGTCCGCCGGGACGCTCCGGTTGTCAGGCCAGGGCCGCTTCTGCCACGCTTCCCCGGAAGGTCGAGGCGCCGGCAACAGGCGCCCGCCGATGGGAGGATGAGCCATGATGACGCACCCGCGGGGGCGCGTTGCCCGCCGTACCCTTCTCGCGCTCGGCACGGCAGGGCTCGCCGCGCCGGCCCTGGGGCAGACCGGCTTCCCGAACCGGCCCATCCGGCTCCTGGTGCCCTGGCCGCCCGGCGGCTCGGCCGATGCGCAGCTCCGTTCGCTGGCGGACGTCGCCACGAAGATCATCGGGCAGCCCGTGATGATCGAGAATCGCTCCGGCGCCCGCGGGCTGCTGGCGGCCCAGGCGCTGCTGCAATCCGCGCCGGATGGCTACACCCTGGCTCAGCATCATCTTTCGGTTCTCCGCCACCCCTTCATGACGAAGGCGCGGTCATGGGATCCGGTGGCGGACTTCACCCCGGTGCTGGGCCTGACCGGCTGGCTGTTCGGAGTGGTGGTGAGGGCGGACAGCCCGATCCAGGACTGGGCGGGCTATGTGGCGGCCGCCCGGGCCCGGCCAGGGCGGATGACCTATTCCACCAGCGGCATCGGCACGAGCAACCACATCGCCATGGAGGACATCTGCGTGCGCCTCGGCATGGAGATGGTGCACGTGCCCTTCCGCGGCACCACCGAGGGCGTGACGGCGCTGCTGGGCGGGCAGATCGACAGCATCGCCGACAGCTCCGCCTGGGTGCCGCAGGTCGAGGCCGGCGCCTTCCGCCTGATCTGCGTCTGGTCGCCCGAGCGCGCGGCGCGCTTCCCGCAGGTGCCGACGCTGAAGGAGCTGGGCGTCGACGTGGCGGTCACCTCGCCCTACGGCATCGCGGGGCCGAAGGGCATGGACCCGGGCGTGGTGCGGGTGCTGCACGACGGCTTCAAGGCCGCGCTGATGAGCCCGGAGAACACCACCGTGCGGGACCGCTGGGACATGCCGCTGGCCTATATGGACACCGCCGCCTACCGCGACTTCATCGCGGAGCGCGTGGCCTACGAGCGGGAGATGGTGGGGCGGCTCCGGCTGAGCATCGACAGCTAGGCCGCCTCCACCGCCTCCACGCCGGGGATCACCTTCATCGCCTGCGCCAGGCGGGGCGAGACGTTCCAGCGGCCGGGAAGGGTCAGCTCCACCTCCTGCCCGGGCCCGGTGCGGGGGATGAGGATGACCTCCCCCCTGCCCTTCCCTTCCCGCTCCAGCAGGGTGCGCAGCGGCTCGATCGCCTCCATTCCGGCCACCTCGATCCTGAGGCCCTGGCCGATCGACTGCGCCGCGCGCTCCAGCGGCTCGCAGTCGAGCGCGGTGAGCCGCACGGCCTCGCCGTCCGCGCGCACCTCCGTGGAGAAGATCACCGCGTTCCCCTCCACCAGCATCTCCCGGCACTTGCCGAGGATCTCGGAGAAGCAGGTCACCTCCGTGCTGCCGCTGGCGTCCGAGATGCGGATCCAGGCCATGCGGCTGCCGGTCTTGGTCGTGCGCTCCTTCGTGCCGATGATGGTGCCCGCCAGCTTGAGGCGGGCGGCGCCGGCCTGGGCGCGCTCCGTCATCTTGGCGATGGGGCAGACGTTCAGCTTGCGCAGCGTGTCGATATAGGTGTCGAGCGGGTGGGCCGAGAGGTGGAAGCCGATCGCCTCCGCCTCCTGGCTCAGCCGGTCGAGCTGCGGCCAGTCCGGCATGTCGCGCAGGCGGAGCGGCGGCGTGTCGCCGGAGGCTCCGGGGGCGCCGAACAGGCCGATCTGCGCGCTGCCGCGGTCCTCCGCGGCGGCCTGGGCGCGGCGGAGGATGAGCTCCGCCCCCTCCGTCACGCGGGCACGGTTGGGGTCCAGGCACTCGAAGGCGCCGGCGCGGGCGAGGTTCTCGACCTGCATCTTGTTGAGCTGCTTCGGGTCCACGCGGTCGGCGAAGTCCGAGAGCGAGCGGAACGGCGTGCCCTGCTCGCGGACCCGCACGAGGTCCTGCATGGCGGCGAGGCCCACGCGCTTCACGGCGGCGAGGGCGAAGCGGATCGCCTCCACCGGCGTGCCGTCCTCCATCTCCCGCATCTCCACCGTGAACTCGGCGGCGCTGCGGTTCACGTCGGGGGGCAGGACCTTGATGCCGAGCCGCGAGGCCTCCTGCAGGTGGGAGGCGAGCTTGTCGGTGTTGCCCATGTCCAGCGTCATGGAGGCGGCGAGGAAGGCGACGGTGTGGTTCGCCTTCAGCCAGGCCGTCTGGTACGAAACCAGCGCGTAGGCGGCGGCGTGCGACTTGTTGAAGCCGTACTCCGCGAAGCGCTCCATCAGGTCGAAGATCTCGCCGGCCTTGTCGTTCGGGATGCCGCGCGCCGTCGCGCCCTCCACGAAGATCGCGCGCTGGGCCTGCATCTCCGAGCGGATCTTCTTGCCCATGGCGCGGCGCAGCAGGTCGGCGCCGCCGAGCGAGTAGCCCGCCAGCTCCTGGCTGATCTGCATGACCTGCTCCTGGTAGACCAGGATGCCGTAGGTTTCCTCCACCAGCGGGCGCATGGCGGCGTGCACGGGCTCCCAGGGCTCCCCGTGCTTGCGGGCGCAATAGGCGGGAATGTTGGCCATAGGCCCCGGGCGGTAGAGCGACACCGCCGCGATCAGATCCTCGAAGCGGTCGGGGCGCATCATGCGAAGGCAGTCCCGCATCCCCTGGCCTTCGAACTGGAACACCCCGGCCGCGTCGCCCTTGGCGAGCATCGCGTAGGTCTTCGCGTCGTCCAGCGGGATGGTGGTCAGGTCCACCGTGATCCCCTGCCCCTTGAGGATGTTCACCGCGCGCTCGAGCACCGTGAGCGTCTTCAGCCCGAGGAAGTCGAACTTCACCAGCGAGGCGCTCTCGACGTATTTCATCGAGTACTGCGTCACCAGCATTTCGCTTCGCGGATCGCGGTAGAGAGGCACGATCTCGATCAGCGGCTTGCGCCCGATCACCACGCCCGCGGCATGGGTGGAGGCGTTGCGGTAGAGGCCCTCCAGCTGAAGGCCGGTGTGCATGAGGCGGTCGACGTTCTCGTCGGTCTCGCGCATCTCCTTCAGGCGGGGCTCGCCGTCCAGCGCCTCCTGGAGCGTCGGCGGCTTGGCGGCGTTGAAGGGGATCAGCTCCGCGATGCGGTTCACCTGGCCGTAGGGCATGCCCATCACGCGGCCGACGTCGCGCACCACCGCCTTCGCCTGGAGGCGGCCGAAGGTGATGATCTGGCCGACGCGGTCCTCGCCATATTCCCGGCGCACGTACTGGATCACCTCTTCCCGCCGGTCCTGGCAGAAATCGATGTCGAAGTCGGGCATCGAGACGCGCTCGGGGTTCAGGAAGCGCTCGAAGAGCAGGCCGAAGCGAAGGGGATCGAGGTCGGTGATCAGCAGCGCCCAGGCGGCGACCGAGCCCGCGCCCGATCCGCGGCCGGGGCCCACGGGGATGCCTTGCTCCTTCGCCCACTGGATGAAGTCGGCGACGATGAGAAAGTAGCCGGAGAAGCCCATCTTCTCGATGACGTTCAGCTCGAAGGCCAGGCGCTCGCGGTATTCGGGGCGCTTGTCCTCGGGGGTGCCCTGGGCATCGAGGCGGCCCTCCAGGCCGCGCGTCGCCATGTCGCGAACCGTCTCGGCCTCGGTCATTCCGGGCTGGACCTTCGGGCAGATCGGCAGCTCGGGCTTGCGCGTCTCGGCCATCACGGCGCAGCGGCGGGCGATCGCCAGGGTGTTGTCGCAGGCTTCCGGCAGGTCCGCGAACAGGGCGCGCATGGCAGCCGGCGGCTTGAACCAGTGGTCCGGCGTCACGCGGCGCCGGTCGGGCTCGGCGAGCGTCCGGCTCTCGGCGATGCAGAGCAGGGCGTCGTGCGCCTCGTGCGCGGACTCCGTCGCGAAGTAGACGTCGTTGGCGGCGACGATCGGCACGGCGGCGGCATCGGCCAGGGCCAGGAGGCCGGGCTCCACCGCGCGGTCGCGCTCGGTGCCGTGGCGGGTCAGCTCAACCGCCAGATTGTCGCCGTAGGCCTCGCGCAGCGCGGCCAGCAGCGCCTCGGCCTGCTCGCGCCGGCCCTCGGCCAGCAGGCGGCCAAGCGGGCCGAGCGTGCCGCCCGTGAGCAGGAAGATGCCCTGCGAATTCGCGCGAAGCTGGTCGAGGTTGATCGCGGGCTTGCCCGAGGGGTCCTCGCCCAGCCAGCCGAGGGAGGAAAGGCGCTGAAGGTTCTGCAGGCCCGGCGCGTCCATGGCCAGCGCCACCACCGGGTCGGGCGGCAGGCGCGCGGCCTCGGGACGCTCGGGCTCCCTGGCTCGGGCCAGCCAGATCTGGCAGCCGATGATGGGCTGCACCCCCTCCTTCGCCGCGTACTGGCTGAACTCCAGGGCGCCGAACATCGTGGCGGTGTCGGTCAGCGCCAGGGCCGGCATCCCGGCCTTGCGGGCCAGGCCCGGCAGCTTGTCGGCCTTGATGGAGCCCTCCGCCAGCGAATAGGCGGAGTGGACGTGGAGGTGGACGAAGCTGGAGGGCATTCCCGGAATATAGGCGGGCGGTGCCCGATTCGCGCGGCCCCGGCGGCGGAACGGTCAGCCCAGCGCCCCGATCTCCTCCTCGCTGGCGTTCAGGGCGGCCCAGAGGATGGCGCCGGCCGTGACGGCGGCCGACTTCAACTCACCCGGCGGCACCACGGCACGGGTGTCGGCGCCGGTGAGGAGGAGCCGCAGCGCCCCTTCCGGCGCATCGAAGCCCGCGATGAGCCGGAGCGCGGGAATGCCGGCGGCGGCGAAGTT